>Ga0209456_10001007_pt1 | contig 14024 bp, 7 predicted proteins | sample COG_11_FD_184755 | JGI IMG/M metagenome (GOLD analysis project Ga0209456, IMG submission 184755) | Pelagic marine sediment microbial communities from the LTER site Helgoland, North Sea, for post-phytoplankton bloom and carbon turnover... | ecosystem: Environmental > Aquatic > Marine > Neritic...
AAAAAAATGGTGCGAATCCTTCTGCTTCTTGCCTTGCCTGCAATCGCGATCGCAGCAACCGGGTGCGCCAACGTCGACTGCACCGGTGTGCCTGGCTGCAGCACGGATGGCACCGGCGGCTCGGGCGGCGCGAACGGCACTGGCGGCACTGGCGGTAGCGGGGGAGACCTGACGCTGCTGCCTGAACCGGTCTTGTCGGCCGACCCTCAAAGTTTCGCAGCAGAGCCGCCGATCGATTCCGCGGACGAAGAAGCTGGCGTCGCAAACGGCGAGGTCACGGGAACATGCCCATCGACTTGCACGGGAACCGACCCGGTCGATCAATGGACGATCATGCCCGAAGTAACTGCCGAATACCGCATCGCTTTGACCTGGGCGCCGGTCGCCTTCAGCGATCTAGACCTGTATCTCGTCGACTCCAGTGGCGGATCGATCGGCCAATCCGCAACACCAGGAACGACTCCGGAGACCATCGTCGCCAACCTCACGGCCGGCCTAACGTTCACCATCCAAGTGCAGGCATTCGAAACGAACGACGCAACCCAGCCCTACACGTTGGAAATCACCGGCAACGAGTAGCTGGGACGCGACTAGTTCTCGGGGAAGAAGTCGATCGAGCCTTCGCCGTTGTAGTCGGTCGGCAGGTAGAATGCGCCTGACGGTCCGTCGCCGAGGTTGATGGTTGGCTCGTAGACTTCGACGCGCGGTTGGACGTTGGCCGGGGCGTGCGACCCGAGGTTCACGTAGAGGAGGCCTTCATCAGGCTCGATAGCAAAGTCCAGAATGTCGTAATCCTGAGCGTCGTCGCTCGGATTGTGCTCGATGATCATCGTCATCTGGTCGGTGCCGTCGATATCTCCGTCGCCATCGGTATCGGCCAAGCGCCAGATCCCGTCGTCCGGGGCGAGCTGGCTCTCATCACGGCGGAGCAAGAAGAAAATCGTCCCATCCGACGCAACCCGGATTCGCTGCATCCATGGAGCCATCGCATTACTGATCGCAGGGACCGCATTGCCCCCGTTCATCAGGGCGACCAGCTCACAAGACGGAGGGTTCACCCCGAACTTCACGATATAACGTTCCTGTTCCTGCGTGATGTTGGACCCGAGTTGGGCGTAGAGCTCTTCCTTGCTGAGATCGTTGGGGTCAGGCGGCAGAGCTGCCATTTGGTCGGTTGGGCCAAAGGACGAGCACGCATTACCGAGAACCGGAAGGATGCCGTCCCAGCTCGCGTCCGCGTTCATCCGCACGAGCCGATACTGCGTGCCAACGGCGGGACCAAACCCAATGCTCATCCCATAGATCGCCTGATGGGTCGCGGCCAGAGGCCCAACGCCCCAGAAGCCCTCGAGCACGCCTGTCGGACTATCGCAACTCGAACCGTTGGTGTGGCCCGTCCTCGCGCAGCTGACGAGCTGACCGAGGGACATGTCGTAGACCCTGATGTCGCCGGTGACCGGATCACCGAGGCCGCCTGGTCTGCCTTCGTAGAACCAAAGACGGCCGTCCGGCGCGAATGTCGGATACGCCGGCGAGAGGTTCGCGAACTCTTGTAGCGGCAGTCGCAAAGACGGCGTGCCCCCGAAGCTGCTGTCGAACCGAGCCGCCAACACGAAGTCGCCATACAGCATCAAATTCGGCGCGGCTGGCGGCGGGCAAGTTGCGCCGCCGCAAATCGAGACGGTGCCCGAGGCTCCTGCGATCAGCTGGTCGGCGGCCGCGACCTCGGCAACGAAGGAAACCAGGCTGCCTGGCGCCGTGTCACTTGCGACGGTCGCCGTGAGTGCCACGGTCGATGACTCTCCCACGGAGAGATCGCCCACCGACCACTCAGCCCGTTGCAGCGCGGAACAGCTGATGCCCGGACAGCTGCCTCCAGCGGAAAGATCGGAGGGCTCGGAGCTGACAATCGGATCGAGGCCTGGCGGAACCACGATGTAAACGTCGATATCGTTGACGGTGGAGACGCCGGTGTTGGTCACCGTCGCCGAAACTGTGAGCCTCCCGGTCGGCTCGACCGGGTCGGGCGCGACTCCGATCGAGGCCATCAACGGGCCGGATGCCGCCGGCGTGGTTTCGGTCGCCCGAGCGCTTTGTCCATCGCCGTCTCCGACCGTGGCCGTCGCGCTCGTGGCCACCAGCGAGCCCTCCGGAAGGTCCGCGTCGACCGTGACCGTGAGCTCATGGCTATCGCCTCCGTCGGGAGGAAGGTTCGCGATCGACCACTGCGCATCGCCGTCGGAATTGAGCCCGCCGCCGTCCGAAGCGCTCTCAAAGCTCGTCCCATCGGGGACGCTGAGCGTGACCGTCCCATCGAGGGGGGCGTCACTTCGGTTCCCATAGTGCACGATGTAGAGGAGCGTCGCGCCAGGAGCGACTGGGTAGCCGCCGTCCTGAACGAGAAGCTCGAGTGCCTTTTGCGCATTGACGAGCGTCGTGCCGCGGGCAAGCACTGGAACCTCGTCGGTTGCGTTCACCTCGGCCTCGAAGAATGTCAGCGTGCCGTCGGGAACGCCCGCTGCGACCACCGGCGAGAACGAAACGGTTCTCGACTCTCCTGGCCCAAGGGTTCCCAGCAACCAGCTCGCCCGCTCGCCGTCGGTACACCCGGTGCCTGGACATGCACCGCCGACCGACATCTGCGAGTTCTGGATCGTATCTAGGTGTTTGGGGATCCGAACAGCGACGACCGCGTCGTTCACAGGGGCACTGGTCGGGTTTGAAATGACCACCGACACACTCCCAGCTTGCCCGGGCGCGACAGGGTCCGGTCCCACATTGATCGAGGCTACCAGAGACGCTTCGCTCGCTGTGCTGTTCGAGACGCCCCGCGCCTGGTCGCCGGCACCGTCGCCAGTTTCGGCCGAGGCCTGCGCACGCAAGGGGGAGCCGAGCGGCAGGTCTGGCTCGACCTCTACTGTGAGCTCTCGAGTGCCGCCTTCTCCGGGCCCGAGGTCCGTCACCTCCCACTCGACGCGCGAGGTATCGGCGTTCGCCTTCTGGATGAACAGGCCCTCCTCGGAAGTGGCCAGGAAGCGAGTACCATCGGGCACGTTCATCACGAGGGTGCCGTTGAAGGTGCTGTCACTCTGGTTTCCGAAGTGAAGCGTGTAGACGAGCGTTGCCCCGGGCCTCGCGGGGTTTTCGCTCTGCGTGAGCTGGAGCTCGAGCTGGCGCGCGTTTTCGACCACCGTCGTGGCGCTTGCGAGCACCGGCACCTGGTCGGTTGCGCGCACTTCGGCATTGAAGGAGATGAGCGTACCGTCTGCCGTGCCCGACGCGACGACCGGCGGGAGCGTTACCGTCGTTGACTCACCGGCTGCGAGTGAGCCGAGCGACCAGGTGGCCGTTTCTCCGGCGGTGCACCCTGTCCCGGGGCACTCGCCGCACCCTGTCCCAGGGCACTCGCCGTTGCCCGACAGCTCGCTGTTGGGAATCGCGTTGAGAAATTGGGGGATTCGAAGATAGAGCTTGACGTCGTCGGCAGGCCCCGAGCTCGGATTTGAGACGGTCACCGCAACCGCTATGCGCTCATTGGATTCGGTGGGATCTGGTGTTACGGCGATCGACGCTCTGAGCGGCGTCTCGCTCACCGGAGTGTTCCGAATCGCCCGCCCGTCGCGAGTGCTTTCGTCATCCACCGATGCCGTCGTGTCGGCCCGTAGCTGAGAGCCAAGCGCAAGCGTCGGTTCCATTTCGACCGCAAGCTGTCGCGTCGTGCCGGCCCCGGGAAGCAGCCCCTTCAGTGACCACTCTACGACTCTGTTGCCCGTAAGAGCGCCGCCGTTGGACGCGCCAACGAAGCGTGAGCCGGTGGGGATGGGCAAGGTGACGCTTCCGTCCGCGGCGGTGTCGTCCTGATTTGCAATGTGAAGAGTGTAGATCAGGGAGTCGCCGCGCCGGACCGGGTTGTCGCTTTCACTGACCCGAACCGCGAGGGACCGCTCGCCTTCGATCGACGTCCCGCTCGTCTGCAGAGCGACCTTGTCGCCCACCTTGACCAGGGTGTCGAAGGTCAAGAACTTACCATCGTCGATGCTCGGCGACGCCACGGGAACGAACGACACGGTCGCGGATTCGCCGGCCCCTAGGTCGCCAACCGTCCAGGTCGCCAGCTCACCAGGCGTACACTCTTCGCCAGGGCACGAGCCGTTGCCAGAAAGCTCGCTGTCGGAAAAAGGTTGAATACCTAGGGGCATCCACACGCTCACTTCCACTTCCTCCATGGTCGCGATGCCTCGGTTCGAAGTCGTCACCTCCGCCATCATGCGCTCGTTCGCCTTTACCCGGGCCGGTGTGGTCTGCCCCGAGGACACGAGGGTCTCCTGGCTCAATGCGGTGTGCGTCGTGGCCAACGTTCGCTCTCCTTCGACCTCGCCTCCAGCTTTGGCCCTGAGCTGCGCCCCGTCAGGAAGCACGGGGTCGACCTTCACGGTGCTTGTGAGCGTCCCCGCTTCCCCATCCTCGAGCTCTGTGAAGGTCCACTGGACGCGCCCGTCCTCCATCAGCGTCCCTCCGCGCGAGGAGAGTTGCAGCTCTGTTCCTGGTGGCAGCTCCAAGTCCACCGCCACGTTGCGAAGCAGCTCACCGCTCCGATTGGCGTAGTGGAGCGTGTAGCTCATCTCGTCGCCTGGCTGAGCCTTGCTCCTGCTTTGTTCGAGCCCGATCGCAAGCAAGCGTCCACCCTCCTTGGAGGTCGAGACCTTTCTGACCACCGGCTCCTCGGAGGCGCTCAGCGTCAGATCAAACGCGAGCGTCGTGCCCGGCGGCGCATCCAGAGTGACCTTCGGAAACACGAGCAGCGTCACCACCTCGCCCGGCTGAAGGGTTCCGATCACCCATGTGATGACGTCCCCGGGGCCGCAGTTCTCCGGGTCCGAGCAGGTCCCGCCCTGGTAGTCATCCGGTGCCAAAGGCTCGACGTGCTCCGGAATCGTGAGGTCGACTTGGACGTTGTCGAGCGCTGCGCTGCTTGGATTGGAGACGACGATAGTGACGAGGGCCCGCTCCCCTGCCGGCGCCGGATTGGGGGTCACATTGACCGTGGCCATCAGTCGGCTCGAGACGAACGCCTCCACACTCTCTGAAACCTCGTTCCCCTGGTCGTCGCTGCACGTCAGCGTGTAGGTCGTATCGCGAAAGACCGGAACGATTTCTGTCGCGTTGTCGGCTGCCTTCCTTCCGGCCCAACCACCACTTGCTTCGCACAAGGTGGCGTCTTGGACGGTCCAGCTGAGCTCGGTGACCTCGCCCGGTTCGAGCGGGTCGATCGCGGACGACCTGAGCTCTAAGGACAGAGTCGAACGATTTATGTCCGTGCCTCCCGTCCCTGCGTCTCCGCCCGAGCCTCCGCTTCCGTCGACCACCGGGCTCGAGGTGCAGCCCACCGCTGCAGCTACCAGAGCCACGAAAACGACAAGCGCTCTTGTGCAATGGCCCTTCATCACCATCTCCTTGCGGTTGGCCGGCCCGGGCAAAGCCTACTCAGGGATTGACGCTACCCCGAGGGGCACTCCGAGTCCATACGCAATTATGAACCCGAGCACGCTTGGACTGTGTTTTCAACGGGTTGGCAGAGGCGTCCCCCAGACTATAGGGGGTGAGATCAGCACTAGATGCCTAGTAGGGGTTCTGCGCGCGCCGCATTTGCGGCTGGCTCAGCTCGTCCCTGCGGTCCTGGCGGCGCTGAGAATCATAGGTGAGAAGCATGTTGGGAACGCCCTCGAGGGTGAATCGGACGAGCTCGATCTTGACCGCCTCCGCGGGTACCTCGCTGCGCCTGAATCGCCATTCGTAAATGGAACCCCACCCGTCCATGATCTTCTGCACGGTGGGGTCTTCCGAGTGCCGGTAGTCGTGGGTCCGGTCCGGAACATCCCCGTACTTGGCGCCGAGCCTCGAGCGTGCTCGAGTGAACGGACTTGGCCCCGCGTCGTCCCCGAGAGACTTCATGAGCGCAACGGACACGAGCCGGTTTCGGTAGAAGTGGAAAGTGAGCTCGTAGTCCTCGAAATCTAGGTCCATCGGAAGCCCGTGGCAGCGCGCCGTACGCTCATGCCCCAGGTTGCCGGCTTGCTTCGCCGGCTCCCACCGGTCTTTGCAGAGCCTCTTCACCTGCGCCGGCGTCATGTCGAACTTGACCGGTCCAAGCCCCTTGGGCGGCTGCGCCTCGGTGTTCTGGTGCCATCCGTCGAAGACTTCGGTGAGGTAGTCCGCCCCGGCCGGAGCTGAGCCACCCACGACCGTTACCACGACGATGATTCTAAGCATTCCTCGCATTTCGCCCCCGCCTTCAGCCTAGCAATCGGGATGCCTGGGGGGCTAATAAGCGGGGAGCGAGCTACCAAAAACACCGTACGGGTGTCATAAGAGGAGCGAGATGCCTGAGGTGGAGACTCCCGAGTGGACCGGAGAGGAATTTGGGCCGTATCGCGTCCTGCGGCGCCTCGGTATGGGCGGAATGGCCGAGACATTCGAAGCGGTTCGCTTTGGTCCAGGGGGCTTCTCGCAGCGGGTGTGCCTCAAGTTGGTTCTCCCGTTCTTTCGAAACGACCCAGACTTCGTGCGGCTGTTCGAACGGGAGGCCAGGCTCGCAGCCAAGCTTCGCCACAGCAACATCGTCGGGATCATCGACTTCGGAAACGTCGACGGGACTCCGTACATGGCCCTCGAGCTCGTCGACGGAGTCGACTTGCGGGCTCTGCTCAAGAGTGAACCTGATGAACGACTGCCACACGACCTCGTCGAGTTGATGGCCCTCGAGCTGGCCCAAGGGCTTGCGCACGCGCACAACCCTTCGGGAGTCAGCGGCGGCGGCAAGACCTCCGAGGTGCGGGGCATCGCGCACCGCGACTTATCGCCGTCGAACGTCATGTTGAGCGTCGAAGGCGAGGTCCTTTTGACGGACTTTGGGGTCGCCAAGGCAATGGATGGCACCAACCGGAAGCAAAGCGACGTCAAGGGCAAGGTCCCGTACATGTCTCCCGAGCAGCTCCGCAACGAGGTGGTTGACGGCCGTGCCGACCTCTTCTCCCTCGGCGTGCTTCTTTTCGAAGCGTTGGCCGGGCAACGCCCCTACGACGGTGGGAGCGATCCGGCGACCATCCTCCTGATTCTGCAGGGCGAGCATCCGTCGCTCCAAGAGTTGGTGCCCGACGCGCCGGAGGGGCTGTGCCATGTGATCGAAAGCCTCATCGATCCGGATCGAGAGAAGCGACCGATCTCGGCGTCGGCGCTGGTCGAGCAGCTCGACGAATTCGCTCCGTCGCCGCGAACTCGTCGCGAGCTCAGTAGGATGGTCGGCGCGCTCCGGAGGGAGCCCATGGAAGGCGAGGCGGGGCTGCTCGATTCCTATCGCTCTACTCCCGGCACCGGCAGCCGAAGCGGGGTGGTCTCGAGCACCCTCCCAGCGCTTTCGACTGGGAGTGAGGGGCTGTCGGACGACGCGGAACCCGAGGAGCGCAAAGGCCTGCACGTCAACGCCTCCGCGTTGCTGGCGATCACGATCGTGGCAATCATGCTGGTAGGCATCTTCTTGTTCGCGATGCGAATGGTCTAGGCCGGGCCTACTCGATTCGTCGGTAGCGTTCGTCGGTCACCACGTCTCTGACCATCCGCAGGAAGTCGTGACCTGCTCCGGCAAAGCTCGTGGTCTTCTCGACGAGCCAGCCGGTCTTTTCGTCGGCGCTCAGCTCTCTGCCAAAGACGTGCTCGGCGAAGTTTTTCACTGCGCAGCTTGCTAGCTGTTGCTGGTACTCAGGACGGGTCACGAGCGCGGAGGGGCCAACGTCGAGCGCGGCGGCTTCCGCGTCGGTACGCCAACCGAGCACTTTGAACTTACCGAGCTCGCTTTCCACCGAGCCGGGAGTCGTTTCGAGCTCGCGTGTGATGTAGAACGTCTTGCAGAAGTTCGAGCAGTTGCCCTTTTCGCAGTTCGCGCAGTTGTCACTGAAGGTGTTGATGTCTTCTTGGTAGACGAATTCGTCTCCCTCTTCCCAACGGCCCCAGTGTGTAGTGGCTGGTTCGATGGTTTCGTGACAGGTCGCGCAGCCGCACCGCGATGAGAGATCCGGGTTGCTGGAGCACTCATCGGTTGCCGGGGGCAGACCCCCTGCCGGCGCTTCGAACGGATCGCATAGGAATGCGGTGTAGAGCCGGTTCACGCGCGCACGGTGAGAAGCGAAGCGCCGCAGGAACCCAAGCGTCGTCAGGACGCCGCTGTGGTAGGACTCTCGGTCGACGAGCTGCCAGCCAGCATCATAGGCGAGGTCCGGAGCGTTCTTGAGCTCGGAGTCGTTGTCACGTGCGAGGTAGCGATAGTAGTGCGCAAGCGCGCCGTTCATCGTGGTGCTTCGGGTCGAGAACGCATTCATGTACGGCTGGCCGGACGAGATGATCTCTTCGAAGATGCGCGCTGGCTCTTCGAGTAGAGCTTCGTGTACCGCATCGTAGTTGCCGTCGTCTTCGCGCGCCGTGCAGTACCGCAAATTCGGACCGCACCCGCAAAGTGGATCGTCGGTGCCGACCTGATCGCACGTGCGCGGGTCGCCATTGTCCGTTGGCGTGGCATCGGTGTGGGGTTGTGCATCGAACGCGCACACGCGGATCGTGGTACCGGGCGCCCAATAGGGAGCGACGTCGACCCAGCCATCCATGGTGCAGCCCGCACCCCCCGCGCAATCACCTTCTAGGTAGTTCTCGACCATGGGAAGCGCGCGGCCGTCGACGTCGAAGTTCGTGTGCTCCATGTCGAGGCAGTCGACGTCTTGGCCCCGGTAGTCATCGCGCTTACCGCGATTGAGCCACACGCGGAACGTCTCGTCGCCCTCTTCCTCGATGACCTGACCGACCAGATCGTTTTCACCGAGGTTCGACCACAACAGGTTTCGATGATAGCCGCGAAGCTGCTCGAAGAACTCGGTCGAGCCGACCATTTCATCGATGAGCTCGTCGGTGACGTCGTCCATCGTGTGGAGACGCTCGTACTCCTCGACGGTCGGGATGCGTCCGTATAGGTCCAGCGTGAGCTGGCGCAGGAAACGGTACTTGTCGAGTCGCTCCACCGGCGCACAGATCTCGGGCGATTGCGCTGCGGCGAACGTCGCCGACAGGCCCCCGATCATGACCGCTGCCGACAAACAGATCGTGATCGTGCTCTTCAGCTGGCGGTTCATGGCGTCAGCTCCTTTACGATCCACGCGCTCAGCGGGTCTTCGCGATAGGGTGAGGGGTCGCCACCGAGGCTTTGCACCAGGGTAGCCATGACCCGTTCGGGCTTGAGCTGAGCGCCGCTCTCGTCGGGCAGACCCGTCGTCGGGTCCACCGAGATGAGACCCAGGTCCTGCTCGTTGCTCGCGCCGAAGACCCCCTTCTTGAGGGTGCTGCCGAAGATCATGACCGAATCCGCAAACCAATGGTCGCGACCTCCGTCGCCGTTGATCTTGGGTGTGCGCGCGAACTCCGAATAGACCAACACGGTCGTCCGGTCGAAGTTCGGGTCGTCGTTGCGAAGATGCGTGATCATCGCGCCGATGGCCTCGAAGGATTCGACCAAACGCAATGGCTGGTCGGCCGCCCACTCGCCGCCATGCGTATCGAAGCCACCGCGCACTCTGGCGGTCACGGCCACGCTCAAATCGGTCCGCAGGAGCTGTGCGGCCGTCGCGGTCGCGCGCCCCGCACTGTTTTCGAGCGGATAGAGCGCCCGGATCTCGGCCATTTCTGGCGTGTCAGCATCGAAATCGAACCGCGCGACGACGTCCTCCTGTTGGAGCCGTTGGATCCGGTCGCGACTGATCCGGAGCTCGTCTTCGGGAAGCCGTCCGCTGTAGGCGGGCGACACGCACGAGTAGGCGTCCTCGAGGGCCTGGTGGAGAAGGCCCTCCACGCCTTCGGTCAGGGCGTTCTGAGTCGGTCCGATCAGGTCGCGGATCTCGCGAGGATCGTTCATGCGAATCGCGGAGAAGCGGTTGTCGAAGGCCCGATTGAAGCTGGGGACCGAAATGGCGGTGTTTGGAAGAAGGCTGCCCTTGTCGTGCACCGACGCCGCCACGGTTCCCATCGAATCCCCGCGCGCCAGGGTACCGGCCGGCTGCCGACCGGTATGGCTGTAGGACCTCGCGGTGTCGTGCGAGACGGTATTCATGTTGATGCCGCGGAAGAACGTCGCGAGATCCGCGTGCGGCTCGAGGGCGAGCATGGTGGGGCCCCACAGGTGCTCGGTCCCGCCCATCGACACCGGGCGTGGACTTTGAAACTCTGGGGCAAGACGCTCGATCCCGAGGTCGATCCCCTCGTAGGTTCCCGATGGGTCGCGTGGGTCCGCAGCGAGGAGCACATCCCAGCCGCCGTCTAGAAAGCAGGCGACGAAGCGATGGCCACTCGAGTCTTGCGCGAGCAGGTGGCTGACCGGTGAAAGGGCATAGAGCGCGGCGCCGCCAAGAGCGCCCTGCAAGAGGGCGCGGCGACCGAGGTGTGGGCCGCAGCAGTGCGCCCCGTGTGTGAGTGAGTCGAGCTCGTTTTTGTATCTCTTGCTCATATCCGTCTCTCAGTAGGTCAAAAAGTCCGGGTGGAGGGCCAAGCCGGTGCAGACCGCAATCCATCGATCCTGGGCCTCGGTAAAGCGTTCTTCATCGGTCGCGTTCAGGCCGTCCTGAAGAACGGTGAACCACGGTTGAAGGCGCCGGTCATCGTCGTCGATCGCGTACACGCCGTGGAAACGCAACACCAAGTAGCGCAGGTTTTCGCCGACGTTCGCGTCAAATGGGTCGAGCTGGTCGATGCTCGAGATCCGCCGCAAGATCACGCGAGATGCCTGATCGGCCGTCACGCGGTCCTGCTCTACGGCGCGCCGACAAGTCTCCCGCGCGGCATCGCCGGCGAGCTTCGCAAACCCGACCGACATCTCTCGTCCTTCGACGGTCACCTCCGCGAAATCCGGCCGACCGAGAGTCGCCGCGAACTGCTCTTCGTCATCCCATCGTTGCCCGGTGGCTACGTTGAGCGAAGCGAAGAACTGATCTGCCGTCAGGCGTCGAATGCGCTTGGTTTCCGGAACCTGTTCCGGATCGACGACGCGACGCGGGTCGTCGTACGACGTCGAGCCCCCGCTGCACCCGATTGCAGCAACCGACGAGGCGATTGCGATGGCTAACCCTATTTTGGACCAATTCACGGATTCATTCCTTCCTGCACCCACGTTTCGAGCAGCTCCACTTCGGCGGCGGTGAGTGGTTCGGCCATGCCGGCCGCCGAGGCCGGAGGCATCTCCGCGCGCGACACGAGATCGAGGGCCCGCTGCCCGAGCGCGCTGAACGCCTCGTAGCTGCCCAAGAATTCCTGGGTGCTTCCCTCGGCGTGACAGAGGGCGCAGCTGGCCTCGTAGAGCGGCCGGATATCGCGCTCCCACGACGTGGTGGCAACGGGCATCGGCGGTGGTGAACCCTCGACGGCGCCTTCCACCATGAACTTCACGGTGCGCCGCACGACACCCTCAGGCGCGCCGACGTCGAGCGCAAGCGTGTGCCAGCCCGAGCCTAGGGCATTCGCCCCGGTCACCGTCCACGAACCGGCGGCGCCGCTCACCGACAAGCCCCGGCCGTCGAGACGCGCGCTGAGGGCGGACCCCATCGCCGGGTCGCCCGATACCCTGAACGACACCGTGCTTCCTTCCGCGAGGTGCTCGTAGGGACGGACGCCGCTCACCCGAAGCGTTTCACGGTGCTCGATGTGACAGAGCGCGCCCGACTTGACGATCCACGCGCTGCCAGCCGCATAACTCTTGAGCACGCTGACGGCGACAGGCGACGTTCCCGTCTGCAGGTGTTCCCACCGCTCGAACCGGTCACGCCGATAGAGCTCCGAACCAATGCTCGCCCACAGCACGCCGTCCGCGGCACTCATGCGCGTTACGCGGCCCTCATCAAACGGGACCTCGACCCAGCCCTCGCCGTCAAAGCGAATGAGCTCTCCATCGCGAAGCGCCACGAAGCCGACCCGCACATCGGGGGCTGTGCCGGCCATCTCGGTCAGGTCGGCGACCTCACGAAAGGACGCGGTCTCACCGTAGCGAATCTCCCAGAGGGACTGCTGCGCCTCGAGGTACATCACGGGCTCTTGTCCCGAGCAGGCGCCTTGCAAGTCTCGAATCTCCATCGATTCGATCAGCTCGACTGGAAGCCCCCATTGCATCCATACGTCATTGCGTCGCTCGAACAGCCCGCGCGTGGTCGCGACGAACGATCCGTCGGCGTTTCGCGGGTCACCACAAATGAATCGCGGCTTTCCGAGCTCAGGCGGAAGTGACAGCGGCTCGGAGCCCGCGAACGTCGCGTTCCAGAGGGAGTTGTCCCCGACGACGAACGCCAAGGAAGCATCCCATGCGATGAGCTCGTCGGAACGCGTGAACCGCGCGTCAACCGGCGTCGAGGTACCGTCCGGCGAAACGTGCCGCATCCCTGCATCGCCCTCGACCCACGCTTCGCCTTCTGGGCTCACGCCCACCAGCGACTCGCCCTCCCCTAGCGCCTGACACGACGCAACCGCGGAGGCGGTCGTCGCCTCCCCTGCCTGGCTGTTGCCCAGCTGCGCATCTCCACATCCGAGGAGGACAACCGGTGTCAACCATCGCGCACGCCGCAGCACACAGAACACCGATTCAGTCTACTGGCAGAAATGCAAATGTCACCCTAAGGGCGTAAGCAATCCAACTCACAGAATCTACAGACCAGAAAGAACCCTACTAAAGGATGCAATTCTACGGCTGGGCTCGGGCCTCAGAATGACCAGCCGACCATCGCGTGGAAGCTGATCGCGAGATCGGTGCCGTCGATTCCCTGCGCCGCGGCGGGAAGGCCCGGCAGCATGCCCGCGGGGAACGCGCTGAACTGCGGCTTGAAATAGTCGAACGCAACCCGGAGCACATAAGAGAATCCGACGTCGAGCTCGCCGCCGACCATCAGGCCGGCGTCAAAGCCAAAGCCCTTCGCCTCGCCGAACGTGTCCGCGAGATCACCATACGAGAACGGGAAACGGAAACCGCCGTCGACCCGCAGGTAGAGCGTCCGCTCGATGAAGAAGTACCGGTATGCCGGGCCGAGCCTCAAGTAGAGATACTGAATCGACGGGAGGGTGCCGTTGTCTTCGATCGCCAAGCGGTCAAAGCCGATACCGATCAGCCCGCCGACCTCGTGTTTGCCGATGGCGGAGAAGTATCCGAGCTGCCCGAGCACGCGCCATGCCTTTGTATCGAGCTTGGCCGCCGAGCCCTGCGTCTCGGTCTGCAGGCCGATGCCAAAGTCGCCGTCGGCTTCGACGGCAAGCCCGCGAAGTCCCTTCGTCGAGGAGCGAGCCAAGGGCCGAAGCTCAAGCCGAAACACGATGTCGAGGTATACGCCCGACTCATACTTGCGCGTCGCCGTGCCGCCAGCGCCATCTTCGACGTTGATCGTGATCGCGCGCGTACGGCCGCCTGCCCCGCCCATGATGTTGAAGATCGGCCCGTAGCGCACGCTGCTCGACTGCGTCTTGATCTCTACCGCCTCGACCTCCACCGTACTCGCGGCCGGTTTGGGCTCGGCGGCAGCAGCTACGGCCACGGCGGGCGCTGCCGCGACAGCCGCCTGGTGTGGCGGCGCGGCTTTGCGCGCCTCGGCCAAGAGAGCGCGGGCCGCCTTTTGGATCCGCGCGTTACCTTTGGCTTGCCCTGGAGGCCCTGCTTTGCGCGCGGCGATCTCTTTGCCCTTGGGGCCGGCAATGCGGATGTTGGCGCGCGCCGCAGCACCGCGACCACCGACGCGGCCCCACAGCACGTAGTCCAACGAGAGCTCCTTCGCGACCGCGGCGCGACCCGCCACGCTCGTGATCTTCACACCCTTGGACTTCAAGACCTGATTGGCCGCACCCTGCGTCTCGAACGTAGCCTTGTCGCGGAGCGCTCGGATGACCTGAATGCGGGCTTTGTCCCCGCCCTTGCCGGCGAAGTCCATCACCACCACGCGCGGTTTCTGCGCCTGCACCCCAGCCGC
>Ga0209456_10001008_pt1 | contig 14021 bp, 11 predicted proteins | sample COG_11_FD_184755 | JGI IMG/M metagenome (GOLD analysis project Ga0209456, IMG submission 184755) | Pelagic marine sediment microbial communities from the LTER site Helgoland, North Sea, for post-phytoplankton bloom and carbon turnover... | ecosystem: Environmental > Aquatic > Marine > Neritic...
ATCCAGGTCGGAATGGTCGGTATCAACGTACCGCTGCCGGTGCCGGTGGCTACGCACAGCTTCGGCGGCTGGAAACGGTCCTTATTTGGCGACCTCTTTGCCTACGGACCTGATAGCATTCGGTTCTACACGCGCCGCAAAACAATTACACAACGCTGGCCATCCGGCGGAGTCAGAGAGAAGGCGCAGTTTTCGTTTCCGAGCAATAACTAGGAGAAGAAAAATGAATCGACCCCTGTTGTGCGCTGTATTGCTGGTGGGCGCCGCTGCCGCCAATGCACAAGATATCGCAACCGAAATCGCGGCAACCGAGGCAGCCCCCGGTGTGTACATGCTCAATGGCGCCAACGGTTTCAGCTCCAACATGGGACTGCTGGTCGGCGACGAGCGGGTTGTCCTCATTGACGATGGCATGGCGCCCATTACGGCCGATCTCATGGCAACGGTTGCCGAACTGGCGGACCGCCCGATCGACTTTATCGTCAATACGCACGTGCATGGAGATCATGTCGGTTCGAATGCAACGCTCGCCGAGAACGGCGCCGTTATTTTCGCTCACAAGAATATTCGCAAGCGCCTCATCGAAGCCCCGGATCCTGCGGGCGGTGTCGGTGGTCTCCCCGTCGTTACTTTCGCGGATGGCGTGAACTTTCATATCAACGGTCAGGACGCCCACGTACGTCATATCACCAAAGCGCATACCGATGGCGATGCCATCGTTCACTTGCACGGCTCCAATGTCATCGTTGCCGGCGACCTGCACTTCAACTACATGTTTCCGTTCATCGATCTCGACACCGGCGGCAGCGTTCGCGGCTTTATTGCGGGACAACGGCGCCTCATCAAGATGGCCAACGAAGACACTGTCATTATTCCCGGTCACGGAGAGCTCGCAAGTCGGGCCGACCTGCAGGCTGCCGTCGATATGCTCACTGACGCCGAAGCCCGGGTCGAAGCCCTGGTGCTCGAAGGCAAGACAGAAGAGGAAGTGTTGGCCGCCAACCCGCTGGCTGACTACCACGACACGTGGAATTGGGGCTTCATCACTACTGAACGTATGACAAGCACATTGTATCGCTCGCTAACCGCAGAATAGAAAGGCACAGGAATGGACAACAAGAAAACGGCAGAATTTGTTAACGAAATCTGGGACTCATCAATCATTCCCGAGATCAGCGAGTACATAAAGGTACCGAACAAATCGCCGGGGTTCGATCCGGACTGGGAAAAACACGGCTATATGGAAACCGCCGTGCAGATGCTCGAAGCCTGGTCGAAGAAACAACCGATTGAAGGCATGACGGTCGAAATTGTGCGAATTGATGGTCGCACGCCGATCCTGTTTATCGAAATCCCCGGCGCGTCGGACGATGTCGTACTTCTGTACGGGCATTACGACAAGCAACCCGAGTTCAGCGGTTGGGATGATGACCTCGATCCATGGACGCCGGTTATCAAGGACGGCAAGTTGTACGGCCGCGGTGGAGCAGACGATGGCTATGCAACCTTCGGTTCACTGACCGCGATTCGCGCACTGCAGGAACAAGGCGTTCCGCATGCGAAATGCGTCGTCATCATTGAAGGCTGCGAAGAGAGTGGCAGTTTCGACCTGCCCTATTACATCGACATGCTTGAGGATCGTATCGGCTCACCGAGCCTGGTTGTCTGCCTCGATGCTGAATGCGGCAATTATGACCAGCTGTGGTGCACAACCTCCCTGCGCGGCAACCTGACCGGCCAACTGCGTGCGGATGTGCTTACCGAAGGCGTACATTCGGGTACGGCAAGCGGTGTGGTGCCATCGAGCTTTCGTGTTCTACGCAAACTCTTGAGCCGTATCGAAAACGAAGACGATGGCCAGATTCTGGTCGACGGTTTGCATGTCGATATTCCCGAACAGCGCATTGACCAGGCCAGGAAGGCAGCGGAAACCCTTGGCGCTGGCGCTTTTGAGAAATTTCCCTGGGCCGTGGATGCGCCGACACCCAGCGAGTCGAACCACGAACTATTGCTCAACAACACCTGGCGACCGACACTGAGCATCACGGGCGCGGACGGACTGCCGGCGCTCGTCGATGCCGGCAACGTCCTGCTGCCATTCAACACACTGAAACTGTCGTTCAGGTTGCCGCCAACCTGTGATGCAGATGTTGCCGCCAGTGCGGTCAAGGAGGCACTCGACGCCGATCCACCGCCGCTGTGCAAAGTGGAATTCGAAGTCGAGTCGACGATGGCCGGCTGGAACGCCCCAGCGGTCGCGGAATGGCTCGAAGCCTCGATGCACAAGGGCTCGGAGGCCTTCTTTGGCAAGCCGTCGATGTACATGGGCACAGGCGGCACCATCCCGTTCATGGGCATGCTGGGCGAGAAGTTTCCGGAAGCGCAATTTCTGATCACGGGCCTGCTTGGGCCCAAGTCCAATGCGCATGGCCCGAACGAGTTCCTGCACATTGAGACCGGTAAGCGCTTAACGAGCTGTGTTGCACAGGTGCTCGAGGATCACTACAACCGCTAGCGTAATTCGGGCGCAGACCTCGTTATGAGGTGAACATGATCATGATGCCGGCGGCTATAGCTGAGCCGATGACGCCGGCCACGTTCGGACCCATGGCGTGCATCAGCAGGATGTTGTGAGGGTTCGCCTCGAGACCGACCTTGTTGGCGACGCGCGCCGCCATCGGTACTGCCGAGACACCAGCCGCACCTATCAGTGGATTGATCGCCTGTTTCGAGAGCCGATTCATGAGTTTGGCCATCAGGACCCCGCTGGCAGTGCCGATACCGAACGCGACAATGCCAAGACTCAGAATGAAAAGCGTATTCATGTCGAGAAACTGTTCTGCACTGAGCTTCGAGCCAACGGCCAGGCCGAGAAAAATCGTCACAATATTAATCAATGCGTTTTGCGTTGTGTGCGACAAGCGATCAACAACTCCGCACTCACGCATCAGGTTGCCGAACGCGAGCATACCGATGAGTGGCGCCGCTGACGGCAACACCAAAGCAACGAGTAGTAACAGCACAATCGGAAACAGCACGCGCTCGGTTTTCGATACCTCACGAAGCTGCACCATCTCGATCTTGCGCTCGGCTTCAGTTGTGAGCGCTTTCATAATCGGCGGCTGAATCAGCGGCACCAGCGCCATGTAGGAATAAGCTGCGACGGCAATTGCGCCAAGCAGGTCTGGTGCAAGTTTGCCGGCGACGTAGATCGCCGTCGGCCCGTCGGCACCGCCGATGATGCCAATAGCCGCCGCGTCCCTCAGCGAGAAGTCTGCCCAGCCAAAATACGTCAACCCGAGCGCGCCCAGCAAGGTCGCAAATATGCCGAATTGCGCCGCTGCTCCGAGGAACAAGGTTCTTGGATTCGCGAGCAACGGGCCGAAATCCGTTAACGCTCCGACCCCCATGAAAATGATTAGTGGGAACGCGCCAGTCGCAATGCCAACGACGTAGAAAAGATGCAGCAGACCGTCGCCGCTTGCAATCTCGACACCCGGTATGTTCGACAACAAACCACCGAAGCCGATAGTGACCAGTAGCAGTGGTTCGAATTTCTTGACGATGCCGAGGTAGAGCAGCAGCAAGCAGACGAGCAGCATGACGGCCTGACCGCCGCTCATTTGATAAAGACCAGAGCCCTGCCAGATTTCCGTGATGAGTTCCACCGCCTAGTCGATCGCGACCAGCGAATCGCCTACTGCAACGACATCGCCTTCGGCGACGAGTACCTGGGAGATCGTGCCCGCCCTGGGTGCGACGACCGCCGTTTCCATCTTCATGGCTTCCACGACAAGCAACGGGTCGCCTTGCGCCACGACGTCGCCAACCGCAACGTGCACCTTGAAGATATTGCCGGCAAGTACTGCCTTGACTGCATCGCCGCGCGCGGGCGCTGCGGCAGCCAGTTGTGTGCCCGGGCGGACATCTGTGAGCTGCCCTCCCTCCGCCACTTCGACGCTATAGGCCTTGCCGTTTACGCGCACCGAATAGACAGACGCAGCACCTGCCGCAGGTGCAGCGCTGGCCGCCGTTGTTGGTAGCCCGTCAGGAATGGGTTCGAACGCCTCGGGATTATCGCGGTTTTGCAGGAAACGAAGGCCCATCTGCGGGAACAGCGCGTAGGTCAGAACATCGTCGATGACATCGTCGGCCAGGTGTATGCGCTTCTGGATGGCCAGGTTTTGCAATTCCTCGGTTTGTTTTTCGACTTCCGGCTCGAGCAGGTCGGCCGGCCGGCAAGTGACCGGATCCGCGCCATCGAGCACCCTCGCCTGCAGAACAGCATTGACCGGCGCCGGTGTCGCGCCGTACTCACCTTTGAGCACGCCCGCGGTCTCTTTTGAGATCGTTGCGTAGCGCTCACCAGAAAGAACATTGATGACCGCCTGCGTACCGACGATCTGCGACGTCGGAGTAACCAGTGGCAACATGCCGAGATCTTCACGGACCCGCGGAATCTCATCGAGAACTTCGTCGAGCCTGTTGCCGGCGTTTTGCTCACGTAGCTGGCTCTCGAGGTTGGTCAACATGCCGCCCGGAACCTGCGCGACGAGAATGCGCGAATCGACACCCCTGAGCGCACCCTCGAACTGCGCATACTTCTTGCGAACCTCTCGAAAATAAGCGGCAATCTCTTCCAGCAAGCTGAGGTCGAGACCAGTGGACCTGTCCGACTTATCGAGTATTGCGACCAACGCTTCGGTGGGTGAATGGCCATACGTCATGCTCATTGAAGATATTGCCGTATCGATGACGTCGATACCTGCTTCGGATGCCTTCAAATGTGCCGCCGTCGACATGCCGGTCGTCGCATGGCAATGCAGGTGAATTGGTATGTCGACCGCATCTTTGAGGCGCGTAACGAGGTCGAACGCGACCTGGGGATTCAGCAAGCCTGCCATGTCCTTGATGCAGATCGAGTGTGCGCCCATATCCTCGATCTGCCGGCCCAGGTCGACCCAGAGGTCTATGGTATGCACCGGGCTAACAGTGTACGAAATCGTACCCTGGGCGTGCTTGCCGACAGCCAGCGTCGCCTTGACGGCAGTCTCGAGATTTCGCATGTCGTTGAGCGCATCGAAGATGCGGAAGACATCCACGCCATTGATCGCAGCGCGCTCGACGAACTTCTCAACCAGGTCATCCGCATAATGTCGGTAACCGAGAATATTCTGACCCCGAAACAGCATTTGCTGCGGCGTTTTCGGCATTGCTTCTTTAAGCCGCCGAATGCGCTCCCAGGGATCTTCGCCAAGGTAACGGATGCACGCGTCAAACGTCGCGCCACCCCAGCTTTCGATCGACCAGAAGCCGACGCGATCAAGCTTGTCGGCAATCGGAAGCATGTCATCAATGCGCATGCGAGTCGCCAGCAGGCTCTGGTGTGCGTCGCGCAGCGCTAGCTCGGTAATACCAAGGGGTTTGTTTTCGTTCATTAAACTCGTCTTCGGTTTATTGGCGGCGGTGTTCCGTTATAGCGGCCGCTATCGCGGCAATCTCATCATCTCCGGCATTTGCCGCGTCTTTTGCGGGCTGAAACCGACTGACCAACTGCGACATCAGGGTCATCGCGACAACGAGGACAGTCAGAAACACGAATACCGTGCCCATTCCAGCCAGCATCAGGGCCAGCCCTTCGTTGATCAGGTCGTTTTGCATATCCGGTCACTGTGAATTGATGTCCGGCCGATTATACTGATTTAGCTGTCCCCAAAGTAGCGGTCAGACGTGAGGCCATCCATTCAAAAATTAGGTGCAACAGTAATTTTCGCACTAATGTGGTGCGGCGCTTCGGTGGCTGATGAGAACACGCCGGAATTGCTCGATCCGCAACGCCTCGAATCCGATCAGGTCGTTATCGGCGACATCATTCTCGATAAGCAGGATGTCTTTGACCTGTCGAACCCGAAGGAGAACAACGCCTTTTACCGGCTCGCCAATAAACTGCACATCATCACCAGGGACTCGGTGATCGAACAGCAACTTTTGTTCGCATCAGGTGACGAGTTCTCGAAGCGTCTGGTCGAGGAAACCGAGCGAATACTGCGGCGCAATTCGTTCTTCTACGACGCGTCCATTACTCCGGTAAATCGCCAGGATGGAACTGTCGACCTGCAGGTTAATACGCGCGACGTGTGGACATTGAAACCCGGTTTTTCCTTGTCTCGTAGCGGCGGCGAAAACCGAACATCGGTCAAGCTTGAGGAGTTGAACCTGTTCGGCTGGGGGCAGCAGGTACGGATAGCACAATCTACTGACGTCGATCGCGACTCGACGTTGTTTAGCTTTCGCGACAAGAACTTAGGAAGCAGCTGGACACGGCTGCGGTTTGACTATTCCGACAACTCCGACGGCCACTTTAATGAACTCTCGGTCATTCGACCGTTTTATGCGCTCGATGCCCGCTGGACCGCAGGCGTATCGGGTACGGACTTTGACCTCGAACGCGGGCTCTACCAACTCGGCGAAGAAGCTGCCGAGTTTAGGCAGGAACGGCGATTCGCTTCGGCGTTCGGTGGTTGGTCAGCAGGACTGCGCGATGGCTGGGTGCGCCGCTATACGGCCGGCGTCGCCTACGACCGCAACCTGTTCTCGGCCGTTCCCGATGCTACTTTGCCGCCTGCTATCCCGAACGATCGGCTATTGGTATACCCATATTTCGAGATCGAGATCCTGGAAGACCAGTTCGAAACGGCGCAAAACCACGATCAAATTAAGAAAACCGAGGATTTTCTGACGGGGATCCGCATCGCTGCAACTCTGGGTTGGTCCGACGAGAGTTTTGGTGCCGATCGTGACGCCGCCTTGTACTGGCTCAGCGCCAGCCAATCGTTTGGTGATCTCGCGAAATCAGCTGTGCTTCTGCGGGCAATCGCGAGCGGCCGCATCGAAAGCGGTGACGCAGTGAATGCACTCCTCAACGTTAACGCCCGCTACTACAACCAGCAATCCGATCAGCGCACCTTCTTCACGACGATTTCCGCCACCTACGGTAACGACCTGGATCTCGACAATCCGGTCGAGCTCGGCGGCGACTCCGGCTTGCGCGGATACCCTCTGCGCTACCAGTCTGGTGACTCGAAGATATTGCTAACGGTGGAGCAGCGTTATTTCTGGGATTGGTACCCGTTCCGCCTGTTCCGCGTCGGTGGCGCCATCTTCGCCGACACCGGTCGCACCTGGGGCGACAATCCACTCGGTGGCGAAAGCCTGGGTTGGCTCAGCGATGTCGGTTTTGGATTGCGTTTGGCACCGACGCGTACGGGTACGCGCAGCATCATTCATATTGATCTTGCGTTCCCGTTGGATGGAGATGATTCGATCGACAGTGTGCAGTTCCTGATCGAATCCAAGAAGACCTTCTAGTCGCAGAGCTCGTTCATTTTCGTTTTGGTCTCGGCGATTGTCGCCGCTGCATCCTTCTTGCTCAGGTACTCGCGCTTGCCATCTTCGCCGGTGCGGTACAGCTGGGGTGCATTCAGGTAGGAATCGTAAATCTCGGTGGCGCGCTTGCAGTAATAGGCCTCGGCTTCTTCGCGTTGCGCCCTGTCCTCGGCGGTTTCACCCGGGTAGGCATAGCCACCGGACTTGGGTTCCTCCGTCTGCGCTTCGGTTTCGTCCAACGTGCCCGTTGACAGCCACACCAATTCCACGGAGACAGCATCTTCGTGATCCGGTGTATCGCTGTAATGGATTTTTCCGAACTCGTCGACCCAGGTGTAAATAGGCGTCATGGTGTCGACAAAGTGCGTATTGCCGAACGCATCCACCCACTTCCAGACATCGGCGTTCGCGCTCAGGCAAACCCCGAAAAGAAGTGCGATTGTGACAGCGAGTTGCTTCATGGATCCTCCAATGCCCACCATTATGGGCTTTCGGGACCAAAAAGCCCTTGATTAGCGTCACATATTGAGCACTTGGATTGGCTTCAATTGCAGTTGGCGAGGCTGTTGATCCAACCCGTTACGATCAGCCACCCCTCAACATCGTCTGTCGTCGACCCCAGCGGCGGCATGCCGTACTCGTCGCGCAGCCTCATCCGTTCCACGAGCACGGAACGGGATGCATCGCCCGGCGCAATGATTCGCGCCATCGGCAAACCAAGGGTTCCTTCTTCCGGGTCCGCGTCGCAGGCGTTCGTGTTCGCAAGCGACGTCGTATAGCGCAGGTCGAGGTTGACCGGAGTCGGCCCACCCGGCTGGTGACAATTGGCGCAATTGCTGTGCAAGTAAGCCCTCGCGCGCTGGGCGGGGTTGGCGCCAACGTCAGACGGGTCCGGCATGGTTGGCAATGTGGCCGGATCGCCTTGTAGCGGCGAGGCAAACATCGATACGACGTCAAAGGTCTCCAGCTGGTTGTGCGTGCGTCCTGTTTGCGGATAGGTGAAGTCACGATTCATCTGGCTTGTCTCGGGTCCGAGTGCAAAACCGGCTACGGCCGTGTGACAGCGCAGGCACTCCGCCTCGTCCGGGAATATCCAGTCTTCGCCATCAATATTTTCTGTCTTGCCATTGCGCACGCGGTTTGCTTCAGTCTCCGCGGCATTCCATTCGTAGGTATACCCCGCCCAGACGCCATCGGGATGACGCATCATATGCCGGGTCTCGATCAGGCGGCCAAACCTCCGGAAGTTCTTGACTAACACTGTGCCGGGCGGAAACTCCCAGTCGTCCTGGGCGTCGATCGAAATCGCCGTGCCATTCGGAATGCCGACGAATCGTTCCTTGTCGGCGCCGTCGGACCAGAACGGGGCATTGATGTCGTAAGGAACCAGGCCGCCATACGGCAACGTGATATTCCCCGGATCGACGCAACCTGATGCTGACAACAGGTCTGACACCTGGTCGGTGCCGCCGCCCGTCTGGATCAACTCCATGATGCGTCCGCTGTTGATGTCCGTGTAGTAGAGCTCACCGTCCTGATCGATGCCGAACGACGACGGGCCAGTTGACGTGTTGATGAGTTCCTCGTTGGTGTACCCGCCCATACCATCCGACTGCAATGCCCAGATCCGCCCCGACAAATAGTCGGCAAAAACATAGCGTCCGTATAGTCCTGGAATATTCGCCCCTCGATAGACAAAGCCGCCGGTGATCGAGCCATTGCCGCTGCCGTGGGGATACTCGCTCACAGGCTCTTCGAAGGGCCCACTGCAGCCGGCCGACTCGAAATTGTGCGCGCCTTCGCGGCAGTCCCAGCCGTAATTGCGTTCGGCCAGAATCAGGTTCACTTCTTCCCAGGCGTTCTGGCCGACGTCCGCCGCCCAGAGATCGCCCGTCGGTTCGTCGAAACTCCAGCGCCACGGATTGCGCAATCCCCAGGCATATATCTCGGGACAGTCATCGGCGTTTGACTCTGTTGGCCCGCATTGCGCATTTCCGAAAAACCGATTGCCGGTCGGAATACTGTAGCCAGCGCCCGTGCCGATAACGTCGATTCGCAACATCGATCCAAGCAGATTGGTCGTGTCCTGCGCTGTCTCGTTTGGATCCCCGCCGCCACCGCCATCACCCAGCCCGAAATACAACATTCGATCCGGGCCAAAAGCGATGTCGCCGCCATTGTGGTTGCCTGCGAACTGGTCAACTTCGATGATCTGCTGCTGGACAGTTCCCGCCCCCGGCGAATTGACGTCATCCAGTATGAATCGGGTCACGATGGAATGAAGCCTAGGCCCGCCCGATCCCTCGATGGTATAGGACAGGAATACTTCGGGGACAGCCGGATAGTCGGGGTGAAACGCCATGCCCAGCAGCCCGCCTTCATTGGCGGACGTACTCGCCGTACCGGTAAGGTCGAGAAACGGTACAAGACTTACGGCGTTGTCCGGATCGAATGTCACGACCCTGCCGTTCTTCTCGAGCACAAACCAGCGCGGATTGGCGACCGGTTCGACAAGTACCTTCGTTGGCACGCTGAGGCTCGGCAAGCCCGCGAATGCATTCGTAACGTCAATCGTGCCCAGCGTGGCCCGCGCAGGCGCAACACACGTCATGTTGTCCGGGCGCGCATCGAGCCCGACCGTGGCGGGTGGCGGCGGTGGTGGTGGCGGATTGTTGTTATTCCCGGAGCTTCCACCGCCGCAAGCGGCAATCAGCAAACCAGTAAACGCAGCCAATAAGAAGACAGCAGGAGATCGAATATTCATGCTTGAACTATATCGACAACCCGGGTCGGCAAGGCGCTCATTTTACATCTCAACCGTCGCAGATCAGCGACGGCTGGCAAGCATGGAAGGATGCAATTCGCCGACAGACGAGCAACCCATCAGCAGCATGTCCCTCTCGATCTCGTCTCGCAGCAAGCCGACTGCCCTGTCGACACCGGCGGGACCCGCACCGGCCAACGCATAGAGATACATGCGACCGCCTGAGCATGCCGTAGCACCCATCGCGAGCGCCTTCAATACATGAGTTCCACGACGAATACCGCCGTCAACGATAACTTCGATGTCGCCGCCGACAGCATCGAGTATCTCGGCGAGCTGGTCAAACGGTGCACGCGAACCATCGAGCTGCCGTCCGCCGTGATTGGAGACCATGATCGCGCTGGCGCCAGCATCGACACTGCGCCTCGCATCATCGACCGACATGACGCCCTTGATCGCGAACGGGCCACCCCACTCCTCGATCATCGCTGCGACATCGTCCCAATCGATCGTTCGCTTCAGCTGCGAATCCAGGTACTCCATTACTGAGTATTGGCGCTTCGAGCCTGCTTCGATGACGGCCGAAATGTTTGGCAGATCAAACTTGTCACGTAACAGGTAGTTGGCGGTCCAGCCTGGGTGTGTTGCAAAGCTGAGCAGGCTGCGCGGCGTCAGCTTTGGCGGTGTCGTCATGCCGGTGCGGTAGTCGCGCTCGCGATTTCCGGCGACGATCGTATCGACAGTCAAAGCCAGCGCGCCGAAATTCGCCGCCTTGCAACGCGCGACCAAATCGCTGGTCAGCCCGGGATCGGTATGCACATAAATTTGGAAAAATTTTGCAGCATCGTTGCGTGCGCCGAGTTCTTCGATGCTGCGCGTGCCTATCGTCGACACACCATACATTGTGCCGTACTTTGCCGACGTATCTGCGATTGCGAATTCGCCGTCATGGTGAAACAGGCGCTGCATCGCCGTCGGTGAGAAAAACAAAGGCATGTCGAGCGTCTGACCGAGAACCGACACTGACATGTCGACCTCACCGATTCCGGCGAGCACGTTCGGCACGAGATCAACGGCGTCGAATGCCGCCGTGTTACGCGCCAGCGTAACCTCGTCGTCCGAACCACCATCAATGTAATGAAATATCGGGGATGGCAGGCGCTGCTTGGCCAGCTTTCGAAAATCGCTCGTTCGGTAACAGTTCTTTAAGCGCAATGCGATCTACCGGTTACTTTGCCTCGAGTGCTTCGATCCTGCGCTGCTGTTCCTGGATGACCCGGGTCAGCACGGCGACAATATCCATTGCGCTTAGTCCCTGGCGGTCGCCTGTGGCGACCAACTCAGGAACATCTTCAGCAATAAAACCCACGTACGAGTCCGTAGTATCTGACTTGTAATTGAACTGCACCGGCTCGAGTGCTGCGAGCGCGGCAAGCGCCTCGTCCAGGCTGAGTTCATTGATGTTTTCTTTGCGACTGCGTGACGAACTGTTGGTCCACACGCCGCCCGCCGTCACATGTGCTCCGCTGGTCATCTCGAGTGGATGCAGGGGTCGCGAAACGCCGATACCCACCAGGCCATTGCGGTCGATCGTAATTCGATCGACTGATCCCGCCCCAAGCGTCAACGTGCTGGCGCGGTTATGCATGATGTACCCGGTGTCACCCGACGACTGCGTGATCATCAGACCGGCAACACTGCTGTTCTTCTCGTGAATCTGAATGCTGCCGTTCACTTCGAGACGTTGCTTGGGCTCGGTTGTACCGATTCCAATCTGATTCCCATCATCGTAGATCTGTGATTTGCCGCCGGTCGTCTCGTCCTTGAAACGGACCAGGTAACCAGGTGCTCCGTCGATCCCCCCGTCGCCTGCCGGGCCTGGTGGTCCCGCCGGACCCGGTGGACCTGGTGGTCCCGGTGGTCCCATTCCGCCGGTGATCACCTCGGGCTCAGGTGTCTCTTCGACAGCGGCCGCTTCGACGACCTCCTCGACGATTTCCACTTCGACGACTTCCTCGACGATTTCCACTTCGACGACTTCCTCGACGACGGCCACTTCGGTCATCTCTTCGACCGCGGCCTCTACTTCCTCTTCGACCACTTCCTCGACGACCTCTTCGACGACTTCCTCGACGACCTCTTCGACGACTTCCTCGACGACCTCTTCGACGACGACCGCATCAGGTTCGTCCGGTATCACGGTCGACCAGTCTGCGCTGACAAAACCGGTCGTGCCTTCGTCATCAATTTTGACTTCATGCCAGCCGGGAACCGACTGAACCAGCGTCAACGGCACACCTGTCTGCAGGCGGCCGACAATATCGCTGCCAGCCTCCGGTGCCTGCCGGACGTTGACGTAATTCTCGACGGAATCCACTGGCACAACGACGTCGGCCAGACAAATGAACGGTAATGCCAAAACCAGCAGCCCAAGCGTGGTTTTCATGACTCTCTCCCGCGATAGTGTTGTGCGTACAATAGACGTTTATGCTGGTCGCGACCAGTGCATCATGGGGACCATCCCAAATGTCACAACCGTGCATTATTACTGTTGCCATAACGGGCTCTGTCGCCAGAAAGCGACACAATAAAGCCGTACCCGAATCGGTTTCCGAGCAGATCGAATCAACGCATGAAGCATTCGATGCTGGCGCCTCGCTTGTGCACGTGCACTCGCGTAATGACGACGGCTCACCGTGCACCGACCCGGACAAGTTTGCCGCGTTTCAGGACGGCATTCGCAAGCACTGCCCCGGCATCATCGTGCAGTTTTCGACGGGTGCCCGGTCTGGCGTAGGCGCCGAGCGTGGCTCGATGTTGCATCATCGTCCCGACATGGCGTCGCTATCGACCGGCTCCTGCAATTTCCCGAAGTCCATTTACGAAAACTCGAATGAACTCATCGAGGAACTTGCCGGGAAAATGCTCGAGTACGACATCAAACCGGAAATCGAAGTCTTCGACCTGGCGATGTTGTACAAGGCTGCGGACCTGGTCGCGCAGGGACTACTGAAAAGCCCGCTACATGTGCAGTTCGTATTGGGCGTAAAGAACGCCCTCCCGGCACATCGCGATATTCTTGAGTTTGAACTCGAAAAACTCAAAGAACTTCTGCCAGATGCAACATGGGTTGCCGCAGGTATTGGCAAATCACAGCTCGAGGTTAATCGCTGGTGTCTCGAACTCGGTGGGCACATGCGTACCGGCCTTGAGGACAACATACGACTGGATAGCGATACACTCGCACCATCAAACGCAGCGCTTGTCGCACTCGCTGCAGACCTCTGTTCCGAATTTGGCCGCCACCCTGCGAGCAGCGATGAAGCTCGCGCAATTCTAGGACTGCACTCACTATGACAAATTTAATCCGGCTGGTTTGTATGCTCGCCCTGCTGCTCGCGGCTCACGCCGCGCTCGCACAGTCCCAACGCACTGAACATACCTTCAAGCTCGACGACCCGGAAAACCGGCCCGCCGCGACCCTCGACGACGTGTCCTGGCTGGTTGGAAACTGGTCGGGCGAGGCCTTCGGCAGCACCTTCGAAGAGGGCTGGAATCCACCGTCTGCCGGATCGATGATCGGCTTTTTCAAACTCATGGACGGGGATAACGTTGTTTTCTACGAGTTATTGCTGCTCGTCGAAGAGGAAGGCAGCCTGAGCCTGAAGGTCAAACACTTCAATGCGGACTTCACGGCCTGGGAGGAAAAGGCAGACTACGTCACCTTCCGATACATAAAATCAGATGATGACGCAATCCACTTCTCGGGTATCAGCTTTTACCGTATCGACGAGGATACGATGCACGGATATATTGTCTTTCGAAACGGCGAGGAGGTCCGCGAGGAACAGCTCGTCTATCGCCGCAACTA
>Ga0209456_10001009_pt1 | contig 14017 bp, 12 predicted proteins | sample COG_11_FD_184755 | JGI IMG/M metagenome (GOLD analysis project Ga0209456, IMG submission 184755) | Pelagic marine sediment microbial communities from the LTER site Helgoland, North Sea, for post-phytoplankton bloom and carbon turnover... | ecosystem: Environmental > Aquatic > Marine > Neritic...
ACGCGCGCTCAACAAACTGACCACAACCGTGGCGAATCTCGCGAGTATTCTTCCTGAGCGTGGCCGGCGCAAGAAGGTACTATTGGACGATGACTTCTAGCGCAACAGAAGCCTTCGTCTGGATCTGGCTGCCCGGCACGTCGGTGCCCGTAGTCGCAGGTCGTATTGAGAAACACGGCCCGTTACATCACTTCACCTACGGGCGTTCCTATCGTGAGCGCGATGAAGCGATTGCCTTGTCGCCGTTTGAACTAGCGCTGCAATCCGGCTCCTTCCAACCGGTTGGCATGAACACCATTCATTCATGCCTGCGCGATGCCGCAGCCGATGCCTGGGGCCGCCGCGTGGTGGGCTACCAATACCCGGACCTCGCTGCCGATGAGCTTGATTACCTGTTGCTGTCCGGCAGTGATCGCATTGGTGCACTGGATTGTCAGGCCAGTGCCACTGAATACGTGCCGAGAGAATCCGATCATCCGACTCTCGATGATCTGCTGCAGGCGGCCGAACTGCTTGCAGAGCATGGCTACGGGAGCATGCTGTTTGGCGTGATGTTCGAGGATTTTCTTAGTCGCCGCTTGCCGCCGGACGACAGAACCGTTATCGACGATTACCTGGAGCGCCGTGGCTGGCGCGAGAGTGTTCCCGGCCGCCGCTATCTAAAACAGCTTCGGGACTCTACACTCTCCCTGTACGAGGTGGTCGAGGTCTCTCCCGGCCAACATTGCGACTTGCGCGACCACCTGGTGCGCGGTGGAAAAACGTTCCGCGTACATGAACACATGGGTACACAGAACCTCGTCAAGTGGGACCGGCTCGCGGCCCGAGTATTGAAAACGGATGGCAAGCATCTGTTTTCCGGTGGCATCCTGCCGTTTCCCCGGGAAACGGCACAAAGCCTGCTCAGGGTGCTGACTGAGTCACGAAAGAAATTCAATAAAGAAGTTTCGCGGGTAACTGATAAGGAGACCGCGAACAGGCTAGTGGCCTCAGAAAACCTGGACGAACTGTTTCTGCAGGACGCCGCCCCCGAATGGGAACGCGACAATCCGGATGAGCACACCTGGATATGGTTGTCGGAACCGGTTGCCAGTGTCTGGATGAACCCATTCCTGCCCTCGACAACAAGACTCCAAGGCAATGCGCCAGAAGCAAAAAGGGGCGTGAAAAAGTCATCGAGTGGCTGAAACATCTGGGAAACAACGAACTGCGCCGCGCCGCCAGGCAGGGACAAGCCTCATACGACTTACCTAATTTCACATCAGAGCCACGCTAAATCCAACTAAGTGTTGTCGTGTTTGTATTGGTAACGAATGAACACAGGGAATCATTCTGGTGACAAAATTCTTGTCACAATTTTGTCACGCTGCGAACGAAATTCAGCGTGATTCGGCCTTATCGGAAGACAGACTATGTGACTGTTATTTCTTGTGTTATTTCTATAAGCCCCTGAAACAGAACGGGCGTGATAACGGACTCACACCGCAGGGTTCGCTGGTTCGTACCCAGCATCGCGCACCATATATTCAATGGCTTACGCAAACACCAAAAATGGCTGTTTTCGTGGAAGTCCACTGGAAGTCCAAAATAAACGCTCATATCAGTCGAAGTCATCAGCCGTCGGGCACCCCTGCCACGCCCACTCTTCCATGATCAGCTTGGCGAACAGCTCTGTCTGGTTACACTGTAACGTTGCACAGATATAGTTCACCTTGATGCGTACCTCCAGGGATAACGTAAACTGGAATCGTTTCTGCTCGCCTGTCTGGATCTGTTGTCAGTACTTCGCTTGCCGTTCTGAATTGCCGAGTGACATGGTCTACTCCGTTATGCTGTAACGATATCGTACACCGTTACACTGTAACGGGTTGTATCTATGGTAAAATGGGCTTTACAGGAGACAGACCATGAAAAAACTAACCAAAGGTCAACGACAGATCATTGCTGAAAAAGTAAGTTCAACGGTCCGGGTGCTTGAATTGCTCGGCTTTGACTATGAAGTGTCCGCACCAAGACACAAAAAAGAAAAAGGTAACAAGTCCCCGCGCATCATTCGAGCCTCCAGGGGTAATAAGTACCTCTTCACTGTCTACAATAACATTTCAGGTAATACATGGGGCAATCTGGCAAATGGGAAGCCGATCCCGATGGGAAGCAATGAAGATCTGTATACCTACTTGCGAGACACGTATGGATAAGTATGCGTTGATTTGCAGCTAAATGTGACCCGCTAATTTAATTCTACCGGCCAGACCGGTTTGTACCCGTCGTTCAGGCACCAGCCAGTGGGAGACTGAAGCCAAACACCGCACCGTTCGAGGGCACCTTGGCCACCCAAAGCTTCCCTCCGTGAGCCTCGATAATCGAGCGACTGATGGAAAGCCCCATTCCCATACCAGTTCCCTTGTTTGTCTGAAAGGGGTTGAAGAGTGTGTCGACCATCTCCTCATCGACTCCCGGTCCGTTGTCGCTGACGGTCACCTCGACCAGGTCCCCCGGCAGCCTATGCGTTTTAAGCGACACACAACCCTCTCTGGTTTCAGCATTCTGTATTGCTTCAAGACTGTTGCGCACCAGGTTTAACAGCACCTGTTCAATCTGGACCTTGTCGACCATGACCCTGCAGTTCTGGCCGCAGTGATTAAAATCAATTTTCACTTTGCTGTTGCGAAGTTCCCATTCGAGTAAATCCATAACATCTCGAATCAGTTTGTCTATATCGACAGATTCTTTTTGTGTCGTGCCCTTGCTGACAAAATTACGCAAGCGCCGGATTATATCGCCCGCTCGATGGGTTTGCTCCAAGGCCCGCCCCAGAATATCACCGAGCGTCCCGGGCATGGTCGGCTGCGCCTCCACCATCTTTTGGGCCGTTTCGCAATAACTGGCCACGGCTGTCAGTGGCTGATTCAGTTCATGCGCCATGCCAGAGGCCATTTCTCCCATTGTGCTCAAGCGCATGACATGTACCAGCTCTTCCTGGTGGTGCTTTGCCTCTTCCTCGGCCCTTTTACGCTCGGATATATCCCAAATGACACCGACGTAGTTAGTCGTATTACCCCAGTTATCGTTGATCGCACTGATCGTCAGCCATTGAGGAAAGACCTCACCGTTCTTGCGGCGGTTCCAGATTTCCCCCTGCCAGTGACCAAAATCATGAATTGAATTCCACATTGATTCGTAGAATTGACGGCCCTGTCTACCGGAATTGAGAATGCGCGGATTTTCGCCAATGACCTCCTTGGCTTCATATTGGGTTATGGCCGTGAAAGCCGGGTTTACGAATTGGATCATGCCTTCGACATCTGTGATCAGGATCCCCTCGGACGTGTTCTCGAACACGCTTGCGGCGAGACGCTGCCGCTCATCCGCCCGTTTACGCTCGGTAATGTCACGGACAAGATGGATCACGAGCTCCCGGCCGTGCACGACCACCCGGGTAAGAGCCAGTTCGATAGGGAATGTGCTGCCGTCCGGGCGGCGACCACGCATCTCACATTCATTGGAGTCAAATGAAGGAATGACCAGCTCCGCTCCACTGTTCAGGTGGTTGTAGTAGACATGCTGACAGCCCTCATAGAGCAGCATCGAAAAGTCCTGGCCGAGCAATTCATCAGCATCGTACTTATACATCCTTTCTGCGGGGGGATTGATTGATTCGATACGCCCGTTCTCGTCTACGGTGACAATTCCGTCGATGACGTTATCCATGATGGTATTGATACGCGCCGCACTGTCGCTAAGCGCTTCCCGCTGGCGCATGGTCCGCCTGAGCAGCTGCACGCTGAGCGCGGACGCTATCAGTGCCACCATAAGCATCATGTAGAGACGTTTAAAATTGTCCCGCTGCTGGACCTCCAGGTTCTTTTCATACTCGAGCACAGCATCGTTAGACTTGAGGATATAATCCAGCCCGTCCTGGAACCTCTGGTCCATGATGGCCATCCTCTTGGCCGCCTCGGTTTCCTTTTCGCGAATTTCCTCTTCGGGCGCCCTGGACAGGCGCAATGACTCGCGCTGATCGGTAAGATCGAAAATCTCCTGGGCGAGTACGGTGAGGGTGCCGCGTTCAACTTCCAGCGCCTCTAGAAAAGGTGTCAGTGTGCGGTTGCCATAGGTCCAGTCCCTTACCACGGCACTGGCCATTTCGAACTTCTCTTCGTAGACATTGAACGCCGCGCGCTGTTTATCGACTTCGTAGTTCTCCAGCACATCGTTTCCGGGCCGGTTCAGATTACGCCAGGTCTCGACCAGGTTGTCGAAGTTACTACTCAGCTTGTGCAGGTCGCTGGCCTCGGACCAGATCGTCTCGATATTCAGCAACAGATTGCCGCTCCAGCCGAGGAACAGGATGATCATGAGCCATGCGGCTGGATACATAGCCTTCATATCGCCACCCCCAGGCCGTGGCCGGAATTGTCAAGTGTTGGTGTTTTTATTGGTCTGGTGTCCACCACGTCACGTCTCATTTGGGCAAGGTGTATACCTGTTACGTTCATTGCCTCAGCAATCGGCGCTTCAGTGCAATGCGTATTATTTTTATTCGCGTTACTTGTCAAAATACTAACAACAACCGCAACATTTCTCCATATCCTGATAAACGCCACAAACAGTGATACCTGGAACGAGCAACGATACCAGGCATATTCAGGACAGGTCTCCAAACATTAGTCAACCTCCTTTCAGATTGCAGTAGAACACCGCTTCCTCAGTTTCGCGGATGGTCTCGGCATCATTGGCGGAGTTCACTCCAATGGTAGATCATATTTCAGCGCAATGGCGCAACTTCCATTGCCGCTTAAATCATAATTCGCCAGGGACAGATCTAAAACAGCCCGCGACTGAAAATAAACGCACGACGATGCAGAGATCGGCGGGCTCGGATTGCGCCAGAATCCAAAAGCATTACTAATCTGCCAATATATTATATTAATGACACTTCGAAAGCCTATAAAAGTTTTCCACAAACTCTGTGGATAAGTCTGTGGATGACGCCGTGAAAAATCACACCAATCCTTATGAAAGCGGCCTTTTCATTAAATTGGTTATTTTTTGCTCAATACTACTTTTTTATTTATTTTCAATATTTTATATTGCATATGTAGACTGGATATCAAGTCGCTGTCGTTTTGTGCAGACATTTCCATATGATTTTATGACCACTGTGAATAACAACTTTAAAGACGAACGCCTCCGGCGAAAAGTAAATCCGGCAAACTATGTAAGCCCATTTCCAGCCAACATTAATCAGTTGATCTTAACCCCGAATTTTTTTATTCGTGAAGCCAATGTCGTGGGCTTTATTCCGAGCAGCTCGGCTGCACCGGCTGAACCTGATAATTTTCCGTTTGCAAGCCGCAAAGCAGCCAGAATATTCTCTTTGTCACGGGCAAGACGTTCTGCTTCTGTATACGGTAATCCCCTCGATGTTTCTTCCATCGTCCGGGCCGCAGATGAAGACCTGTCAGGCGCACTATCAAGAGTCAGTACTTCAAAAGAGAGCCGGCGGCCCCTGCTGACAATGATCGCCCGTTCAATCACGTTCTGCAGTTCCCGTATGTTTCCGCGCCAACTGCAAGCCTGTAACTGCTTGACATTCGCCTGACTGAGATGGGGTACAGGACGATTGAGCTCTGTACAAACAAGATTGATGAAATGCCTTGCCAGCAGGGGGATATCCTCAAGACGTTCTCTCAATGGAACTGCCACGATCGGAAACACATTGAGCCTGAAGAAAAGATCCTCCCGAAATCGTCGCGCTTCAACATCCAGCTTCAAGTCACTATTGGTCGCAGCAATCACACGCACATCAGTCGATCGGGTTTTTTCTTCGCCAACCCGTTCAAACTGACCTTCCTGCAGCACCCGCAGTAACTTACTCTGCAGTTGCAATGGGATCTCAGCCACCTCATCGAGAAAAATCGTCCCGCCATCGGCCAGCTCGAAACGCCCGGCCCTGTCTTTCAAAGCCCCGGTAAACGCACCTTTAACATGACCAAAGAACTCACTTTCAAAAAGGTCGCCTGGAATAGCGGCACAATTGACCTTGATCAAAGGTCGCTCACTGCGCTCACTGCGCTCATGGATTGCCCTGGCGATCAGTTCTTTACCGGTCCCCGATTCACCTGAAATCAATACACTCGCATGAGTCGGGGCCACCAGATCGATTTGATTCAGCACCTGCTGGATAGCATGACTCTGCCCCACGATATCCTTGAAGTCATGACCTAGGCGGATCTCTTCCTGCAGGTAGACATTCTCGGCTTCAAGGCGCTCTTTCATCCGTTCAACTTCTGCGTACGCCTGCTGTAAATTCTGCTCAGCCCGTTTTCTCTCACTAACATCCCTGAAGACAACCACTGCACCCACCAGTTTTTCATCCTCATATATCGGTGTACTGGTGTACTCAACGGGAAAGCTGCTGCCGTCCTTGCGCCAGAAAACCTCATCGTTCACCTGATATACCGCACCATCCTTAAATGCCGCATAGATTGGGCAGTCGTGTTGCGGGTAATGTGATCCGTCCGGTCTGCTGTGATGGAGCAGCCGATGCATCGGCTGACCGATCAACTCATCGGCATTCCAGCCCAACATCTCTGCTGCCGCCGGATTCAGGAAGCTAGTCAATCCATCGCAGTCGAGACCATAGATACCTTCGCCGGCTGCCTGCAGGATGAGTTCATTCCGGCGTTTTATACGAACCAACTCCTCCTGTGACTGGGCGAGTGCGGTGGCCGTTGCGGTTTTCTTGTCTGTGCTCATCGCATCCCTCATTTACGGGGCTGTAAATAAAACCAAAAACTAACGTGATTTCGTGGCTACGACAACGATAATTCGTAATTCACGAAATATCGTTAATCCGTTTTTTTCGGTTAGAAGGGTAATTACTAATTAATTCAAATCATTACAACATCAATCGGAATTGGCACGTTGTCTGCTCTCCCTGAGATGCCACGTTCATTAATCGAATGCAGGAGAAAGAGTCATGAATTACATCGAAGTCTATTCCACTCACATCTGCCCCTGGTGTGTGCGTGCCAAGTCGCTGCTGCAGAGCATGGGGTTGGACTACGAAGATATCGACATTTCACTTGATGAAGATCGTGCACGAGAGATGGTGGAACGGTCTGGACGGCGTACCGTGCCGCAGATCTTCATTAATAACGAGTCGATTGGCGGTTTTGATGAACTCTCGCAACTCAGTATGGAAGGCAAACTGGGTTAACAGTCAATCAGCACATAGTTACACCTCAACAGGAAGGAAAATATCGATGCGCACTCCAAACCAATCCCGCACAAAGTTTTTTTCATACGCAACGCTTCTCGCTGTCAGCATGGCGGCTGGCTTTGCCACCGGTCTGTGGCCAGCACCCGCTGCTGCAGACGGTGCGACGCAGGCAGTAGATCAGGATCGAACCACGTATAAGACGGTGAACATAAACGGCCATGAGATCTTTTACCGCGAGGCGGGGCCGGCTGATGCACCGACGATTCTGTTGTTACACGGTTTCCCGACTTCCTCGCACATGTTCCGCAACCTGATCCCAAAACTGGCAGACCGCTTTCATGTTGTCGCGCCGGACTACCCCGGCTTCGGAAACAGTGCTCAGCCCTCCATGGCAGAGTTCGAATACACCTTCGATAACCTGGCGAAGGTCATGGAAGGCTTTATCGACAAATTGGGCATCACGCAGTACAGCCTGTACCTGATGGACTACGGCGCACCGGTGGGCTTCCGTCTGGCAGTCAATCACCCGGAACAGGTGCAGTCACTGATCGTGCAGAATGGCAATGCTTATAAAGAAGGGTTGCGGGAGTTCTGGGATCCGATCCGTAAGTATTGGAAAGACCGCACACCGGAAAATGCCCGGGCACTGGCCGGCTTCATTTCCCCCGCAGGTGTGAAGTGGCAATACACCCACGGTGTGCGCAATACGCAGGCCATCAACCCGGACAACTGGAATGTGGATTTGCGCCACCTGACCCGCGAAGGCAATGCGGAGATCCAGCTTGCACTATTCTATGACTACCAGAACAACCTGACACACTATCCGCAATGGCAGGCCTACTTCCGTAAACACCAGCCACCAACGCTGATCGTCTGGGGAAAGAACGATTACATATTCCCGGCCGACGGCGCCTACCCCTACCAGAGGGACCTGAAGAACCTCGAGTTCCACCTGCTGGATACCGGGCACTTTGCACTTGAGGAAGACGGACCGGTGATCGCCGAAGAGATTCGTGACTTTCTAACCACGCGGGTAGCGTCAAGCCAGTAAGCGTTCGAGGACAGGGGGGCATGGAGGATTTCTTCATGCCCCAGGTTCAGGGCAACACCGAATCCAACAGCAAAGCTAATTCATAAATGAAAACTAAAAATCGCCCTCCTCGAGGTTATAAAAGTTTTCCACAGACAAAGTTAACCCTGGCGATCCGCAATAACGGGTCTCAGGACCTGTAAATCAGCGGCTAACAGGTGCACCTGCCCGGTGCTCGTACCATCCACGTGTGTTGTTGGCAATTTTGACCACGGATAGCATTACCGGCACTTCCACCAGCACACCTACAACCGTTGCGAGCGCGGCTCCGGAGTCAAAACCAAACAACACAATGGCGGTGGCCACGGCCAGTTCAAAAAAGTTGCTGGCCCCAATCAGCGCCGAGGGTGCGGCAACACAGTGCGCCACACCCAGGCTCCGATTCAGCAAATACGCCAACCCCGAATTAAAATAGACCTGTATCAGGATCGGTACGGCCAGCATCACAATAATCAAGGGTTGACTCAAAATCTGATCGCCCTGAAAGCCAAACAATAAAACCAGTGTCGCCAGCAAAGCCCCAAGCGATACCGGGTGCATTGTCTTTAACACACGGTGCAAGCGAGATTCACCACCTCGGCCCAGCAGATACCTGCGCCACCACTGTGCAAATGCAACCGGGATGACAATATAGAGCAACACCGACAGGAAAAGCGTTGCCCAAGGCACACTGATCGCCGATAGTCCAAGCAGCAGGCCAACAAGCGGTGCAAAGGCGAATATCATGATGGTGTCATTGAGTGCCACCTGGGTAAGCGTAAAGTGTGGCTCACCATCCGACAGATGACTCCAGACAAAAACCATGGCCGTACACGGCGCGGCTGCAAGTATGATGAGACCTGCGATATAGGAGTCGATTTGTTCAGGCGGCAGATAGGGTGCAAAGATGCCGCGAATAAAAATCCAGCCAAACAATGCCATCGAGAATGGCTTTACGGCCCAATTGACGAACAAGGTGACACCGACACCTTTCCAGTGTTCCTTGACATGGTGCATGGCAGAAAAGTCGATTTTGAGGAGCATCGGTACAATCATCAGCCAGATCAAAACAGCTACCGGCAGATTCACCTGTGCGACCTCCATCCTGCCAATCAGCTGGAAGGGTTCAGTGACGACATATCCCAGCACGATACCGGCAACGATGCAGAGAAACACCCACACCGTCAGGTAACGTTCGAAAAACCCCATATCCGCATTGCCGGCTCGTTTCGCCGTTGCTTCACATTGCATACTCATATCAAATCTTCGCTCTTATTAGACCTCAAGCGCAGCAGGCACTGCCGGGACGATTGGGCATTTTGGCCAAGGCACGCTGGTCACTGTTAAAGGGCGCCTGCCCGGCAATACCTTTTGCGGTTTCAGAGAGCACCACAAGCGCCCAATCCGGAAGCTTCGGGTTCATGCGGTAGTAAACCCACTGCCCCTGACGGCGGTCGAGGAGAATCCCCGCTTCCCGTAACAAGGCAAGATGACGGGAGATTTTGGGCTGAATCTCACCCAGCGCCTGGGTCAGTTCACAAACACACAACTCACCTTCCCGGCTCAGCAGCACCAGGACCCGTAACCGTGTGAGGTCACTGAGAATTTTGAAAAACTGGTCAGCCGGCCTATGCATGCAATCATATATACGCTTATCTGCATATATGCACAAGCGAATATTAATTTATAAGTCAAAAGCAGGATTTTTCCACCCAAATGCCACATGCGTGGTGTTGCCCCGCGGTTTATGCCGTCGTATCTGTGGGGGCACTTTCTTATCAGAGGTTATGATGTGCGCATGCTGCTTGAATCAGCCAGCTGGGTGCTGACAGCAAAAATAAATGGCGGCCGGCTCAGCCGCCATGGAGGAGTACGAGAATATCTTAGGTCCGTCTAAGTTCGGTGATTCTTAATAACTTGTTATTGCCGGGAATAATACTAATTCAGCAAACCTGCCGTTATTCGGAATACTACTATTGTGGTAACTACGAATTGACCAGCCTTTGCTTGCAGTGCCAGGATCTTAACGCTGAAACGTATAACGATGGGGCAGCCAGGAAGGCGACACTAATACCAGGGGGGTGTACCATGGCCGGTACACCTGATAGAAAATGCTTGGGGGCTGACTTGGATAGGGTGGTGGGTTATAGATTCCCATCACCCTTTTCTTTGCCTTAGGCGGCGGGTAAGCACTAAAAGCAGAAATCAGCCATGCGCACCAGATCAGGGAGAGACCCGGCATCCATCTTCTCCATCACCCGTCCACGATGCGCTTCAACCGTGCGTATACTCACCCCCAGCAGCTCGGCAATGTTTTTGTTCGACAGGCCCCGCACGATACATCCCATCACTTCCTTTTCACGCGGTGTCAGGCGATTGCACTTCACTGTCGCCCTGGCCTGGTAAAGATTCTCCTCCATTTTCGCTTCGTCCTGGGAGAGTACCTGTTCAATACTCGCCAGCAGATCGCTATTGCGGAACGGCTTTTCGAGGAAATCCGCCGCCCCCTCCTTCATGGCCCTGACGGACATCGGCACATCCCCATGACCGGTAATAAAAATGGTTGGCAACTCCACCCCTCTGCCTTTCAATTCTGATTGGAGTTCCAGACCAGACATCCCCGTCATGCGCTGATCGAGCACAAGCACGCCGCGCCCCATTCCACCGATCTTACCCAGAAACGCTTCGGCCGACTCGAATGTCTTGACGGCAAAATCACTGCCCTCGAGATAGAGGCGCAACGCGTCGCGCACCGCCGAGTCATCATCCACCAGGAATATGGGCAATTTCCCATTCATAGATCACCTCACACAGCCCCCATGCCACCGAGGGAAGCCCCCGTCACAGGGACGCCGGTCTCCTCCAGGTGCATTTTATCCAACTGAACCGGCATACGCCGGGCCCACCATTCAGTTGAACCAATCACATCAGCGGACACCTGATCGTAGCGTTCCTCTAACGCTTTGACAATAGTCACTGGCACACAGCTATGCTGGGCAACATCGGTGGCTACCGATCCCACATTTAAACGCGACAAGCCACTACACCCGTGGGTTCCCATCACGATCAGCGCCGCGTCCTCCTGAACCGCAACTTCCTGAATTCGCGCGGCCGGCAAACCAGTGACCAGTCGTTTTTGAGCTGTCGCCAATAACTCGTACCTTGCGGGTTGATGCACGCAATATTAATAGCCGTATATTACAGAAGTATGACCGTACGCCCTCAAATCAGAGCGGGCCTTGCTGCCCTCGTCTATCTGGCCAGTGTACAGTAACGAATAGATTGACAGCCCCGTCCCCTGATAGAGTGGATAGCCTTATCAGCATCAGGCGAACCCGCCGGCCAAGGCGTGCTGTTTTCAGGGATATGCTTATTAAAGATTTATTTGCCTAGTACATGGCGTATTTCCGGCAACAATCTCATCACACATTCTCTGCCCTCCTGCATCGCCTCTTTGGCCCGGTAAAATTCCAGAAGGCCGATATGTGACAGTTTTGGACTCAGCATGATATCAGGCGGATCACCCGCCAGCCTGCTGCGCGTTATTCTGTCTTGGGCGATATTGATTGAACCGGCGATAGCATCGAACAGACCCGGGGATGCTGAATACTTGTTAACGGCTTTTGAAAACTTATCCAGGATGTTCTCCGGTTCCAGCGCCTGCTCGTCGTCATTCTGTATAAAATGCTTACCGACAATATCCCCGTTCAAGTTGACAGATATCACCAAATCGGCGCCCAAGGCACGGCAGACGGACACCGGAACCGGATTGACCAGGCCGCCATCCACCAGCCATCTTCCCTGGTCCTGAAATGGCGGGAAAAGGCCTGGCAGAGAGACGGACGCCCAGACTGCGTCTATCAGCGGCCCGCTGGTGAACCATATCTCTCTCCCGGTTTCCAGATCGGTTGCAACAGAAGCAAATTTTGTTGTCAGTTCCTCAATGGTCTGTTGCTCGCGACAGACGTATTGAAGGAAAAACTCATGCAACTTTTCAGTATCAACAAAGCCGTTCAAGGAGAGGTTCAATTCAAAGAACCTGGCAAGACCCACTTTGCTTAACGAGCAGACCCAGTTTTCCAGGCTTTCAAGGTTACCCGAAACGTATGAGGCCCCTACTATTGCGCCGATTGAACAGCCGCACACGATCTCGGGGTGGATATCCAGCTCCGATAGCGCATTGATAACGCCGATATGTGCCCAGCCTCTGGATGCACCACCACCCAGCGCAAGACCGATACGTGAACGCCGTCGTGCTTTATGCTTCACCCTTTAATTTCCTTTTTTAGCTGAGTAATGTGCAGATTTATTCAGATCATCATTTAACTAACCCATCTGCAAACAGGGTTGCGCGCACGGGAAGACCAACCCGCCAATAGAAATAGCAACGTTGATTCAATGATATAACACAAAATGCTTAAACGAACACGGCGATAGCGGCCGCGCTGGAGCGTGGCGGAAAAGCCGCTTCAAGCCACCCGGGCTTCTACCGGGAGGAGAGTCGTGTATGTTTAAGGCATGGCTACCGCACACCTCAGGTTCTACGAAGAGTTAAACGACTTTCTGCCGCCATCGCAGCGCAAGGTGGAAATTAAACACCGGTTTGACCGGCGCACTTCGATCAAAGACATGATTGAATCACTGGGTGTCCCCCACCCCGAGATCGAACTGATCCTGGTGAATGGCCGGTCTGTGGACTTTTCCCATATTGTCGAGGATGGCGACCGTATCAGTGTGTATCCGGTGTTTGAAAGCCTGGATCTTTCATCGCTCATACGCCTGCGCCCCGCTCCACTGAGAAACCCCCGCTTTGTCGTCGATTGCAACCTGGGCCGCCTGGCCCGTTACCTGAGATTGCTGGGCCTGGACTGCCTGTACCAGAACGATTTTAACGATGCGGCTGTGTCCCGGATCAGTCAGCAACAACACCGCATTATATTGACCCGTGACCGTCGTCTGCTGCAGCGGAAAATCATCACTCACGGTTTCTATGTTCGGGCTGTCAATCCAAGGGACCAGGTTAGGGAAGTGCTGCAACGGCTTGACCTGCATGGAATAGTCCGGCCATTCACCCGCTGCACGCGGTGCAATGGACTCTTGCAGGCGACCTTGAAGGAAACCGTCGACCATCAGCTGGAACCGAAAACCCGACGCTACTACGACCGGTTTCTGCGATGTGAGCAGTGTGGTCAGGTTTACTGGCAGGGCAGCCACCATAAGCGGGCCGGGCAGCTGATCGGGGAATTGCTCGGAAAACCTGCCAAGTGATGAAACTTTCCGTATGATACCGCCCCTGACATTAGAGTTGCATTTCAGGGTGAGGGTAAGTGAACAAGGCGGAGGTCACGATTCGCGGTCTGCTGGAGCTGGCCGACATCGAAATCAATGGCAACGATCCATACGACATCCAGGTCAATGACACGGCATTTTATCAGCGTGTTTTAAGCGGCGGCCCGCTGGGGCTCGGTGAAGCTTACATGGATGGCTTGTGGGACTGTGAGGCCCTGGATGACCTCATTTACAAGCTGTTGCGTGCCGACCTGGAACACAGTATCTCGCCACTGAAACTGCTGCTGCCCGTGATCCGGGCCAAGCTGGTCAACCTGCAAAGTCCCGGTCGCGCTTTCCGTATCGGTGAACACCACTACGATATCGGCAACGACCTCTACCAGCTCATGCTGGATCAACGCATGGTCTATACCTGCGGTTACTGGAAAGAC
>Ga0209456_10001011_pt1 | contig 14005 bp, 7 predicted proteins | sample COG_11_FD_184755 | JGI IMG/M metagenome (GOLD analysis project Ga0209456, IMG submission 184755) | Pelagic marine sediment microbial communities from the LTER site Helgoland, North Sea, for post-phytoplankton bloom and carbon turnover... | ecosystem: Environmental > Aquatic > Marine > Neritic...
TGTGTTGTTCCAGGTGAATGGAAAGAGGGTGGACTTAACTCTGGATGCGATGCCGGACCTGCTGTTGCTCTCGATGCCGAGGTCGAGATTGTTGAGGGTGCCCCGTCGGGACTAATCACTAAGTTCGTTATCCCCGCGGCGGCGCTGTTCGCTTTTGACAAAGCAGATTTATCAGAAGAAGGTAGAGATGCCATCGAGGGTTATCGCAGCGAGATACGTCCGGAGCTGGCCGAAGCCTACGCTGCTGTTATCATCGGGCATACGGACAGCATCGGAGACCCCAACTACAATCTGGGCTTGTCCAAACGCCGCGCGGAAGCAGTGCGTGACTATCTGGTGGAAACCGGAGCGCCGGACGAGAAGCTGCGTATAGCGGGCCGAGGACAAAACGATCCTATCGCTTCCAACGAAACGGAAGAGGGTCGCGCCAAGAACCGCCGGGTGGAGGTCGTCGTGATCGGTGAGGCTCGCGCACTGGACGCCTTGAGGTTTCCGGCTGTTGCACTATTCCCTCGCAGGAGCGGAGTGATGACGGAGCAGGGTAAGCAGCTCCTCGATAAAAACCGGGAACTTGCTACTGACCAGTTTAGAAGAGCCACGTACATCGAGGTCATCGGTCACACGGACAACGTAGGTGATGAAGACTACAACCAGGAACTCTCCGAGCAACGCGCCATGTCCGTGCGCAATCACCTGGTGGATACGGGCGTAGACGCCAGCAAGATCGTAATCGTGGGCGCGGGCGAAAGCATGCCAATCGGCAGCAACGACACCGACATAGGCCGCGCCAAAAACCGCCGGGTCGAAATCCTGATGCTCGGCCGTCTTCAGTAGAGGTGGTTACAGAGATTGCCCAAGGGTAGTGTCCAAATAATTAGGTGATTCCAGTCAGGCCCAAGTCGGCCTCGTCCATTTGCAGGGGAAGGACACCTCGGCTGCAGCAGGTCTGCTGCCGGGGTAATCCCCCCGGAAAGCCGGGCGCCGGGAAACTTCTGGCGCGGCGCCATTCGCATCCAGGTGGGTGAGGATCTTATCGATTACCTCGGGATCCTCGATGCATGGAGACTGCGATCAGCCATACTGCAAGCGCGAATTTTTCCCGGAAAAGCTACTGTCAAGAAGAACTGCGGACATTATTTGCCGCGCGACTGGCAATTCGCCATGCACACGGGTGTGAGTTCCATCGACAAGGGGCTTGAGACCAGCAATGACGGGACCGTGACTCTCTACATGGGCCCAGAAGCACCGAAAGGCAAGGAAGGCAACTGGATTCCGACCGCCAAGGGCCAGCAATACTACATGCTGTTCCGTTTCTACGGCGCCGACGATCCGGTTTTTACCAAGACCTGGCAATTAAACGATTTGGAACTGGTCGAGTAATTCTTTACCCGATGGGTGCAATTGGGGCGGGCATAGCCGCCCGCCGATAGCCGAAGTACGATTGCAGGACTTGAACGTCCGGAGTTGCTGCATTTTCACCATTCGCTGGTCGCCCGTGTAGAGCAGAAAGTGGCCGAACTTCCCCCTACGCAATAAAGCCAGTGTGTGATTCCTATCTCGCCAGGAACGGCAAGTGTCGGGGCAAAACCGGTCCTATAGACTGAATCTAAATAAGCTTTTCATAAACAGCGGGAGACCCAACCCAGTCCTTCGCCATAAGTCATTGTATGTCTTTTAGAGTACAGAATCCTGACATTCAGATTCTGGTGGCCATCACCTTTTGAAAAGATGACTTCATACGTTGTATATTCTCTTCGTGATGATCTGATCAATAAGGATTACCGATGGTTATAAGAAGATATCCCTATTTGCCTTATTGAAGGAATTATTGAAAATACAAGCTTTTGAAAGTCTTGGTATCAGCTGATGGTCTTGAAATAATTACAGGCCGCTGCCAACCAATTCATCAACATAAACCTTTAAGGAGTTAGTTTTATGCCGCTGATCCATATGGCTGACATGCTGCATCACGCGTACGAGAATCACTATGCCATAGGTGCTTTCGATGTGGTCAGCCTAGATTTCATTTCCGGGGTTATGGCTGCCGCCGAGGAAAAGCGCGCACCAGTAATCATAAGCCTCGCTGAGTCTCACTTTGAATACTTCGATTTTGAACTGCTCATGATTGCAGTAGTAAGGGCGGCAGAACGCTCAACCATACCTGTGGCGATTCATTTGGATCACGGTGAATCCCTCGAGTCTGCCGTGCGTGCTGTTAACTTCGGCTGCACCGGCATCATGGTCGATGCGTCAAGTCTGCCTCTTAGTGAAAACATCGCTCAAACCAGGGCCGTAGTTGACATGGCACATGCCTGCGGCATCCCTGTTGAGGGGGAACTGGGCTACGTACCCGGAGTGGAAGGCGAGGATGCTGAACGTCATCCCGGGGATGTTCAATATACGACTGTCGACGAGGCAAGACGCTATATAGATGAGACCGGCGCGGATTTTCTGGCTGTCTCCATAGGTACAGTTCACGGTCGCATGAAAGGAGAGCCGAAGCTGGATATCGAGCGTCTCGCGCAGATCAACCAGGCTCTCAAACGGCCGCTCGTGATCCATGGAGGAACGGGATTGCGTGAGGACCAGTATAGTAGTCTCATCAATAACGGTGTTACCAAAATCAATTACTACACGGCTCTGGCTGATGCTGCAGGACAACGCATAAAGGGCAATGTAGAATCAGAAACCAATTGCAGCTATACAAGCCACATACACGGCGTAGCTGAGGCAGTGCAGCACGAAGCAGCACATTGCATCGACATCTGGGGTTGTACCGAACGTGCTGATGAAATGCTCGCGAGCTGTCGCCCGTGGCTTCCCGTAGAGCATGTAATATTTTTCAACACCGAAAAGCTCGATGTGGCTTCAACAGAAGGTATGATATCCGAGGGCAAAAGGGTCCTTGGTGGTATACCAGGTGTACAACGGGTATTTGCCGGACACGCTGTCACCGAGGATAGCTCTTACAGACATTGTTGGGTGGTGCGTTTCTCTGCCCGTCCTGTTATCGATAGCTATCGCAAGCACCCAGCGCACCAAGACTTTGCTGACAATCGCTTTCGTCCCAACGCCGGTGATCGGCTGACTATCGATTTCGAAGAGTGCAACACGGAAAAATGACATTACCCACGCACAGGTATTAAACACATATTTTGTGCCTAAAGATCAAGGAAAAGTATTTGTCTGTTAGATGAACATACTGACAAGTCTGTAACGGCAATTATCTCCTGCGTTTCCGCCGTTCACTAATCATCCGGGAAGGGCTAATTGTGGCCGGACTTTACCGTTTACAAGATGGAGTGGCTCTGTCCTGGCCATGAACGGCAGATATCTGGCTAAAGCCGGAAGCGATACGGACCACCGGCCGAGGTAAGCCGCACCCGTTACACAATCGGCCTCGTGATGTTCGCCGTGCCTATTGTTTTCGGTGCGCTCGCTGCCTTGCTTGCATCCATAAAGCTGCCTACTATAATGAGGTGATGGTAATGACAATGTTATCCGCAGGCTCGAGGCTGGGGTTGATGGTGACCCTGGTGGTCTGCACATGGCTGCTGGCTGCCTGCGCCACAAAGACCTGGCAGCATGATGCTATCGACTCAGTTGCCTTCAAGGACCGCGCCCAGACCACTGTTGAGGGTGATCTGCGCGTCACTGCTGCGGTGCCCGGCGAAGCAGAGACCGAGACCATTTTCGGGCTGCCGCTGTACAAGCGCGGCATCCAGCCGGTGTGGCTGGAAATCGAAAACCGTAGCGCCTTCCCGATTCGTTACGCACCGGTAGGCACCGATCGCAATTATTTCTCTCCTCTGGAAGTCTCCTATGTGCATCGCAGCGGTTACTCGAACGAGGCGAGGGAGCAGATGGACCGCTATTTTCACGGCATAACGATGCCTCGGATGATCCACCCGGGAGAGACGCGTTCCGGCTTTGTCTTTACCCACGCGCGGCCGGGTACCAAGGGTTTCAACGTCGACTTGTTCGGCCCGAATCGGGATCAGGAATACAGTTTTCTTTTCTTTATCGATGTGCCCGGGTTCACGCCGGATCATGCCAGTGTGGATTTTGATGCGCTGTATAGCGCGGATGAAATCCGCTCGCTGGATTCAGCGGGACTGAGAAAGGAACTCGCTGCATTTCCCTGTTGCAGCAGCAGCGACGCATCGAACGATGAACGCGGTGATCCTGTGAATGTCGTGGTGGTTGGTGAAAGCGACGACGTACTGTATGCCCTGTTGCGCGCTGACTGGTATGAGACAGCCAGGAACAGTGATGCCAGCGCTTTTTTTCTGTATGGCCGGCGAGCGGATGCGCTCTTCTACCAGGAGCGGGGAGATGATCGAGTTGAATTGCGCCTGTGGTTGTCGCCCCTGCAACACGATGGCAAGCAGGTTTGGATGGGGCAGATAAATAACTATGTCAAGAACAAGTCAGGTGACTTGAGCATGGACCCGGAAGTCGATGATGCCACAGTGTATTTCCTGCAAAACATCTGGTACTCCCAAAGCCTGCTCAGGTACGCCTACTCTGCCGGCCCGGGCGAGGTGTCGATCGACAACATGCGCAAAGACTTCAGGGGCGAGCGATATTTCACCACCGGTTTTCGCGCCGTTCTGTGGGTGTCACCTGAGCCGGTATCGCTGCTGGAAACGGTTTACGAAGTCTGGGATAAGCCGCCATTATGATGTCTCTCAGCAAACTCTGTTCAACGAACCAGCGGGCACAGCTCGCTGGATGCGCAATCGCTGTGGCGTGGTTGATCATGATCACGGGTTGTGCCGGATCACGCTATTCGCCTGCCCCGGTTGAGGAGGTTGCGTTTCTCGAACGCGCGCAGACACAGGTTAGTGATGACATTCGCGTGACGACAGCGGTGCCAAGTGCGGCGGAAACCCGCGCTCTGTTTGGCGTATCTCTGTATAATCGCGGCGTGCAACCGGTCTGGCTGGAGATCGAAAATCTCGGCGATGAAGGTGTGAGTTTTTTGCCGGTCGGACTCGACCCGATATACTTTACGCCTATCGGCGCTGCATCATCGACTCAGAGCGCCAGCCCGAGGCTGGCCATGGCGCAGCATTTTTTTCAAAGTGGCGTGGACATCTATGCCGGCCCGGGTGAGACAGTAAGCGGTTTCATGTTCACCCAGCTGGACGAGGGGACCAAGGCATTCAATGTCGATATCATCGGCGACGTCGACAAGATGGTGCATTTTACGTTTTTTATTCCGGTACCAGGGCTGAAGGTTGATCATCAGGAGGTCGACTTCGATGCGCTGGAAAATGCGTCAGGCATCGTTGAGCATGACGCAGACGGTTTGATAGCAGCACTTCGTGATATGCCCTGCTGTACGACAGACAAGAAATCAAAGGGCCAGGGAGATCCTTTGAATATTGCGGTCATCGGCGACTCGGATGATGTCTACCATGCCTTCATACGATCCGGTTGGGACGAGACAGAAGTCATTCACGGGGGCTCGGGAGTCAAGACAGCCCTGTCTTTTTTCAGTGGTGGTGAATATCGCTATTCCCCGGTCAGTGGCCTGTATGTGCTTGGACGTCCGCAGGACGTCGCCCTGCAGAAGGCGCGTGATAATATCCACGAACGCAACCACCTCAGACTGTGGATGACAGCGATGCGTTTTGAAGGCAAGCCGGTGTGGATCGGCCAGATCAGCCGCGACATCGGCGTGCGTTTTACCACCAAAACCATCACCACCCACAAGATCGATCCGGACGTGGACGAAACACGTGAATATCTCCTGGAGAACTTGGCTTATCACCAGGCATTGGCAAGGATTGCCTACGTGGATGGCGTCGGCGCTGCACCGATTGATGCTCCCAGGCACAACCTGACTGGTGATCCTTATTTTACCGACGGATTGCGCGTGGTGTTGTGGGTGTCATCGACGCCGGTGGATATTGACGATATTGAGATGAAGGACTGGGTAGCGCCATACTAAGCACGCCGATCTATCCTCCAGAGGACCTTCTACCCCAGGGCACCTTCTCTTGCTTCGCAATTCACCCTCTCTCGCCTGACGACGATTCACCTTGTCCTCCAGAGGACCTTCTACCCCAGGGCACCTTCTCTTGCTTCGCAATTCACCTTGTCTCGCCTGACGACGATTCACCTTGTCCCCCAGGGGACCCTCTACCCCAGGGCACCTTCTCTTGCTTCGCAATTCACCTTGTCTCGCCTGACGACGATTCACCTTGTCCCCCAGGAGACCCTCTCCCCCAGCTGCGCTGTCCGCCGCCGCCCCGCCATTTTGCCACCTGTTCCGGCAATTCTTGCCTTATCAATCCAGTCTTGTAAGCTGTTTGCCAGACAGGCAACTGTAGGAAATCTGAGTCGTGTGGAAAACATGCTAGTTCGAATTCTGGCCATACTTGTGGTACTTGCCACCACCGCATGTACCACGCTAAAACCGAACCCTGAAAAGGTGATTACGCATACCTTGCCCGAAGCCTCGACGGGACTGCTTGCAGAGACGGTGCGCAAACTGGATCTGGAGCCTGGTCAGACTGCCGCCATGCGGCTGCCTGCAGCGCGCGATGCACTCGAATGGCGGCTTGCCCTGGTCGACCATGCAAGCACCTCAATCGATATTCAGTATTTTATCTGGTCGCACGACGAAGTCGGCAGTCTGTTGCTCGATCGGTTGCTGGACGCGGCTGATCGTGGGGTCCGGGTGCGGATTCTGTTGGACGATCTCAACTTGTCCGGTGCTGATAAAAAGATCGCGGTTTACAGCAAACACCCGAACCTTGAAATCAGGCTTTTCAATCCTGGCAGGGTGAGGAAAAGTGCGCTCGGGGGACTCGGTGAATTCCTGCTTTATTTCAGGGAGCTGAATCGCCGAATGCACAACAAACTGTTTATTGTCGACAATCATTTCGTCATCATCGGTGGGCGCAATATCGGTAATCCCTATTTTGGTCTCAGTGAAAAGTACAACAACATGGATTTTGACTTGCTGCTGACCGGTCTCTCGGAAAAGGAAATCTCGCAGGCTTTTGACGAGTACTGGAATGCAGACCCGGCCTATCCCGGTGCGGCGCTGTCCGACAAGGCAGGTTTTGACAGGTACGAGGGGTTAAGATCCGAGATCGATGAGTACCTGCAGCAGCACAGCGCGAAACTGGCATCCTATCCCCTTGAAAGAATGGACTGGAGCGGCCGTTTCGCTGAGTTGCCTTCAAAGATGATAACTGCCAAGGGACATTTCCTCCAGGACGAACCGGTCACACTCAACGGTGAGGAACTGAGGCTGGTGGATATGATCGACGAAGTGGCCGGTGAGGCCCGCGAGGAAATGATCTTTGTATCGCCCTATTTTATTCCGTCGCCTGATTTACTTGAGCTTATCGGCCAGACAAGTTCAAGGGGTATCAAGGTAAAGATTCTCACCGGTGGGCTGGATTCCAACAACCATACTTCGGTTCACAGTCACTACAGAAAATACCGCAGGGCGATCCTGGCAACGGGTGCCGAGCTTTACGAGTTTCGTCATGACCCCTCCGACTATGTACGTTCACTATCGAACGTACCGCCAGTGACAGCGTCGTTTATTTCACTGCACCTCAAGGCGCTGATTGTCGACAGGGACAAGCTGTTTATTGGCAGCCTGAATCTTGATCCGCGCGCCATGGTGATCAATACCGAGAACGGTATCTATCTGGAGTCTGAAACGCTGGGGGCCATGATCGCGGATGGATTTGACCTGTTGACCTCACCCGAGAACGCCTGGCGTGTCACTGTCAATGAAGAAGACAAGCTGCAATGGGAATCCAGCGAGGGTATTGTGTATACTCAGCCGGCACGTCATTTCGGTCAGCGGGTATCGGATTTTTTCCTCAGAATACTGCCGATCGAAAGTCAATTGTAGGAGCGGTGAGGCACCGCCTGTAAAAATAAAACACATAAAGGCCGGTACTGCCGGAAAGGGAAGGCCTGATGAATTCATATCGCTGTCAATTGCTGCTGATGCGAGTCGCCCTGACAGGATTGTTCTTGCTGTCAAGCAGTGCGCCTAACGCTGCTTCGTTTTTTGACAAATTCATTGATCCCAAAGACGGTATGTTTGATACCAGTAACTGGGTACTCGAGAACAAGGGATTTCTTCCAGTGCCTATTGTCATTACCGAGCCTGCAGTGGGCCCGGGGCTTGGCGTCGCAGCCCTGTTTTTTCACGAATCAAAGAAAGATGAGGACGCCAATACCGAACAGCAAACGCCTTCGGATAGCCAGCTGGAGGACGATGACAAGCTGGGTCTTCCGCCCAGTGTGAGCGTACTGTTTGGCGCCGGAACCAATAACGGTACCTGGTTGGCCGGTGGGGCACATCTGGGTAACTGGAAACAGGATCACATCCGCTACACCGGGGCACTGGCACGCGCATCCATTAATCTTAGTTTCTATGGAAGCGGGAATGAGCGTGATGGAGGCTCCGGCCTGGATTTCAACGCAGATGGCTGGTATCTCCTCCAGGAAGTCAAGTTCCGCGTTCCTGAGAGCAACTGGTTTATAGGCGGGCGCTTCGACTTTGTTGATATGGATATCAAATTCGATGACGGCGATACTGCACCGGGTGTCCCCGAGGATAATGTAAATCATAATACCTTGGCGGGGCTTGGCGCTCTGTTGAGCTATGATTCGCGCGATAACCTGTTTTCCCCAAGTCGGGGGATGAATGCGGATTTTGAAGCCATGTTTCATGAAGGCGAGCTGATCGGTGATTATTCCTTTCAGAAGTACAAGGTGGCGAGTAATTTCTATTGGGATGCGCATCCCCATGTCGTACTGGGGTTGCGTGCTGACGGGCGCTTTGCCAATGGTGATACACCCTTCTTTGCCTTGCCATTTATTGACCTGCGCGGTATTTCGGCGATGCGCTACCAGGGCGAGGACGTACTGGTTGGTGAATTAGAGGCGAGATGGAATTTCCGCACTCGCTGGAGTCTGGTCGGATTTACCGGTATAGGGTCAGCCGAGGATTCGTTCAGCGACCTGTTTGGCTCGGGTGAAAGTAGCGTGAAGAATACCGTCGGCGCCGGTGTGCGCTATCTGACCGCCCGTCGACTGGGCCTGCTGGCAGGGGTGGATGTTGCGCGCGGGCCGGACGAAACGGCAGTCTACCTGACCGTTGGCAGTGCCTGGCGCTGAGCGGCCAGCATCAGCTTTATACCAATCACACTCTGCTGTAGCAGATCCATCGCCAGCGGCTGCTTCGTCAGCGTCCTGTGGTAGGCGGCCGCCGGATAAGTCATCCCCAGTTGCACTGCTGTCCCGTTAACTCCCTCTCCCTCCGGGAGAGGGTCGGGGAGAGGGAGTCAAATAGCATAACTGCCTGATTTTATATCCCCTCATCCTGGCCTTCTCCCTAGGGGAGAAGGGATTGCTTCGATTAGAGAATTACCTGGTTTCATGTCTTCAATGACTTCGATCCAGCCGGGATTCACAGAATCAGGACCTTATCGAGAGTTACCGTTATGTTAACGGGACAGCAGTGCCCCTGTTGCGGTGGTTTTGCGAAAAGTTACGGGTGTTCCAAAAGCAGGCCTGATTAGGCTATTCTCGCCTTATACTGTCAATCAGACGTTCCGCAAAGGGACGCAGGCGGTGCCTGTCACGCATGCGCTGCTGTCGGTACCGGCCGGCATTGCGTCGGGAGGAATAAAATGACAGAACAAAACATGCGCAAGTCACCAAACACACCCCAGTCCAGTGTGCCAGGGAAGATACGCAAGGCCCTGCGCTGGATGGCCATCTCCGTCGCCGGATTGCTGGCAGTGCTGATGCTGGTCGTTGTGATCGTCGCCGCCTCTGAAATCCCCGTCGAGCTCGATTGGGTCAAGGGCAAGATCGAGACGGCGGCATCGGAGGCCACCGGCCGCCGCATTGCTATCGAAGGTCCTCTCACCCTGGTTGCGTCGTTGCCGCCCGCGGTACAGATGGAAGGGGTTCGTGTGGGTAATCCAGAGGGGTGGCCGCGGTCTGACCTGGTGCGCCTGGACCTGGCGCGCGCCAAGCTGCGGGTTCTGCCGTTGCTGAAGGGGGACGTGCTGATCGACGAAATCACCGTCGACGGGCTGCACGTCAAGCTCGAGACCAACGTCGAGGGTGAACCCAATTGGTTGTTCGCCAAGCCCGGGCAAGGGCCGAAACCGAAATCCGGGAAAGAATCCGAACCGTCTGCGCTCAAATTCATCGAACTCGTCGAGCTGTCCCTGCACAACATCGTGGTCACCCACCGTGATGCCGCGACCGGCAAGACCTTCGAGCTCAAGCTTGAGGAGATCACCGGCAGCGCTGAGAACCAGAAGCCCATGCAACTGCTCATGCACGGCGTTGTGCAGCAGGAGCCCTACGAGGTGACCTTCACCGGCGGCAGCCTGGCGGCGCTGGTCGAAGCTCAGGCACCCTGGCCCCTGGATTTTTCAGCAACGGCGTTGGGTACCAGGCTCACCGTTAGCGGCGAGATCGCAGAGCCCCTGCGCGGAAAGGGGCTGGCCCTCGGCTTCGATCTGAGCGGACCGAGCATGGCGGATCTGGAGGTGATCCTCGGCACCAGGCTGCCCCCAATCCAGTCGTTCGCCCTCAAAGGCCGCATCGAAGAGGCCGAAGGCAAGTACCGCCTTGCCGATCTCGAGGGCGACATCGCGGCGACCGCTGTTACCGGCAGCTTCGAGGCCGATATCGCCGGCGAGAAGCCGCGACTGGTGGGCGATATCGACATCCGCCGCCTCGACGCAGCCCCCTTCTTCGCAGTCATCAACAAGCAAGAGCAAGAGCAAGGCAGGGTGGAAGCCGCACAACAGCCAGCGCAGGCGGAACAGGCTGCATCCGCTGAGGCAGATCCCCAGTCTGCCGGCAGGCTCGACATCGACGAGACTATCCTGACCCTCGACGCACTCGATCGGTTTGACGCCCGCTTCAAGGTGACCATCCACGAGGTGGTCAACGCCCCCACCAGCCTGAACGATGCGAGCCTGGCGATGACCGTCTCCGATGGAACCTTGTCGGCTCCGCTAGCCGTGACGCTTGCCGAGGTGCCGTTTAAAGGGGAACTCAGTCTGCTGCCGGAAGCAGGGCAACCCAGGGTGGCGGTAACCCTGGCCGCCGAGCAGAGTGACATTGGTGGACTGGCGACACTGCTGAGCGGGAGAAAGGACATCCGGGGAAAGTTCGATTTCGCGCAGTTGGATCTGTCGGCGAGCGGCGAGACCATCGGAGCTCTGGTGGAGAGCGCCGAGCTGCGCTTTGCACTCACGGGTGCGTTCCTGTCCTACGGTCACGACAGCGGCGGCAAACCGGTCGAGTTCACCCTGGACGCGGCGAACCTGCGCTTCCCTGCCGCGGAAGAGTCGCGGATCACGGCGCAGGGCTCGCTGCTGGGGGAGGCGTTCGCAATCCAGCTCAAGGGCGGTACCTTCATCGAGAACTTCCTGCAGAGGCGCTGGCCGCTTGAGCTGACGGCGTCTGGTGGAGGTGCCGAGCTCTCGATCGGCGGCACGGTGCGCCCGGCAGAGGGTGATGTCGGTGCCGAGTTCGATTTCGCGTTGAAAGGCGGCCAAATCGGCGCTCTGGCCGCGTGGCTCGGCGTTTCGCCGCAAGCCAGTCAGTCCTATGCGCTAAAGGGAAAAGTCACAGATACGGAGACAGGTATCCGGGTTCAGGTCGACGAGGCAAGCATCGGCAAGAGCGCCTTCGCCGGTGAGGCGGGCATTAGAGAGGAAGGGGAAACACCGATCACCTTCGCCAGGCTGAATTTTAGAGTTTTGGACCTCAAGGCACTGCGAAGCCTGTTCCCGGAAACCTCGGAGACGAAAGAGCCCGAGCCGGAAAGGGTCGGACGCGAGACCCTCACCATCGACGTTCCAATCCTTCCGCAGGGTATCAAGATCTTCGATTCGGACCTCGAGATCGCCCTCGCTCGCATCAAGCTCGAGCCCGCCGATATCACCGATGTGTCGGTTTCCGCCACCATCAGGGATGGATACATGGCGCAGGCACCCATCGCCGCGATTATCGCCGGCACCAGGTTCAATGGCCGCTTCGGGATCGATCTGCGCGGCGAAACCCCGAAAGTCGACCTTCGCATCCAGTCGCGCCAAGTCAACGTGGGGACTCTGCTGGCCCAGCTAGGCGTGGTCGAGGGTCTGGCAGTGACGGCCGGGCGGTTCGATCTCGCGCTTGCAGTGGAGGGCGCCAGTACCCGCGAGATGCTGCAGCGCTCCAGTTTCCGGGTCGGAGTCAGGGACGGCGCCTGGACGATAAGCGCACCGGGCGCAGAGCAGGGCTTAATTATCCGCGTTCCGGAAGCGGCCATCAGCGCCAAACCGGGGCAACCCATCAGACTGGCCATCGACGGCCGTATCGACAAAATACCGGTGCAGATCCAGATTACAACCGACGCCTTGGGGAGTTTCGCCGAGCCGAAGAAGCGCCTCGAAATGGACGTTGGCGTCGATTTGGCAAAGGCCAGGCTTAAACTGAGCGGTGCGGCGCCCGTCCCGGTCCGGGAGGACAACCTGCACTTCGCGATGGATCTCAGTGGTAAACGCTTCAGCGATTTCGACGAGCTGCTGGATGCCGACCTGCCACCGATCGGCCCTTACCGGCTGCGCGGGGAGTTCGGCAGCCGGCCATCCGGCTACTATGTCCAGCATCTGCAACTGATAGTGGGCGAGAGCACCCTCACCGGACAGCTGGACCTCAAGACCGCCCGACGGCCGCCGCGCCTGGACATGGACCTGGTTGCGCAGCGCATTCAGTTGGATGACTTCGATACCGGCGAGTGGTCGGTGACCGGTGAGGACAGCAAAGCGCGAGATGAACAGCAGGCGCCGGGCGGCGCCGGGGCCGAAGAGGGGACAGCGGCGGGCGGCAGGTCCATCGTGTCGCCAGACCTTCTGCGCAGCCTCAACGCGAAGGTCGATGTCAAGGTCGACGAGGTACTGTCGGGTCAGGACAATTTGGGCAGGGGAACGCTGACGGCGACTTTGGAGAACGGCCGCTTCTCGGTCGATCCGCTCAGCCTGGATATTCCGGGCGGCTTGCTTGACCTGAGTTTTGCCTTCACGCCGAGCGATAGGGACGTCGCGCTTGAGGCGAACGCCAAGGTCGAAAAGCTGGACTACGGCATACTGGCGCGCCACATCGATCCCGAATCGGAAACCGGGGGTATGATCAGCGTCGACCTCGATTTGAAGACCCGCGGGCCGGATCTGGACCGCGTCATGGAGGACGCCAACGGGCACATCGATTTCGGTATTTGGCCGCAAGATCTCAACGCTGACATCTTCGATCTGTGGGCGGTGAACGTCATCACCGCCCTGGTCAGCGAGGTGGACAAGGACAAGGCCTCCAAGCTCAACTGCGTCATCCTCCGTTTCCGCATCGACGAGGGTTTGATGCAAGACCGGGTGGTGTTCGCAGACACCAGCAAGATGCGGGTCGAAGGCAGTGCCGAGGTCGATTTCAAGCGGCGCGCACTCAAAGTGTATGCCGCGCCCAAGGGAAAGAGGCCGGAATTCTTCAGTCTCGCCGTGCCCGTCGGATTGAGCGGGCAGTTCGAGGACTTCCGCGTCGATGTCGATCCGGTGGTGCTGGCCGGTAAGGCGATCTCGTTTGTCACCAGCCCGGTGCACGTGCCGCTGCGGCGGATCTTCAAGAAGGGCGAGCCCGCCGACGGTTCCCTGGCCTGCGCCGAGGCGTGGCGCAGCCGTGTTGGGGATGGAGACGTGTCTGCGCCGGCCCCGGAATAGGAGCCTGTATCCGGTAAAGCAGGGGCTACAGTTCTTTTTCGCCGATATTGGCCAGTGAATTATCCATGAAGCGAATGGCACTAAGTTAAGGCGGCTCTTCCTCTGTAGGGCCGAATTTATTCGGCCAGTAGCTGTTGGCGGCTACCCACATTGCGGCCACATCCGGGATGATAGATGGAATGGCAACGTGGTTGGTCGAATGAATTCGACCCTACAATGGGCTAAATAGGCTTAAC
>Ga0209456_10001012_pt1 | contig 13998 bp, 10 predicted proteins | sample COG_11_FD_184755 | JGI IMG/M metagenome (GOLD analysis project Ga0209456, IMG submission 184755) | Pelagic marine sediment microbial communities from the LTER site Helgoland, North Sea, for post-phytoplankton bloom and carbon turnover... | ecosystem: Environmental > Aquatic > Marine > Neritic...
AAACGTCGCAATACGGAGGGAATCTAACACTCATTTGCGCGGACGCAGAGCGATTGGCGATCGTTCAGCCGGTCCCGTATGCTCCGCCGCTGACGATGCGACGCGCGACTATCTTATTGCTCGCCGGTCTGGCCGTAGGCGGGTGCAAAATGAACATCGGAGACAGCTGCTCGAGCTCCGCCGATTGCTCGGTGACCGCGGAACGACAATGCGACCTGGCCCAGCCCGGCGGCTACTGCACTGTCTTTTCCTGCGACCCCGACACCTGCCCCGAAGGCGCCTGTGTCGAGTGGCGCTTCATCCCGAACCGCACGGCGGAAACCTGGTGCATGAAGACCTGTGGAAACAGCGGCGACTGCGGCCGGAACGAGTACTCTTGCGTGTTTCCCGAGACGATCACGCAGAGCGGTGGATGGGACCCGAATCTCCCGCTTGAAGAAGGGACCGCCCGCATCATCGACCTCGAAGGCAATAGGGCTGAAGCCAAGATCTGCGTGGCCCTGACCCCTGGCGCCAACCCAGACGTTCCGGCGCTCGGGCCAGAGCTCGACGCTGGCATGTAGCCCGGCCTGGCAGGGAAGCCGACGCGGATCTCGATTGAGCGTAGTATGGTCCGGATGATGTCTCCGGGCCTCTTGCGGTATCTGGCGGGGCGCCTCTTGCGCGCGCTGCTGACCGTGGTTGGGCTGGTGACGATCGTCTTCTTGCTGGTGCGCCTGATTCCGGGCGACCCGGTCGAGGCGATCCTCGGCGACCAGGCCGGCCCCGAAGAAAAAGCCGAGCTTCGACGCGCGCTCGATCTGGACCGGCCCGTCGGAGAGCAATACCTGTCGTTCCTGGGCGACATGGCCGACGGCAGCATGGGGCGCTCTTTCCGGCAGCCCGACCGATCGGTCTGGTCGATGATGCACGAGGTCTTGCCGTATACGATTGTGCTTGCCCTTGCCGCGCTGCTCGTGGCCTGGTTCGTCGCGATCCCCCTCGGCACGATCGCTGCGGCGAAAGCGGGCAAGGGATGGGACAAGATCGCCTCGACGGTCGCCGTCGCAGGCTTGGCGATTCCCAACATCTGGCTGGGTCCGCTACTGATTCTCGCGTTTGGGGTGAAGCTTCGCTGGCTGCCGCTGCCCGGCGACGACCTGGCGGGCCCCGAGGCTTTGATCCTGCCGGCGATCACGATTGGAACCGCGCTTGCCGCGGTGCTGACGAGGCAGACCCGGGCAGCGATGATCGAGGTCCTCGCTCAGCAATACGTCACCGCTGCCCGTGCGCGCGGCGTTCCGTCGGTCGCGTTGCTCCTTCGTCATGCGCTTCGCAATGCAATGCTCCCCGTCATGACGATCGGTGCCGCCCAGCTCGGCGCATTGCTGTCCGGAACCGTCGTGACCGAGAAAATTTTCGAGCGGCCGGGGCTTGGGACGCTCTTTCTCGATGCGTTTTTCGCGCGCGACATCCCCGTGGTTCAGGGCTGCGTGCTCATCATTGCGTTGATCTACGTGGGGGTGAATCTGATCGTCGACCTGGCGTACGGGGTCGTGGACCCGAGGGTGAGGCTCTCATGAGAAAGGCGCGGGCTCGCCTTCGAAAGACGCCGCTTGGCCTGCTGATCGTGATCGGTTTCTTCATCTTGGGGGCGATCGGTCCGTGGATCGCGCCCTACGACCCGCTCGCAATCGATCTGCTGCACGAATACGAGCCTCCTTCCTGGGAGCACCTACTCGGCACCGGGGACAACGGAATCGACATTCTGAGCGCGTTGCTTCATGGTGCGCGGCTTGCTGCCATCGTGGGAGTCGTCGTGGTCGGCGTTTCGGTCATCCTCGGCACCTTGCTCGGGACTTGGGCAGGGTACGCCGGGCGCATGACCGACCACGTGGTCACGGGGATCGCCGACCTGGTGCAAGCCTTTCCCGCGATCGTGCTGAACATCGCCGTCCTTGCTCTGGTCGCTCGGCCCGGCTTGATGCACTTGATCGTCGCGCTCGCGATCAACGGCTGGGTGCTCTACGCCCGCTTGGCGCGTGCCGAAACGCTCACCCTGAGAGAGCGCGAGTTCGTCGAAGCTGCGCGTGCCCTTGGCGTGCCGGCCCATCAAGTGCTGCGCCGCCATGTGATTCCAAACCTGCTCGGCCCGCTCGTCATTCAAGCAACGACCGGTTTGGGCGTGGTGATTTTGGCAGAATCGACGCTTTCGTTTCTCGGCCTCGGCCCAGGAAAAGCCGTGTCCTGGGGCGCATTGCTCGACCAGGGCACCAGCGTGCTGCTGCGCTTTCCGCACGTGGCGCTTTTTTCCGGAGGCGCGATTGCACTGACCGTGCTGGGCTTCAATCTCATGGGCGACTGGTTGCGAGACCGGCTCGACCCGCGGTTCCGATAACCATGCCCGAGTTTCCCGACGTCGAGCTCTACCTTCACGCGCTCCGGCCGCGGGTCGTCGGCAAGACGCTTTTGGGCGTGCGGATCGGATCGCCGTTCGTGCTGAGAACGGTCGACCCTTCGCTCGACGAGGCGGCGGGCAAACGCGTGCTCGATTTGCGGCGGCTCGGAAAGCGCATCGTGCTCGAGCTGCAAGGCGATATCTACATCGTGATTCACCTGATGATCGCCGGCCGGTTTCGTTGGAAGCCCGCAGGGCAGAAGATCCCTAGCAGGCTAGGCCTGGCGGCGTTCGACTTCGACGACGGAACGCTCTTGCTGACCGAAGCGAGCAAGAAGAAGCGGGCTGCGATACACCTCTGCCGAGGAGAGGACGCCCTGCACCAGCATGACCCCGGCGGAGTCGAGCCGTTGGAGATCGACTTCACGGAATTCCGGGATGCGCTGCTCGAGCGAAACCACACCGTGAAGCGCGCGCTGACCGACCCCCGAATCTTCAGCGGGATCGGCAATGCGTACTCCGATGAAATCCTTCATCGCGCGAAGCTCTCTCCCCTCATCTGGACGAAGCGAATGACGGAGGAGCAGCTTCGATGCTTGCGCGACGCAACCCGTGAGGTTCTCTCGGAGTGGTTGGCGCGATTGATTGCACAACATGGAGGCGCCTTTCCCGAAAAGGTGACCGCGTTTCGACCCGAAATGGCGGCGCATGGCAAGTACGGCGAGCCGTGCCCAGCCTGTGGAGACCCAATCCAGCGAATCGTGTTTGCGGATCGCGAAACGAACTACTGCCCGACCTGCCAAACCGGCGGGAAGCTTCTCGCCGATCGAGCGCTTTCGAGGCTTCTCAAGGGCGACTGGCCGCGCTCCCTCGAAGAGCTGGAATCACTCCGCCGCGGTTAGCTCCCTTGTGCGGCGCACTCAACACACTAGAAATATGCCTGTGTTGGTTTTGACGGTAGGTTGCGACTGAAACATGCGCTTTTCCGTTCGCCGAGAGGATCGCAGGAACCTTGCCGTGGGCTTCGTGGGCTTGCTGGCGATCATGGCTGCGCATTCAGTCATGGAGACGGCACGCGATACGCTGTTCCTGACCAGCTTGCCCGCGGATCATCTGCCGAGGGCCTACCTGGCCATTGCCGTGCTCGCCATCTTGGAGCTGAAGATCCACGAGCAGGTGCTTCGCCACGTGCGCGATCGACGAATGCTCTTGGCCGCTTCGCTGATTTTCGGTTCGCTCGTGACGCTTGGATTCTGGGCGCTTCTCGACGATCTGGGCCCATGGGCACCATTTGGGTTCTACGTTTGGACGGGGTTGCTGATCACCGTCGTGCTGATCGAGTTCTGGCTCTTGCTCGACGACGCGGTGACCGTGACGCAGGCGAAGCGCATCTTTCCTGCAATCGCAGCAGGCGGGGTGGCTGGCGCCACTTTGGGATCGTTGCTGTCGGAAGGTCTTCTTCGAGTCGCTCCGCCGATCGCGCTCGTTTTCACCGCTGCAGTGGTTTTGGCGTTGGCGGCCGGCACGCCCTTTCTATGGAAGACGACGAGCGAGGCAGTGGCCGATCAGCCTGCATCGGAGCCAGGGCCTTCGCTGCGTTGGCTTCTCCGGGACAGCTATCTTGCGCGCGTTCTGACACTCGTCTTGATGGGGACCATCGCGCTCACCGTCGTGGATTTCGTCTTCAAGAGCACCGTCGCCGACCAGATCCCGGCCGATGGGCTTGGTCCGTTCTTCGCGCGTTTTTACCTCGGCTTGAACAGTGTGGCATTGCTGGTTCAGCTCATCGGCGCCGGCTGGCTCTTGCGCGCGTTTGGTGCTCACAGGAGCTCCGGCTTGTTGCCGGTCTTGATCTTCGGTGGCGCGCTAGGTCTGGCGCTTGGGCCGACGCTGCCGTTCGCGGTAGCGCTCAAGGCCGTCGATGGGAGCCTACGACACACGCTCTATCGAAGCGCAGTCGAGGTGCTCTACCTGCCGCTCGATAGCAGGCGGCGCGAGCGGGCCAAGGGGCTCATTGAGGTGTTTGGACATCGCGTTGGGCAAGCGTTTGCATCCTTGCTCATCATCGCTGCCGTCGGCATTGGTCTGACGACTCGGGAGCTTGCGCTGGCCTTGCTGTTTCTGGTTGTTGGTTGGCTCGTGGCAATCATGTCGACGCGTCGCCAGTATGTGGATCAGTTTCGCGCTCGACTCCGACACGGCGTCATCGACACACGGCTCGAGCTCGAAGAGCTGGATCGCCATTCGCTCGACGTTCTGCTCAACGCATTGAACAGCGACCAGGATCCGGAAGTGCTCGCCGCGATCGACATCTTCGATCGACACGGAAGAACGGACTCGATGCCGGTGCTCGTGCTCTATCATCCGTCGGTGGAGGTCCGGAGCCGTGCTCTCGAAGCGTTCGCCGAAGCCTCGGATCTCCGTTTCGTTCCCGTCGCGCGGCGAATGCTGTCGGACGAGGATCCTGACATCCGTGCGGCGGCGCTCCGCGCGCTGACGGCCGTCGATCCGAATCGAAAGCTTCTGGAAGAGAAGCTCGATGTCGAGGCCTCGATCGTTCGAGCCACCGCGCTGGTCGGGCTTCTCGGGCTGAACGATGGTCGGGGAAATGGAGGCGAGGTGTCAGCCGCAAAGCTGGATGAATGGATCGGCGCGGGAAACCCACAGACGCAATCGTCGCTCGCCCGCGCGATTCGGCGTGAGGGCGGGCCTGTGTTCCACGAAACCCTGGTCAAGCTCATCGCGAACGATGACGACTCGGTGCGCCTCGAGACTCTGCGGGCGATGGAAGGAAGCCCCGACGTCCGGTACTTGCCGCATCTCCTACCGCTCCTGGGGAGCTCGGACCTGCGTGCTGCGGCCCGTAAAGCGGTCGTTGCGATCGGGCCGAAGGCGTTGGCGGCGCTCGAAGCAGCGCTTGCGGACCCGTCGACTCCTCGGAAGGTGCGTCGGCGTATTCCGCATACGATCATCTTGTTCGAGCCACAGGAAGCTGCCGACATTCTGCTTCGGCAGTTGGAGATGGAGCAGGAAGGCGGCGTGCGATTGAAGATTGTGCGGGCGCTCGGCCGCTTGCAAGCAAGCCAGCCGTCAACCGTGCTCGACGACACGCTCTTGCAAGAACAGCTTCGCGCCAGCTTGTTACGAGTCGTCCGGCTCCTGCAGTGGCGCGCGGCAATAGAAAACAACGGTGGCGCAGAGACATCAGACGCCCATCTCTTGCGCGTGGCGCTTCAGGACAAGGAGCGGGCAACTCTGGAGCGCGCGTTCTGGCTGATGGGTCTCAGGCATCCCGAAGAGAACTTCATCTTGGTTTGGCGAGGTGTGACGAGCGACAACGCGCGAATGCGTGCGGCGAGCTACGAAGTGATCGAGGCAACGCTGCCCGGCTCCTTTCGTGAAGCGGTGCTTGCCATCGTCGACGATGGAGAGCCGGAGGCACGGCGCGCGCGAGTTGCGGCGGCAGCACTCGGGGTGACCATCCGCCCGATGTCCCACGAAGAAGCTGTTGGGCAAATGATGCAGGACCAGAGCGAAGTCGTTCGCGGCATCGCGACTCATCATGCGGCAGAGCTTGGTGACCGCGCGACGTCGGATGCAGCACAGGAGGTACAGAGCCTTGTCTGAAGAATCCGCACAGCCCGCCCAAATGGACCGTTTTCAACGATTCTTGTTTCTTCGGACGATGCCTGGGCTGGCCGAGGTGCCGCCTGAGGTCGCTCAAGTCATCGCGGCCAACACGCGCGAGCGCTTCTTTGCAAAAGGCGAATACCTCTACCGAATGGGGGTTCCTGCGATGGAAATTCAATACGTGGTGAGCGGTGAGTGTGAGATCATTCGCAACGGAAGACCCGTGCGCCGCTTGGGTTCGCGCAGCGTTGTTGGCGGAGTGAGTGCGCTTTCCGGTGAAGAGCTCGGTTACGACTGCATCGCGCTCGAAGACATGGTGACGCTTGCAATTGCGCTGGAAGACTCGCAAGAGATCTTCGAGGATCATTTCGTCTTGTTGAAGCGCGTGCTTCGAGGAACGAGCCGCGAGGTGCTCGAGTCACGGCGCAAGCTCGGCAAGACCGCAGGTTTCGGGCCGGTGGCGGAACCGTTTGCTTTTCCTGATCGACCTTTCGATCTCGTAGAGCGAATGGCGTTTCTTCGAAAAACATTTTCGTTCGGCGACAGCGAGATCGACGCAATCGCCGATCTCGCGCGCGACGTGCAGGAAGTCCACCTTCCCAAGGGGGAAGTTCTCTGGAACGTCGGCGATCGAAGTAGCTACTTCTTGCTCCCGCTCCGCGGCGTCGTGGACTGCCGTGCCAGCGATCCGGATCAACACTTCCAGTTGGGTCCCGGCGATTCCGTCGGCGCCATCGACGCCATGGCCGACGAGCGCCGCTGGTTCCGAGCCGAAGTCGCCGAAGATCTGGTGGCCTTCCGCATCGATCTGGAGCTCCTCCTCGAGGTCCTGGAAGACCACTTCACCATGGCCATGTCCTTCCTTCGAGGAATCGCCACCGGCATCCTCCACCTCTACGATCAGGGACACTCTCTACCCCCCTAAGCTCCCGAGATCACAGAGCTCCCCCGGCAAAGATCGCAACAATTGATTGCGATCTTTGCGTTAATTTCCTTTTATTTTCAATGGGTTGGGAGGTAGGAGAGTGTCCCCCTTGTAACTGTTATTTTGTTCAGTATATTGGGTGGTCCCATGGCTTTCGGGACTGTCATTGATTTCGAGGCGCAGGAGGTTCGGCCCAGGGCTTTGCCGCTCTCGGAGCTCTTGCCGAAGGCGCGGCTGGTCGAGGTCTCCGGACGGCATGCATGTGCACGGACAACGACAGCGGTGTCCTGCGTGATTCAAGCGCAGGCGCGTGCAGAGCTCGTCGCCTGGGTGCAGCCCAAAGACGGCGCCTTGTTTCCTCCCGACCTCGACGCGGCTGGGGTCGACCTCGATTCGTTCATCGCGATTCATGTGCCGCGTCATGCAGGTCCGTTCGCGTTGGTTCGCGCTGCCGAGTGGCTTACGCGTTCCGGCGCGTTCGGTTTGACGGTGATCGACCTCAGCGACGCGCTACCACCCGGCTCTTCGGTCAATTGGCAAGGCCGCCTTCAAGGTCTTTTGCGTCAGCATGACGGACGCATTCTCTTGCTCACTTCGAGCGCATACGAAGACCCTTCTTCCGGTCCCTTGGTGGGTTTGCGCATCGAGCCCCAGCGGGGCCCTCTTCACGCCGATCGCTTCGAAGTTCACACGCGTATTCTCAAAGACAAAGTCGGCATCGCCGCCGAGCCGTCACTCGAGAAACCGATCGCTCCCGCAGGTTTGCGAGGCGCATCATGAAGCGAGTGAGCTGCGTTCTTCTGCCGATGCTTCCGTTGCAGATTCTGTTGCGCCAAAAGCCACACTGGAGCGCTGCGCCCGTTGCCGTCGTTGACGACGAAGGCCCCAACGGGCGCATCAGCCATCTCAATGCGCTTGCAAAAAGGAGCCGCCTTCGCATCGGCATGCGTCAAACCGTCGCCCGTGATCTTCTTCCGAACCTGCACACTGCCCTCGTGTCGCCCGAAGAAGCCTCGGAAGTCAGCCGCGAGCTGATCCGCGCACTTCAAACCTTCTCACCCCGGGTCGAAGCGCTCGATCAGGCCGGGGCGTTCCAGCTTGATCCCGAAGGGCTCCGGCGACTCTACGGCGGTTATCGCAACTGGGCGACGTCCATTCACCGGTATTTGGGGGCCCGTCACTGGCGCAACGCGGTGACGGTGGGCTTTCATCGTCCGCGAGCGCTCGCGGTTGCAATGGCGCAGGTCGGGGTCAGCATCCTGAAGAGCGCCGATGAGGAGCGCGAACGGTCGAACAAAACCGCGCTTCGTGAATTCGATCTGCCTGGAGAGCTTTGCGAAAGCCTAGGTGCATTGGGCATCGAAACGCTGGGGGATTTTCTCGCCCTGCCTGCAGGTGAGCTGCTGAGCCGTTTTGGCGCACGAGCAAGCGCGCTTCACGACTCGTTTGCCGATGACATGCAACTGCCGATTCAGCCGCATGCCTTCGACGAGCCAGCACGCATCTCTTTCCAAGTAGACCCGCCTGACGAAGATCAAACCCGTTTGCTGTTTGCGATCAAGGGCGCCTTGCACTCTTTGCTACATCAGGTGCGCGCACGCGGCGAAACCATTCGAGCACTCGATGTTTCACTTCATTTGGAACGCGCGCCTATGCACCAAGAACAGATCGAGCCTGCTTCGCCGACCTTGGATCTGATGTTGCTGCTCGAGCTCATTCGCCTTCGCCTCGGCGAGCTGAGCCTGCCAGGGGCGGTTGAAGAAGTGGAGCTCCTTGCCAAGACAGTGAGCGCACATGCAGAGCAAGTTGCGCTTCCTGGTCATCAAGCTCGTCGCGACATGAGAGCTGCACATCGCGCGCTCGATCGTGTTCGTGCCGCCTACGGCGAGCAGTCGGTGACGAAAGCCCGCCTGCATGAAGCGCATTTGCCGGAGGCTTCCTTTCGCTGGGAGCCCATCCAACATGCACAGCTCGGCGAGCAAGCTCAGGCACCCCCGGTTTCATCAATGGTTCGAAGGGTTTACGCGCGCCCCAAGCCACTTCGGCCCCGGGTGCCCAAGGAGCCCGAGGCGGGACCTTCGCTCGCGAAGAACCATGCGATCGAGCACATGTACGGGCCGTACCGCGTAAGTGGTGGCTGGTGGAAGCGCCTCGTCGAACGCGACTACTACTACGCCGAAACCGATCACGGTGACTTGCTCTGGCTCTTTTACGATCGTCCTCGGAAGCGCTGGTTCTTGCACGGGGTGCTCGATTGAATGAGCGCTTACGTTCCGTTGTGGGTCAAGAGTAACCACAGCTTTTTGGAAGGCGCTTCCTTTCCTGAAGAGCTGGTTGAGCGCGCACATGCGCTTGGTCTTCCTGCAGTTGCAATTACGGACCGTGACGGAGTCTATGGTTTGGTACGCGCACAGATGCGAGCCAAGGAGCTTGGCATTCGGATCGTGACTGGAGCACAGCTCGCCGTCGAAATCGGTGATGACGTGCAACATGTCGTTGCGCTCGCCAAGACCCGACGTGGCTACGCTGATCTCTGCAGAGTTTTGTCAATCGGTCACGCACGCTGTGAGAAAGGCGTCTCTCTCGTTCACGTCGAAGACTTCGCTCCACTGCGTGACCTGTTCTTCCTAGCTACCACAACCGAAGCCTTGCGCGTCTTGCACGCAAGTCATGGCCCTTCGTCGGTGTTCGCACTTTGCGCTCGCCATCTCAACGATCACGAAAAGCCGAAAGAGAAGGCATTGCGGTCCGTCGCAAGAGAGCTCGGCGTGCAGACGGTAGGCGCCAACGAAGTCCTCTATCACGACAAGCTCAGGCGCCCGCTCCAAGACGTTTTAGCCTGTATTCGTGGGGGAAAAGCGCTCTCGGAGGCCGGGCGCACGATCTGCGCAAACGCAGAGCACGACCTCAAACCCGCTAGTGAGTTCGAGCGCCTCTTTGCAGATGATCCTGCCTGTCTTCGTCGCACACTCGAGATCGCCGAACAGTGTGCGTTTAGTCTCGACGACCTTCACTACCGGTATCCGGAGGAACGTCTTCCTTCGGGGCACACCGAGCAGGGCTGGCTGCGCGAACTCACGTTCCGTGGGGCGCGTGCACGCTACCAAGGCAAAGTACCCGCCGACGTTTGCACACAGATCGAACGCGAGCTTCAGATCATTCGCAAGCTCGACTACGGTGGCTACTTCCTGACGATGTACGAGATCGTCCAATACTGCCGACAACAGAACATCTTGTGCCAAGGACGAGGCAGCGCAGCCAATAGCGCGGTGTGTTTCTGTTTGGGCATCACGGCGATCGATCCCGTGCGCATGGACTTGTTGTTCGAGCGCTTCTTGAGCGTCGAGCGCGCTGAGCCTCCGGACATCGATCTCGACATCGAGCACGATCGCCGTGAGGAAGTCATTCAACACGTTTACGAAAAGTACGGACGCCGCCATGCCGCAATGGTCGCGAACATCATTCGCTATCGGATTCGTTCCGCAGTGCGTGACGTGGGCAAAGTGCTCGGCTTGTCGCGAACGGATTTGGAAACCGCCACGCGATTGCTCAGGCATCGTGACGACACCTTCAACCCCGAGCTCCTCCGGGCAGCAGGCCTCGAAAAGGACGCGCCGGCTACGCATCAGCTCTGGTCTTTAGCCACTCAAGTGCTTGATTTTCCTCGGCATTTATCGATTCATCCAGGTGGCTTTTTACTCGGCCACCGGCCCGTCGACGAGATCGTGCCAATCGAGCCGGCGACCATGGAAGCGCGCACCGTCATCCAGTGGGACAAGTACGACGTCGACAATCTCGCACTGTTCAAGGTCGACCTCTTGGGCCTCGGTGCGCTGACCTGCATCCATCATGCGTTTGATTTGCTGCGTGAGCACAAGGGCCAGTCGCTCGAAATCGCAACCGTTCCGGCAGAAGACAAATCCACATACGAGATGGTGTCGAAAGGAGACACAGTCGGCGTTTTTCAAATCGAAAGCCGAGCGCAGATGGCGATGCTGCCGCGACTTCGACCACGCACGTTCTACGACTTGGTGATCGAAGTGGCGATCGTGCGCCCCGGCCCGATTCAAGGCGACATGGTTCACCCATACTTGCGGCGAAGGAAGGGCGAAGAGGAAGTCGTTTATCCGCACCCGAAGCTCGAGCGCATCTTGAACAAGACACTCGGCGTTCCAATCTTCCAAGAGCAAGTCATGAAACTTGCAGTCGAAGCCGCCGGCTACACGCCGGGCGAAGCCGATCAGTTGCGTCGTGATATGGCGGCATGGCGCAAGTCAGGTCGAATCGAAAAGCACCGCACGCGCATGGTTCCACGCATGCTCGAACAAGGCATCCCCGAGGAGTTTGCGGAGCGTGTGTTCTCGCAGATCCGCGGCTTTGGCGAGTACGGCTTTCCCGAGAGTCACGCTGCGTCGTTTGCCTTGCTGGCATACGTTACCGCCTGGCTCCGCTGTCACCACCACGAAGCGTTCACCTGCGCGATCTTGAACGCCCAACCGATGGGCTTCTACACTCCAGCCACCCTGGTCGAAGACGCCAAACGGCACGGCGTCGAGGTCCGGCCGATCGACATCAACAAAAGCCAATGGAACTGCACCCTGACCCCGATAAAGCCGATGCCCCACGTCGATCACGGGGGGCAAAGCGCCGTGGACGATGCGAGGCATCGACTTTACGGGGTGCGAATGGGGCTCCGATACGTGAAGGGCCTCGGAGTACTCGAACGAGAGCGCATCGCAGCCACGGAACCGCCGTACCCGAACCTCGCGACCTTCGTTCGTCAGACGCGGCTCAATAAGAGGGCCCTGCATGCACTAGCCGAAGCGGGCGCGTTCGAGTGCTTCGGGCTCAATCGGCGCGACGCGATCTGGCAAGTGCGCAGCCTGTCCCGCTTCACGCAGGATTCTTTGCCGCTCGAACCGGCGTCGAGTCAGATTTCATTTGCATCGTTGGCAAGCGAGGACGAGGTGATCTGGGACTACCGTTCGAGTCATCACAGCACGCGTGGCCACCCCATGCGAGGGCTTCGCCACGCGCTGCGTTCACGAGGCATCCCCGAAGCAACTCGCATTCACGGTTGCGCACATGGAGACGAGCTCGAGTACGTCGGCATGGTGATCTGCCGTCAACGTCCGGGCACCGCATCCGGTGTCACCTTCTTCACGCTCGAAGACGAAACCGGCTTCGTCAACGTAGTAATCTGGAAGCAGGTCTTCGATCGCCACGCCGCGCTTGCCAAAACGGCAGCCTTGCTCGGCGTGACGGGCGAAATTCAAAAAGCCGACGGTGTGATTCACCTGATCGCGAAGTCACTATGGGCGCCCGATGTTTCGCTCGCCGAGCAAACCCACCGCTCTCGTGATTTCCACTGACAAATCCGCTAACCGAAGCCTAATAGGCCTAGCTGAACGACCCAGTAGGCCTCGATGCCTAGTTGTACGAGGAGCAGAGCTGCGCGAAGTGATACAGCCATTTCGCTAGTCGAAATCAGGTGAACCGTTGACTGTGCCACTCGCGCCACCAGAACCCAGCGCGCCAGCGGATCGGTGATGCTTGCGTTGCCGGTGACCAGTGCGAGAAGGATCAGCGCGGCGAAAACCGCAAGATTTTCGTAGCAGTTGGCGTGGGCGCGGCAGAGCCTGTTGGAGAACGGGGAAACGTCTTCGCCGCTCGGTAGGAATTCGTTTGCGGCGCGCTCCTTCTTGAGGACGAGCACCGTTCGATAGAACACGATCGCGGTCAGCAACAAGATCGTCCAGGCGACGTAGCCAACGAGTGCAAGTACGGAAGGGGACATGGTCATTCTCCTAGTTCCTCTGAGCCGGGCGGACTATACCGAAAGCGCCAGGCGGCGAATAGGGTTTCCGGGGAGGCTGAGCTCATGAAAACGCTGATGCTGACGCGATCCAACGTCGAACGAATTGCAACCATGGAGCTTGCGGTCGCCGCCGTAGAATCGGCGTTCGCCGCATTTGGACGCGGGGAGGCAACCATGCCGCCCAAGGTGTACTTGCCGATCGAAGACCACGACGGCGACTTTCGCGCGATGCCCTCGCGCCTCGGCGACTCGGCAGGCATCAAGTGGGTGAACGTCCACGCGCAGAACCGAAAGCGTTACGGACTGCCAACCGTGATGGCGGTCTACGTGCTGAACGATCCAGCCAATGCGTTCCCTCTGGCGATCATGGACGGCACCCTTCTCACCTCCCTACGCACCGGAGCCGCGGGCGCGGTCGCCTCCAAGTATCTCGCCCAGAGCGCTCCAAAGACAATCGGCTTCATCGGCTGCGGAGTGCAGGCCTACACGTTGCACGGCACTCACCGGGTCGTCTTTCAGGGCTTCGAAAGTCTCGCCTACGACCGGAACGAAGCAACCGCACGAGCGTTCGCCGATCAAGTGGGCGCACACACGACAAGCCTCGAAGAGGCCGCCGGCGCAGACATCGTGTGCACGGCGACGCCGTCACGCAAACCGTTGGTGAGAGCGGAATCGATTCACGCCGGCGCGCACGTCAACGCAATGGGTGCGGACGCGCCGGGCAAACAGGAGCTTGCAACGGACCTGCTGAAGAAGGCCGCGGTCTACATCGACGACATTCACCAGGCGACCGGTAGCGGCGAGATCAACGTCCCGCTGGCAGCCGGAGACTTCAGCGTGAACGAGATTGCCGGTACCTTGGGCGACGTCGTTGCAGGCGTGCTCCCCAAACCTGACGCGGCGACCACGACCATCTTCGACTCGACGGGCCTCGCCATCCAGGACGTCGCTCTGGCCCGCGCGATCTACGACGCTGCCAAGGCCCAATCGATCGGCCAGGAGATCGATCTCATCGGCTTCGAGCCGCGAACGACGGCTTAGGTCAATCGCGGAAGCGGGTCGAGCAGCGAGAAGGTCTGGCCGCCGATGCTGACCTGATCGAGGCCGAAGGAGCGCCGCTCGGTCATTCCCATTGCGTGCATCAAGCTGACGTTGAGCCGCTCATGAGCCGGGCCGACCTGCGCGGTGCCACCCCAGGCTACTTGAAGGTTGCTCTGCGGGTAGTGAACGTAGCGACCGGGTCTGAAG
>Ga0209456_10001014_pt1 | contig 13969 bp, 10 predicted proteins | sample COG_11_FD_184755 | JGI IMG/M metagenome (GOLD analysis project Ga0209456, IMG submission 184755) | Pelagic marine sediment microbial communities from the LTER site Helgoland, North Sea, for post-phytoplankton bloom and carbon turnover... | ecosystem: Environmental > Aquatic > Marine > Neritic...
TCTGGATGGCTACATGTGGACCGATGGTTATGTCTGGACCGATGGTTTTATCTGGACCGACGGCTTTATCTGGACCGACGGGTTTATCTGGACCGATGGCTTTATCTGGACCGACAGCTACATCTGGACCGATGGCTTTATCTGGACCGACAGCTACATCTGGACCGATGGCCTTAGCGAGGCCGCTTCGATCAACCACTGGGTAGAACAGGAATGAGCCGTCAGAAGGGGCGGCAACAGGGAGCAAGAATGACCATGCAAGTCATCGATTCTATCTACGGGGTTACCGGTGTCGCTCGAACGAACGTGCGACGTTGGCCGGGTCTGGCCACGGCGCTCGGTATGCTCGCAACGGCAATGTTTTTGTTCGGCGTGCCGCTGGATCAGGCTCACGGCCAGCAGACCGAGGCCCAGCCCATGCGCTTCGAGGGCTTCGGCCAGGCCGAGGGGCTGTCCCAGAACACGGTCCTGAGCATCGTCCAGGACTCCAGCGGCTTTATGTGGTTCGGCACCGAGAACGGTCTAAATCGCTACGATGGGTACGCGTTTACCGCGTTCCGTCGCGAAACCATGAACCCCGGCTCGCTGACCAGTGATTTTGTGTTTGACGTGGCCGAGGGGCCGAATGGCGACCTGTGGATCGCCACTGATGGCGGCGGGCTGGCGCAGCGCCGTAAGGAGACCGGCAACTTCCGCGTTTATCGTCACGACCCTGCATTGACCGGAAGCCTGGCGAGCAACAACATACGCGCGGTGAGTGTGGCTGACGATGGCGTGCTCTGGATCGGTCATCAGCGTGCAGGTCTGGATCGTTTCGAAATCGCCAGCGGCCGCATCACGCATTTCCGTCACAATGCGGCTGACCCGGCATCACTCAACAGCGACTCCGTATTTGCGCTCCATGTGGATCGCGCCGGCGAGGTCTGGGTCGGCACCGACGCCGGCTTGAATCGGCTGAATCCGGCCAGCGGCCGGGTGACGCGTTATCAGCACGACCCGTCGATCGCCGGCAGTCTGAGCGACGATCTGGTACGCACAATCGTCGAAGACGACGCCGGTACGCTCTGGATCGGTACCAAGGGCGGTGGTTTGAACCGCTTTGACGGTGACACCGAGCGCTTCACGGTGTTTCGCAACGATCCCGCTGATCCCCGCAGCCTGAGTAACAACCGCGTCTGGGCGCTGCTGGAGGACGACAGCGGACGTTTCTGGGTCGGGACTTCAGCAGGTCTGAATCTCTTCGATCGCGCGACGGGCGACTTCCAGCGCTATCACGGTGAAACCACAGACGCCGACAGCCTCGGCGACGATCATATCCGGAGCCTGCTCCAGGACCGCAGCGGCATGCTCTGGGTCGGCACGCAGCACGCCGGTGTTTTCAAATGGAATCCGCGCTCCTGGTCCATGGGCCATGTGAAGCCGGCTGCGACGAATGACGGGCTCAGCGCCGGTAACGTGATGGCCTTCGCCGAAAGCGTAGACGGGACGCTCTGGGTCGGCACCTTCGGTGGCGGTCTGAATGCCATCAATTCTGCGACCGGCAAAATACGCCGACTGCAGCATGATCCGGCCCTTGCCGAAAGCCTTGGCGATGATCGCGTCATGTCTCTGGCCATCGGCAAGAACGGCCACCTGTGGATCGGCACCATGACCGATGGTTTGAACCGGCTCGATCCGAATACTGGCAGGATCCTGCGTTATCGCCACGACGCCGAAGATCCGGCCAGCCTTGCGGCCAACGGCATCATGGCGCTGTTCGCGGACCGCGAGGGCCGGCTCTGGATCGGCACTTTTGGCGCCGGTGTAGACCGCCTCGACAACGACGGTTCCGGTTTTGTGCACTTCCCTCACGATCCCGCGGACCCGACCAGCCTGTCCAGCCCCCGCGCGACCAGTTTCGCCCAGGATGCCAGCGGCGCCGTCTGGATCGGCACCGACGGCGGCGGTCTCAATCGCTGGGATCCGGTGACCGGCAACTTCGATGTCTTCCGGCACAATCCTCTGGATCAGTCCAGCCTGAGTGCGGACACCGTTTACTCGCTTTACGTTGACGCGGACAACCAGGTCTGGGTGGGCACGCGCGGTGGCGGGCTCGACCGGGTGCTGATTTCGCCGCGGCACCCCGGTCTGGTGCGATTCAGCAACTACTCCCAGGTTGATGGACTGTCCAATGATGTGATCTACGGCATCCAAGGCGATGATCGGGGCAATCTGTGGCTGAGCACGAATTTCGGGCTCAACCGGTTCAGTCCGACCACCGGCGAGGTCAAGCGCTTCCATCGTAGCCACGGGCTGCAGGCCGAGGAATTCAATTTCGGCGCCCATTTCCGCAGCCGTGATGGCGAGCTGTTTTTTGGCGGCGCCAACGGCTTTAACCACTTCTATCCGGGTTCGCTGCCACTCAACGCTACGGCGCCTTCGCTCAAGCTGACGGGCTTTGATGTGTTGAACAAACCGGTGGCGACCGACCAGCCTTACCAGCTGCTGGACGCAGTCGATCTCGGCTATCGGGACGACGTGTTGACCCTGGAATTCGCCGCGCTGGATTTCACTGCGCCGGCTGAGAACCAGTACCAGTACCTCCTCGAAGGGTTCGATCAGGCCTGGGTCGATGCCGGTAACCGCCGCCGCGTGACCTACACAAACCTGGCTGCCGGCAGTTACGTGTTCCGCGCCAAGGCCTCCAACAGCGACGGCGTCTGGAGTGAGGACGAACTGAGATTGTCCGTGACCGTGGCGCCCTCGCCATGGGAGAGCCCGGTGGCGTACTTCGCCTACGCGGTCGCCGCACTCTTGCTGGTCCTCTGGATCTGGATGGCACAGCGCCGCCGGATGCTGCGCAAAGAAGCCTATAGCCGTCAGCTCGAGGTGGAAGTTGATGCCCGCACCCAGGAGCTCGCCGAACGTAATGAAGAACTGCGTTCGGTCAACGGCCAACTCGCCGAGGCCAGCCTGACCGATCCGTTGACAGGTCTGCGTAACCGCCGTTATCTCTACGAAGAGGCGTCCAAGGACGTAGACCTGGTGCGCCGTCGTTACCAGGAAACCAGAGGGGCAACGAGCAAACCGCGGACTACCGATATGGTGTTCCTGATGGTCGACCTCGATCACTTCAAACCGATCAACGACTCCCACGGCCACGCAGCAGGCGACGAAGTGCTACTGCAGGTTCGCGATACCCTGCGCCACGCCGCGCGCAGTTCGGATCTGATCATCCGCTGGGGTGGCGACGAATTCCTGGTGATTGCCAGGCACACGGACGCCGATGAGGCTGAAGAGCTTGCCGAACGGATCCGCAGCCGGATCGAAGACCGGATCATGGTGCTCGACGACGGCACCGTGGTGAAGACCACCTGTTCGGTCGGCTTCGCCTGCTTCCCGTTCCTGCGCGAGGAGCCGGGTCGGCTGGCCTGGGAGCAGGTCATGGCCGTCGCAGACCGCGCGATGTATATGGCCAAGGAATCGCGAAATGCATGGGTTGGATTGGTCGGCACGCTCGAGACTCCGCAAGTCGAAGACCTCTTCAAGAGCATCGAGGTTGATCCCGACCTCATGGTAGAGGCTGGAACGCTGCAGTTACGCAGCTCAGAACCACGCCAGATGGCGACCTGCGCCTGAGCACTGGAGATAAGCGATGAAAGCTAAATTCAAACACCTCATGTTCTCCGGTCTTGTGCTGGGCGCCCTGGCGCTGGTCAGCTCACTGCCCCGAGGCACAACGGCTCAGTCAGATCAGACGGACACACGCACGAGCTACATCGTCCAGGGTCAGAGCCTGGCGTCGGTGAGGGCTCTGGTTGCTGCCGAAAGCGGCCAGATCACTCACGAACTCGGCGTCATCCGAGCGGTAGCGGCCGAGCTGAACTCCGCGCAGGTCGCTGCGCTACGGGGTCGCCCGGGCATCCGCCGCATCTACGGTAACGATTCCGTCGAGGTGGCCGCCAAGGGCGGTAAGGGCGGTGGCGGTGGCGGTGGCGGTGGCTCCTACACAGTCGTGGACACACACTACCCGACGCTGGCCAATGCCAACAGCGTGCATACGATGGGTATCACGGGCGAGGGCGTCGGCATCGCGGTGCTGGATACCGGTCTGTGGAAGCACGACGGCATCAAGTACGACCCGTCCGGCAGCACGCGCCTGAAGGCGCTTTACAATGCCATCACGGACACTGAGTCCAATCCGCTGGGCGGTGGCGACCCGGGCGGTCACGGCTCCCACGTGGCCAGCATCGCGGTTTCGAGTCTGGTCACCAGCGATGGCCGCCACAATGGTATCGCTCCGGATGCGGATCTGATCTCGGTGCAGGCCTTCGACGAGAATGGCCAGGGCACCTATGCCGATGTGATCCGCGCCATCGACTGGGTGGTCGCCAACAGAAACCGGCACAAGATCAAAATTCTCAACCTGTCCTTCAGCGCGGAGCCGCGCTCGCATTATTGGGATGATCCCATCAACCAGGCGGTGATGGTCGCGTGGCAGAACGAGATCTTCGTGGTCGCTGCTGCCGGCAACCGTGGGCCGGACCCGATGACTATCGGTGTGCCGGGCAACGTCCCCTACGTGATGACCGTCGGCGCCATGACCGATAACTACACGCCGGCGGATGGTTCGGACGACGTGCTGGCCTCCTTCTCCTCGGCCGGACCGACCCACGAGGGCTTCGTCAAGCCGGACCTGGTGGCGCCGGGTGGCCACATGCTGGGTCTCGTGCAGAGCAACTCCACGCTGGCGACAACGTATCCCGGGTTCTATGCCAGCGATATGTACTTTGAGATGTCGGGCACTTCGCAAGCGACAGCTGTTATCTCCGGTGTTGCAGCACTCGTGCTACAGGCCGAACCATGGCGCAGCGTTGACGAGCTCAAGTGCAAGATCATGTCGGCCGCGCGCCCGGCCGTGGCGGCCGATGGCTCGCTCGCCTACAGCGTGTTCCAGCAGGGCGCCGGCCTGGTCGATGCCCATGCCGCGGTCACCAACCAGACCGTGGACTGCGCCAACCGCGGTCTGAACCTCGACAACGATATCGACGGCTACCAGCACTTCGGCGGCCGCGCCAACCGGGTGCAGGATGCCGGGACGAGTACTACGAATGACACCTTGCGGGACGAGTTCGCGATCGTCGATTACGCCAACAACGACGGCTCTGTAGCCTGGTCCAGCTCCTGGGTCGAGACAAACGACGACGGTTCGCCCACCGCCGGCACGGTGCGTATCGATGCAGCACGGTTGCGGATGGACAACTCCGACGGTGGCACGCTGGAGAGCATCAGCAGATCGGCCGACCTGTCGGCAGCGGGTTCCGCCACATTGAGCTTCGATTTCGATAGTTATGGCTATGGCGGCCTGGATATCTTCACCGTCGAGGTATCCGACGACGGGGGAGCGACTTTCGTCAAAATTGACATACTGGAGGTCGTCGGTACCGTCAATAGCTCCCGTAGCTACAATCTCGAGGATTTCATCGATCTGAGCGGAAACGTGGTAGTGCGCTTCAGCATCGTTCAGGGATTCATGGGGCCTGACCAGTATTTCGGCTTCGATAACGTCCGGATCGAGTACGGTACCCAGGCTTCCGGATTCGGCGATTACTATCTGATGGGCCTGGAGGGCTACTCGTGGAACGGTAACCCGGCCGGCACGGATGGTTACATCTGGACCGACGGCTATGTCTGGACGGACGGCTACATCTGGACCGACTCGTACATGTGGACCGACGGTTCGGTCGGTACGAACGGCTACATCTGGACGGACGGATATGTCTGGACCGACGGTTACGTCTGGACAGATGGTTATATCTGGACTGACGGCTACATCTGGACGGATGCGCTGACCGAGATGGCCACCATGAGCAGCTGGGTCGATCCGGAGTAGCCTCGAGATCCCTTCTCCAGCAAAGGCCACGGGCCCTGCAGGCGAGCCACACGGCCACACTGCAGAGCGACATCTGACGACAAAACATGGACGGCCGCCTTGTGCGGCCGCCTTCATTGCTGCAGGCCGAAGTCACAGGACCCTCGGCCTCCGGCCGCTCGTCGGATACCTCTTTTCGCGTCGGATCCAGCCGAAGTGTGATGCGACGCAGTTCTCGCCAAAGCCTCCGAGCGGGGGTGCCGGGTCAATGCCGGGGCCGGCTCGACCGGGCCAGGCCTTACGACCGGATTTACAGGCGCCGACTTAACCGCACGATTATGTGCGCCTCGTCACATATTTCCGTGACCCGTTAGCGAGGCGAGTGCGCTCCGGCTCGATCGCGATCACGTCTAATTGACCTCAAGCCGGTGCGGAATCGCCGCAAATGGAACACTGCCCAACGACGACGGGGAGCAATGGGCGACAGCCACGCCATGCAGCTGAGGAAGGAACCAGTCAGTGACCGCAATCGCGAAGAGCAAAGAGGCCACGGAGCGGGCCACGGAGCGGGCCACGGAGAGGACCGGCCCGAACGACGATGGCACCGTCGAGGCCGATCTGGATACGTCATTCAGAGTAACGCATTCAAGCTACACGACACCATACATGCCGACCGGCGAAACGCCGCGCATGATCGCTGTCCGTCGCCTTATCGAACAGGTGGCCGGGGTCGACACCAAAGTATTGATCACGGGTGAGTCCGGCACCGGGAAAGAGTGGGCCGCGCGCAGCATCCACGATCTGTCGCCGCGCTGCGAGCAACCGTTCGTCCCGGTCAATTGCGGCGCCATCCCCGCTGAGTTAATGGAGAGTGAGCTGTTCGGACACGAAAAGGGCTCGTTCACCGGCGCTATCGCATCGCGCGCAGGTCGTTTTGAAATGGCCGAGGGCGGCACCTTGTTCCTGGACGAAATCGGCGATATGAGTCTGCCGATGCAGGTCAAGCTGCTGCGGGTGCTGCAGGAGCAGCAGTACGAGCGGGTCGGCAGCAACAAAAGCCGGCCCTGTGACGTGCGCATTGTGGCCGCGACGCACCGGAACCTGGAGGCGATGATCGCCGACGGCCGCTTCCGCGCAGATCTCTATTACCGCTTGAATGTTTTCCCGATCGAGATGCCGGCGCTGAGGGATCGCATCGACGACCTCGGCCTGCTCGCCGCAAATATCATGCAGCGGTGCGAGCGCTCCGGACTCGATCCTGTTGAACTCACGCCGGGCGCGTTGCGTGTGCTGCGCGCTAGTCCCTGGCACGGCAATATCCGTGAGCTGGCTAATCTGCTGGAGCGGCTGTGCGTGCTCTACCCGGGAGGCACGGTCGATATCGGACAATTACCGGGCCGCATTACCAGGAACGTACCGATTCGTGATGCGGACCGGCAATCGCTGGAGCAGGCTCGGTCCGCGGGACCGATGCCCCAGGACTTCGGACTGCCCGGACCCAATATGACGCTCAAGGATTATCTCGCCAGCATCGAACGGTCGCTGATCTTGCGGGCCCTCAACGAGAGCAACGGCGTCATCGCCGGTGCGGCGCGTGTGCTCAACGTACGGCGGACGACGCTGGTAGAGAAAATGAAAAAGTACCGGATCGGCTAGGGCGTTCTGCTCGCCTGGTCTGTTTGAAGTGCCGCGTCGCCGTTTCCGGCGGTCACCTTGCCGCTGACGGCTAGCGGCTGATAATTCCGCGGCGAGGCAGTCACCACCTGATAATGAGTTCCTCAGCCGCTCAGGCCGAGGCGGCGTGGTCGCCGTCGCTGGGCGGCTCCGATGACTCGATGCGTTCTGCCGCCAACGCAGTCAACGCCCGCTCGTGCTCGGCATGGATTTCCTCGAATAGGTTTGTTTCCTGTGCCAGGTCGCCCGCGCGGGCCTGGTCTTCCAGCTGCCGGCATAACTCCGACAGACGGCCTGCGCCAAGATTCGCTGCGGCCGATTTGAACGTGTGCGCGTGGCGGCGTGCCTCGTCAATGTCGCCGTCCTGCAACGCCCGATGCAAAGCCTTGACCAGAGCGTCGGCATTACGACTGTAGGTGTCGATGATCCGGGTCAACAGGTCCGGTTGGCCGGGACGCTGCAAAGTGCGGATGTTGTCCAGTGCGGTTTGATCCAGCATATCCGTCTCCTGACTATCTGAGGCGCCGCGAACCTGTCGCACCCTGGTCGCTCGTGTCACCGAGAATGGTGCCGGCAAGGTTGCTGCGTACGAATTCGCTTATCTGTGTGGCGGGGACCGGGCGACTGAACAGGAATCCCTGTACCTCATCGCAGCCGATATCGCGGATTGCGGCAAGCTGCTCCCGGGTCTCGACGCCCTCGGCGATGACCTTTAATCCAAGGCTGTGACCCATAGCGACCACCGCCGAGCAGATCGCCCGATCGTCCGCATCGATGTTGATGTCTTTGATAAAGGAGCGATCGATCTTCAGCGCATCGACGTTGAGGCGCTTCAGATAGCTCAACGAAGAGTACCCGGTACCGAAGTCGTCGACCGCCAGCGCCACACCCATCTCCTGGATTTCTCGTAGCGTCTCGTGGATCTGCGCCAGGTCGCGCAGGAACAGACTCTCGGTAATCTCCAGTTCGAGACTTGATGCATCGATGCCACTGTTGCAGATGGCGCCCCAGATCATGGTGGCCAGATTGCCGAAGGTGAACAGCTGGCTGGATACGTTGACGGCGATGGGGAAGGGATCCAGACCCGCGGCGACCCACGCGCGTGACTGTTCGCAGGCCTGGGTAACGACCCATTCGCTGATCGGTGCGATCAGTCCGGTCTCTTCCGCCAGCGGGACAAACCGCGCGGGTGAGATCGGTCCTTCCTCCGGATGGTTCCAACGCAGCAAGGCTTCGACGCCGGTAATCCCGCGCCCCTTGAGATCGATCTTCGGCTGATAATGAATCTCCAGATCGCCGTGCTCCACCGCCTTGCGCAGTTTCAGCTCCAGGTCGAGTCGCTCCATCGACCGAAGGCTCATGGATTCGGAATAGAACCGTTGCGTATTGCGACCGGCCGTCTTGGCCTCATACATCGCGGTGTCTGCATTCTTCATCAGTGCCTCGGCATCCGCGCCGTCCTGCGGATGGATGGCGATGCCGATGCTCGGGGTCACCACGAACTCGCGTCCAAGATGGCTGAACGGGCTGCGCAACGCCTCGTGGACCCGGACCGCGATGCGTTCGGCATCATGCTTGTCGCGGATGCCCCGAGCCAGGATCACGAACTCGTCCCCGCCGACCCGGGCCAGCGTCTGCGATTGCTGCGATTCATCGGTGGGGGAAACCATGTCCGAGCCACGGATGCATCCGGCCAGTCTCGAGGCCACCGACTTCAACAGGATGTCTCCAGTGCTGTGGCCGAGGTTGTCGTTGATGCGCTTGAAGAAATCCAGATCGATAAACAGCAGCGCGACCTGACCGCCCTGGGTCTGCGCTTCGCTCAACGCAACGCGCAGCGCGCGCAGGAACCGTTGCCGGTTCGGCAGGCCGGTCAACGTATCGAAAAACGCAAGCCGATGAACCTTGGCGGCGGCGGTGACACGCTCGGTGACGTTACGGATCAGCGCGAGGACCCGGTTATCCCGATAATTGATCAGACGGACCTCATGAGCGCGTGGCGCGGTCTTCCGTCCGTGCTGGAATTCAAAGGTCTGGATCGATCCACCTTCCAGACTGCTGCGGATTTGTGCCTGGAATTCACCGGCGTGCTCCGGCGCCAGCAGTTCGCTGATCAGCCTGCCCTCGGCGTCACTTGGCAACCACTGCTCCCCCTGGCCCTGATCAAGCAACTGGTCGATCCGGCCGTCGGCGTCGAAGACACAGATGCAGTCCGGGATGGCGTCCAGCAGCGCGCTGTTTTTCGACTCACTGACCTCCAGCTCCCGCATTGTCCGCGCCGCCCGCAGGATAAATTGCACGCGTTGCCCGAGGACCGGCCAATTGATCGGCTTGCTGATAAAGTCTGTGGCCCCTGCTTCATATGCAGCCTTGATCGAGGCCGAATCGTCATTGCCGGTAACCATCAACACAGGCGTCATGCCGAATTCAGGGAGGTCGCGCAGCCTGCGGCAGGCGGAGATGCCATCCAGGCGGGGCATGTCGACGTCCATGAGGACGATATCCGGCTTGTATTGTTCGAACAGGGTGAGTGCGTCCTCACCGTTGCAGGCCTCGATGACCTCGTGGCCGCTGCCTTCCATGGTCTCTCTGAGCATCAGGCGCATGGTCGGATCGTCATCGACGATAAGCACCCGGCAACGCAGCTCGGTGGCTGCGAGACTCACAGTGTCCTCTGACCAGTTAAAGGAATGGGTCACAACGGGATCAGCGCTCCATGGCGGCGTCTTGCAGTCCGAAGGCGGCCTTGCGCGAAGTTCGGCCGCTTTGTCGATTCGATAGTATTGTTATCGGTCAACTCTGTTGATAATTAAGGAAAAAGCCAGGGCAGAGCGTGATTGGATTCACGCTTCTACCAATCTGGCGGAGCCGGGGGGCTCTAAACCCGGTTTTCGGCATCATCTGAAGGACGCCAGACGCCATTGCGGCCTGGTGTGTAGACTGCTAAGTACTATCTAGAACAATCAATCGTCCCGTCACCGGGAAGGGAGGCCAGGATGCGTATGTTGTGTTTGCTGCTGATGCTTGCGGTGACCGGTGCCGGTGCCAGCGAACTCGGGCCCCTGGCCAAGCAATGCGCCGCCTGCCATGGGGTCGATGGCATCAGTCGCTGGCCTGACGTGCCGAATATCGCGGGTCTGCCCGAGGTGGTCATTGCTAACGCGCTTTATGACTATCGTGGCCATGCGCGGCCATGCCGAAAACCTGTCTGCGCCGAGGACGGTGCATGTCCGCCTCTGAGCATGTGCGAGATCGCTGAGCCGATGACCGACGGGCAGATGGACACCCTGGCGCGGTTTTATGCGGCGCGACCCTTTGGCAGCGCGGCCAACGAATATGACCCACGTCTGGCCGAACAGGGACTGACGATCCACAATTCGAATTGCGAGATTTGCCATACGACCGGCGGCTCGGACCCCGAGGACGAGGCCAGCATCCTGCGTGGTCAGAACCGGGCGTATATCGCCAACGCGATGAATGACTATCGCAGTGGACAGCGTCTGGGCGAGGCCGCGATGCTGAAGCGCCTGAATGCGCTGTCCGCGGAGGAAGTGGTGGCGCTGGTAGAATTCTATGCCAGCCCGCAGGTACCCGCGCCGCCCGCATTGCGCTGATCGGGCGCAGGAGGACCGGGTTGAAGCTCGAATTCTTCGGTGCCGCCGGCGAGGTCACCGGCTCCTGTCATGTGCTCACCGTCGCCGACAAGAAGATCCTGCTTGACTGCGGGCTGATCCAGGGTGGGCGCAAGCACGAGTCGCGCAATCGGGAGCCCTGGCCGTTTGATCCGGGCTCCATCGACGCGGTGGTGCTGAGCCATGCCCATATCGATCATTCCGGCCGCCTGCCGCGGCTGATACGCGACGGCTTTGAGGGCCCGGTTTATGCTCAGCGCGCCACGCGCGACCTGTGCCGGATTATGCTCAAGGACGCCGGCTTTCTGGCCGAGAAGGAGGCCGAATCGGAGAATCGCAAGCGCCAGCGCAAGGGGCTCGCGCTGGTCCGGCCGCTCTACACCATGGACGACGCCAAGGCCTCGATGCGCAGCTTCAAAGGCATCGGCTACGATGAACGCAGACGCATCCTGCCCGGCGTGGAGATCCGTTTCCGCGATGCCGGGCATATCCTCGGTTCGGCCATGGTAGAACTGTGGCTGCGCGAGGGCGGTGTCGCCCGCAAGCTGGTGTTTAGTGGCGATATCGGTCATCACGGCGCACCGATACTGCGTGACCCGTCGGTGATCGCCGAGGCCGACGCGGTACTGATGGAGAGCACCTACGGCGATCGTCTGCATCGTTCGCGAGAGGAGACGATCCGGGAACTGGCGCAGATCTTCCGCGATGCCAGACACGATCGCGGCAATATCCTTATTCCCGCTTTCGCGGTCGGCCGCAGCCAGGAATTGCTGTATCTGTTTAGCCAGCACCAGGCGGACTGGGGGATGGAGAACTGGCGCGTGTTTCTCGACAGCCCGATGGCGATCCAGGCGACAGAGACCTATGCCCGCCACAGCCATCTGCATGACAGCGATGCCGCGGAACTATGGCGCTTACGCGGCAACGGCAGTCGCTTGTTGCCGCACTTTCAGGCCACCCGCACCGCCCAACAATCCATGGCCCTCAACCGTATCCGCCAGGGCGCGATCATCCTGGCCGGCAGCGGCATGTGCGAGGGCGGGCGTATCAAGCACCATCTGAAGAACAACATCTGGCGCAAAGGGTGCCATGTGATTATCGTCGGCTATCAGGCCCAGGGCACGCTCGGTCGTCGGCTGGTCGATGGCGCCGATCACATCCGTCTATGGGGCGAAGCGATAAAGGTGTCCGCCCGTATCCACACCGTGGGCGGCCTGTCCGCCCATGCCGATCAGGACGGCCTGGTGGCCTGGTACGCCGGTTTTGACCAACGGCCGCCCTTGTTCCTGGTCCACGGCGAGAACAAGGCGCAGCATGCTCTGGCCGAGCGCTTGCGCGACGAACTCCAGGCCGATGTCGGCATTGCCCGACGCGGCCAGGTGCTGGATTTGACCGATCTGCGCTCGGTGCGGCGTGCCGCGGCTTGACCCCGGTTGTCGCGGGAGCTTAAGACCGGTGCCAGGGGTCGCTCAGTCCTTGAGGACGAACGTGACCTTCATGCGGACCCGATAATCTACTATTTTTCCGTCCTTTACAGACACTTCTTGATCTGCAATCCAGGCGCTGCGCACATAGTGCAGGGTCTTGTGGGTCCGATCGATTGCCAGCTTGATGGCGTCGTCAAAGCTCTTTTTCGATTCGGCGGTGATCTCGGTTACGCGTGCGACAGACATGGTCAGCCTCCTGCTTGGGTTGAAATATCGTTAATCGATAAAAAGGGTAGCAGGAAGCCGAAGCGCGCGCCGACGCCAAGCGCGCCCGTGATCATGGTCTCATCGCAGCGGCCGTTGCGGTCGGGCTGCGGTGCGCGTCCTGCTGACCGGCTCTTACCGCTGATAATCAACATAGGATTTCTCCTCGATCAGCTCGGAGCCGGTTTCCATGTTGATGCGCCGCTTGATCGCCGCCCGGCGGTCGTTCTGGATGTAGACGGATCGGGCCAGTTCGATGAACTCAGGGCCAAAGTCGACCGCGCTTTCCTTTTCCCTGATCCGGTCCTCGATCTCCCAGAGCGCCTCGTTGACGGCCTTGAGTTCGGCCCGGGCCTCGTCGATGTCCTGATCGGACAGTACGCTGTTCTCCCAGATACGGTTCAGCCGCTCGAGTTCGCGGCGCACATTGGCCAGCGCGCCGGCGCGGGTTATCCGCTCGGATTTGATCTCCAGGATGGTCAGCTTGTCGATGAGTTCGCCCACCGAGATGGGCGCGCGAATCTCGCTCATGGCTGCTCCGGCTGCGTCAGGTCTGGCACCGCGATTATGCCTGTATCCCGGAGCCGGCCGCCATGAACGCATCCAGTCGTTCGATGACGTCGTCGATGGTCACCAGATCCATCACGCCAGGCCGCTCGATCTTCGTGCCCCACTTCAATGTTGCGGCCGGCCGGCCAAAACATTTGCGCGCTGCGTCGTCATAACGATCCACGCACCATTCCCGGCTGAGATAGGGTCCGCTGCGCTGCGGGTTGCTGGCGGCATGCAGTCCGATCACCGGAGTACCGGTTGCGGTCGCCAGATGCATCGGTCCGGAGTCAGGTGAGATCAGCAGGCTGGCGCGTTCCAGCACCGCGAGCAGCTGTTTGATCGTGTCTTTGCCGATCAGATCGAGCGGCACTGAATCCATGGCTTCGGTGATGGCATCGCCCATGCTGCGTTCGAGAGCCGATGGCCCACCACAGAGGACGATACGAAAACCGTAACGAATGGCAGCGTAGTCGGCGACCCGGGCATAGCGCTTGGCGCGCCAGTTCCGCAGCGGATGGCTGGAGCAGGGGCTGATGATCAATACCGGCTCGTCGCCGAGCAGCTGGGCG
>Ga0209456_10001015_pt1 | contig 13969 bp, 14 predicted proteins | sample COG_11_FD_184755 | JGI IMG/M metagenome (GOLD analysis project Ga0209456, IMG submission 184755) | Pelagic marine sediment microbial communities from the LTER site Helgoland, North Sea, for post-phytoplankton bloom and carbon turnover... | ecosystem: Environmental > Aquatic > Marine > Neritic...
CCGAAGGTCTTTGCGAGCTCGGCAAAATCAATCGGCGCAAGAACATCCGCTTTGGAGCGCAACACCTCCAAGAATCGATCGGCCTCGTCTCGGCTCAGCTCGCCATCGGCAGAGGCCACGAGAACGAACGCGCCCGCGACCGCGCGTAACAGACCGTCAGACACGCTGTCGTCGAAACGCTTCCATGCAGCAAGTGCATAGGCAACTGATTCTTCTGGGATCATCGTCTTCTTCCCCTGAGGTTGGGCCAAAATAGCTCCCGTTGCAGGCCCGTTCTCGGTATCTATAACGTATCCCGATGAGGCTCGGTAGGCGGCGATGGATGAAGACTGCGGGCGCTGCGACGCTGGCGACTGCTGCGCCGACCTTTACGCGCGCGCGGCAGCGCGACCTCGTGACGCTTTTTCTTTGCGGCGACGTCATGACAGGGCGAGGAATCGACCAGGTGCTGCCCCGCCCTAGCGATCCACGCATTTACGAGCGCTACGCCAAGAACGCGCTCGACTACGTACGGCTGGCAGAGCGCAAGAATGGCCCGATCAACAGGCCTGTGGAAAACGCATACATCTGGGGGGCCGCGCTTGACGAGCTCGAGCGACGCGCGCCCGACGTGCGGATCATCAATCTCGAGACCAGCATCACAAAGCAAGACCAACCAGCGCCCAAAGGTATCAACTACCGAATGAATCCCGAGAACGTGCCCTGCATCACGGCGGCGGGGATCGACTGCTGCGTTCTCGCAAACAATCACATCCTGGACTGGGGGCCTGCCGGATGCGTCGAAACCGTCGAAACTTTGCACGGCGAACACATCAAGACTGCAGGAGCCGGGCGAGACACAACGGAGGCAGCTTCTCCGGCGGTCCTACCCACTCGACATGGCCGCGTGCTCGTGTTCGCGTTCGGGTCGGTGACGAGTGGTATTCCTCGCGCCTGGGCCGCAACCGCGAAACAGCCGGGTATCAACGTTCTTCCCGACCTGTCCGATGAAGCCGCGCGCCGCATTGGGCAGCAGGTTCGTGCAGCCCGACAGGACAACGACATCGTCGTGGCGTCCATTCACTGGGGCAGCAACTGGGGTTACGAGATCCCTTCAGAGCAGCGAGCCTTTGCGCACAAGCTGATCGGTGGAGCCGGTGTCGATATCGTCCACGGCCACTCCTCTCACCATCCGAGGGGAATCGAGATTTACCGTAGGAAGCCGATCTTCTATGGCTGCGGCGACTTCATCAATGACTACGAAGGCATCCAAGGTCACCAAGCCTACCGCGGAGACCTGACGTTGATGTACTTCCCCACGATGGATCCCGCAACGGGCGAGCTCGTCCGGTTGGAGATGACACCGCTTCAAATCAAGCGATTCCAGCTGCACCCCGTATCGAGGAGCGACGCAAAATGGATCCGCTACACCCTTGCGCGTGAAGGGCGAAAGCTCGGAACGACCGTCACGCTCAGCGACGGCAACATCCTGGGAGTCCGGACGTAGGCCGTGCGTGCTCGTGCTCCACACTTCCGGCGTGCCTCACGATGAAGGACCCCGATTGCGTTGCATTCCTACAGTGGGCGTTACCCCGCCTTGGCCATCGCTGGCCCGGCTACCGCAAAGTGCGGCGGCAGGTCTGCAAGCGGGTGGATCGTCGCATTCGGGAGTTGGGACTGGCCGGCATCGGGGAGTACCGCGCGTACTTAGACGCCCACGACGAAGAATGGGCAACTCTAGAGGGTCTGTTGCCGATCACGATTTCGCGCTTTTTCAGGGAGCGGGACGTCTTCACCTATCTCTGCGAGATAGCACTTCCCAAGCTTCGTTTGCTTGCAACTCCCGGGCCCGTTTCGATCTGGAGCGCTGGCTGCGCGGGCGGCGAAGAGGCGTACACGCTGTCGATCGCTGCCGAGCAGTTGGGGATTCCGATCCGGCTCCTGGGTACTGACGTCGATGAGCACCAGCTCCGCCGGGCTGCAGAGGCTTGTTACTCCGTCGGAAGCTTGAAAGAGCTTCCGAGCAAGTGGCGTGACTATGCGTTCGACGCCCGAGACGCGAAGCTTTGTCTGCGTTCGAAATTTCGCGAGCATGTAGAGTTTCGCAAGCAAGATATTCGCCGCGAGATGCCCCAGGGACCCTTTCACCTGATCCTTTGCCGATACCTCGCGTTCACCTACTTCGATCGGGACGTGCAGCGAGAGGTTGCCACGCAGCTCTACGATCGAGTTGCTCCCGGAGGCATGCTGGTGCTCGGTAAACACGAATCGTGGCCCACCGACGCTCCATGTGTCACCGCAATGAAGGAAGGGCTGCGCATCTATTGCGCCGAAAAGCGGCCCGTCAGCTCCCTAGGCGCGTCGACACACTCGAGGGAGCATCAGTAACTACACCTCAACCCGCAGGATGCTCGCTCTCGCATCAGCCTACGTCGGTCAGCTGCACCGGGTTGGGCTCGACGCGCCAGATGTCCCGGCTGTAATCGCGGATGGTGCGATCCGAGGAGAAGTACCCCATGCGCGCGGTGTTGAGGATCGACATCTTCGTCCAGCGATGCGGGTCTGCCCACGCGCGGCTGACTTCCTTCTGACAGTCCACGTAGGACTGAAAGTCCGCCAGAACGAAGTAGTCGTCGTGGTCGATCAGGCTGTTGATCAGCGGTTGAAACAGCGCCCTGTCTCCGTGCGAGAAATGACCGGATGCAATTGAATCGAGCGCGCCTTTGAGCGACAGGTTCTTCTCGTAGTACTCGTGAGGTCGGTACCCGGTTTGGCGCAGCGAATGAATCTCGTCTGTGGTGAGCCCAAAAAGGAAGAAGTTCTCCGCTCCGACCGCATCGCGGATCTCGACATTCGCGCCATCGAGGGTACCAATCGTGAGCGCGCCGTTCATGGAGAACTTCATGTTGCCCGTCCCGGACGCCTCCTTGCCGGCAGTGGAGATCTGCTCGGAGAGGTCGGCGCAGGGATAGACGAGCTGTGCCGTCTTGACGTTGTAGTTCGGGATGAACACGACCTTTAGCTTGTCCCGGGTTTCGGGGTCGGCATTCACGACCTCGCCCACGGAGTTGATCAACTTGATGATGAGCTTGGCCATCGCGTAGCCCGGCGCCGCCTTGCCGCCGAAGACGAAGGTTCGACGAGCGGTGTCGAGATTCGGATCTTCCTTCAGTTGCCGATACAGGTGCACGATGTGCAGTGCCGCCAGTTGCTGACGCTTGTACTCGTGGATACGCTTGACCTGAACGTCGAACATCGAGTCGAGATCCGCCTCGACGTTCATGAGCTTCCACGCCTCCTCGACGGCAGCGCGCTTGCGGGCGGTCTTGACGGCCCGCCACTGCGTCTGAAAAAGGCCGTCATCCGCGACCCCTTCCAGCCTGCGCAGCTGGTCTAGATCGGTGATCCACGCCTCGCCGATGTGCGCGGTGATCAGCTCCGCGAGCTCCGGGTTGGCGAGCGCCACGAATCGGCGGGGTGTCACTCCATTGGTCTTGTTGTTGAACTTGCCCGGATAGAACGCGTCGAAGTCCGGCATGATGCGGGTCTTCAACAAATCGGTGTGCAGAACGGAAACTCCATTCACCGAGAAGCTACCGACGGTGGCGAGATTGGCCATGCGCACCGAGCCGCCTCCGTGTTCATCGATCAACGACATCCGTTGTTGCCTCGCGTCATCGCCTGGGAAGCGTTCGCGTACCTGCGCCATGAAGCGGGCATTGATCTCGTAGACGATTTCCAGGTGGCGCGGCAACAATCGCCCGAACATCGACAACGGCCAGGTTTCGAGAGCCTCGGGAAGCAAGGTGTGATTGGTATACGCGCAAGTCTCGGACGTAATCCGCCAGGCGTCTTCCCAACTCATTCCGTGCTCGTCGACCAGCAGCCGCATGAGCTCGGGAATGGCGAGCGCCGGATGGGTGTCGTTCAGCTGGATGGCGAACCATTCATCGAGATTGTCGGGCCTACCGCCGCGCAGCTGGTGCAGCCTCAGCAGATCCTGAAGAGAGCAGGACACCAGGAAATACTGCTGCTGCAGCCTTAGTTCCTTGCCCTGAGCGGGTTCGTCGTTGGGGTAGAGCACCTTGGTGAGTGTCTCCGAGGCCACCTTGCGTTCGACCGCACCGTAGTAGTCGCCCACGTTGAAGCTCCCGAAGTCGAAGGTTTCGGCTGCCTCCGCCGCCCAGAGGCGGAGCATGTTCATGTTGTTGACCTTGTAGCCAGGAATGGGAGTGGCGTAGGCGACCCCCTTGACCACGGTGTCGGGACGCCAGCGAACCCGGTAGCGACCGTTCTCATCTTGATAGGATTCGGTATGCCCGCCGAACCCAACCGGATACGTGTACTCCGGCCGAACGACTTCCCAGGGGTTGCCCTGGTGCAGCCATTTGTCGGTGCGCTCGACCTGCCAGCCGTCTTTGATCCGCTGCTCGAAGATACCGAACTCGTATCGCAGGCCGTAGCCCACGGCGGGCATCTGCAACGTGGACAGCGAGTCCATGAAGCATGCGGCCAGGCGCCCCAAGCCGCCGTTGCCAAGCCCTGGTTCCCGTTCTTCTTCGATGAGCTCGTCGAGGTTCTGGCCGAGGGATGCAACCGCCTCTGCAATCTGATCGCGAATGCCGAGGTTCAACAGCGCGTTGCCCAGAGAAGGTCCCAGCAAGAACTCGGCTGACAGATAACACACCACGCGCGTCGGCCGCGCAAGCAAGGACCTTGCCGTGCTGAGCCAACGCTGCATGAGCCGGTCCCGCACTGTGTAGGCGACGGCTAGGTAGTAGTCCGATCGGGTGGCCAACTGGGGAACATTGCCGCAGCGATAGAAAAGGTTGTCCTGAATCGCCCGGCGCAGCGTCTCCACATCGACCCCGGTCCGGTCGTCTTCGACGATCCCTGTCCTTTGTGATGACGAGCTCTTCGCGTCCATTGCCCTAACCTCGAATATTGAGCCCGGTGTATGGGGGTCCGGCTATAGTCGACTCTCAACGGGACAATGGCAAGCAGCTCCTCAGTCCATGAGCCGGACGAAGCAGTAGATACCTTCGAGGACGCCGAATATCGGCCACATGCCCCAGACGAACCACCAGTAGCCCGACGCGCCCAGGGCGAGCAGGAAGCCCCAGCGCTGCCCGAGAACCATCCCGACACTGCCTGCGATCTGGAGAGGCGCCCAGAAGAAGGAATCCGCCCACGCTTGGCCCTGGTTGAACAACTACCCTTGTCTACCGTCTCGTTTCGACTAGTTGCCGATGCGGGCGGTCGCTCCAATCCAGAACCCGAAGAACCAGTCCTGGTTCAGCGACGGCACGGTGTCGCCAGTGGCCGGGTCGGTGACGAACGGACGCGAAAAAAAGATGTCAGTTCCAGCGAATTCGGCGCGCGGCTCGAAACTCAAAATGAGATACTCCACCGGTGAGTAGCGGACCGTACCGGTCACTGTGAAGTCGGCTCTGATCCCGATATCCTCTTCCGCACCAAAGTACTCGCCGCGAAAACCGACGGCCCAGTCGTCCTCGAACTCGTAGCTACCGCCAACGCTCACGCCCCACTGCCTAGTCGCGGTGATCCCCGTGAGCGGACCTCGCCTGGAAAACTGGTAGTCGCCGTTGATGAACAGATCCCAGGCCCTGGGGCTCCAGGTTGCGATCAGGTCGAAAATGGCCTGCCAGTTGCGGTTTCCGTTGGAACCATTCGGACTGCCGACTCCCCCGAGCCGGAGGTCTGCGTCGGCGGTGAATCGATACACCAGCTGTGCTCCGACAGCAGGAACCTGGACGGTCCTTCTGACCTCGCTTGGAAACGAAGTTCCAAAAATGCTTCCGTTGGCCGCGATGACTGTGATGTCCACTTTGTCATGGGGTTGAATCAAGGCACGCAGGCCGAGGTGGCGGAAGGGTTGCATCTTGAAGTAGATGACCCCCCGGGTGAAGGTGGGGTTCCGCCATTCGTCGGCGTTTTCAACCCCGATGAAGGCTGCAAAGTAGCCCAGGTCCAGGGTGAGTCTTTCGTGCGGAATCCAGGTCACAAAGCCTCGACTGAGGGGGGCGAGCTCCGTCAGCCGATCGACGTTTTGACCCCATCGGAGGTCGACCCGAACGCCCCATTTATCGGTCCTGTAGCTGACGTCTCCTCCCGCAAAGACCAGCCCAAACCCATGTGAGTCTGCATAGGGGTACTCCAAGCTATTGTATGGGCCGCTCACGCGGTGCGCGTTGAACATGTAATAGGAAGTCACGAAGAGCAGCCAGGAGAGCTCGTCCGGCACGTTGATCGTTCCTTCGCCCTCGCTCGTTTCTTCCTCCGTTTTCAAATCAGCCCGTGCCTCGGATATCGCCCCGCCGCTGATGAGCAAAGCCATCGCAGCGCTCAGCATGACCCAAGACCGCCGGAACACGTTCAGGGTAGTAGACAAAACCTGCTGGCGTCGCAAGCGATTAGTATCTACGGTTCCGCTTGCGCCTTGCTCACATGGCGCGTTGAGGTCTACAGAAGGTCACCGTGGGCATCCTGAGAAAGCGGCGAGGCGTTTCGTTTGTCCGGCGGGCGCCAACCAAAAGCGGTCAAGACGTCCCGATCCACGTCGCGAAGATGACTTTCGCCCACGTCACCTGGTGGCACTCTCACGTTCAACCGATCATCGACCGCGACCCGAGCAGGGCGGATTACGGCTGGAACTGGCTCCTCTACGTTCCCTTCGCCGAGGTCACGGGGCGTGTTCTGATACGCAAACCGGTTGGCTACACGATCGGGCTCTCCGACCCGGAACGAGACCGCTTCGTCCCATGCGCCCTCGTGCAACTGCTTGGCCGTGTCCCCGCGCTCGACGATCACGACCGAGAAAGCGTGTTCGTCTGGTTTCTGTCGACCGCGCCCGATGAGGCCCTGACCACCATCGAGGATCATCCGATCCCCGTAGACCGCATCCCTCGGCGCCTAGGTACGATCGCCCTCGATGTCGCCGTGACCCATTCGCTGAATGAACGGCGCTTAGGACGGACAGCACTCTACGCCGACGAACGTGGCGGCGAAGTCTTGCTGCAATGGTATCATCGTCGTGGCATGAGGGTCCTGCCCGATGAGGCCAAGCTCCCGCCCGGGCCGCGGCGCTTGCTCAAACCAAGCGACGGCCGTTACTGCTACTACACGGTGCCGGCCGCCATCGAGGCGAGCAAGGAGCTCGATTCGCTCCGCTGACGGAATCATCATGCCGACGCCCACCACAGCCTTTGCCGACGCGGCCGCCAAGTATGGCGAGGTCGACCCCGAAGACATCGAGGCGGTGCAGAAGTGGTTCACCGAAGAGCTCCCAACGCTCCCAGTCGACATCATCGAGCAGGTCATCCGAGACCTCCTGGCCCAGGACGGCGCGGCTGCTGAGCGTGAGATCATCCCGGTCTACCCCGAGCGTGCGCCTCTACCGTCCTTGAAATTGAGCCCCCCGGTTGCCCTGCCGCTCCTCGCAGAAGATTGGAAGCGACTTCTGCAACGGCTCGCAGCGCGCCTGACAAGGCGAGGAGAAAATCAGTGAGCGCGAAGTCGAGAACCAATGTCGGAACGTTGTTGAAGTAACTCGATCGGTTGGTCTAGACTGCGCCCACACATCAAGGGGACATGGTCCCGAGGAGACGGTAATGGCGACTGCAAAGAAGAAAAGAGCACCCGCGAAGAAGAAGTCAAAGTCGGTGAGCACCCGCGCGCGCGCTGCGTACGCGAAGCTCAAGAAGGAAGCCGCGGCACACGAGAAACAGGTCAGAGCAGACCTTGCCGCGCACAAGAAGAAAGCCGCCAAGAAGCGCGCCGCACACAAGAAGAAACTCGCAGCCGCGAAGAAGAAGCTGGAAGCCGCACTGAAGCCGAAGAAGAAGGCCGCCAAGAAGCGCACCACGAAGAAGGCCCCGGCGAAGAAGCGCACCACGAAGAGAAAAGCCCCGGGGAAGAAGCGCACCACGAAGAAGAAGTAACCGCCGAGAACGGCGGGCAAGCTGCCCAGCGGGTAGGCGCGTCCAGATCGCACGATCTGGCTCGCGCCTATCCGCTGGCTGTTTTTGAGCCTTTTCAGGGATTTTCGCAGCGCGCACGCGATGTATACGAAGCCACGCTACTCACTCAAGGACATGGTGTTGTGGACCCGTAGGGACGCGCTCCTGTTCCTCGCGATCTCGGCGGTCCCCGTCATCCTCTATGAGCGCCTGGGTCTCAAGTGGCTTCATCTGCCGTGGTTGCCCGTTGCCCTCATGGCGACGCACCCTCCGTTCGGAGAGCGAATCCCCCGGCTTCAGGCGATGGGCGTCCTTCACCTACAGTTTTCAACCGGCCAAGCCTTACATCAACACTGCGGGAACCGTCGACACGGCGGTTTCGTTTGGCAACATCGGTCTGGATTCGATCTTCGGCAAGACATTTTCCAACGGCCTCATGGTGCTTGCGGGTGCGGCCACGGTGTTCCCAACCGCCAGCAAACCCGAGTTGCGGGCGGACTGGGCGTTTGGGCCCGAGGCGATGATCGGCCGCGCCGGCAAGAAGTTCATCTTCGGTGCGATCGTCGCGTACACCTGGAGCTTCCCAACGGCGCCCAAGAAGCAAACCGTTTCGGGACAGTACTTCTGGTGGATCAATCTCGAAAAGGCATGGCAGGTCGCTTGGGTCGCAGTGGACGCTTCGCATCACGATCGCACCGGTCATTCCGATCCCATGGGGAAAGATGTAGAAGTGCCTGATGGGGACAGCTGGCGCGCCGCGGGGTCGTGGGGTTAGAATGCGTGCCGCCCTTCTGGGGATCGGAATTGTTGGGGACTGATAATCAAGGAGATTGGGTGATGAAACGTCGGATCAAATTTGTCGTGCCAGCAGTGGCCATCGCATTAACGCTGACGCTGGGGTTCGGCTGCTCGAAGTCGGAGCGGCAAGAAGTGAAAGCCGAACATGAAGTGAAGAAGGAAGAGAAGCAGATGGACCGGGACGCAGAATTCCGGGACAAAGAATGGGATGAAGCGGTCAAGTACGCCAACAAGGGCTACGAACAGTTGGACGAGTTCGACAAGAAGCTCAACGAGATAGAGCCACGGAGGGCCAAGAGGCACCTCGAGAAGGCAGCCAAGAACTTCAGTGAGGCACTGACCCACTTGGAGAAGTCTGAGGTGGGCAAAGGTCGTCAAGGTGCAATCAAAGACCTCAACTCCGGGGTCGACGCACTCAACACAGCGTACAAAGAGCTAGACGAGGGCAGGGTCGACGCTGCCCAGTTGCACTTCGATAAAGCAAATGGACATTTCGCCAAGGCGGAGGCCACCCTTCAGTAGTCTAATGGGTGGGTCGAATGTACGGTCGATGTTCCCGGTGTCATCATCAGAGAACTGCTGAACGCTGGCGTCTGTTCTTGTGTGACACGTACTGGCTCAGGAAGTTGAATAGAAATCCGAGGATGAAGTAGCCAACGATCTTCGTGCCCATGCTGTAGTGCCACGGTAATGCGTCGACTTGGAGCACCTTTTCGGGAAAATAGAGTCCGGAAAAGGGGTTGCCGAGCGTCGAGCAGAGCATGGATGCGGCTACAAAAAAGAAGATGTAGCTGGCCATTTGAAGATCACTCGCAGTCCTTGCGGGTGGGTCGAGGCTTCTTCGGTTTCTCCCCCAATACCAAAGCACCGCGAGGAACAAGAGCAGAATCAGGCCGCCAGACACGCCAAAGAGGACCGGGTAGTAACCGAGCGTCGGAACTAGGAGCATGCTCAATGCGACCAGGGCTGCTCCTATTGTAAACACGGCGATGCGTGATCGTCCGGCTCCTGCGTAGAGCAAGATACCAATCACGATGAGGACGATGCCTACGGGTACGCTGAGCGCGATTGTCGTGAAAATCGGACCACCGAACGCCCAAACCGTTCCATCGAATTGCTCGGCCGGCGCGTTGCGCCACACGGGAGCGATCCACCACATGGCAAGCCAGCTGGCTCCGAAAATGTAGATCGCACCCAGCCAAAACAGACCGAACCCTAGTCGCTTTCTTCTCATGGCGCGCCTTTCTCTTGCCGGACCCTGCTCGAAGGAAGGTACCAATTTGTCCCGACCGTTGCAGCCTCGCTCCAAAGCTCCACAATCCGCAAGACCTGCTAAACGATTGAGGGACGCTTCAGCCATGCCCACTCCGAACCAACACCGTTTTGACCATCTCGTCGTTCTCATGCTGGAGAATCGCTCGTTCGATAACCTCTGCGGCTATCTGTACGAGGATGAGCAGCCCAAGCACTTCATTCCGGACAGGGACCGTGTGTTTCGGGGCGTGTCGGGGCGCGATGACTTGGTGAATGACGACGGCGGTGATCCGCCGACTGAGTACCGGGTTCGCAAAGCACCCTGGGAACAAACGTCGGACATGTTCGCCCCGTATCCGAACGCGGGCGAGTTCTACGAGCCGAACATCAACCGGCAGGTGTATGGGAACGACACCGTACCCGAGGGTCCGGCGGCGACGCTGCCCACCGAGAACCTCATGCGCGGCTTCGTGCAGGACTACATTCGCGTCGCGGAGGAATCGAAGAAGTGGGACGGGGACGTCGAGGTGACGCCCGACCTCGTGCAGCAGATCATGAACTGCTTTCCGCCGCAAGCCTTGCCGGTGCTCAGCACGCTCGCGAAGTCGTTCGCGATCTCGGACGACTGGTTCTCGTCGGTGCCGAGCTCGACCTGGCCGAATCGCTCGTTTGCACACAGCGGGACCTCGCGGGGCAGGGTGGTCAACAAGCCCGCCACCGAGTGGGCGCTGCACCACGACCAACCGACGATCTTCGAGCGTTTATCGGACAAGCTCGGAAAGGACGCCTGGCGCGTATACGGCGAAGAGTCGCACCTCAGCTCCTTGACCTGGCTGCTCCACGCGCCGCTCCGCCACCTCAAGCACCGGCACTGCTTCCGAAGCTTCAAACGATTCGAAAAAGATTGTGCCAGTGGCACCCTGCCTGCGTACTCGTTCTTGGAGCCTCGCAGCTTTCTCAACCCCAACGACATGCACCCGCCGTTCTGGCTTCACCCGCACGTGGCGTCGAGCGTCTTGGCCGGCTCGCAATTCGTGCAGCAGGCGTACGATGCGGTGCGCCACGGCAAGCGCTGGGATCGCACGCTATTTGTCGTCACCTTCGATGAGCACGGCGGCCTTTACGACCACGTGCCGCCGCCAACCAACGCGACCCCGACCGACGACCCTCCCATCCCGGGCGACCACGGCTTCCTCTTCGACCGTTTCGGACTTCGTGTCCCGACCATTTTCGTCTCTCCTTATATTGAAGAAGGCACGGTCATTCGTGCCGAGGGCGACACGCCGTTCGATCACACCTCGATCATCAAGACCTTGTGCGAGCGTTGGGATCTCGAAGGTCTGACCGAACGCGACCGAGCCGCACCAAGCTTCGCGCCGGTCTTGACACGTGCCGCAGATCAGCCACGCCTCGAGACGCCCGATGTCACTGCACGACCCTACAAACGCCTCCCGGAGCCCAAAGCGCATCAGGGCCCCATCAGTCACCTCGGCCATCAGATCATCGAGCTATCCGCGGCCGTGGAAGGTGCCACGGTCCCCGTCCTCAAAACCGCCGGCGAAGCCGTAAGCCATCTGCTCGGCCACGTGCATCGACCGGGCAAATAATCTCCACGTGGACGACTTCGGAGAAGGATGTCCGGAGTCGCTGCTTTTAGGGCGTCTGACCGCTGGCACCAACGACCTTTTCGACGGCTTCGAGCAAGCTCTTGCTGTAGACGCGGCCTGCGAGATTTTCGCGCGCCTTCTTGGCGACAGCGTCCCATTCGGCCTGGTAGGCCGACGTGTCAACCTCGATCATGCCCCGGGCTACGAGAGAGGCATAGGCCCTTGCGTCGTCACGCCGGACAAGCGCGTCGTTTGCTTTCGACGCTCTCACGCTGGTGGCGAGCAGGACTTTCTGATCGTGCTCGGATAGCTCATCGAACTTCTCCTGCGTGAGGATCCCGCCGCCGACGATGATGTTGAAGTTGTCTTTCGCCATGTATTTAAGGCGCGTGTACCACTGGAGCGCGACCGCCGTGAGCGCGGACGCGGGAACGGTATCGACCATTCGCGTTTGCAATCCGCCGTAGACCTCGGGAAGACCCATTCGAACCGGGTTCGCCCCGATTGCGCGGATGAATTCTGCGAATACGGGATCGTCTTTCCAGGCCCATGGCCGGCCGCTCTTGAGGTCGTCCGGCCTGACGAACTCGTTCATCGAGAAGAGCCGGTTCTTGCCGGCTTCACCCCAGTTCAAAAGCACAAACCCTGCGTCTTTGAACAACTTGGTGAAGCGATCGTTGAGCTCGGTCCGCGCGCGCGTGAGCTGGTCGTACTCGGTGAGCAGGCCGGGCGCCGTCAGCACCAACACCGGGCGGGCCACCATCCCGAGCCCGGTTGTCGAAATCCCCGCGCCATCCATTTGTCCGGCCCGCATCTTACGGACGAAGTCACGCTCGTCGCCCTGGCTGCCACCCGAGTAGAAGCGAATCTCGACGCGGTTCTCGGTTTCCTTCCTGACGCTCCGGTTCCAAGCCTTCGAGATCTTCATGAAGCCGGAGCCGGACGGCGCTAGGGATGCAAAACGGATGATGATCGGCCCGTCGGCGCTGGCTTGCGGCGAGGACACGGCTCCAGGCAGACAGAACGCGCTCGCCGCGAGGAGAAAGATGAAACGGGAACGGAGCTTGGTCATCGGGTACCCGTTGCGCACTTACCATAGCATTGCCAACGCGCCCAACGGGACGATAGTAGGTCTTGTGAAAGGAAAGAACGATGAGCGATGAAGTTGAGGTCGAGCGGCTCGCCGCGCTCTTCAAGCAAACCGGCGAAGCCCACCACGAGGCGTTCCTCGAAACCGATGGCGAAGACCCCGAGTGGCCGCTCTGGTACGCGGAGTACCTCGAAGATCGGTTAGCCCCGTTCTTGGCAGCCCCACTTACTCGAAGCCGGCTGGTGTTTTGCCTGGTAGAGACCGACGATGAGCACCGCGCCAGGAACCCAGAAACGCCTTGGCCCGAGTACTACGCGCAACGCGTTCTCGAATGCCTGGGTCCGGCGGACGAGCCCACGGCCGATCGCTTGGCGCTGTACTACTTCGACACCTGTCCGTTTTGCATCCGAGTGCTTCGCGCAATCGATGCCCTGGGCCTCGATGTCGAGCTTCGCCATATCTACGAGGATCCGACTTACTTGGAGGAGCTGCGCACCGCGCGAGGTCGAACGACCGTGCCGGTGCTGAGGATCACGAGCTCGGATGGCGAAGACCGCTGGATGCCGGAGTCGTCCGACATCGTGCGGTACCTGCAGGCAAGCTACGAGCAAGTGGCCGCCTGACGCTATTTGGTAGCGTCAGTGTCTGTGCCAGCGCCAGTGTCAGCGCCAGTGCCAGTGTCAGTGCCAGGGCCAGTGTCAGTGTCAGCGTCGGTGCCGGCGAACCCTTTCGGCGCTCCTCGGAGATGCAAGTCCCTCTGCGGGAACGGGATCTCAATCCCGGCCTCCTTCAACGCGTCGTTGATCGCGACCGTCACGGCGCTGGGCACTTCGAGAACGTCCGAGGGGTCCATGAAAATGCGGAGCTCGAAGTCGAGTGAGCTCTCACCAAAACCCCGGAAGAGTGCGAGCGGTGCCGGCTTCTTGAAAACCTTATCGTTTGCCGCCGCGATCTTCCTCAGAATACCGAGCACCTGGTTGGGATCGGTCCCGTAAGCCACGCCGACGGGGATGGTCACCCGTTGTTGGCGCGCAGCGAGAGTCCAATTGACGACTCGGCCGGAGATCAAGTCCCCATTGGGGACGATGACCTCGGCGCCGTCGAAAGTCTGAATCTTGCTCGCGCGAATACCGATGTCGCTCACGTGGCCGAGGATGTTGTCGATCTCCACCTTGTCTCGCAAGCGAATCGGCCGTTCCGTCAAGAGGACGAAGCCCGACACGAAGTTGTTGACCAGGCCCTGAAGGCCGAAGCCGATGCCC
>Ga0209456_10001018_pt1 | contig 13943 bp, 13 predicted proteins | sample COG_11_FD_184755 | JGI IMG/M metagenome (GOLD analysis project Ga0209456, IMG submission 184755) | Pelagic marine sediment microbial communities from the LTER site Helgoland, North Sea, for post-phytoplankton bloom and carbon turnover... | ecosystem: Environmental > Aquatic > Marine > Neritic...
TGTTTTCTCAAAATGCGCCATGAAATCGATCAATGTATCCACGGCTTCTTCGCTGACCGCGTTGTAAATCGAGGCGCGCATGCCGCCAACCGAGCGGTGGCCTTTGAGGTTCGTGAGCCCCGCGGCATTTGACTCCTCGAGGAATTTCGCATCGAGCGAGTCGTCCGCCAGGATAAAGGGTATGTTCATCCAGGAACGGGAGTCTTTAGCAACAGGATTGCTGTAGAAACCGGACTCATCGATTGTTGCGTAGAGTTTGCTGGCTTTGCGTTCATTGACGACCGCCATCGCCGCCAGACCGCCTCGATGCTTGAGGTAGTCGAAAACGAGGTCGGCGACGTACCACGCGAACGTCGGCGGCGTATTCGTCATCGAGTCCGACTCCGCGTATGACTTCCAGGTCATCAGGTGCGCGTTGTCCGGGCGCACACGCTCCAGCAAGTCGTTTTGCACGATGACGAGCGTTAAGCCTGCCGGCCCGATGTTCTTCTGCGCACCGGCGTAAATAACGCCGAAGCGGCTGACATCAATAGGACGCGAGAGAATCGTGCTCGACATGTCGGCAACGAGCGGCGTATCGCCACCGGGTACAAAATGAAATTCGACGCCGGCAATCGTCTCGTTGGGCGTGTAATGCAGGTAAGCAGCATCGTCACTTCGCTGCCAGCCCGACTCTTCGGGGACGTACGTGAAATTTCTGTCGCTCGCGTCGGCAGCCACGTTGACCTTGCAGAACTTGCGCGCTTCGCCGGCGGCTTTCTTGCCCCAGCTTCCCGTCACGATATAGTCGACGCTGTCTTCGGGCCCGGCGAGGTTCAGCGGCGCCATCGCCATCTGCATCGTCGCGCCGCCCTGTGTAAACAGTACGGAATAGTCATCTGGTACAGCCAGCAACTCACGTACGCTGGCCTCGGCTCGAGCCGCCAATTCGACGAACTCCTTGCCACGGTGGCTCACTTCCATGACCGACATACCCGTGCCCAGCCAGTCGGGGATGTCGTTTCTGATGGTCTCGAGTACTTCGAGAGGCAGCGCCGCGGGACCGGCACTGAAATTGTAGACGCGCGACATGTCGCAGGGATCCTTGCGGTGGTTGAGAAGTATTCTAAGCCGGGTATTGTTACGGTTTGGTGTCGCAAATGCACTAGATATTTAGTGCATCAGTCGTCCTCGTCCTCGATCGACTCGATGCGTGCCAGGCCGACCAGCCGCTGGTCGCTCCCCACTCGAATCAGGCGCACGCCCTGCGTGTTCCTTCCCATTATGGAGATATCGCCGACGCCCGTTCTCACCAATGTGCCGTTGGAACTGATCAGCATGACTTCGTCGTCTTCGGCCGTCTGGATGGCGCCCACGGTGTTGCCATTGCGATCCGTTGTCTGGATTGCGATCACGCCCTGGCCGCCACGACCCTGCACGGGGAAGTCGTCCACGGGCGTACGCTTGCCGTAGCCGTTCTCGGTGGCTGTCAGGATCAGGCCATCCCTAATTATCGTCAACGCGATGACCTCGTGACCATCCGGCAGCTTGATGCCACGAACGCCGGCTGCGCCGCGACCCATCGGGCGGACGTCCGATTCCGTGAAGCGAATTGCCTTGCCGTGGCTCGCGACCAGCAGGATCTCGGCCTCGCCATTCGTTATCGCGACGTCGACGAGCTTGTCGTCGCCGCGCAGGTCGACAGCGATAATGCCGTTGGTTCGCGGCCGCGAGAACTTGCTCAACGGGGTTTTCTTGACCGTGCCGCCGGAAGTCGCCATGAAGACGTAATGGCCTTCCGCGTACTCGCGTATGGGCAGTACCGCGTTGATCCTCTCGCCCTCGTCCAGCGGCAAGAGGTTGACGATCGGCTTGCCCCGCGACCCACGGCTCGCCTGCGGTACCTGGTAGACTTTGAGCCAGTACATCTTGCCGCGGCTCGAGAAGCACAGGATCGTGTCGTGGGTATTGGCAACGAACAGGTTGTCGATGAAATCTTCGTCCTTGACCTTGGTGGCCGAACGGCCTCGCCCGCCACGTTTCTGTGCCTGGTACACGTCGATGGGCTGGGCCTTGGCATAGCCGCCGTGTGACAGCGTGACGACCACCTCCTCTTCGGGAATCAGGTCTTCGACGCTCAGATCGGAGTGGTCCTGCACGATCTCGGTGCGGCGCTCATCACCAAAGGCATCACGCACGGCCTCGAGCTCGTCGCGAATCACCTGGATGAGCTTGTCAGGGTCGGCCAGGATATCAGAAAGCTCTTTAATTTTCTCCAGTATCTCTCTGTATTCTTTGACTATTTTGCCTTGTTCGAGGCCCGTAAGTCGATGCAGGCGCAGGTCGAGAATCGCCTGTGCCTGAACGGCGGACAGATGGTATTCACCGTCAATCAGGCCGCTTCCGGGGTCGAGGCCGTCGGGGCGCGTATCGGTGTCGCCCGCGCGTTCGAGCATGGCCGTGACCTCGCCCGGCAACCAGGCGCGGCTGATGAGCCCCTCCTTCGCCTCGGCAGGCGATGCCGAGCCTTTGATGAGCTCGATGACTTCATCAATATTCGCGAGCGCCACGGTCTGGCCCTCGAGGACATGCGCCCGGTCACGCGCCTTTCGCAGGTCAAAGATAGTCCGTCGCGTAACGACTTCGCGGCGGTGCGCAAGGAAGGCCTCCAGAACCTGCTTGAGGTTCAGCAGTTTCGGCTGGCCTTCGTGCAGCGCCACCATGTTGATGCCGAAGACACTCTGCATCGGTGTCTGCTTATAGAGATTGTTCAACACGACGTCGCTGACTTCACCCTGCTTCAGCTCGATGACGATGCGCATGCCGTCCTTGTCGGACTCATCACGAAGCTCGCTGATGCCCTCGATACGCTTTTCGCGAACGAGATCGGCGATCTTCTCGATCAGGCGAGCCTTGTTCACCTGGTACGGCAATTCCGTGACGATGATGGCTTCCTTGCCCCGCACATTGACCGTCTCAACGCCGGTGCGTGCCCGGATATAGACGCGGCCACGGCCTGTCCGGTAGGCCGAGTAGATGCCGGCGGCACCGTTAATAATCCCTGAGGTCGGAAAATCCGGTCCGGGAATATGCTCCATCAGCGCCGGCACCTCGATCGCAGGGTCGTCAATCACCGCGAGGCATGCGCTAACGACTTCGCTGAGGTTGTGGGGCGGAATATTGGTCGCCATACCGACCGCGATGCCCGAAGATCCATTGACCAGCAGGTTCGGGATGCGGGTCGGCATTACAGACGGCTCGGACTCCGAACCGTCGTAATTCTCGACAAAATCCACGGTTTGCTTGTCGATATCGGCCAGCAGTTCATGCGCAACGCGCGCCATGCGCACTTCCGTATAGCGCATGGCCGCCGGCGAATCGCCGTCGACCGAGCCGAAGTTACCCTGCCCGTCGACGAGCATGTAGCGCATCGAAAACGGCTGCGCCATGCGCACGATAGTGTCGTAAACCGCTGAATCGCCATGCGGATGGTACTTACCGATCACGTCACCGACGACACGAGCCGATTTCTTGTAGGCCTTGTTGTAGTCGTTGCCGAGCTCGCGCATCGCATGCAGCACACGTCGATGGACGGGTTTGAGGCCGTCGCGCACATCGGGCAAGGCGCGGCCGACGATCACGCTCATCGCGTAATCGAGATAGGACTGCTGCATCTCCTCTTCGAGACTGACAGACAGCAATTCCTGGGCAACTTCAGACATAGTTTTCTACTTTTTCAGCTCACAAACCCAGCGCAACCCCGCTCGAGAAAGCGGAATATTCGCTGGCATTTTTCCTGGGTTTCGAGCGGACTGGGTTTTAAATATCGCCCGACTCAAAAAGGTCTTCTCGGGGGTCCTGAATATGTCCCGAATAATACCACAGGAGGCGCCGAAACAGCAGTATTTCCGCCGCTTCCAGGGGCCTGAAACGCAGTTGTGGCGCTGCCTCCCCTGACGCGTATACTGCGGCGACTATGCAGCATTGTGACACCCTGATCGCTCCCCGCTGGTGCATCCCTGTCGAGCCCGCCGGCGTCGTGCTCGAAGGCCACGCAGTCGTCGTCTCCGACGGCAGGATCATCGACCTGCTGCCGCTCCACAAAGCGCTCGACAATTACCAGCCGAGTATCGTGATCGAGCGCCCGCAGCACGTCCTGATACCCGGCCTCGTCAATGCACACACACACGCCGCGATGACCCTGATGCGCGGCTTTGCCGACGATATGAAGCTCGAATCCTGGCTGCGCGACAAGATCTGGCCGGCAGAAATTCAGCACGCCAGCGCAGAAATGGTCAGGGACGGCACCGAACTCGCTGTCGCCGAGATGTTGAGTGCCGGCATTACCTGCTTTAGCGATCAGTACTTCTTCCCGGAGATCGTCGCTGAGACGGCCGTGGAGATGGGTATACGGGCCATGATCGGCACGCCGGTGCTCGATATTCGCACTGCCTGGGCCAATGACGCCGAAGAATATCTGCACAAGGGGGCGGATCTCGTCCACGATCCCTACTCCGGGCATCCGTTGGTCAGCAGTTGTTTCGTGCCGCATTCGACGGCTGTGCTGAGCGACGAGTCTCTTACGGCCTTGCGCGTAACGGCGGACCAGCTTGACGTTCGTGTCCAGATTCACCTTCACGAGACGACGGCGGAAATAGTCACATCCGTTGAGGAAAGCGGCTTGCGGCCCTTCGAGCGGCTCGAGAAAGCTGGCCTCATAAACGCTTCCTTGCTCGCTGTGCATGCGGTTCACCTGAAGTCCGAGGAGGTCAAGAGGATGAGCGAGGCCGGCGTCAATATCGCCCATTGCCCACGCTCCAACCTGAAGCTCGCCAGCGGCATCGCCCCAATCTGCGTATACAGGGCGGCTGGCATCAATGTGGCCATAGGTACCGATGGTGCTGCGAGCAACAATGTGCTCGACGTGCTCGCCGAGATGCGCCTGGCCGCGTTGCTCGCGAAGTCGGTGGCCGCCGACGCGGCCGCCATTCCGGCGCAAGAGGCCCTGCGAATGGCGACGCTGGGCGGGGCAAGGGCGCTGGGGCTCAGCCATGCCACAGGTTCGATCGAGCCGGGCAAGTGGGCGGACATCACGTGCGTCGACCTGAATACGCTGCACAGCCAGCCGGTCTACGACGTATGCTCGCAGCTCGTTTATGCGGCGCATTCAGACCAGGTCACCGACGTGTGGGTGGCGGGCAAGCACCAGCTGGATAATGGCAAACTTGCCCACATAAACAGTGACAACGTACTGAGACGCAGTAACGAATGGCGAGATCGATTCGCCGCACAGGCAGGAATGGAATGACGACCGTCAGAAACAACGTGGACCCGGCCGAGGTTGCCAAGTTCGACTCGCTGGCCGCTCGCTGGTGGGATACCGAAGGGGACTTCAGGCCGCTACACCAGATAAACCCGCTGCGGCTCGACTGGATTCGCCGCAACGCCACGCTCGACGGTGCCGTGGCGATCGACATTGGCTGCGGTGGTGGCATCCTCACGGAGTCGATGGCACAGGCCGGCGCGAAGGTGACCGGTATCGACATGGCCGAAGGGCCCCTGTCCGTCGCACGCTTGCACCAGATCGAGTCCGGCGCCGAGGTCGACTACCGCCAGGCAACAGCCGAAGAGCTTGCTGCAGCCGAGGCCGGCAAGTATGACGTCGTAACCTGCCTGGAGATGCTGGAACACGTACCTGACCCTGCGGCGGTCATCCGCTCCTGCACCGAGCTCGCCAAACCCGGTGGGCACGTGTTTTTCTCGACGATCAATCGCAACCCGAAGTCATTTGTCTTTGCGATAGTTGGCGCCGAATACGTGCTCAGGCTGCTACCGAAAGGTACACATGAGTACGAGAAGTTTATTCGTCCATCGGAACTCGAGCGCTGGGCGCGCGAGGCAGGACTCGAGCTGACCGAGAGCATCGGCATGCACTACAACCCGTTCACCGGTGACTACTCGCTGGGTGGCAACCTGGACGTCAATTACCTGATGTATTTTCAGCGGCCCACTCACTAATGCGTATACAGGACGACGCATTCGACCTCGTGCTGTTCGACCTCGACGGCACCCTCGTCGACACGGCCCCCGATATGGTCGCGACGCTTCAGGAGATGCAGCAAGCCCATGGATACGAGCCGGTCTCCTATGACCTCGGGCGCTCTAATGTCTCGAACGGAGCTATGGGCCTGTTGCGCGTCGGTTTCGCGGATGTCGATGAAGACGGGCGCGCGGCCATGGTCGGAGAGTACGTGGAGCGCTATGCCGAACGGCTGTGTGACGAGAGCAGCGTATTCGCCGGGCTGGACAGGTTGCTCGACAGACTCGATGCTGCCGGCTGTCCCTGGGGTGTAGTAACCAACAAGCCCGAGCACCTGACCAACCCCCTGCTCGAACAGCTGGGGCTCACGAGTCGCATTGCCTGTGCGGTCAGCGGCGATACGCTTCCCGTTCGTAAGCCGGAGCCAGAGCCTCTGCTGCTCGGGTGTGATATCGCCGGAATCGAAGTGCATCGATCCATCTACATCGGTGATGCGGCCCGCGACATCGAGGCCGGCTTGCGTGCCGGCGCAGCGACGATTGCGGCTGGCTACGGCTACATTACCGAGGATGACGACCCGCGCGAATGGGGCGCCGACATCATTGCCGTCGATACCGAAGAACTGACGCAAATCGTACTCAAAGCGGTTAATCTTGGTACCTGATGATCTCCGTTACGATCGACCCCGTATACATCGAAGTGGGCTTGCCTGCGCTGGCAATCGGCCTGGTCGCGGGCATTCTGGTCACATGGCTCGTGTATCGCAGCAAACGAAAGGCCCTGGCCGGGGAAATCGCCGAGCTTAAGGGCAATCTGAAGAACCAGGAAGCCCTGCAAGCCGAGCGGGAAACCGCGTTCAAGCTTGCGAATGCGAGTCTCAGCAAGGCATTTTCCGATCTTGCGAACCAATCACTGAAGTCCAACAGCGAGAATTTCCTGCGGCTCGCGGAGCAGAATCTCGGCACTCACCAGGAGAAGGCAAAACGCGAGCTCAGCGAGCGCGAAAAAGCCGTCGAGGCCCTGGTCAAACCGATTCGCGACGCTCTCGAATCGTCTCAAAAACAGATCTCGGAACTCGAGAAGGCTCGCAGCGAGGCGTACGGCGGCATCAAGAACCAGCTCGAAGCCATGCAGCTCAGCCAGAAGTCCCTGACCCAGGAGACCCAGAATCTGGTCAAGGCGCTGCGCCGTCCGGAAGTTCGCGGCCGCTGGGGCGAGATTACGTTGCGTCGCCTGGTCGAGCTCGCAGGCATGGTCGAGCATTGCGACTTCGTCGAGCAGGTTCACACAGTGAGCGATGGCCAGACCATTCGCCCCGACATGATCGTCAGGATGCCCGACCAGCGAGAACTCGTCGTTGACGTCAAGACCCCACTCGATGCCTACCTCGAAGCCGCTGAGGCGGCCGACGATGCGCAGCGAAAGCTCGGCCTGGAACGTCACGCCAAGAATGTGCGGGCGCACATCCGCCTGCTGGCTTCGAAATCCTACTGGAACCAGTTCGACGAAAGCCCCGAGTTCGTCATCCTGTTCATCCCCGGAGACCAGTTCCTGAGCGCGGCGCTCAGCGAGGAACCGGACCTTATTGAATACGCCTTGTCGCACCAGATTATCCTGGCGACGCCTACGAGTTTCGTGGCCTTGCTCAAGGCCGTGGCCTACGGCTGGCGACAGCTGGCGCTGGCCGACAATGCGAAGGAAATACGCATCCTGGCCGAAGACCTGTACGGCAGGCTCGCAACCTTTGTGACGCACATGAACCGAGTCGGTCGGCAGCTCGCCAGCAGCGTCGAGAACTACAACAAGGCCGTCGGATCTCTCGAGCGCAGCGTACTGCCGGGTGCACGCAAGTTCGTCGATCTCGGCGTACATGCCAAAAAAGAGATCGAGAAGCTCGAGACACTGGAACCTGTGCCACGCACCATGATCGAAGGCAACGACTCTTGACCTTTGACCCACGGTCGTACACGTATCCCGACGACCTGCTCGAAGGGCGGATCATCCTGGTCACGGGTGCCAGCAGCGGCATCGGCAAAGCGCTGGCTCTGCACATTGCGGGCCTCGGCGCACAGGTCATACTGCACGGCCGTAATGCGGGCAAACTCGAGAAGGTCTACGACGAAATCGAGGCGATCGCAGGCGCCCCCCGTCCCTCAATCGCGGTGATGGACCTCGCATCGGCCAACAGTGAGTCATACACGTCGCTCGCCGATAGCGTCGGCTCGGAATTCGGTCGGCTGGACGGTCTCGTGCACAATGCCAGTATTCTCGGCGAGCGTTATTCCATAGAGCAGTATGACGCGGTGCTATGGCAGCAGGTCATGCACGTCAATGTGACTTCAGCGTTTGCCCTTACCCAGGTCTTCCTGCCCTTGCTGCAGGTATCCGATGATCCGACGGTGATTTTCACGAGCAGCGGCGTTGGCCGAACCGGCAAGGCCTTTTGGGGCGCTTACGCGGTGTCCAAGTTTGCCACCGAGGGCCTGTCGCAGGTCCTGGCAGACGAGCACCGCCATGGAAAGCTGCGTTCCAACTGCATCAACCCCGGCGCAACTCGCACCGACATGCGACTTGCGGCATACCCGGCCGAAGACCGGGACTTGCTGAAGCGCCCCGAGGAGATCCTTGCGCCCTACGTTTACCTGTTGGGCCCCGACAGCAAGGGTGTCACAGGCGAGAGCATAGACGCTCAATGATAAAACACTTTAGGCTTTTCTTTTAAGCCTATGTTTTTTCATCTTTTTCTTTGATCTCGAAGAACGTCGTGCTTCGCCCGGAACCTGCAATCCTGCCGCCAGGTAGAGGCTGCGAACCTGTACCGGCGTGAGCGCTTCGTACTGGCCACGGCGGACCTTACGCGGCAGCTGGATGGGCCCATAAGCTATGCGTATCAGGCGACTCACCTCGTAGCCGAGGGCCTCCCATAGTCGGCGGACCTCGCGATTGCGGCCCTCTTTCAGGGTCACGTTAAACCAGCGGTTGGCACCGTCTCCACCGGCGGGTTCGACGGTCTCGAAGTGCGCCACACCGTCCGCGAGTTCGATGCCCGATTTCAATTTCGCGAGCTCCGCCCTGCCTGGGCTGCCGTGGATTCGTACGGCGTACTTGCGCACGATTTCCGATGATGGATGCATGAGCGCGTTCGCGAGGGCACCGTCTGTTGTGAACAGCAGGAGGCCGGTGGTGGTCAGATCGAGGCGTCCGACGGCAATCCAGCGCGCGCCGCGCAGGCGCGGCAGCGTGTCGAACACGAGCTTACGCCCCTCGGGATCATCCCGGCTTGTAAGTTCGTTTCCTGGTTTGTTGTAGAGGATGTGACGATGCGGCTGCGCGATTCCCCGTAGCGATAGCGGCCGACCGTCCAGCGTGATCTTCTCTGTGCCCTCGAGCTGGTCGCCAAGCTCGGCCTGGCGGCCGTCGATCTGCAGCCGCCCTTCCCTGATCCAGGTTTCGACCTTACGTCGAGAACCATGCCCCGCCGCAGCGAGTACCTTTTGAATACGATCAGCCAACCGGGTCGGGCCACTCCGAAATGACGAGTTCCTCGTTAGCTGCGGATTCGGCGTCGATATCGACGGGTACGGACTTGAGTTCGGGCGTCGCTTCCTCCACCGCTTCCTCCTCTTCCGCGTTTTCCTCAGGGCGACCCTCCGGGTGCAGGACGGGAAGGTCTTTTGCTGCAGCTTCCAGAGCAGCGTTACTGGCCTCGGATTCCACCTGGTCGTCCACCTCGGGCAGATTCAACTGGACACGCAAGCTCTCCCAGTCCGAAAGATCAGCCAGCGGCGGAAGGTCGTCGAGCTTCTTGAGGCCGAAGTAGTCCAGAAACGCCTTGGTGGTACCGAACATCGCAGGGCGTCCAGGGACGTCACGATGACCTACGACGCGCACCCAGTCACGCTCAAGGAGCTGCCGGATAATATTGGAACTCACCGAGACGCCGCGAATCTCCTCGATCTCACCGCGCGTGATCGGCTGCCGATAAGCCATCAGCGCAAGGGTCTCAAACAGCGCACGCGAGTAACGCGGTGGGCGTTCTTCCCACAGCTTTTGCAGACGCTCCGCCATGGCCGACTTGACCTGCATACGGAAACCCGAGGCAACCTCGGAAATGACAATGCCGCGGTCCTCGTACTCCTCGTTCAGGGTCGCAATCGCCTTGCGTATCTCTATTTTTTCGGGGGCCATGCGACCGTCGAACAGGCCTTTCAACTGGTCAATATTCAACGGCCGACCGGCAGCCAGCAGCGCGGCCTCGATAAAATGTTTGATTTCTGTTGCGTCCATTTAAGGAGTCACTCAACCTCGCTCTTCGAGATCGGAGACATCGATCTCGCTGTCATCAGATACCAATCGCACCGCGGAGGCCGCCCGCACGTGGAGCGGAGCGTACGCGTCCGATTGCACCACTTCGATCACCGACTCACGCAGCAATTCGAGCAGGGCAATAAACGTCACAGCGACGCCCATGCGCCCTTCCTCAGGATCAAACAGCTCGGAAAAGCCTGTGAAGCTACCGGCCTTGACGCGAGTCAGGATCTCGCTCATGCGCTGACGCACGGATAGCGGCTCTCTTTGCATGTGCAGGTTCGAGAACATCTCCGCACGCTTGAGAACGTCGTGAAACGCCAGTAACAGCTCTTTGAGCGTTACGTCGGGCAATTGCGTTACAACCTTGCGCTCCGGTGCTTCTGCGCTCGCCACAAAGACATCGCGCTCCAGTCGCGGAAGTTCGCCGATATCCTCGGCAGCCTTCTTGTAGCGCTCGTACTCCTGCAGTCTGCGCACGAGCTCCGCCCTTGGATCATCTTCCTCTTCTTCCACGACCTCCGGTCGCGGCAGCAGCATGCGCGACTTGATCTCGGCAAGCATGGCAGCCATGAGCAGGTATTCGCCGGCGAGCTCGAGCTGCAACTCCTTCATGACCTCGATGTACTGCACATACTGTTTGGTGATCTCGGCGATCGGAATATCGAGGATGTCGATGTTCTGACGCCGAATCAGGTACAGCAGCAGATCAAGAGGGCCTTCGAACGCCTCGAGGAAGACCTGCAGCGCATACGGCGGAATATAGAGGTCCTGGGGCAGCGTCGTGACGGGCTCACCGTCGACGACGGCGAACGGCATTTCAGACTGCGCAGGCGACTGCTTTTCGTCCTGGGGTGGCTTCGGAGCGTCTTCAGGAGTGAGAACTTTGAGATCGGGTTTCATACGAATTCCAGCGGGAATACGAGCATTCTATCGCATATATCGAGAGTCAGGCGAACTGGCTCACGTCTCCGCGGCCGGCTCGCAGGATCTCGACGCTGCCCCCGGACAGATCCAGCACCGTAGTCGGCTCTATGCCTGCAGGGCCCGCATCTATGATTGCCTCGATCTGGTGCCCTATGCGTTCCTCGATCTCGAGCGGGTCCGTGAGGGGCATGCTCTCGCCAGGCAATGACAGCGTCGAACTCATGATGGGTTCGCCCAATTCCGCGAGCATAACCTGCACGAGACGATGGTCGGGGACGCGCAGACCGATCGTGCGTCTTTTCGGATGCTGCAGCCGCTTCGGCACTTCTCTCGAGGCGGGCAAGACAAAAGTATACGGCCCCGGGGTCATCGATTTGAGCAGTCGATAGGCCCAGTTGTCGACACGGGCATAGACACTGATCTCAGACAAGTCAGCACAGACCAGCGTGAAATTGTGCTTTTTGTCGGTGCGCCGAATACGGCGAATGCGATCAATCGCTTTCTTGTCACCGATGTGACAGCCAAACGCATAGCTGGAATCGGTCGGGTACGCGATCAGGCCTCCATTGTGGATGATGTCCACAATGGCTTTGACGCGTCGCGGCTGCGGGTCCCGCGGATGTATTTCGATGAGCTTGGCCACGCGCGGATTGTAGGGGAGCCGGGGCGCCCCGCATAGCCTGTCTTGCCGATAGTATCGGTGGAGCGATTTAGGCTATTATTCGGCCCCTTTCGAAAACGCTGGCGAACAATGAATCTGCTGTTCGAGTTCCTTCCGCTCATCCTCTTCCTGGGCGCATTCTTCTACAAGGACATCTACCTTGCGCTGATCGTCTTGATGATCGCCATGCCCATCGGCCTGCTCGTGAAGTATGTGCGCACCAAGACCTTTGACAAAATGTATTTCTGGTCGACCGTGTTCTTGCTGGCTGCGGGCACACTGACACTGTATTTCAGGAACCCGTATTTCCTTTATTGGAAACCAACGGTGTTCTACTGGGCTGTTTCAATCGTGTTTCTGGGCAGCTTATGGGTTGGGGACAAGCCCCTCGTGCAGCGCTTTTTCGGGCTGGTTGAAGGAATGCCCCTGGAGCGTATTAGCCCACAGCAGTGGAACAAGCTGAATATTGTCTGGGTACTGTTCTTCATCACCGCGGGAGCTTTGAACATCTATGTCGCCTATAACTTCTCCGAGGCTACCTGGGTGAAATTCAAAGTATTCGGACTAATGGCGCTCACTTTTGTATTCATGATTGCGCAGACATTGTGGATTGCGAACCGGATCGGAGGAGAGAGCGACCATGACTGATCGCGTCGCGGTGATCGAGGAGCGGCTGCGTGCCGCCTTCTCGCCGCAGGAACTCCTCGTGAAGGACCAGAGTCATTTGCATGCCGGCCACGCAGGGGCTCAGGATGGCCGCGGTCACTTTGATGTCACGATCGTCTCCGAAGCGTTTGGCGGTGCTAACCGCCTGCAGCGGCATCGACTGGTCTTCGATGCATTGGGCGAGCTGATGGACACAGACATACACGCTTTACGAGTTCGCGCCTTGACGCCTGACGAGCGTTAAGCGGTTGCCAAGTCTTATTTTGTCGGACCTTTCTCACTTGCAGTGCGTCTTATCGTATATCATGCGCTCACTTCGCTAAGAGGAACTCACTATGAATCCAGTGTCAGGCTTCAGAATTTCTGGAGCAAAACGACTTGCGGCAGTCGCCGGAGCCACCGCCTTGCTGGCGAGCGGCGCCACATTGGCGCAAGTATCTACGATTAACGGCAAGGACATTTCCGACGAGGTTTACAACCTGTTTTACGAGATGCGGTACCAGAAGCCGTCGAGCCAGGCCGCACCAGCAGAGCGAGCTATGGCCATCGAGATGCTCGAGGATATTTACCTCCTGACTACGCAATCGAAGGCCGACGACCTCGCAGACGATCCGCGCGTCAAAGCACAGATCGAATTGCAGACGCGCAGTATTCTCGCTCAGGCAGTTGCAGCCGATTTCGTAAAGAACAACCCGGCCAGCGACGAAGAAGTTCTCGCCGCCTACAACGAGCAGGTGAAGGCCAACCCGCCGCAGGAATTCAAGGCACGGCATATCCTCGTCGAGACACAAGGCGAAGCACTTGACTTGATAACACAGTTGGATGGCGGTGCTGATTTTGCGGAACTTGCGAAAGAGAATTCTACCGGCCCATCTGGCCCCAACGGAGGCGACCTGGGTTGGTTTGCTCCAAACCAGATGGTCGCGCCTTTCTCCGCTGCTGTCGCGGAGCTCGAGGATGGTGGCTACACCAAGACGCCCGTGCAGACTCAGTTTGGTTGGCACGTGATCTTGCGCGAAGACTCTCGACAGTCGACACCACCGACGCTTGAGAGTGTCCGGGACGTCGTCAAGCAAAGAGTCGAGCAGCAAAAACTACAGGATTACCTCGTGCAATTGCGCGAATCCAGATAGCAACTGGTTCGACTTAACTTAATAAAGAGTTTTTGTTCAGCTTAGGGCGCCTAACGGCGCCCTTTTCTGTTGTGCAGATCGATTTGTGAAGCTGGTCACACCACTTCGCGAGGAGCGAACCTACTATTCACCGCGAGTCATCCCTAATCGCTCGGGGGTGGCTCCTCCAACCCTCGCATCTCCTTCACAGGTTGATACGAGATCTAAGTCGGCAGGGACGCCGACTTTT
>Ga0209456_10001019_pt1 | contig 13942 bp, 12 predicted proteins | sample COG_11_FD_184755 | JGI IMG/M metagenome (GOLD analysis project Ga0209456, IMG submission 184755) | Pelagic marine sediment microbial communities from the LTER site Helgoland, North Sea, for post-phytoplankton bloom and carbon turnover... | ecosystem: Environmental > Aquatic > Marine > Neritic...
GCGAGACGCTCGGCGATCTCTGAACCGGGGCGACAAGCACGCCGCCTCGTTCCATTTGGCAAAAAGGGGACGCTCATCATGAAAATGGGAATTTGCGTCCGGATTCTAAGGAGGCACGCCATGAAGAAGTGTATATCAGCAAGCTCCGCGCTCCTCGTGACCGCAATGATGGTCACGCTGTCGTTCGGGTGCGGAGAAACGGCAGACAGTGATAGTGGGTATTCGGGACTGACTGCTGAGCAGTCGAAGGGGAACAGCAAAGGCACCTGCAACTCGATCGTGGCCAGGTCCCTTGGTACCGCACAGCATTGTATCAAGTTTGGTTGCGGCGAGTTGGAGTGCACCGAACTGTCAGCGACCTTCGTGGAGTTCTTCACGACCCCCGGTTGCGCGGGGGCCTTGACGGACGGCGAGCTCAATGGTCTGCCGGGTAACGCGTCGACGCAGCCCGGTGGCCCGAATGCTGGCGATCCGAAGCATATCGCAGAGGTGATTTGCGGCGGGATTGAAGCATGCGGTGAGGAGTTCTGCGATAACTCACAAGCCGCAGGGATTTGCATAACGACAGACGCTTGCAACCGAGAATAAACGGATGGTCAATCCTGATCTAACCAAAGCACATCGTAGAGGTGATTTGTAGCGCCGTTATCCAGTGCAAATTCTCGGACGTAGCAGTCTCCTTCGGGGTCTATGCAGGGTTCTGCTAGTACGCGGTCAATGACCGGTTGAAGCGGGGACAATCCATCGTGTCGGAGACGCTCCGGTTTCCGCCAGAGCGTCTCCGAGGATTCCCCGCCAGGCCATGGCGATGAGGACACGTTCCTGGCAACGGTTTTCGGAAGAGGCTGAAAACAGGGCGAGCACAAACTCGACGAGGCCCTACATCACCAATCAGCCGAGCGAAGGTGTACGGGGCTGCCAGGCCGGGCGGCACGATGTGCGACGTGGGGGCGTTTGAGGTGCAGCCCGTAGTCCCTGCCCTCGAATAACCGGGCTTACTCGCGGTTGAAGGCCATTGTGGCGAGGCGCGGCCCAACGAGCCTCACGGCCCGTTCTTTTCCCTGCCTTTCTCGGCATCGCTACCCCGACACTGCCGCCCCGAAGAGACGCCGCTCCGCGCCGTCCACGGGGCTTCGCTGCCTCTAGCCCCGTCGGCGATGTGCAGCATCGACTTTACGGGGTGCCGCTGCCGCTGCCACTGACACTGGCGCTGGCGCTGAGGCTGCCGCGGATGTGGTGGGAGGTGGTTGATGAACGTGGGAGCTGGTTTGGTTTAATTACACCGCCCGCCCACCCCCAACCCGTAGTCCTCCCTCCGCGGCGGTCGCTGCGCTCCGCCTTGGCGGCGCTTTGCGCCGTGCTTCGCCCTGCGGGCTCGCGCTGCCGCCTGCCGTCTTGTGGGGGGTTGCTCCGGTGCCGCGCTCCGGGTTGCCCGCGACTACTCCGTCTTCTTATTAACCACGAAACGCAGATTCTTAAACTCGGTCTGCCCGAGGGTGTAGATCACCTCGCTCAGGGTCCGGTATGGGGTTCGCTTGTCGGCGATGATTTGGACGTCGCCGACGAATGGCTGGTTTGCGAAGCGCTGCGCCGTTCGCTTCTTTCGGTCGCGGATTTTGCCCAGCGTTTTGTACAGCGGCGTAATCAGGAAGCCGCTGCTACCGCCTTGTTTGAGGCTAGGGTCGACGATCCCGTTGCGGAGCTCGAGGACGGATTTGCCGTCGACGACTACCCCGCTGCGTGAGATCTGAACGGAAATGGCGTCGCTCAGCTCCACCTTGGAAGTGGAATAGGGAATCCTCAGCTCACTGCTCTCCTGAACGGCCGCTGCGGACGACGTCGCGAAGATCGCCATCATGTAGACCAGCAGGATCGTGAGCATGTCCATCATCGGGTAGATGTTGAGCCCGAAGTGCTCAGGCTCGGGGCGGCGACGCAGCTTCGCGCGAACGACGCGATTCACGTACGCCATCGAGACGGACTTCTCTGCAACGGGTGGTGCGAGGGAGGGGCGCGACGGCCTGCTGCTCTCGTTTGCCACTATCGAATCCCCGCCGAAAGTAAGACTTCAGGGAAGAGGTCGTTCTCATCACCTCGGACGGCATCCATGGCGGCGATCAGATCTTCATACGGCACTTCGGGGTCTGCACTGATCGTGACCCGCGTTTCGTCTTCGAACTGCTGCTTGACGCGGGTCACGCAGGTAGTCAGCGCCTTCCAGTCATGCTCGCCGTTCATTCCGGCGGGCACGGTGATGACCTTGCCAGGCGCCGTGGTCGTGCATCCCCGCGCGAGCTTGCCGCCCGACCCAGAGACGACGACCCCTTCGCGCGTTACCGTGACATTCAGGTTGAGGGCTTCATCCGCCGCCGCGCGCTTTCCGATCCCGCCTTTGCGATACTCGGGGAGCGCCGCTTCGACCTGCGAAAAGAAGGCGATCGTCGTCAAAGTCATCAACAAGAACATGACGATGTTCACGACGATGTCCAAGAACGGAACGATGTTCAGCTCCTCGCTGGTCTCGGACGGATCGAGGTCGGGAATGCGCGTTCGCTTCCGGATGTAGGCTCGTTGGCGTGGTGTCAGTCGTGCGGGCATGGTCGGGCCCGATTAACCGCCTTGCCGGCGCAGCGTGAGGAGGTTTTCCAGCTGCATCGTGACCTTTTCCATTTCGTGCTTGTGTCGCTTGGTGAGCCCGTGAAGCACGAGGTGAGCGACCATGAAGATCACCGCGATCAGAAGACCGAGGAATGTGTTCCACATGGCCTCGGCGATACCGGCCGAAAGCAGTGCCGTCTTCTGCGACGGGTCGTCGATCGTACCGACCGCCTTGAAGGCGCGGATCAGACCGCTGATGGTGCCGAGCAGGCCGATGAGCGTCGCGATGTTGGCCAGCGTCCAGAGCGAGCCCGTTCGCTTCTCGAGCGCGGGGATAACCTCGGACATCTTTTCTTCCATCGAGGCGATGACGGCTTCTTCGCCGCGGTTGACCTGAGTCAGCCCGGATTTGACGACCTCGAGCAGTGGCACGGCCTTCGCCTCGCATTGTCGAATCGCGCGATCGATGTTTCCCGCCTGCACGAGCTTTCGAATTCGGTTCATGAACTCGGCAGCATCCACGCTGTAGTTCATCCGGATGTACCAGGCGCGATCGATGATGATGCCCACCCCAAACGCCAGAACACCGAGATTGACGAACGAAAACGGAGCACCTTCGAGCAGTGCCTCCCAAATCTCATGCATGCCTGCGGCTCCCTCCGGCTCGCCGTCGATTTGGCGAGAAAACCCCTCTGTTTTCGCTACCCTCCAGCCCCACTGAAATTCGGACTCCGAAAGCTGGAATCCGTTGAAATCATTACGACTGTTGGGGCGAACCCCTTAACCGAGGGGCACGCTACCCCAGCCCCCGCGAAGTTGTCAACGCGACTACAGCTTTTTCCGCTTTTTGCACCCAAGCTCGGCACGTCCGGGGTTTCTAAGGGACTGTAGCCGGGCGCGATGTTGACTTGCTGGATCCAACCGTTATCATCCCTATATAGTAAGCAAACCATGGAATTGCTTACTGTTCTGGGGGGAACAGCGAGTTTTAGTCAGAAGACAGTGATGGGGATCGAACCGTACTCACTCGGGGTCCGGATAACACTGTCGAAGTAAAGTTCGCAGGAGGCAGTAATAAGATGGCCAAATTGGCGTACCACTTTGAAGCAGGCGGATGGGCGATGTGGCTAATCCTCGTTTGTCTGGTGTTTGCAATCGGTTTCACGATCGAGCGCGCGATGTATCTCTACAAAGCGTCGATCGACAAGGACGAGTTCATCGCAAAGATGCAGAAGTGCATCACCGCCGGAGATGTGGCGGGAGCGATCAAGGTTTGCTCCGCCGAGCACAATCCGCTCGCGCGCATCGTCAAGCAGGGTTTGCTCAAAGTGAACCGCCCCGATGCCGAAGTTCAAGCGGCCATGGATGAGGCTGCGCTCAAGGAGCTTCCACTGATCGAACGGCGCACGCCGTACCTGGGTCTGCTCGCAAACGTTGGCATGCTCTGTGGTCTGTTCGGAACGGTCGTCGGTCTCATCACTGCATTCGGTGAGGTCGCCAAGGCCGACGCGGCCAGCAAGGCAACCGGCTTGGCTAAGGGCATCGAGGAAGCGATGAACTGCACCGCATTCGGTCTCATCACCGCGGTCTTCGCACTTCTGATGATGGGCCTTCTCAACGGCAAGACTCAGAGGATCATCGACGACATCAACGCGGCCACCGTGCAGGTTCTCAACCTGGTGGTGGGCAACCGTTCGAAGGTCGATCTTCAGAACCTTCCCGCGGAGTAACGAGCCAGATGGCTGCAATCGATAGTGGCGGAGGAAACTCCGGGAAGAAGGCGGTCAATCAGGAGATCCCCCTGATTCCGTTCATCGACCTTCTGCTCTGCTGCGTCATGTTCTTGTTGGCCACCGCGGTCTGGAACCAGCTCGCCGCGGTGAACGCCAATCAGCAGGTCCCAGGCCAGGCGTCGACGGAAGACGCGCCACCCGAGGACGAAAAAGTGAAGCTAATCCTGCAGGTTCGGAACTCCGGCTACGTGCTGGGGTCGTCGGCCGGGGAGAGCATCGACATCAGCAAGCGCGTCGTGGCGGACCAAAAGGAGTTCGACATCGACGAGCTGCAAACCAAGCTCGCGCAGTGGAAGCAGGCTTGGGACAAGCGTGACGACCTGATCGTCGCGCCCGAGGACGGCGTTCGATACGAGGACGTCATTCGTGCAATGGATGTCGCGTCAGCGGCGGGCTTCACCACCCTGTCGATGGCCGACGGAGCTGCGTTCCTGTAGGGGGAAATCATGGCGATCAAACGGCCACAACCAGAGCTGCTCCGTCACATTCCGCTAAAGTTCGTGCGCGAACGCGTCTCGGGCCATGCGCGCAAGGCGGTGGATCACCAGATCCCGCTGATTCCGTTCATCGATTTTCTGATCGTTCTCGTGATCTTCCTGCTCATGTCGTTCTCGGCTTCGGGCGAGCTGATCGCGCAGCAGCCGACCATCACGATGCCGGATGCCAAGAACACCGAGCAGATCGAAATCTCACCGATCGTCGCCGTCGACGAGCGCGTGATCACGCTCGACGGCACCAGGGTCGCCGACACACAGACGCAAGGGCAGTCGGCACAAGTCGATCGCATCGAACCGCTCATTGCGGGCCTCGAGGCGGAGAAGCGCAAGTGGGAGACGATTCATCCTTCGGAGCCGTTCGCAGGCCAAGTCATCGTGCAAGCGGACCGCAACATCGACTTCCGAGTCGTGAAGAAGGTCATGTTCTCGGCTGCCTCCGCGGGCTACGGCAACGTCAGCTTTGCCGTGAACCAGCGCGAGTAACGAACTTCCAGTAAGCTTCAGCGCATGGAGCCGTCAGAGCTAACTCCTGCCGAGTTCGACGGCATTCGCACCAACCGATACCGGCCACGCCTTCCGTGGGCGCGTATCGGTTTCGTCGTCTTGCTCGCCGCGCTCATCGCGGGCGCGTATTTCTGGCGTCAGAAGGTCCGGGCCGACGAGCTCAGAAGCCGCATCGAGGCGCTGCACGCCGAGCGGGTCGCGCCGGTTCTCGACGAGCTCCAGGCCACGCGTGCAGAGCTCGAGGAGAAGGCCCTTGGGGCGAAATCCGGAGCCGCGAACCGCTTGGTGGAGGCCCAAGTGAGACTTTCTGCCCTTCATGAGGAGAAGGTGGTGTACCTGAAGGTCCGCGCGCCGGAGCTCGCTTCCGAGGAGGCGTTACAGACCGCGATCGAGACCGAACAGGAGGACGCGATCGGTCCATGCCTAGGCCTGGAGCTGACGCCCCTTTCGGCGCTCTCCGAGGTGCCGGAAGTCTTGACCTCCAAGTGGCTCGCGCGAATCCACGAAACCAACGACATGCAGCGGCTCTCCGTGCGCGAAGAGCAGCTCGCCCGTGCGATCGAGCGCGAGCTCCCGGCGCTCCAGGAGCGCGTGCCCGTCGACTATTTCCTGCTTCTGTTGGTCCAGGGCAAGAGCCGCCTACGGGATCCGGTCGACGTCTTCCTCTGGGACCTCGAGCAGGACAAGCTCGTCTTGCGTTCCCGGACCGAAAACCGCGGCCGCTTGATCACGGTCCGCGGCCAAATTGGACCCAAGGTCGATCCCGCCAAAGCGGCTGGCGATCCCATCGTCACCGCCGACTGTTCCATTGCTGCTCACATCAAGGCGCAGCTGGGGGAGCCGACGATGGATCTGGCAACGCGGGACTGACCGTGCGGGTCTGCGCGTAGTCGATTCGTTCGAGCCAGCGCTGCGCTTTCGCCTGGGCGGCGCGGCTGGTTCCGGCGCGAGCCCTCCAAATCGCGGCGGATTGACCATAGTCACCAAGGGCGAAGAACGTGATGCCGAGAAGGCGGCTCAGCTCTTGATCGAGGCGTACGCTCGGCAATCCGAGCCGCTTCGCATCTTGGAGCAGTGGAAGCGCGAGCGCGTAGCGATTCGCACCGATCAGCTGCCGGGCCTCGAGATACTGCCCGAGGCCATCGTCCCGAATCGCCGCCAACGAATGTGCCAGGTGAACGACGACCCGGCTCGGTGATCGGCCGAGGAGGATTTCGTAGAGAAGCTTGCTCTCCGGGTCGGTGGCTTCGAGGGCGAGCTTCTTCACTTCGCTTTGGCGGGCGGCGCCATCGGTGCGCGGGATGTTCAGCAGCTCCCCGTAGAGCGCGTCGGCCTCCGCCAAGTTGCCGAGCGTCCAATGCGCATCGGCGTACTGCTCCAGGGCGGCGGCCACGATTGGCTTCGGGGCGTTCATCGTGGCCCGCAGCGCATCGAGCGTGGCCAGTGCCTCGGCGTCGCGCCCGTCACGAGCGAGGGCGCCTACCAGGATGGCCCGGGCCTGCGCCTCCTGCTCGTCGATGTCCAGAATGGCGCGACAGGTCTCGATCGTACGGAGGTCGTCGCGGGCGGCTGCATCGCCGGCCAGGTCGGCCCTTAGCTTTGCGAGCTCGTGAGGACAGACCGACGAGAAGATGCTCGGCCTTGCCAGCGCCACCTCGGCCACGCCGCGCTCCGTCGGCGTCACCGGGACTTCCTCGAGGTAGGCGTGCCAGTCTGCCTCGAGCGCATCCAAGTCGTCGACCGTGCCGCGATGATACGTTTCGAGAAGCGCTTCCATCCCCCGGGTTGCGATTAGGAAGCGAATCAGGGACCCGGCGGCCATGTACGCGCGCCGTGCGGGGAGGGCGCTGAAGCGCACGCTCATGACGGCGGACGCGGCAGGAAGCTCGTTTCGGTCCATCATGATCCTGGACCACTGGTCGGGGTCGAGGTCGTCCCGGACGTCCCAGGCTAGGGCGACCGCGGCGCCTTCGACGATGCCCGGGTTCGGAACCAGGCCGCCCAGAGTCCCTGCGATCGCGAAAGGTCCACGTCCCGCCTCCTCGAGCACCGCATGCACGACTTCGTGTCCGAGCACCGGATGCGGCCAATGCGCCATCTGCAGATAGACCTCGCGTCGCCAAGGCTTGGCGATCAGCGTACGCCCAACGCCGATGAGGTCTTTCTTCTCGTTCTGGCTCCGAAAGAAATAGGCGGTCACCGGTTCCTTTGACGAGAGACCGGTGAGGGATCGAACGCGCTCGACCTGGAAGTCGCAGTCCTCCAGCAAGCGAACGGCATCCTCGGGAAGCGTTTCGCGCGGCATGTGCACGATGCAGTGCGCCCCACGCTCGGTCTTTCCGAGCCGCTCGACCAGATACTCCTCGCCCACCGAGTGCCCGAGCTGGTTGCCTTGCCAGTACGACGCGGCGACGATACCCATGGCTCCGACCGCGACAGTGATCGTACCGAGCTGCGAACGACCCCGGCTGCGGAGGCCGAGGGTCCCAGACGTCGGGTCCCAGAGCGCATCAAACAGGACGCCGAGCGCGACAAAGGCAACGAGCATCGTGGCTCGGTAGGTGAGGTAGCGGCTTGGAATCTGGACGAGGTCGTCGTAAATCGCACCCGGGAAGTAGCCCGCGAACGCGCCAAACACGTAGACCGTTGGCGTCGAGTAAAACGCCCAAAGCCCAAGCATCGCCGAGCCGAGCGGCACGGCGGCCGCGAGCCATGGAGCCAGGCGCGGCAGCCTGGTTGCCCCGCCGACCCAGACGCCGGTGCTGGCCGCGAGCGCGCAACCGAGCGCGGGGCCCAGCACCATGAAGGCGAGACCCTCTGCAGGTGCGCACTGCCGCGTTCGCAGCGAGCTGACCGCGAGCAACACGAAAGGGATCAACCAAATCAGCAAGCCCATGCCGACCGTTCGGAAGATGAGCTCGATGCCTCGGAGACCGCGGTGCCGTTCGGTGTAGCTGGCTGCCGTCGCCGCCACCCAAGGCGGAAGAAGCAGGCCGAGCACTAGAGCGCTCTCCACCCCGTGGACGGCGAGCAGAGGGATGAACGCTAGAACGATGCCGACGACAGCCGCAAACGCTGCGCTCAACCGGAACATGAACAGGGTTGCCACAGACTATTCGGCTGCCGCGGGCGCCCCTGTCGTCTCGTACTCCGCGACGAGGCCCAACACTTCGTCGATGGTGGATACGAGGCAAATCTCGAGATCATCACGCACCTCTTCGGGCACCTCTTCGAGGTCTGGTGCGTTTCGCTTTGGAAGAACGATGCGGGCGACGCCTGCGCGGTGTGCGGCCAAGCACTTCTCTTTGATGCCCCCGACTTTGAGCACGTTGCCGCGAAGGGTGATTTCCCCGCTCATCGCCACATCCGGTCGGACCTTGAGCTGCGTGAGCACCGAGGCCAGCGCTACGAACAGCGGGATGCCTGCTGCGGCGCCGTCTTTGGGCACGCCCCCCCCCGGCAAATGAACGTGAATGTCCGTGTGACTCACGAAATCCTCTGCGAGACCAAGGTCCCCGGCGCGCGCGCGCACGAACGTAAACGCGGCTGCAGCCGATTCCTTCAAAACGTCACCCATGTTGCCAGTCAGATGCAGCTTGCCGGTGCCCGGCATTCGCGTCGCTTCGACGAAGAGTAGGTCCCCTCCCGCAGCGGTCCAGGCCAGGCCGGTTGCCACGCCGGCCCTCGCGATTCGCTCCGGCTTCTGCCGTGTGGCCTTTGCGGCGCCAAGCACGCTTTCGATGAACGGGGCGTCGGCCATGATCGAGACGTCCTCGCCGTTCGCAAGTCGGACGGCGACCGCGCGGCAGACCGCAGCGGCCTGCTGCTCGAGCTTTCGGACACCGGCCTCGTGGGTGTAGGAGTCGATCAGGAGGTCGATCGCTTCGTCTGAGAAGTCGAGGCGCTCTGGCGAAAGGCCGTGCTCGCTCAACTGCCGGGGAATCAAGAAGTCGCGCGCGATCGACCGCTTTTCCCGCGATGTGTAGCCAGGGATCTCGATCACTTCCATTCTATCGAGTAGCGGCCCGGGGATCGTGCTCTTTTGATTGGCCGTCGCGATGAACATCATCTGGCTGAGGTCGAAGGGCACGTCGATGTAGTGGTCGGTGAACTGATGGTTCTGCTCGGGGTCGAGCACTTCGAGCAGAGCGCTGGCGGGGTCGCCCCGTTGGTCGGTTCCAAGCTTGTCGATCTCGTCGAGAATCATCACCGGGTTGTTCGAGCTCGCCTTTTTGAGGCCGGATATGATGCGCCCTGGAAACGCCCCGACGTAGGTGCGGCGGTGGCCGCGAACTTCGGCTTCGTCCGACACGCCTCCGAGCGACACGCGCACGAAAGCCCGGCCTGACGCGCGCGCGATCGAGCGACCGAGCGAGGTCTTGCCGACGCCGGGCGGACCGATGAAACACAGAATGGGTGCGCGCCCGTTGCGCCGGAGCTTGCGGACGGCGATGTATTCTATGATTCGGCGCTTTGGTTTCTCGAGCCCGTAGTGGTCTTCGTCGAGGACCTGCCTGGCGTGCTGAACGTCGAGCCGGTCGGGGGTTTTTTTTGACCAGGGCAGGTCTGCGAGCCATTCCACATAGGTCCGTGCCACCTGGTACTCGCTGCTTGCCGCGTTCATGCTGCCCATGCGCCGAAGCTCGCGTTTGGCAGCCGCTTCTGCCTCGCTCGGGAGCCGGCCGAGCGCGATGCGTTCGCGGAGGTTTTCGATCTCGTCTTCGTCCACGTCGGTTTCGCCAAGCTCTCGGCGGATGGCCTTGACCTGCTGGCGCAGCAGGTACTCTCGCTGTGAGCTCGACATCTCTTCTTCGACCATGCTGGAGATCTCTTGCTTGACCCGCAGCACTTCATTTTGCCGGTTGACCTGGTCTAGGACTTTGCGAACTCTGGTTCGAATGTCGAGCGTCTCGAGAACCTCTTGCTTGGAGTCGTTTGGAACCGGCAGGTTCGACTCGATGAGGTCGGCCAGTGCGCCCGGTTCACGGACATTGTCGAGAATGTGCAACGACTCCCGCGACGCCGTCGGCAGGTCGTGGAGCAATTGGCGGGCAGACTCTCTGAGGTGTGCGGCCAGGGCTTCGACTTCGACGTCGACGGTCGGCAGCTCGTGGTAACGATGCACGCGGGCGCGCATCGTTGGATGCCGGCCGAGGGTTTCCTCGATGCGCATCCGGCTCACGCCTTGCAGCACGACGCTGTATTGGCCCGAGTTGAGGCGGATGACCTTGAGGACGCGGGCGATCGTCCCGATGTGATAAACCTGATCGAAGGTGGGGTCCTCGACCTCGGCCCTGTGCTGCGTCACCACCCCGATAGCGGGGCGCTCGCGCCCGCAGGCCTCTTCGATCAGGCGGACCGACCGAGGCCTGCCGACGTTGACGGGCACGACCGTGGCTGGGAAGAGGACCGAATTGCGGAGGGGCAGAATGGGCAAGATCGGTTCAGAGCCAGCGGGAAAGATCGAATCAGTCATTGGATTTGCCAACGATATTCGAGATCTACGCCACCAGCAACGACCCTGCGCAATCCACTAGCGCCCTGGGCGGTCGGCTGGTATCAAAGCGGCGCTCGAAATGTTGGGACAGAGATCCATATGGGGAGCGGGGCTGCTCGGACTGACCGCCGTTGGCGGTTGTCACGGCGGGCTCGCGTTCAATGCGCTGGTATTGCTCGTTAGCGTAGGGATTTTCGTGGGTACGATCCTCTTGGAGCGGTCTCCCTAGCCGTGACTATCCCGGAGCTCCGCAGTCTCGACGAATTCACGCTGGCCGACCTCGAGGCCATTCGGGTCCTCTTGCGCGGTGGCTCGGTGGTCGACTGGCATCGGCTCAATTTCGCCGACGAGGCCGAGGCCGAAGCCTTCGTGCGAGCCCAGGAGATCGACCCGGACGACCCCTCCGATGCAGCCCGGGTGCTGCAGGTGAAGGAATCGGCGATCGACTATCTTCGCGGCCACTTCGATTTTCCGGTTCCAAAGCCGGTGGCGAAGCGGGACCTCGTGGGCCTCTTGATGCTCGCGTCTTCGAAGGGGCATCGGCAAATCTGTGCCTGCGCGATCTTGAAGGTGATGCACATCATCCACCATCTCGAGGCCCGCGAGCTCCTGTTCCTGTTGCCAACTGCAGACGAAGAGGTCTTCCAGTGGGTGGAGCAGAAGGTCTACCACGTCATGGCGTCTGCCCTGGCCAATGACTTTCCGATTCTCGAGTTCATCGGCGGGCGCAAGAAGAAGGATTCCCTCTACACCAAACTCCTGTCGAAGCCCGAGGTCAGTGCGTCTCAGATCTATGACAAGGTGCGCTTTCGAATCGTGACTCGCAGCTCGCACGACATCTTCCCGGTCCTGAACTACGTTCAGCGCAGCATCGTGCCTTTCAACTTCGTGATTCCGGGCCAGTCCACCAATACGCTGGCGCGCTTCCACGAGTACTGCCGGTCGGAGCCGGCGCTTTCAAAGCACATCGCCAACATGCAGCTGCCCCTCGATCTAGAGGATGGGCTGTCCCCGATCGACAATCGCTTCACCGCGCCGAGCTATCGCGTCGTCCACTTCGTCGCCGACGTGCCGGTTCGAGTCCCCGACAAGGTGCTGGCGGCCGCGCCGCCTGGGGTTTCGGAGCTCGGTCATACCATCTTCGTCCAGACCGAGTTTCAACTCCTCGATCGAGCGACCGACGAGAGCAATGAAGCGGGCGACGCAAGCCACCAGGCTTACAAAGCGCGTCAGAAGCTCGCAGTCATGCACCGGCTCAAGGTCGGCCGGTTCTCGTAGGCGTTGATAACAAAACAAAGGGCGAATGCTCTCGCATCCGCCCTTTGTTTTGTGTAAGCGATTCTGGGTCTAGGTGATCCCTGGTCCCTTAGAGTTAAGTGCCGCCAGAACCGCCGCTGCCACCGGAACCGCCGCTGCCACCGGAGCCGCCGGAGCCGCCGCTGCCACCGGAGCCGCCGTTTCCGCCGGCGCCGCCAGTCTCCTCCGCCACGCCACCAGCCTGGATCGCCAGCGAAATGGCGTCGCAATCCACGGTTGGTGCGTTCTCGAGGCTTTGGAGGATGTCGGAGACCGTCAGGACAAGCGCACCAGTGCCTGGAGCCAGTAGCTCTGAAATCGCCGCTGCACTCTCACCCGCGACCGTGGCGCCGATCAGGCCGTTGAAGCCCTGCGTCTGGCTAGCCGATGCCGTGAGCGTGACGTTGTCGAGGACGAGATCGACCGGGTCTGGATCGCCGGGGAAGCTGAGTGGCAATCGGCCCAGTGTACCGCTGATACAATCGTCGACGAAGTTCAGCGGCACCGTGAGGTCTGCGCAAGTGCCGTTCGGACAATCAGCACTAGTCATGCACGCGTCACCCGCGTTATCGCCAGCGTCACAGACCTGGAAGACGTTGCCATCGAAGACCAGCTGGACGTTCGCACAATTGTCCCCGGCGTTCACGGCAAGACGGAGTGCGAGATCACTCGTTCCCGGGGGATCGACGCAAAGGGCCGTTCCGAGGACCTCGTCGAGGCCTGCTAGGCCTGCCCCGGGTATAAGATCTCCAAGCCGCGCCAGTTCGTTGTCCACGCCGTTTGCGCCATCTGGATCCGTCGCGAGCGCCCCCTGCGTGCAGCTGGTGTTCACCAACATGGTGCCCTCGAGCGTGGTGTTCTTGTTGTCGAGGTTGAAGCCGCCGTCGAAGCTCTTTTCGGTGATAAGCTGCGTCAACTGGTGATCGACGGCGTCGGCAGTCGTCGTGCAACTTTCTGGATTTACCAAGCTCGGCGTGATCGCAGCACACGCATCTTCGAGCGTTGGCGGAGCTGGCGGACTCTCATTGCAAACGAATCCGCTCGCGCCGCCTGAGCCACCGCTGCCGCCCGAGCCTCCCATGCCCTCAGGCGCGGGGTCATCCGAGCAGCCGAAGGCCATGAGTGCACCGCCGAGCAGTGCGATTAAAGCTAGTTTGCTGATCTTCATACGTTCGTCTCCTAAGGTCCGGGACATTCCGGTTCCAAGTCGCCGCATTTTGCGTGCGCGTCTTTACCACGAGTTCCCCCGGATCGACAACCAAGTGAAACAAAGCAAGAGAACAGAATATCAGATCATATAAAGGACGATCGCGTCACCAATTCACCGGCGCTTCGCACCGCGTCCGGTCTGGCCACTATCTGCCGGTTTTCACGGTAATTTCACGGTTCGCTTGATTGCCCGAGGCATCAAAGGCGCGAACGGCAATGATATGACTATCACTCGAAATCGCGCCAAGGGGGACGTCGAAGCGCTCAGCTGCGCTGTCGAGAATGGAGTCGGTTGGGAACACGTCGCGCCACGGGCCCGCGTCGACCGACATTTGAATCCGCGCGATCGGCCCGAGCGCGTCGACGACCCGGCCGAGCACGCGCCCCTTGCGAACTTTGAGTGCTTCGAGACGCGGTGGATGGTTGTCGACGACCATGGGCTCCGACGTCGCGCTCGATCGCAAGGTGCGCTGCTCCGGATTCGATTCCTCGTCGGAGGCCTCCACGCGCACGACGTAGTAGCCGTCTGGAATGCTGCTGGTGTCCCA
>Ga0209456_10001021_pt1 | contig 13921 bp, 14 predicted proteins | sample COG_11_FD_184755 | JGI IMG/M metagenome (GOLD analysis project Ga0209456, IMG submission 184755) | Pelagic marine sediment microbial communities from the LTER site Helgoland, North Sea, for post-phytoplankton bloom and carbon turnover... | ecosystem: Environmental > Aquatic > Marine > Neritic...
TACCAGCACCGGCAGGCGCTCGATGACCTTGCGACCGGTGGGCGAGCTGTCGAATTGGTTTATATCATAATCAGGAGGGTGAAGCCGAATGATTTCCAGATAGACATAATCACTCCATGCCAGGCGTCCTGACACCCTCAGGGCCGGGCATTCGTTTCATGGATGACTGCCTTGCTATCCGGCATCAGCTGTTCGATTAGTTGACGGGTTTCATCGCTGTCCCAGTCAATCATGCCGTAGGCCGTGTAGCGGATATTGCCTGCGCTGTCGATCAGGAAACTGGTCGGGTAGTACTGCACCTCCCAGGTCTCCGTCGCGGCCCCGTCGCTGTCCAGCAGGGCGGGGAAGTTCACTTTCAACAGGTTCTTGAAGCGCCATACCGTGGTTTTGGCTTCCTTAACATTGACCGCCAGAATGGTGAAGGGTCGGTCTTTCATGGCCGCCAAAAGGCGTTGCATGCCGGGCATTTCGATCAGGCAGGGTGCGCACCAGGTGGCCCAGAAATTGACCAGGGTGAGGCGGCCTTGAAAATCCGCCAGTTTTGCCGCCCGGCCGTCGGCATCGGTGAAGGGCGTATCCGGCACTGGCGGGGGCGGGGCGTTGAGAGTAAATTGCTCCATCCATCCGGTCCGCGGCGGCGTGTCCGCCGCCATTGCTTGCGCGCAGCCGCAAGAAACGACGGCGATTAGGGCGGCGCTTAAAAAGACGGTCCGGAGCGATTTCGTGAATGTCATCGATTTTTTCGTTGGTAAGGCAAAATGACCAAGAACAAGATGTGGGGCGGGAGATACGATTCCGGTCCCTCCGCGATAATGGAACGCATAAACGCTTCCATCGATTTCGACCGGCGGCTCGCCGTCGGAGACGACTTCGACACGCAGGTTAACGTTGACATCGGAACTCAGGTGAATCTCGATTTCATGCTCACCGAGCGTGCGCAGCGGACCGTCCGGGAGGCGGACCTCGCTACGCTCGACCGGAACACCGGCTTCCGTGCAGGCTGCGGCGATGTCGATCGTGCCGAGAGAACCGAAGATCTTGCCCTCGGTACCGGCCTTGGCGAGCAATTTGATACGCAGCGCGCCGATCTGCTCGGCACGTACGCTCGCCGACGCCATTTCGTCGGCTTGCTTGCGCTCGAGTTCCGCGCGTCGTTCCTCGAATATCGCGATGTTCGCGGGGGTCGCCAGCGTCGCCTTGCCTTTCGGCAGCAGGTAATTCCGACCATAACCCGAACGAACCTTGACGCGATCACCGATCGTGCCGAGGTTGTCGATTTTTTCCAGCAGGATGACTTCCATTTTTCGTCGCTCTCCGTCGACTGGCTAACGCCAGATTAAACCAAATCGATTGCGAACGGTACGCACGCGAGCGCGCCTACCGTACGTTGGAACCTGCTCTGCGCAGGTTGTACCAGTTGTCTGCAAAACCGACCGAAGCCAGCAAAAAAAGCACCATGACCGAAATCGAAGCACCCATAAAAAACGGCAGGTATACCGGGACCAGTGCCACCCACGGCAACCCTCTCGCCGAGACCAGCCAGTGCACGACGGCCAGCCCCTGAAACACGAAGCCAACGCCAAGCAACAACAGAGCGTTACCGGCCGCCTCCCCGGGCAGAAACAATGTCCCTATGCCCGCCAGCACGGCGACAGCTCCGAGTACGTATCCGAGCCTGATCTGCACGAACATGTTCCGGAACGCCGGGCCGCCGGAGCCACTCGCCCACCAGGCGCCGATGATCAAAGCAATCATCGAACTACTGATGACGCTCGCTCCAACGAGTCCACTCATTGTCGGCGCGAGTTGCAGCAGCGCATCCGGTTCGCTGAACTGCATGCCCAGTTCGGACATTTGCTGCGCGAAGTTGCTCAGCACGCCTTCCCAGAACCCGATCGTGTCGCCTACGACGAGCGAAAACACCACCAGGCTCACCAGTCCGATCACGAGCAGCACCTGCAACGCCAGCGTCAGCGAACCATAGACGCCGGTCAGCGTTCCCAGCAGAATCGCGACGGACCAGGTCGACGCGCCGCTGATCGCGATTTGCGACCACATGCCGCCCGCGATCGCCGTCACGATGCCCAGAACCGCCATCGCCGCGACCGCGTCGAACACGGCTTCTCTCCAGCCTTTCGCGACTGCTACCGCTACGACGATCGCCGCGCTCAGCACGCCGGTCAGCGGCAATGGCAATAAGCCGGCAATCAGGCCGATGCGAGCGCCACGATGCTGAAGTACCCAGCGTCCGAATCCGGATCGCATGATTCAGTCCCGGCCGGCACGCATCGGCGCCAGCCTGCCCCGCTCAGTGCTTGTCGGTGTACGGCAACAAGGCAAGATAGCGTGCCCGCTTGACCGCGGTCGCCAACTGACGCTGGTAGTGCATCTTGGTACCGGTGATGCGGCTGGGCACGATCTTGCCGGTCTCGGTTACGTAGTTGCGCAGCGTGTCGAGATCCTTGTAATCGATCTCTTTGACACCATCAGCTGTGAACCGGCAAAACTTGCGTCGTCGAAAGTATCTGCTCATTGTGCTGCCTTGACCTCTTCGGTTGCCTCGGCATCCGCTTCCGCGGGCGCCGCCTCTTCCTCAACTTCTTCGGTTGCCGCAGCATCCGCTTCCGCGGGCACTGCTTCTTCCTTGACCTCTTCACTAGCGTCTGATTTTTCCGGCTCCTCCGCGACGGGCTCGGCCGGCTTTTCGGCGGGCTTGTCGTCAGTCGATGAACGAGAATCGCCGGCATCATCGCTCTTCGACCCTTCCGGCTTGGCGAGCAGCGACGGCTCGGTGATCGCCTCGTTACGCTTGATGACGAGATGACGCAATACCGCGTCATTGAACTTGAACGCGCCCAGAATCTCGTCGAGCGCGCTCTTGCCGCACTCGATATTCATCAGCACGTAGTGCGCCTTATGCAGCTTGGCGATTGAGTGAGTGAGTTGGCGCCGCCCCCAGTCTTCGAGTCGGTGGACGTTGCCCCCACTCGTTGTAACGATCGACTTATAGCGATCGACCATGGCAGGGACCTGCTCGCTCTGGTCCGGATGGACCAGAAACACGATTTCGTAATGTCTCATTGTGACTCCCTTCGGATTAAAGCTACCGGCCAAAGCCGTGCAGCAAGGAGGACCGTGAATGCGTGATTCCGGATTTATCCGGTAATCGCCGCTCCGCGGGAGGCAGAATCCTACCGGACGACCGCCCGGCTCGCAAGGACTAACAGTCCTGGCAGGCCCGTCAGGACGACCGCTGGCGCAGGCACTCGTAGAGGCAGACGCCGGTCGCTACGGACACGTTCAGGCTCTCGACGGCGCCCCGCATCGGCAGGCTGACCAGCTCGTCGCAACGCTCGCGCGTCAGGCGACGCAATCCGGAGCCCTCGGCGCCCAGCACGATGGCCAGACCCGGCTTGAGATCGACCTCGTATAGCGACTTTTCCGCCGCATCGTCCGTCCCGATCAGCCAGATGCCCTCCGCGGCCACGAACTTCATGAAACGAGCGAGGTTGGCAACCTCGGCGATGGGCTGCAGGCCGGCCGCGCCCGCGGCGACCTTGCTGACGACCGCCGTCAGGCCGACATTGCGATTCCGGGCCGTCACGACGAGGTCTACGCCGGCCGCGTCGGCGGACCGCAGGCACGCGCCATAGTTGCGCGGATCCTGCACCCCGTCGAGTATCAGCAGCAACGGCGTCGACAGCGCCCGAACGTAGTCCTTCGCCTCGGCTTCGTTCAGCGGCGCGCGCTCGCGCACGATGGCGGCAACGCCCTGATGACGGTCGGTGCCGCCGAGCCGTGCCACCTCGTCGGCGCCCACATATTCAACGTCGATCGCCCGGCCCTGGAGCGCGGCGTCCAGCCGCGCGGCGCGGCGCGCACCGAGATCTCGCTGGCGGCAGAGGCGCACGATGCTGTCCGGCGCGCGGCGCAGCGTGGTCGCGACGGCATTGATACCGATCAGCGTTCGTTGCCGGGTTGGATGATCTGCCACCGGGTTGCCTCTAAAGGCGTTTCCGCCGTCGGCCGCGGCGGGCCGATGCCCGGTCTTTGCCAGGCGCATCGTCGTCTTCATCGACCAGTCCAAAATCAAGCTTGGCCTCGTCGATATCGACCCTCAGGACCCTGACCGTGACCGCGTCGCCGAGCCCGAAACTCCGTCCGGTCCGCTCGCCCGTCAGACGCAGCCCGCCATGCTCCGCGTGGTAATAGTCGTTGCCGAGGCTGGTCACGTGCACGAGGCCATCGATGAACAGCTCGTCGAGGGTCACAAACAGGCCGAAATGGGTCACGCCGGTCACGATACCCGGCAGGACGTCGCCCAAATGGTCCAGCATGTACGCGCATTTATAACGTGCCTCGGCCTGCCGGGTCGCATCCTCGGCGCGCCGCTCGAGCATTGAGCAGGTCTTGCCGAGTTGCTCCATCGCCGCCTGATCGTAGCGAAACGCACCCGTCTTGCCGCCGTCGATGCGATGGCCAATGGCGCGGTGCACCAGCAGGTCCGGGTAACGGCGAATCGGCGAGGTGAAATGGGCGTAGGTGGACAGGCCCAAACCGAAATGGCCGATGTTGTGCGGCTGGTATACCGCCTGGCTCAGGCTCCGTAACACCGCGACCGCCAGCACGGCATAGTCGGGGCGATCCGCTATCTGTTCCAGCAGGTGATTGAGTTTCCCGGGGTCGGTGCGGGCCTCGTCCGGGACCTTGAAACCGACTTCCTGCAGCAGGACACGCAGGTCCTCGAAACGGTCTTCCTCGGGTTTGTCATGCACGCGATACAGCGATGCGAGCCGCTCCCGGCGCAGGAAACGGCCGGCCTCGACGTTGGCCGCGATCATGCATTCCTCGATCAGCCGATGGGCATCGTTGCGCCGTCGCGGGACGATGCGGTCGATATGGCTGTCGTCGCCCATGATCACCTGCACCTCCGGCAAATCCAGGTCGAGCGCACCGCGCCGCCGGCGCGCGTTCAAGAGGGAAGCGTAAACTCCATATAAATTATCTATTTGTGGGATTATTCTCGAATATTTCTTGCGCGCAGACACGTCGCCGTTGTGGATTTCATCGACCTGCTCATAGGTCATGCGCGCGGCGGAACGCATGACGCCGCGATTGAAACGCGATTTCGACACCTTGCCGCCCGACCCGACATGCATGTCACAGACCATGCACAGGCGATCCACCTTCGGGTTCAACGAACACAGGCCGTTCGACAGCGATTCGGGCAGCATCGGCACGACGCGATCGGCGAAATACACGGACGTGCCCCGCTTCGCCGCCTCCTGGTCGAGGGGCTTGTCCGGACGGACGTAATGCGAGACGTCGGCGATGGCGACGATCAGGCGCCAGCCATCACCGTCCGGCTCGGCGAATACCGCGTCGTCGAAGTCACGCGCGTCTGCACCGTCGATCGTGATTAGCGGCAGGTCGCGAAGATCGACTCGGTCACGCTTGTCCGACGTCCGCACCTCGTCTCCGTAACCGTCCGCCTCGGCGTTGACGGCGGATGGAAACTCGACGGGAATTTCGAACTGCTCGATCGCGACGTCGGTGATCATGCCCGGGTCCGCGGGATCGCCGAGGACCTTGACGATCTTCCCCTGTGCCTCAAGCCGATCGGACGGATATTCGATGATTTCCAGCTTGACCAGGTCGCCCGATTTCGCCCCCCCGCGATGATGGTTCGGGATGATGAAATTATGCGGCGATCGCCCGGCCTCATTGACGAAGCCGACACCGTGCTCGCGCCGATAGTGACCGACTGCGGTCTGCTTGCCACGTTCCAGTATCTCGACAACGCTGCCGGACGGTTTACCCCGCGACGAGCCGGTGACACGCACCGCAACGCGATCGCCGTTCAGCAATTGCCGCATCTCCTGGAACGGCAGGAAAATGTCGGTATCGCCCTCATCGGGGACGAGGAAGCCATAGCCGTCGGCATGCGCGGACACCTTCCCGGACACGACGCCGAGCTTCGCAGGCAGGCAGTACTCGCTCTTGCGATTGATCAGCAGCCGGCCGGAAGAAGCCATCTTCTGCAGGTTGCGACGCAACGCACGCTGGGCCCGCTCACCTTCGACATCGAGCTTTTCCGCCAGGTCATCGAACCCGAGGGGCACACCATGATCCTCCAGCGCCTGCAGGATCGTCGACGCATCGGGGACGGGGTGTTCGTATCGCCGCGATTGCCTGGAACGGTTGCCACCGGATCGCGGACCGGCCTGACGGCGCCTAGCCACCGCTTGGAATTACAGTCTGTTTCATTGCGTTGACAAGCATACAGGCTGCCAGTACAGTCCCGCCACTCGACGATCCCCGGACGAATCCGGGCGCGATCAGAGCCCAGGTGGCGGAATTGGTAGACGCGCTGGCTTCAGGTGCCAGTGGGGGCAACCCCGTGGAGGTTCAAGTCCTCTCCTGGGCACCATCTCCTAAAAAGATCACAAAATCATGCGCTTGATGATCTAATCGTCGCAAGCGTGGAGCAGACTTGTGGTACAGATCCACAGCCTGATGAATCGGCCGGTAGCAGCGATCTGCGCGACTATCCGGTCTGGTCGTTAACAAGGACCACTCCCCTCGGGCCCCCCGCTCTCCTGGGTCTAGCGGTGTCCGCCTCGCGCCGCCTGCTGCCGTGCATGGACTCTGGGATCGTGGTGAGCGCGAAGATGGTTCTCGTCTCCGCAGTGGTCGTCGCCAACCCGCGCGCAGTTCGCTTCGGCATATTGCCGCCACTGATTGTCCCAATCGCAGGGCCGTCCGTGAATCTCGGCGCAGTCGGCTTCGTCGCGTGGGACGCGTGCAGGCTGCGATTGCTGATCGGTCGTCTTCGTCGCCACCGCTGATTGAGCGGCGACGCTATGAAAGACGTTGACGTTCTTGCCGTTCACCTTGAGCAGTTCCACGCCTTCCTGATCGGTGGGAGGTGGGGTATCGGAAAAATGTACCTCGCCTTGGGAATCGCGCCATTGGTAGACGTCTGTGGCATGGGCGATGGTGGACAGCAGCAAGAAAGTGGCGAAACAAAGTGACTTAAACATTTGGATTCTCTCAGTTTATAGTTATGGCATGCAGACCAATTTACCACCGACAACCGTTTCTGGCACCCATTTCACACCCCTTCAGCCAGCCGCATACCCGGACAGGGCGGGTTCAAGCTCGACCAGGCTTGTCAGAGTCAGCGTCGGTGCGATGCCCCATGGATCAAACAGGGCGCTCTCGGATCGTTGTAACCACACCGCCCGCAACCCCGCCGAGATCGCACCGATCACATCGAACGGGTTGCTCGAGATCAGCCAGGCGCTGCCGTCTGCAACTTCCGCTTGACGCAGGAAATGTCGGTAAACGTCGGGGTTGGGCTTGAATGATTTGACATCGTCGGTGCTGACGGCCCCGAGGAACAGATCTCTGATCCCCGCCGTTGCGAGTAGCGTCTCCACGGCCTCGGCGCTGCCATTGGAAAACGCGTACAAGCGGAAGCCGGTGGCTTTCAGGCGGCTGAGACCGTCGCTAACGTCGGCGAAGGCCGGCAACGTTCGGTAACTATCCAGCAGGGTTTGTTTTTGTTCCGCGCTGAGATCTGTCTTGTAATAAGCCAGCGCAAAATCCAGCGCTTGCCGGGTGCACACAGCAAAGTTTTCATAGTCCCGCATCAGTCCCCTGCGAAACGAGTATTCGAGCTGTTTATCGCGCCAGGTCTGTGAAAATGCGTCCGCCTGGTCCCCGACGATGGCGCGTAATTCCGACACGACGCCGTGCGTGTCGATCAGGGTCCCGTATACGTCGAATGCCAGCGTGACTGAGGACATTGCACTCTCCCCTCTCTCTCTGAGCAGCGAGTGTAGCCGCTTCCCGGATACCCGCGAGAATCCGCGGCGATGTTCCTGGCCAGGCGCAACACGACCCCGGGTCGAGGCAGGCTGCCTAGCCACATGATCCCCGCGGGTGTCCGAATCGACACCAACACTTGAACTCGCCGTGATCTCTGCGTGACAACTGATCGGGATACTGACGTCTGTTCGAAGTTCGTGCTGCAGATGGAGGTCTGTTCAATGAAAGTGTCCCTTCGCGCCGCGCTGGTCGCAATGGCGCTCCTGTCCGGTCATGCGGCCACCGCCGCGGACTTCAACGTACGTATCGTCAATCTGAGCAACGGCATCTGGTTTACGCCATTCCTGGTTGCCGCACATCCTGCAGACACCAGCCTGTTTGCCGTGGGCCAGCCGGCTTCCGCGAATCTGCAGGCGATGGCGGAAGGCGGTGACATCTCCGGTCTGGTCACAGATCTCCAGGGTCTCGGTGCCACCATCGCCGAGAATCCCGCAGGCGGGCTGTTGGCACCGGCAACGAGTACCGATGCCGATCTGAACACCGATGGCACCAGTAATGTTCTGCTGACGGTCGTGGCGATGCTTTTGCCGACCAATGATGCTTTTGCCGGGCTGAATTCGGTGACGGTGCCGACCGTGCCAGGTACCTATGACTTCGACGTGCCTGCCTATGATGCCGGCACCGAGGCCAACGATGAGTTGTTGACCGGTGGCGGGGCCCCCGGTGTTCCCGGCATACCGGCGGACCCGGGCGGTTTGGCCGGGACCGGAGGCACCGGCGCCGCTACGACGGACGCCAACACCGCCGTTCATATCCACCGCAACGTCTTGGGTGACACCAATCCGACCGGCGGTCCCAGCGATCTTGATAGTACCGTCCATCGCTGGCTCAACCCGATCGTGCGTGTCATCGTGACGGTTCGTTAGGAGGCACCATGATCAGTCTCTCTTCATTCGACGGCCGAGCGCTGTTTCTGATCCCGGGCCTGCTCCTCCTCCAGGCCTGTGGCGGCAGCAATAGCTCTGGCCCACCGCAGCCAGTGATGGCGAGCTTCGACGTCACTGTCGCCAACCTGACCAACGCGCAACCGTTGTCGCCGGTGGCGGTGATCGCGCACCAGGATGGCTACCGTCTATTCTCTGTGGGTTCAGCCGCGTCGCTGGGTCTCGAAGAACTGGCCGAGGGCGGCGACAACACCGCGTTGTTGGCCGAGGCAGGCGCAGAGCCACTGGTCGTTGCGACAGCGACCGGCGCGGCGCCGATCGGTCCGGCCGGGAGCGAGGCGGTGAGCCTTGAGGTACCGGAAACAGAGCTGCCCGGGCTGCGCATGAGTGTCGGTAGCATGCTGGTCAACACCAACGACGGCTTTAGCGCCGTCAACGCGGCCGAGGTCGGCGATCTGGCCGTCGGCGAGGTAATAAGCATCTACGCTATCGCCTACGATGCCGGGACCGAGGCCGATACAGAACTGGCGGCGGAAATCCCGGGTCCCGCAGGTGGCGGTGAGGGCTTCAATCCGGCGCGCGACGACCTGGCCGACCGGGTGGCGATGCACGCCGGGGTCGTGAGCCAGGACGATGGCTTTGCGACTTCCGATCTGACCGGGCAGACTCGCTTCGATAACCCGGTCGTGCGTGTTCTGATCGAGCGCGTCAACTAGAAACGCTGAAGCCGGGGGTGCTGTCAGGCACCCTCGGCTGACCCCGCTGTGATATTTGCGTGAAGTCTCCGGTCTACTCTCTACAGGCATTCAAAAAGCCGGGACGGAGAAGTGCGCGCCACCGGGGGGGTCAGATGAGACAGCGCCGGATCCTCCTTGTCGAGGACGAAAAAGACATCGCCGATCTGGTCGCGCTGCACCTGAGTGATACCTGTGACGACGTCGTCGTCGCAGAGGATGGCCATCAGGGTATGCGTCTGGCGACCACCGAGTTGTGGTCCCTCGTTGTTCTTGATCTTCGTTTGCCTGGCCCGGACGGGCTCCAGATCTGCCGCGCAATCCGCCGATCGCGGCCATACCAACCGGTGTTGATGCTCACGTCGAAGTCGTCGGAGCTCGATCGCGTGCTGGGTCTGGAGACTGGCGCCGACGATTATCTGACTAAACCCTTCAGTGTGCTTGAACTGGTCGCGCGTGTCCGTGCGATCTTTCGCCGCGTCGAGAATATGCAGCAGGCGCGAGCCGCGGAGCCTGCACAAGACACCGTGGTCAAAACCGGGTCGCTGACGATCGATCCCGCGCGGAGGGAGGTAACGCTCAGCGACAGACCGGTCGATCTGACTGCCAGGGAGTTCGATCTGCTGGAGTTTTTTGCCCGCCACCCGGGCCGGGTATTCCGCCGCGTTGATCTGTTGGACAAGGTCTGGGGTTACGGCCACGACGGCTACGAGCACACCGTCAATTCCCACATCAACCGCCTGCGCGCCAAGATCGAAGGCGATCCATCAAAACCCAGAATGATCGTCACTGTCTGGGGCGTCGGTTACAAATTCTGCGGCGATGCGTTGCCCGAAGCGGTGGTAGCGGATCGATGAATACGCTGTTTGCAAGGCTCTCGGCTGCGTTGCTGGTGATTGTCGCTGTGATGGGCACGGCCTTTTTTGTCGTCGATACGATCTACACGCGGCTCTATTACGAGGAACTGACCCAGCGCCTCAACGCACCGATCGCGATGTACGTCACCGATCAGCGCAAGCTGATCAACGATGGTGTCGCCGATCTCGATAGTCTGCGTGAACTCGCCAGCCACGCGATGGTGATCAATCCGGCGGCAGAGATCTACCTGATCGATTTGGCTGGCAAGATCCTGGGCCATGACCTGCCCGAGAATACGGTCATCCTGGACAGCGTCGATCTGGCACCGATCCGGGCGTTGATAGAAAATACCGCGCCGATGCCCATCCGGGGCGATGATCCACGTAGCGGCTCGACGCGCAAGATATTCTCCGCCGCCGAAGTGAGGTCGAATGACCGCCTGGAGGGCTATCTCTATGTCGTCCTCGGTGGTCAGACCTATGAGGCACTGGCCGGGGATATCGGTGATTCCTATGCCGGCCGGGCGAGTGCCGTCCTCGCACTGGTGATCGTGGTGGCCACCGCCACGATCGGTTTGCTCGTATTCGGATTGCTGACGCGCAGATTGACCCGGCTCAGCCGGGACATGCGCCGGGTGGGTGACTCGGGTTTCGAAGCCGAGCCGACCGTGAAGCATGCGGCGTCCGGCGGCGACGAAATTGACCAGCTTGCCCGCGCGTTTGTCACCATGTCGGCGCGGATCAAGGAACAGCTGGCCCAATTGCGGGAAAACGATCGTCTGCGACGCGAGCTGGTCACCAACATTTCGCATGATCTGCTGACTCCGCTGGCGGCGATGCAGGGTTACCTGGAGACCCTGACCATAAGGGGTGACTCCCTGCCCAGGGACGAGCGCGACCGCTATCTGCAGATTGCCCGGCGGCACACGGCAAGGCTGGGCACGCTGATTGGCGATCTGTTCGAACTCTCCAAACTCGATGCAGCCAGTGTCACGCCACACCTGGAAGCGTTTTCCTTGCCCGAACTGGTCCAGGACGTCGCCCAGGAGTTTCAGCTTCAGGCGGAAAAAAAGAGCATCGGTCTGTCGATCAATCTGGACTGTGACACGGCGTTTACCGTCGGCGATATCGGCCTGATTCAGCGGGTTCTGGAGAATCTCGTCCGCAACGCGATCAAGTTCACGCCCCGCGGCGGCGACGTCGCGCTGAGCATCGCCGAGCGGCCGCAGTCGGTCGCCGTGGCGGTGTCCGACACCGGACCGGGAATCCATGACAAGGATCTGCCGCGGATATTCGATCGTTTCTATCGATCGGAACAAGGTGAGGAGGCACGCTCGGAGTCCTCGGGTCTGGGGCTGGCCATCGTCAAGCGCATCCTCGACCTGCACGACAGTCGCATCACGGTCACCAGCAAGCCCGACGCGGGGACGACATTCGAGTTCGAACTCCCGTTGCACAAGCAGGCGGCCTGACGGGAATCAACTCTCTGACCCCGATCTCCGCGCCACAGGGTCCTGATCCGATTTGACAGCTTGATTATGAGACCTCCGTCACGAACCCCTGGCGGCCCCCAAGTACCGCAATCACGCCGCCAGCCCCGCGTCTTTGGTGCAATAGACCACGAAGACAGACGAGGGCAGCGTCACCAGCGATGCAGAATCGCCGCCCAGAACAAAAAATGGAGATCAGTCAATGCGGCCGGAACGAAAATCAGCAGACACCGGGACCGAATCCAGGTCCTGTTCGAGCCAGACGGTAGCCAAACCCCGATTCGAGCCCACAGCGCGTCGAGTCGAGCGCGGGCATCGGACAAACGCTGCGATCAACGGTCGACTCCTCGGTCACAATTACACCGCGCTGTAGCTGCCGTTAGGCATCCCTGACCACGTCACCATCGTTTTCGTATTCAGGCTCCCGGAGCACAGAGTGTCCGCGAGTCGAGCCCCCGGGACCGAGAGTCTCTGCATCAATCGCCGGGTAATACCCGTGTCCCTGTCCAACTTGCCGGTGGTCATCCGTTTACCAGTTTGCGCTTGTCGGCAGTGTTGAGCCGTCTGATCGCGTACTCTCTCTTCAAGGCGGCGTTGCGGTCACACACTGCCCCGCGATAGACCAAATCCACCCGCAGCCGCGAAAACGACAGCGAGCCGGTGGCTACGCTCGCCCCCGCCAACCAGTACGGCTTCAGCCTCAACGGCCGCGCTGGAGACCTGCACGATATAGCTCGCAGCTGGTCACCGAGCGGCTGGCACTGACCCGACAAGGCGACATCCGGGCTGAATCGCCCGATCGGTCGATCTGTTGCGGACCGGAATCCGGCTGCCCGGGGCGGCTAACGGGCAGAGCGTGCCTCGGCAAACACCAGACCATGCTCGGTCCAGATATGCACGCGGATACCGCGGACGAAGAACTCGGCCGGCGGCTGGTTGGCTGCGGGGTCGGGCAGCAGGCGGAGCTGATCCACCGGCAGCGTGCCCTCGTACCAGGTGCTCAGCCTGCCGTCAGCACCCTGAAAACGCAGTTGTGCGGCGGAGATACCCTGGATCGAGCAATAGCGGCCACCCAACAGGGCCTCATCGCCGCGGCCCAACCGTGGTGTCTGCACCAGCTGGAAGTCCAGATCGCCAAAATACGCGAACACGGTGCCGAGTTCGTTGCCCTGGATTTCCAATGGCTTGAGCTTGAGGTGGTTGGCGGCGACTTCTTCGGCGATGGCGACCATCAGCCGATTGCTCTCCCGGACGTTGTACCACTGGCCGGTGAACCAGACGCTGATCAGGGTCAGCACCACGGCGGCCACGGCGCCGAACTGCAACCAGGATGCTTTTACCGGTCTGCCCGGTGGCGCCGACGATGCGATGTCTTGCTGGTCGAGTAAGCCCTTTAACTCGCGCTGGTCAAGCTCGACCTGCGCAAATCGATCGCACACCGCTTGTCTTAGTGGTTTGCGGCTGGTCATGCGCGGGATGCTCCCTTGTTGATGGACGGTGGTCTCTGCAATCGCTTCCTCATGCGGTGGATGATGGACAGGATCGAACCCTTGGGTCGTTCCAGTTGCGCCGCGACTTCCTCGGCGGTGAATCCCTCGACGGCCCACAGATAGAGAATCTCTCGCTCAACAACCGTCATGCTGCGCCACGCATGCTCGAGCTCGTCCTGATCGATGATGATAGATTCCAGGCTGTTGAAACTCAGCTCTGTAATAAATGACTCGTCGTCGAGCGGTTCGAAGGCGACCAACCGCTGGCGCCGCAACTCGTCGTAGCGGAGGTTGCGGATCACGCGCCTGGCGTAGGGCAAACGCCGCTCAGGGTCTTCGGGTGGTGCACGCAAACAGCGCTCCACGCCACTTTGCAGCAGATCACAGGCATCCTGCCGCGCATCGCAGAGCGCGTGGCAATAGCGAAACAAGCTGTTCAGATCCTGCTGGTCAAACATCCTGGTCGCGTTCCTCGAATTCCGCGATCCAGCCTAAGCGTATCCATTCCCAGAGCCAATGCGCGAGTTCGTCATGTCTGTCTGGTGGGCAGGCATGCGCGAGATCCGCCAGGCA
>Ga0209456_10001022_pt1 | contig 13909 bp, 15 predicted proteins | sample COG_11_FD_184755 | JGI IMG/M metagenome (GOLD analysis project Ga0209456, IMG submission 184755) | Pelagic marine sediment microbial communities from the LTER site Helgoland, North Sea, for post-phytoplankton bloom and carbon turnover... | ecosystem: Environmental > Aquatic > Marine > Neritic...
CAGTACTCGGACTCGCTGCAGCCCTCGGGACACGGTTCGCCGGCCACGCCTCCGTTGCCGCCCGTGCCCCTTGCTCCCGCCGAGCCACCAGTTCCACCGGCGCCGCCCGAAGCCGTCGTGTCATTTCCGCACCCAGCGAGCGCCACGGCGCACGCGACCATCCCCACCCAGAGTTTCATGGGGGGACAGTAGCAAGGGGGGATCTGCAGGGGAATAAAGGGTGTCAGTGCCGGTTTGGTTACACCGCCCGCCCACCCCCACCCGTAGTCCTAGTATCACTCTCACGCGAGTGAGCAGCGTGCTGCCGCGCCCTGCGCTTTGCTTGGGCTTGGCGGCGCGTTCGCGCCGGGCTTCGCCCTGCGGGCTCGCGCTGCCGCCTGCCGAAGGCGTCCAGTGCCAGTGCCAGCGAAGCCAGCTACAGCTCCACGAATCGCGTGACCGGCTCCGGCTCTCCGCCGCAGCTCGCCGGACGCGCAAGCCCGGCCTCCTCGAGTCGCACTCGAACGACTTCCTCACCCGACGGCGATCGAAATCGGGCCTCCCAAGTCGACTCTGACTCGGGCGCGGTGCCCAGCCACTCGATGGCACGTGACGCTTGCTCGCCGAGGCGGCGGCGCAGCAGGATCTCCGCTGCCTGCGTTGGGCGGTCATATTCACAGCGGCCGCGAAACAAATCTAGCTCGCCAATCTCGTCGGCGTGCCGCGCCGCAACGAAATCTTCGGCATGCTCTGGGCGAAGGCGGCCGTACATCAAGCCGTCCGGTAACCACAGCGCGCAGGCGGCAAAGCGATGGCCGCCGAGGTGGCTCGTCTGCCACGTCTCGACCCCTCGCGCCTGAATTGCGCGGAAGACCGCGCTGCCATGTTGCCCGCAGCAACGGTCGCGGCGGCCGTGCGCGCACACCAAGCACATCGGCGCGGCGGTTTCGGCGGGGAGCAAGCTCAAATCGACATCGAGGAGATCTTCGTATCGATCGAGCTCGAGCTTCGACGTCTCCCGCCGATCACGTGCCGAGGAGATCACCATGAACAGGGGCCGTTTCCCGGACCGCCCCGGGCGTCGAATCAGCTGCAGACGCGACCGCGGCGTCTCCAACCACTGCGCAAGCCGAGCTCGTACCGGCTCAGGTAGCGCTTCGGTTTGAAGCGCCTTCGGGGCCCACGGGTCGGTCACTTCGAGCAGCAGCCAACGGTCGACCGATTCGACCGCGGTGCCAGTGAGAGACTCTCCCGCTTCGAACGATGCGACCGAGCACTCGACAAGACCCACCGCTATTCCACCGGGACGGGAAGAGGTCGTGCCATCTCTTCCTCGGCTTGGTCGATCGTATTCTGGCGGCGGGCCGCGATCTCGGCTCGCCAAGCCTTGTATTGGGATTGCATGCTCGCGAGCTGCTCGTCGGCTCTCGCTCGGTGGCGCTCGAGCCGCTCTCGCTGCTTGGGCTCGGTTGCCTCACCGAGCGCCCTTTGAACCGCGTCTCGCACGAGCTTCATCCTCGCAACCGCGTCGGTGAAGTTCTCCCGCTTCGCAAACCTTTGCGCCTGCACCATCCAAACGGCCCAACGCTCTTCTTCACTCGTGAGGTCCATCAATGTTCCAATTTAGGGCGTTTGGCTGGGCGGTCCAGCCGAACCAGGACCACGGTGGTAAAGCCACCAGTCCTCGAAGTGCGCCACGCGCCTGATCGACGGGTCGGAGACAAAAAGGCTATCCGGCGAGCTGACCCGGCGAACCAGGAACCAGTCGAAGAAGTCGCCATCCCGGTCTAGCTGGAACAACTGCGGGCTCCACTCCCATCGGATCGGTGTCTTCGGCGGGACCACCGCGTTCGGATCCCCAGGGTCCCGATACCGGAACGGGGAGGCCCCGAACTGGGCGAAGTGGAAGCTCAACCATCCCCCCCGCTCGGCTTGCGCGTACGCAGGCAAATGGATGTAGGGGCTGTTCTGAGCCCGCGAGCCCTGGTGGTCGTATACGAGATAGAGAAGCTTCGGCGCCTTCGGGAGCTCGCGGATGATCTCCCGGAAATGAACGGTCGTGGTCGAGAACTCCCGGTGCGCATCGGTGACGAATTCCGAGAGCGGCGCAATTGCAACGGCGGTCCAAATCACGAAACCGAGGTGGGCCCACGTCTTGCGCGGCAAGTTCGGCAACAAGGCGGGCAAGAGGAAGAGCGCAGCGGTGATCTCGCGTGGAAAGACGTACCACCAAGCCCCGATCTCCATCGGAAGCGTCACAAAGAACGCCAGGAGAACCAGGATGGCGACGCCTACGATGATGTGAGCCGGCACGACCCAGCCACCTTTGGGCCAGGAACGAAGGCGAACGATTGCAATCGCCAGAAGCGCGACCGCCGTCAGCACGAACAGAAGCGTGGTGCGGCGGAACATCTCGGTGTCTTCATCCCCGATGAAGATGTCGGACACGTAGAGACCGGCGTTCGACATCCGGCTCCAATCGGGCGGCCACACCCAGTGAATCTCGGAAACCAAGGGCTCCGTGCGGGTTAGCCACCACGCGCCGAAGAGTGCGCTCGCCACACCGATCGGGATGATCAGCCCCTTCACGTTGTCGACTCGCCCGTGCATCACCGCGGCAACCACCACGATCATCCCAAGCGCAAACGGGAATCGGAACACGTGCGTGAAGAAGAGCAGGATCAGCACGGCGATGAGCGCCCCTTGCAACTTGATGCTCGGCCGGTCCGCAATGCGGAGGGCCAGCCCGAGCGCCATCGCGAAGAGCCCGAGAGCTGCCAAGAAGCTGATGAATCCCCAATGCGCGAGGACACCCCACACGGGAATGAGCCCCCACAGACCGAGAAGGGGAGACTTGCGAAGGCCCCAGCAGAGCACCATCAGCCCGACCGGCAGCACCGCCAACATCAACGCGGCTGCGAGCTTCGTCGCGACCACCGGTGGGAGCACGATCATGAAGATCGCGGAGAGCGCGTACAGGGTCACAGACGGAACCGCGAACATCTGGAACTGGAACTGCTCCCGGAAGTGCCAGCCCGAGTCCGTGTAGTGACGCAACACGGAAGACGATGCCGTGTGGAACGGGAAGTCGGTCATCATCGGGTAGTCGGCCGCCCAAAACGGCGCGCCGACCACGTAGGCGATCGTGGCTGCGGCGCAGAGCCACGCGAGCCACAAAAGCGGCGGCGGCCCCGTCATCCGAGCAGCCGGCTCTATTCGCCCCCCTGGCATCGGCGCTACGGTATCACGAGCCCGTGGTTAGCCCTTGAGAGCTTCAGCGCCGCCGATGATCTCCATCAATTCCGTGGTGATGGCGGCTTGGCGGGCACGGTTGTATTGAAGGGTCAACCGGTCGATCATATCGCTCGCGTTGTTGGTCGCCGAATCCATGGCGGTCATTCGCGCGCCATGCTCGGAGGCGACGGACTCGAGCAAGGCTCGGTAGATCTCGACCTCGACGTACATCGGAAGCAGCGTGTCGAGCAAAGCGTCTTGGCTTGGTTCGTAGATGAAATCTCCGAGTTGATCATCGGGGAGCTCGAGCGGCTTGATCGGTAAGAACGGCTCGATCACGACCTGCTGATTGATGGCGCTCTTGAACTCGTTGTAGACGAGGTAGCAGGTGTCGAGGTGAAGCGAGGTGTAGTCCTCGACGATGTAACGGCCGATCTCGCCCGCTTTGTCGACATTCAAGTCTTGGAAGACGCCGAGGAAATCGTGGCGGATGTTTGCATTTCGACGCGTGAAGTAGTCGCGGCCCTTGCGGCCGATGATGCCGAAGCAGACCTCGCTGCCCTCTGCGTCGAGCTCCTTCCAGCGGTTGTACGCCGCCTTGCAGATGTTCGAGTTGAAGGCGCCCGCCAAGCCACGGTCGCTGGTGAGGACGACCAGCATGACGCTCTTCGGCTCCCGCCGGGAAAGCAACGGGTGGATGTCCTCTTCGGGACTGACACGCGCGGCGACGCCGCTCAGAACCTCGTGCGTCTTGATCGCATACGGACGAAGACGCTCGATGTTCTCCTGCGCCTTCCGCAGGCGAGCACCGGCCACCAGCTTCATGGCGCGGGTGATCTTCTGCGTGCTCTTGACGCTTCCGATGCGCTTTCGAATGTCCTTGAGGTTTGCCATTACGGGTTAGTTGGCTTGCTTGGGCTCGAAGATCTCGCCGAAGGCCTTGAGGGCATCTTCGAGCTGGCTTTCGAGCGTGTCGTCGATCTTCCCCTTCGATACGATGTCGGAAAGAATCGAAGCACGCTCGGCCTTGAGGTACGAGAGGAGCTCTTGTTGGTAGCGACCGATCGACTCGAGGGGAAGCGGATCGAGGAAGCCGTGCGTGCCCGCAAAGATCGAAACGACCTGCTCTTCGACCGGCTGAGGCACGAATTGACCCTGCTTGAGCACCTCGACGAGACGCTCGCCTCGCGATAGCTGCTGCCGGGTCGCGGCATCGAGGTCGGATGCGAACTGCGCGAACGCCGCCATCTCGCGGAACTGCGCGAGCTCGAGACGGAGCGTGCCGGCAACCTGCTTCATCGCCTTGATCTGGGCGTTACCACCGACACGTGACACCGAGATGCCGACGTTGATGGCGGGACGGACGCCCGAGTTGAACAAGTCCGACTCGAGAAAGATCTGCCCGTCGGTGATCGAGATGACGTTCGTCGGAATGTACGCGGAGACATCGCCTGCCTGCGTCTCGATGATCGGCAACGCGGTGAGCGAGCCGCCCGAATCCGGAAGCTTCTTCGCCACGAAGCCCGCGCCCTTTTCCTTCGCAGCCGCGTCGGCCTCGTGCTTCGATTCGGGGCCGCTGAAGACCTGATTGCCAAGGCGGCTCGGCTCCTGGCCTTCTTTCACGACCACCCAGTCCTCGGCCATCTTGGCGGCACGCTCGAGAAGGCGGCTGTGAACGTAGAAGACGTCGCCCGGATATGCCTCGCGGCCGGGAGGACGACGAAGAAGAAGCGAAAGCTGGCGGTAGGCGACGGCCTGCTTCGAAAGGTCGTCGTAGATGCAAAGCGCGTGCTGACCGCTGTCGCGGAAGTACTCGCCCATCGTGACACCGGTGTACGGCGCGAGGAACTGAAGCGGCGCGGGCTCTGAGGCACCGGCCAGGACGACGGTGGTGTATTCCATCGCGCCGAACTGCGTGAGCTTGTCGACGACCTGGGCAACGGTCGACTGCTTCTGACCGATCGCGACGTAGACGCAGAACACGTCTTTGCCCTTCTGGTTGATGATCGTGTCGAGCGCGACGGCGGTCTTGCCGGTCTGGCGGTCACCAATGATGAGCTCGCGCTGTCCGCGGCCGATCGGAATCATCGAGTCGATCGCCTTGAGGCCGGTCTGAAGCGGCTCGCTCACCGGCTGACGGGCAACGATGCCAGGAGCCTTGATCTCCACGCGGCGGGTGAGCTTGCTCTCGATCGGGCCCTTGCCATCGATGGGCTGCCCAAGGGCATTCACCACTCGGCCGACGAGGGCTGGGCCGACGGAGACCTCGACGATGCGGCCGGTACGCTTGACCGTGTCGCCCTCGTTGATGCCCACGTCGGAACCGAAGATCGCGCAACCGACGTTGTCTTCCTCGAGGTTGAGAACCATCCCGTACACGCCGCCGGGGAACTCGAGGAGCTCACCGGCCATGGCGCTTTCGAGCCCGTAAAGACGTGCGATGCCGTCGCCCACCGTCAGAACGGTGCCGGTCTCGACCACGTCGACCGACTTCTCGTACGAAGCGATCTGCTGCTTGATGATGTTGGAAATCTCTTCAGCGCGAAGTTGCATTTGGCAAGGCTCCTGATTCGATGCGGTTACGGGGTTTGTCCGTCCGCAAGCAACGTCTCTCTAAGCTCACTCAACCGGTTGCTCAGGCTTCCATCGAAGACCTGGTCGCCAACGCGTGTCACCACGCCGCCGATGAGCGAAGGATCTTGTTTCTTGACGAGCACGACCTGTCTGTCGGTGACTCGTTGAAGCTTTTCTGTCAGCCGGGCGTAGTACGCATCACCGAGCGGCTTGGCGCTGACGACCTCGACGCGAACGCGGCCGGTCTCCGCCTCGGCAAGCTCTTCGAGGGCCTGCAGCACCTCTTCCAGGTGCCCAAGGCGCCCCTTGTCGGCGAGGAGGTTCACGGTGTTGCGGACGAGCTTGGAGCTGCCGAGCTTTTCCATGATCGCGTCGACGGCGGCCTTCAGGGCGGGCCTCGGAATGACCGGGTTTCCGACTATCTCGCGAAGCTCAGCGCTGGTCTTCCAAGCGTCGGACAGAGCGCCCACGTCTCGGAGGACGGGGTCGAGCTCGCCTTGCTCGCGGGCGAGGTCCAACAAGGCTTTGGCGTAACGTCGTCCAAGCGCGCTCATGACTGCCGCTCCTCCATCACCTCATCGAGACGGTTGAGGTACGCCTCGGCGAGCTGGTCTTGATCGGCGTCGGTCGTTCGCTGTTGCAGCAAATCCTGTGCTGCAACGACGGCCGCGTTGGCGGCCTGCTGCGTGAGGTCCTTGCGAAGCTGTTTGATCTGCTGCTCGATCAGGAAGCTGGTGTCCTTGCGGATGCGAGCGGCCTTCTCTTCGGCCTGCGCAACGATCCGGTCGCGCTCCGCCTCGCCCGCTTTGATCATGTCGCCGCGAATCTGGACCAGCTCCTGGTCGAGCTTCTCGAGACGAGTGGCGGTCTCCATGTGCCGCTTCTCGGCTTCGGCGCGAAGCCTCTGCGCCTCGGCGAGCTCTTTTTCGACCTCGGCGCGACGTGCAGCGAGTGCCGGGTTGCCCTTCTTCCGGATGACCCAGGCGATCAATCCGACCAACACGAAGAAATTGATGAGGGTGCCCTGGAACTCCCTGCTCTTGAACAGCGAGGAAATGGTGAGCTCGCCGTGGTCACCCTGCGCATCGTGGCCGGACTCTTCCTCGGCCACTTCGTGGGCCACGGACTCGCCATGGGCGTCCTCGGCCAGCACTAGACTCGGTGAGGCGACCACCAACAGGAGGAGCATCGCCCAAAACACGCGCATCACTGGACCTCCCGATTCAGCATTTTCGATGCGATCTGCTTGGCCAGCGGCGGGATCGACTGATCGATTTCGGCACGGAGGTGCGCGGCTTCGGTCTTGAGCTTGGCGTCAGCCTCGGCGAGCTGCTTGTCGGTCTCTTCCCGAACCCCGTCGAGCACCGTGCGCTCGAGGCGCTTGCCCTCTGCGCGCAGTCGATCGCGCTCCTCGCCCGCTTGGAGGCGGAGGCGGCGCATCTCGTCCTCGAACTCCTCGCTTTCGGCGGAAGCCTCGTCTTGAAGTCGGAGCGCCTCGAGCTTCGCACCCTCGATGGCGTTCTCTCGCGCCTCGAAAAGGGCGACCATCGGGCGGAAGATCAACGGCTTGAAAACGAAGAACGCAACCGCGAACAACCCGAGCTGAATCCAGATCGTGCCGTCGAGGTCGATGATGGAGCCCTCGGAAAGAAGGGCTGTGAAAAGCACGTTCATCGAAGCGGTATTCCCGGTCGGGCCCAGAGCACCCTCAGGAGAGAAACTCCAAACGGCGCTTGGGGCCGAATCGCTGCTACGGCAAGGATAAATCCCTAGCGGCGCGCGTTCGTAGCATGGGCCGGAACCCAGTCAAGGAAGGCCGGGGCCGCTGCGCACGTCTGGGTCAGCTCGCCCCTTGGGGCGCTTCGGAGATGCGTGTGCGGAGTGCCCGTACGGTCTTGCGGGCGGCCCGCTCATTCTCCCGGCTGAATATCGACGAGGGCAGCGGGATGTCGGGATCGACGTAGATCTTGAAGTCGACTTCGGTGCGCGCGCCACCATCGACCGGGGTCAGAGTCCACGTCGCGCTGAAGGCGTCGATGTTACCTTCCATCAGACGGGCTTCGACCACGCGGGAGTCGCCGTTCTCCGGGTGCTCAGCGAGATTGAGTTGACCCCAAAGCGTAAATGCGCCCTTGGCCACACTGACTTCCATGTAGACCATGGCGCGGCCGCCCCTTTGGGCCAGTACTTTTGACTTCGTAAAATTCGGCATGAATTGCGCGTAGTTGGCGTAGTCACGGACGATGGGAAGGACCTCTTCGATCGGCTGGTCCAAGACGACAATCGCCTGGCCCCACGCGATATTGGAGCCCTCCTCAGGAATCTGCGCGGTGGAGATCCCGGTGTTCTCGTTGTGCTCATCGGCTGCGTACGCAGGGCTCGACGGCGATCCGGCGATGAGCAAGGGGGCGATAAGTGCGATGAAGGCTATCTTTTTCATGCTGCTTCTCTCTTCTTGTACCTGGCGTACGAAGCGACCTGGGTAACGTTACGTCACCTCGCAAGACCCTCCTGGAAAATGAGCCTTCCGCGGCAGGCTTGCTAGGTTGAGTCAACAATGGCCCCGACGCTCAGAGTGTGCGTTTTTGCTGCACTTTTCCTGGCGGCCGCCACCCCGGGGAGGAGCCAGGCACAGGAAGAACCGGCTGCGGCTCTGCAGGACGAGGGGGCGAAGTTGCCCGTCTTGGTGATGCTGATCGGGGGCGGGGCGCGATTCAGGAATATCCACCTCGAGGTCCGGGATGGTGCTGGCGGCTCCGAGCCGAGGACCTTCGAGACCGGCGCTTACTTCGACTTCGCCTGGCATCTCCTCGTGCGCCCCATGAGCCAGCGCTCCCCCCGGCCGGCGATCCAAGCGATCGCCTTTCAGATCGACGGAGGTTCCGGCATCGGTCTCAAGGTCGAACCCGCTGGAACCGGGATCTCGCTACAGACGAACACATGGAGACTCCTCGGACAATTTGGGTACCTCTATCCGATCGATCGCCTGCAGGTGGGCGGGCTCGTCGGCGTCGGCGGCGACATCCTCCAAATCGACCTGAACTCGGTCCTCCCGTCCTCGAGGATCATCTACGTTCGACTCGGGCCGGCTGTGGCCTATGAGATCGTCCCGAGCTTCTTCGGCTTCCGAGCAGACTTCGGCCTTCGTATTCCCTTCTTCCTCGGCGGCCTCGAGGACGCCTTTGGAAGTGACAGCTCGGGGATCGGCTTCGACGCTGCGGTCACGCTCGATGGAAGGCTAAAAGCGGGCTTCAGCTACGCACTTCGTTTCGTGTGGGAGTACTACCGGCTGCGGTTTGCGGGGTCGAACATGAACGTTCCCGCGATGGGCGGCGGCGGCAACGGCAACGACCACGCGGTCACCGTTCAATTCCTGTTCGGCTGGTCCTTGTAGCCATCGGGGGAAGTGTCCTCGGCCGATCGTGACAAAGGGGCTTCACCGAGCTCGTGCACCTCTCCCATGACGCAAGAACCATCGAAAAGGACGCCTTTGTCCATGAAAAGCGCCTCGGTGCGAATGTCTCCGCGGACCTGCGCCGGTGCATGTAGCTCCACTAGCTCGGTGGCGTGAATGTCGCCGTCGATCTTTCCACCGCGAACGATCAGGGTGTGAACTCGGATGGCGCCCTTGACGGTCGCTTCCTCGCCGATGACCAAGAGCCCCTCGCTGAAGACCTCACCCTCGAAGTCGCCATCGATCCGAGCCCGTCCCTCGAAAAAGAGCTTTCCTTCGTACCGGGTTCCGGCACCGAGAAGCGCGTGAATGACGGCGTCTTGGTCCTGCATGGCCGCGTTGAGGGTAGAAAGCTCCGGGGGGCCGGTCAATGCAGAGCGTGCTGGGGCTTGCCGCACATAGCGATGACCCTACTTCGTTCTAGCTGGCGTCGTTGACCGTCCCCAGGGGCCATGCTAGGTCGCGCTCGCTTTTAGGCGGCACGGACCGCCGGCCGACATACTTTCAGAGAACCGGAAAGAACATGGCAGAGCTTCAGAACGGGCGCGTTACTCAAGTCATTGGTCCCGTCGTGGACGTCACCTTCCCGCGAGGGAGTCTCCCGGAGATTCTCACTGCGCTCCAGGTGAGCAACCCGGCGATCAACGAGAAGGATTGGAACCTGACTCTCGAGGTTGCGCAACACCTCGGTGAGAATACCGTCCGTGCCGTTGCAATGGACTCCACCGACGGCTTGGTCCGAGGGATGGCGGTCAAGAACACCGAAGGCCCGATCTCGATGCCGGTCGGCAAAGAGTGCTTAGGCCGCATCTTGAACGTCGTCGGCGCACCGGTGGACGAGCGTGGGCCGGTCAACGCGACCAAGTTCTCCCCGATTCACAAGGATCCTCCGGCGTTCGTCGACCAGAGCACCGAGGTCGAGATCTTCGAGACCGGCATCAAGGTCATCGACCTTCTCGCTCCATACCGAAAGGGCGGCAAGATCGGTCTGTTCGGTGGTGCGGGCGTTGGCAAGACGGTTCTCATCATGGAGCTGATCAACAACGTCGCGAAGGCGCACGGCGGTGTGTCCTGCTTCGCGGGCGTCGGTGAGCGAACCCGTGAGGGCAACGACTTGCTCCTCGAGATGAGCGAGTCGAAGCTCGAGACGGGCGAGACGGTTCTCTCGAAGACGGCGCTGATCTACGGCCAGATGAACGAGCCTCCCGGCGCGCGTGCGCGCGTCGCTCTGAGCGCGCTGACTGTCGCGGAGTACTTCCGCGATGACGAGGGTCAGGACGTTCTTCTCTTCGTCGACAACATCTTCCGCTTCACGCAGGCGGGCTCCGAGGTGTCGGCGCTTCTTGGACGTATCCCCTCCGCCGTCGGTTACCAGCCGACGCTGGCCACCGAGATGGGCGAGCTGCAGGAGCGGATCACGTCGACGAACAAGGGCTCGATCACTTCGGTGCAGGCGATTTACGTTCCTGCCGATGACTTGACCGACCCTGCCCCTGCAACGACGTTCGCTCACTTGGATGCGACGACCGTATTGTCGCGTTCGATTGCGGAGCTCGGTATCTACCCGGCCGTCGACCCGCTCGACTCGAGCTCGACGATGCTCGACCCGAGCGTCATCGGCGAGCGTCACTACCGCGTCGCCCGTGGCGTGCAGGAGAACTTGCAGCGCTACAAAGACCTTCAGGACATCATTGCGATTCTCGGCATGGACGAGCTCAGCGAAGACGACCGCATGGCCGTCGACCGCGCACGCAAGATTCAACGATTCCTTTCGCAGCCGTTCTTCGTCGCGGAACAGTTCACCGGCCTCAAGGGCGCATACGTCCCCCTCGAGGAGAGCGTTTCTGGCTTTGAAGAGATCCTGGACGGCAAGCTCGACCACATTCCCGAGCAGGACTTCTACCTCAAAGGCAACATCGAAGAGGTCAAGGAAGCCTACGCGAAGCGCTCCAAGGACTGATCGGGCTGAACGATGGCTAACTCCGAGCACCTGCAACTCGACGTCGTCACACCGAGCGGCTCCGTGCTTTCCACCCAAGTGGACTCGGTTCAAGCACCGAGCGTCGAAGGCGAGTTCGGCGTGCTTCCGAACCACTTGCCACTTCTGGCCGCGCTCAAGTGCGGGCTCCTCGTGTGGGAGGTCGAGGGCAAGCGGAACATCGCTGCGATCGGCCCAGGCTTCGTCGAAGGCGGGCCCGACAAGGTGCTCCTGCTGACCGACCTCTTTGCGTCGCCCGAGGAGATCAAGCCCGACGCGGTGCGCGAAGAGCTCGCAGTCGCCGAAGAGGCGCTCAAGGCCTTCGACGAGCTGTACGAAGGCCCGGAGTACAACGAGCTCCAGCGCAACGTCGATTGGGCGCATGCGCGCCTAGAGGCCTACGCCGCATCCCGCGCCGTCTAGTGTGCGGATCTTTTCGCTTGTGGTCGGCTTACCTCCTCGTCGCTCCGCTGCGAGGCACATGAGTGCCTCTCACTACGCTCCTGCGGGGGCGCTCGACCACAAACGAAAATCTCTCGCACACTAGGGTTCTGGATTAGCGGCCTCGGCTGACCATGTTTCGAGGGCTGCGCTGGCGGCGGATTGTTCTGCATCGAGCTTGGAGCGGCCTGCACCGCGCGCGATTTCTTCGTCGTGGAGCTCGAGCGCAACGGTGAACTCTCGATCGTGGTCGGGCCCCTCGGTTCCGACCAATCGGTAACTCGGCGTCCCTCCGAGGTGTGCCTGCGCCCACTCCTGCGCACGTGACTTGGCGTCCCGATGCCCGGGGGCTCGGGTGTGTAGGCGCGGTTCGAAGATCCGGCGAGCCGCGGCGAAGGCCACATCTGCTCCACCATCGCGGTAAATCGCGCCGACGCACGCTTCGAGAGCACTCGACAGCAGCCTCGGCTTGGACCGGCCCCCCGACTTCTGCTCCCCCCTCCCGAGCCGCATGGCCTCGCCTACGCCAATGGCTTCGGCTGCTTCGGAGAGCCCTTTTTCGCTGACTAAATCGGCCCGTCGCCGGGTCAACTCGCCTTCGTCCGCATCGGGGAATCGCGAGTAAAGCAATGATGCGACGACGAGCCCGACCACAGCGTCACCGAGAAACTCGAGTCGTTCGTTGTCGCTCACGGTGAGATCAGGCCGCTCGTTCTTGAAGGAACGATGGGTGAGTGCGTCGAGCAAGAGACCCGCGTCGGAAAAAGAATAGCCGAGCTCCGCACACAGGTGCAGCACCGCTTCGTCGAGTGGCTCGTCCCGATTCGACATGGCCGCAACCTATCAGCTGGTTCGTAGCCGATCCATCGCCAAGCGGCGCCGTGCTATACGCGCAGCGTGGAGTTCCCCCCCGAACAGTTGGAAACGACGCGGCTCGTGCTGCGGCGCCCGACGGTAGAAGACGCGAAAGGCGCGTTCGAGTCCTACGCAAGTGACCCCAAGATCACCCGCTACCTCACTTGGACCGCCCACGCGAGCCCCGCACAGACGCGAGACTACTTCCAACAGGCGATAGACGCCTGGGACCTTCGGATGGGTCATCGCATGTGGCTCATCGAACGCAAGAGCGACGGCGTGCTGATGGGTACGATCGGGTGCACGGTTCACTTCCATCGTGTGGAGATCGGGTTCGCGCTCGGAAGTCGTTTTTGGGGCCAAGGATACATGCCCGAAGCGCTGGGGCAGGTTTGCGAGGCGGCATTCGCGGACGACCGGATCGCCCGCGTCCAGGCCCTATGCGACGAAGAGAATACTCGGTCGTCCCGGGCCATGGAAAAGGTGGGGATGCGGTACGAGGGACGACTGCGGCAATACGGGCACCATCCCAACCGGTCCGACATTCCACGAGACTGCGTCATGTACGCGGTGGTCCGCGCCGATTGAAACACCGATCGAAGCCGCTACACTCGGCCCCGCGATGCGCTTGCTGACGACCGTTGCCGACCAAGCTGGGGCCAAGACCCTGGGTGACGCGCTCTACGCGGACGGCGTGGTGACGACGATCAAGGAGACGCGGGACAGCTCGTTTGCCGTTTGGGTTCACGACGAAGCCCAGATGGACCAAGCGCGCGCGTTTCTAGACGGGTTCGACCCAGGCGCGAGCCGTTTCTCCGACATGGCCCGCAAGGCCCGATCCCAGCGCCGACAAGAGGCCAAGGCCGACGAGCAGTTGAGAGCCCGCACGGAAAAGATACGCAACCAGATCGAGGCAAAACAGAACATGCGCATCGGCACGGTATCGGCCGGTCTGATCGTCATTTGCGTCGTGGTGTTTTTTCTGACCGGCATGGGCGAAAAAATGGACGTGGTGCGTTTCTTTACCTTCACGCCACTCGTGCCAGTGAGAGGCGGCTACGTTTTTGGCGACGTCAACGCGATTTGGCAGGGGCAACCTTGGCGGTTGTTGACGCCGATGTTCCTGCACTTCGGCTTCATGCACATCCTGTTCAACATGTGGTGGCTGAAAGACCTTGGCACCGCGATCGAGCGCGTATTCTCTTCTCGCTATTTGCTCGCCTTCGTCTTGGTGACCGCGGCGTTCTCTCACGTGTTGGAATACGCAGTCTCCGGGCCGACCACCTTCGGCGGAATGTCCGGCGTCGTGTACGGCCTGTTTTCCTTCATCTGGATCCGAGGCCGCTTAGACCCGAGCTTCCCCTACCGAATGCCCCAACAGCTCGTGACGTTCA
>Ga0209456_10001023_pt1 | contig 13896 bp, 13 predicted proteins | sample COG_11_FD_184755 | JGI IMG/M metagenome (GOLD analysis project Ga0209456, IMG submission 184755) | Pelagic marine sediment microbial communities from the LTER site Helgoland, North Sea, for post-phytoplankton bloom and carbon turnover... | ecosystem: Environmental > Aquatic > Marine > Neritic...
CCCTACAACACCGTGGGCTTCTTGATGGCCGCCATCATGGCCGTCTCGAGCGTCGTCACGGTGATTCTGCTGCCCTCGATCATGATGCGAATCCAAAACTGGCTCTCGCCCAAGAAGGAGCGGCTGCTTACCAGCGCCGACGACGCGCCGGCGCCCCTCGCCACCAACAAGGAGCAAACGATATGAGAACCCTCACCAAGACCTGGTTGGCGGCCGTGGCCGCTGCGATTCTTCTCTCGACCCCCACGATGTCCGCCGAGGCAGGGGACCTGAAGGACGCAAGCGAGATCGTGAGCCGGACCAACACAGCTCAGTACTACGCGGCGAATGACGGCCGAGCGCTGGTTCGGATGAAGATCGTCGACAGCAAGGGACGCTCGCAGCGTAGGCAGTTTGCGGTTCTTCGGCGCGACAAAACAGACGGAGGCGACCAGAACTACCTCGTCGTCTTCGACCAGCCCGCAGACGTTCGGGGCACGGCGTTCTTGGTGAAGAAGCACGCCAAGAAGGACGACGATCGATGGCTGTACATGCCGGGCCTGGACCTGGTGAAGCGAATTGCGGCGAGTGATGAGCGCACGAGCTTCGTCGGGACCCACTTCTTCTACGAGGACATCTCCGGGCGCCAACCCGAGGAGGACAAGCACCAACTGCTCGAAACGACGGACACCGAGTACGTCGTGAAGAGCACGCCAAAGAGCAGCAGCGGCGTCGAGTTCGCGCACTACACGCTCTACGTCAACAAGAAGACCTTCTTGCCCAGCAAGATCGAGTACGTGAACGCGCAGGGCAAGGTCTACCGACGCATCGAGACCGTCAAGGTCGACACCGTGAAGGGCCATCCGACCATCACGCGTCTCAAGGTGAGTGATGTGGAGTCGGGCGGATACACGCTGAGCGACGTCAGCAACGTGGAGTACGACATGGGGATCCCCGACGACATCTTCGTCGAAGGGTCGCTCCGCAACCCACCGCAGAAGTGGCTCCGATGAACGGAGCTCGACACGAGCATGAGGGAGTAGCTCGATGAAACCGACGATCTGCACGACGAAGCAATGCCGTGGTGGCGTTCCTTCACTGAGGTGCTTGGCAGTGGCTGCGCTGGTATTCGCGGCCCTCGCCTTTGCCTCGGGTGCCTTTGCTCAAGACGAGCAGGGCGCCGGCGTACCCACTGCAGAGGAGGGCGCCGGCGAGTCGGACGCGGGACCATCTACCGACGCCGAGGGCGAAGCGCCTGCCGAGCCCAGGGCGGAGGAAACCTTGCAAGCCGAGGCCGAAGGCCCAGTGGACGCAGCCGAGAGCGCCCAGACGCCGGAAGAGCTTGCTGGCGACGTGGAGCCGACCGACGAGACCGCTGATGCCGGCGATGAGGACTGGGGTGAGTTCGACGACTGGGAAGAGGAAGACGGTGGCGGCGACTCCGGCGCCAAGGCCTGGGACTTCCAGCTCGGAGGCTTCGTCGAGGGACTCATCGCCCCTCGCGTCGTTCGGAGCAGTGCCAGTGCCAGCGAGTTCGCGGCGGCCGAGGCTCGCTTTCGACTCAATCTCGATGCTACGCACGAGATCGCCAGCGCGCGCTTTCGCGGCGACGTTTACGCGGATGGCGTCGACAGCCGGGTCTGGTTCGACATTCGAGACGCATCGATCTTCGTTCGCGGCGGCAACTGGTTCAGCATGCGATTCGGCCGCCAAGTCCTCACCTGGGGCACGGGCGACTTCCTGTTCCTGAACGACCTCTTCCCGAAGGACTTCAACTCCTTCTTCATCGGTCGCGCCGACGAGTACCTCAAGGCGCCGTCCAACTCCGTGCAGACCACCTTCATGATGAAGAAGGTCGGGCTCGACCTGATCTGGACGCCGATCTTCGAGCCGGACCGCTTCATCAATGGCGAGCGCCTCTCGTTCTTCAACCCGTTGATCGGCGAGATCCAAGGCGACCGCTCTCCGTTCAGCCCGATCCAACCCCTGTTTCCGGACAAACGCCTGCGCAACGGGACCATTCACGGCCGCCTTTACGGCAGCGCAGGGCCCGTGGAGCTGGCGGCGTACGGCTACGTGGGGTTCTGGCCACAGCCCCTTGCACTCACCGGTCTTCCCGATCCTACCAACCCCCCTCAGCTGACCTATGCGCGACTCGGGGTGTACGGCGCCAGCGTACGCGCTCCCCTAGGTGGCGGTCTCATCAACGTCGAAGGCGCGTTCTACGACTCGTTCGACGATCGCGTGGGAACCGATCCCACCACTCCGAACTCCCAGTTCCGAGGCCTCGCCGGCTACGAGCGAGAGCTTTTCCCCAAGTTCCAGATGGGGCTGCAGTACTACCTCGAGTACACGCTCAATTACGACGAGCTCCAGAGCAACTCCCTCTGGCCCGCGTACGAGCAGCACGAGTTTCGGCACATGCTGACGCTGCGACTGACGCAGTTCCTCGTCATGGACAACCTCGAGCTCTCGCTCTTCACCTTCTTCTCGCCGGACGAGCTCGACACGTACATCCGGCCGCGCATCACTTACAAGATCATCGAGCCCCTGGCGATCGTCGTCGGCGCGAACCTCATGTTCGGGCGCCACGACTACACCTTCTTCGGACAGCTCAAAGAGAACACGAACGTGTACGCGAGGCTTCGCTATTCGTTCTGAGGATTTGAAAACGAAAGGAACAGAAACATGAACGTCGATACATTGGTCTTTCGAGTCGCAGGAATCATGGTCACGGCCGGGGTGGTGCTCGCCTACACCCACCACATCGCCTGGCTCGCCCTCCCGCTGTTCGCCGGTCTGAACATGTTTCAGGCCTCGTTTACCGGATTTTGCCCCCTCGCCAGCATCCTGAAACGCTTCGGGGTGGAGTGTGGCAATGCGTTTTAGACGCGTGAAAGAGAGAGAGACATGAAAACTATTCTCATTCTGGGCGCAGGCACCGCAGGTACCGCGATTGCACACAAGATGCGGCGGCGACTTTCCAACGATTGGGACGTTGCGGTCGTAGACCCATCGAGCACCCACCTCTACCAGCCCGGGCTTCTGTTCTTGCCATTTGGCGACGAAACCGAGGAGCGCATCGTCCGCGAGCGCGGCTCCACGCTCGGCAAGGGGATCACCTGGCACAAGGACGCCGTCAAAGCGATCGATACTGAGCAAAGACGCGTCGAGCTGGTCGAGGGGGAGCCACTCTCCTATGACTTCTTGATCATCGCCTCGGGTACCGAGATTCGGCCGGACATGATCGACGGCATGACGGGCCCCGGCTGGCATGAGTCCGTGTTTGATTTCTACACACTCGAGGGCGCCAAGGCGTTGCAAAAGGCCCTTGCGAACTTCGAGGGCGGCCGGCTCGTCATCAACGTCGTCGAAATGCCCATCAAGTGCCCGGTCGCGCCGCTCGAGTTCGCGTTCCTGGCCGACTGGTACCTCACGAAGCGCGGCATTCGCGACAAGACCGAGCTGGTCTATGCAACTCCCCTCGACGGTGCGTTCACGAAGCCACTCGCTTCCAAGACGCTCGGCTATTTGCTCGAGAACAAGGGCATCCAGGTCGAAACCGAGTTCATGACGGGCGAGGTCGATTCCGAAAAGAACCTCATTCGCTCTTACGATGAGCGCGAGGTCCCCTACGACCTGCTGGTGACGATTCCGCCACACATGGGAGCTGGCTTCCTCGAGGACACCGACCTGGCCGACGAGCTGGCGTTCGTCGCGACCGATCCTCACACCCTCGCCGCCAAGAACGCGGAGCGCGTGTTCGTTATCGGTGACGCGACCGACCTTCCGAGCTCGAAAGCTGGGTCGGTGGCGCATTTCCAGGCGGACCTGATGACCGAGAACATCCTCCGTGCCATCGAAGGCAAGGAGCTCGAGCCGACCTTCGACGGGCATTCCAACTGCTTCGTCGAGACCGGGCACGGCAAGGCCATGCTGATCGACTTCAACTACGAGACGGAACCGCTACCTGGGCAGTTCCCGATCCCCGGCCTGGGCCCCTTGCCCCTACTCAAAGAGGCTCGCCGCAACCACTGGGCGAAGCGCTTGTTCCGGCTCGTGTACTGGCATGGCTTGCTGCCCGCACGACCGATTCCCATCTCCCCAACGATGTCGTTGGCAGGCAAACAACTCTCCGCCGCAGCGGAGTTAGGAGGCGCATGATGTCACTCGAAAACGTACAAACCGACGCCGAAGGCTATCTCGCGAATCGCGACGACTGGTCGGAAGAGCTCGCGACGGAGCTCGCCACGACGATGGGCGTGTCCCTGACCGACGAGCACTGGAAGGTGCTCAACACGGCGCGCGCCATCGACGCCGAGTCGGGCGCGAGCCCTGGGCTCCGCAAGATCAGCAAGCGTTCCGAAACGCCGATCAAGGCGATCTACAAGCTCTTCCCCGAAGGCCCCGCGAAGGCCATCGCCAAGATCGCCGGCATCCCCAAACCCAAGTCGTGCCTATAACCAAGCCTCTCAGGAGAAACCAATGACCGATTCAGGAACCGAAAAGAAACGAAGCTTGAGTGTGATCTGCTCGAAGGGCAGCTTCGACATGGCGTACCCCGGACTGATCCTCGCCAATGCAGCCCGCATGGCCGGCGTCGACGCTCGCCTCTTCTTCACGTTTTGGGGGCTCGACATCGTGAACGAGAAGAAGATCGACCATCTTCACCTGAACCTCGTGGGCAACCCGTCCGCGCCGCTTCCTGCGATGATCGCAGGGCTGCCCGGCGTGGAGGCCTTGGCAACGGCTCAGATGAGAAAGGAAATGGAGCGACTCGAGATCCCGCCCATTCGCGAGTTCATCGAAATGCTCGACGACGCCGGAGCGGACATGTACGGCTGCCAGATGGCCCTCGACATGTTCAAGCTCACCAAGGATGACCTGGTGCCGCAGGTCAAAGACGTGCTCACGGCCATGGACTTCATGGACATGAGCGAGGGCGCACAGATCATCTTTATCTAGCCACTGTGCACACGGCACCGGCCTGACCGACTTTGATACGACGTCCCTGGGTTGAATCTCGTCCACTGTGGACGAGATCCAGCTATCGGAGACGGCCCGCCAGAATTAACCCTGCCAGGTCAATTCAAAAAACCCTGCTATCTTGTACGGGACTCTATGTTTCTTCCAGGCCGAGTGGGGACAAGACTCCTGACCATCGGAGCGCTGGGTGTAGCCATGCTTGGCGGGGCCTGCACCAGCAGCAGTACAGATCATGCTCGCATCGAGGTGCGGAGCGCCGATTGCATCGTCTGTCATTCGGATGATGTCCAGCACGCCCTCAACCCGCCGCATGAGGGGTTTCCCGACACCTGCGGAACCTGCCACAGCAACGACGCCTGGATGCCGGCCGCGTTCATGCACACTTGGCCGCTGAGCGGCGCGCACGCGACGCTCGATTGCGCTTCCTGTCATCTTGGAGATCCGCCGGTTTACCAGGGCACGCCAACCCTGTGTGTGGGCTGCCATCAGGACGACTACGACAGCAGTCCGTTCCCTGGACACTCGGACTTCCCGACCACATGCCAGGACTGCCATACGACAAATGCCTGGACGCCGGCCGTTGGGGGGACTCACCCCGAGAACGCTTTCCCGATTCAGGTCGAGCCACACTCGGACTACCGCGACGACTGCGTGTCCTGTCACAACCCGGAGCTCGGATCATCGGTTGGCGGCGAGAACGCCGATTGTGTCGGTTGTCACGACGGCGACCACACGCGAGCCGAAATGGATCCGAAGCATCGTGAGGAGCCCGACTATCCGCTGGGAGCAGCGCCTCCAAATTTCTGTTTGGACTGTCACCCCGACGGCAGGAACTAAGCCTCTGCGTACTTCGTGACAATCTCGATCCCGACGTCTTGAAGCAGGCCGGTTGGCGCTGTTCCACCGACCTGAATGACAACGGCGTCGTTCTGTATGGAGAGCGGCTCGCCCGACGCATCGCGCAGGGTGACTCGGTCCTCGAAGATCTCCTCGACCTGCGAACCCATGAGCGCCGTGAGCCGGCCGGCTTCCATCTCGGCGTCGATGCGCTTGCGATTTGGCTGACGGCATCTTGCAAAGTTGTTCTTCCGGTAGCTGATCGTCACCGAGGCGCATTTTCCGCCGTCGATCAGGGCAAAAGCGGACTCCACGGCTGCATTGCCGCCGCCGACGACCAAGACGTGCTGGTCTTGAAACACCTCCGGCTCAATCACTCGGTAGACGACTTTGGATTGCTCTTCACCGGGCACCTTGAGCTTGCGCGGAGAGCCTCGGCGACCGAGCGCCAAGAGAACGTTGGCAGTTTTGAACACGCCACCGGTCGAGGACACCAGCCAGCTTCCATCTTCACCGCGTTCGATCTTCTCCACGAGCTCTCCAACCGCGACTTGCAATCCCGTCTTCTCCCTGATGTCTTCCCAAAGCTCGACCAGTTGCTCTTTGCTCATCTTTCGTTTCGAAACGCGCCCGTACACTGGGAAGTCGAGGGCACCGGTCATGACCACCTTTGCTCGGGGATAGTGGGTAATCGTGCCGCCAAACGCTTCACGTTCGAGCAGCAGCACTCGCAAACCCGCTTCCATCAAGCCCAGCGTCGCGCTCGTGCCGGCCGGCCCTGCGCCGACGACCAAAGCATCGAGAGACTCGCCCGCAGCTCTGCGGTTCCCCGCGACGATATGATCGGCTGCCTGTCGTCCCTGGGACACCGCATTGCGAATCAGCCCCATTCCGCCGAGCTCGCCGACGATGTACACACCTGGTTGGTTGGTTTGAAAGTCGGGATCGACTTGCGGAAGCTCGAGCCCGCGCTTGGCAGTGCCGAACACGAGTGTGATCGCCTGCACCGGACAGGCCGCCGAACAGGCCCCATGTCCGATGCAACCGAGCGGGTTGGTCAGCACGCCCCTGCCGTTGACCACGGTGAGAACACTCTTCTCCGGGCATGCATAGACGCAGGCCCCGGACCCGATGCAGCGGATCGGGTCGATCGACGGATAGATGCTCGCCGGGACGATGTCGCCCATGGCGCGCAGCAGTTCGAGTTCTTGGCGGCCCGTCTCAGTCCGCTCCTGCTCCCTTTTTCGCCAGAAAAGGTTGAACGCGAGGGCTACCGCGACGAAGAAGCCAAGTGCAATCCAGGTGGTCATAAATTAGCCCTTTTGAGTGAATACTGGCCCTCTGGTAGGCTTGGAGTCTAACATGGACGCCAGGTGGGGACCTGTCGTTCCCGGGGGATCCTTGGTTGGGCAAGCGAAAAGCAGACCGAAAGGTCGCGGGGCGAGAAGCGCCGTGTTGCTCGTCCTCCTTGCGTTGTCCGTGCTCGCGTACGCGCTCTGGAATCTCGGCGCCGACTTCTATTTGTCCGACCTCGAATCGAGGGTCGAACACAGCGCGTACGAGACGCTGCGTCCGGGCGGTCTAGTCGGGCACGGGTACGGGATCATCGGAACGATTCTGATCCTTGCCAACCTTCTCTACTTGGCACGCCGCCGGCTCGCGCGCTGGTCCCTTGGGTCGATGGCGACCTGGCTCAACCTGCACGTGTTCACCGGGCTCATCGGTTCGCTCCTGATCCTGTTCCACTCGGCGTTCCAGTTTCGGACGCCGATTGCCGTAGTCACTGCCGCCAGTCTTGGTGTCGTAGTGGTGACGGGGATTGCGGGTCGGTACCTCTACGCGCTGACGCCGCGTCCGGATCGGGCTGCGCTCGAACAAGCGCTCGCCTCGCTCGATGAAATGGCTCCTGGGTGCAGTAGCCGCGTGTACCACGCGCTTGCGATCCACAAGGTCACGCAGGTCGATACACATCGCTGGTTGCTCGCCAAGCTTGCAGCAGTTCCCAAGTGGGTGCGTGAGGCGCGCTCTCGCGGTTTCATCGTGAGCTATGTCATCGAAGACGCCCCGATGGCCGGAGTCCTCGATCGTAAGGGACGTCGGCGCTTTCGAAAGGACAAGCGGAGGGTACGCAAGTATGCGACGCGTGAGGTCGTTGCCGTTGGGGCTTCTTCGCTGCTTCAATCGTGGCGAGGTTTCCATCGCTTACTGGCGCTCATTCTCGTTCTCATCGTGCCGCTCCATATCGCGGTTGCCTGGATCTACGGGTACCGGTGGATCTTCTCGGAATGATGAGGGGGCGCATCACCGCCTTGATGATCGTCGGCTGCTTGATGATAGCGGCGGCGGTGGCCGGAGCGTTGATGCCTCGCCCAACTGGCGCCCAGTTTCTATCTCCAGGGAAGCTGGCCAACTCCCATGCCGACATCGATGGCGATGCGAACTGCAGCGAATGTCACTCGACGGGCAAGCGGATCGATACGAACGCCTGCCTTGGCTGCCACGATGACTTGGGCGTCCAGATACGAAAGCAGGCAGGCCTTCATGGACGCGAGTATCGCGGGGAGGACTGCGGTGGCTGTCACGTCGAGCATCTTGGAAGGAATGCGAGGCTCGTCCGCTGGCCGGGCGGCGGGCCGGAGCGCTTCGATCATCGCCAATCGGGCTGGCCGCTCAAAGGCGCCCATGGCTCGGTTCGATGCACGGACTGTCATAACCGGCAGAACCGTCGCGGTCACGCCACGTATCTCGGGCTGAAGACCGACTGCGTGTCCTGCCACGAGGATCCTCACCGGGGCGCGTTTGCAGGTGGCGAATGTGTCTCCTGTCACAACGAAACCGATTGGAGCCAAGTCGACAACGTCCGGAAGAATCATCCGGTCTTGAGCCTCGCCGCGGGTCACAGCAAGACGAAGTGCGAGGCCTGTCACGACGAGGGCAACGTCGCGCCTCCCAGCATGGGCTCGGAGTGCGTCGCCTGTCATTCGCAGGTGCACAAGGCCAAGTTCGGAGATCGTTGTGAGAACTGCCATGCCAGCATTCGCTGGACGGGTCTACCGGCGAAAATCGGGCTGCGCGCTCATCCGAAGACCGCCTTTCCGCTCGAGGGCTTGCATCGAGGGGTCGCGTGCAAGCGTTGTCATTCACCCAAGCTCCCGCTGCAACGGCGATATCGAAGTCTGCAGTTTCAGGAGTGTGCCGACTGCCATAAAGACGTGCATCGAGGCAGCCTCGGGACCGCCGATTGCGCGAGCTGTCATGACGAGCACGGCTTTTGGCCGACATTGTTCACCGTGGAGCAGCACAGCCGCACTAAGTTCCCGCTGGACGGTAAACACCAGTCGGTCCGATGCACGGGCTGTCACCAGGGGAAACGACCCCGACACAACTTGGAGCTCCGGGCGCAGCGTTGCGTGAGCTGCCACGACAACCCCCATGGTGATCAGTTCGCGGTCGAGATGCGCGACGGCGGCTGCGCCAGCTGCCACTCCGAGCGTGGCTGGGAGTCACCCCGGATCGATCACAGCGCCTGGCCACTGACCGGGGCCCACGCGGAAGCGGCCTGCGACAGTTGCCACAGCCCCTCGAAGAAGGACCGGCGGAGCGGCAAAGGGGCTACGTATAGTGGCGCGCCACGTGAGTGCGGTGGCTGCCATCATGACGTACATGCTGGGCAGTTTCGCCTCACCTCGCCCGAGCGGGCCTGTGAGGCGTGCCACGTCACCGACGCTTTCGAGATCGAGGCTTTCAACCACGAGGAGCTCACCAACTACCCCCTCGAGGGCGTTCACGCCGAGGTCGAGTGTGCGGGCTGTCACAGCAAAGCCCGTCTACGAAATGGCGCCCGAGCCGTGAGGTACAGACTCGGGTATCGTGAGTGCTCGGATTGTCACGCCAATCCGCACGCGCGGCGAAAGGGTGGACGATGAGCCGCGCCTTGATCATCGGGCTTTGCATCGCGAGTCTCGCTGCCATCGCGGGGATTGCCGTGGCCAAGGACCCGGACCGGAAGGCGACTCGTTCCAAGGCGTCTACACACAACTCGATCACCGAGGGCTTAGATTGCGGAAATTGCCACACCCCCGCGGGCTGGTCGATGGCCGCGGGCAACGTGGGGGGTGGCTTCGATCACTCGCGGACCGGCTTCCCGCTCAGCGGGCGACACGCGCCCGCGGCCTGCAATCAATGTCACAGCGGTGAGCGGCGCGTGACCCGAGAGTGCGGCAACTGTCACCGCGACCCGCACCAATCGAGGCTGAGCGCTCGATGCGACAGCTGCCACTCGTCTAGGCGATGGAATGACACGGAGCCGTTCGAGATTCATCGCCGGACGCGCTTCCCTCTGACAGGCATGCATGCGCTCGCCGATTGTACCGAGTGCCATCAGCGCAACGGCGAACGGCAATGGACCACCGTTCCGAGCGACTGCTTCGCCTGTCATGCCTCGGACTATCTCGATCCGAACGTCCATCCGAGCCACCGTGGAACCTCGACGTCACCGCCATTCCCGCAAGATTGCTCGCGGTGCCACGTTGCAAGCGCCTGGAGCCCGGCCTTCGTCGATCCCACCGCCATCGCGTCGACCGGTGCCGTCACCACCGGCTTGGGCGGCATGGTCATCCCAGCCAATCACGACAGGCATTTCCCGGTTTCACGTGGGCCTCATCGTGGGGCGCCATGCAATAGCTGCCACACCTCCTCTCGCACACCGCGCCTGGTCCGCTGCACGACATGCCATGCGCACAACCCGATCAAGCTGCAGCAGCAGCACGGGCGGCGCGTTTCGAGCAGCGGCGGTGCGTGCCTGGGCTGCCATCCAGGAGGGACTGCACGATGAGGCGGCTCTGGTCAGCGGCGGCTTGGGCGTTGGTGGCGATCCTGATGGTTTCGGGTGCGGCCGGAGCGGCATCTGGACGCAGAGTAACCGTGAAGGTCGTGGAAATCGCGGGCGGGCGCGCCTACGTGACGCCGGGCGAGGCGGCGGGGGTCGGCGTCGGGTCCGTGGTCGTTCTTCGTGACCGCCGATATCGCGTCATCGGCGCGACCGCAAAGCACGCCGTCATCGAGATGAAGGGGCGTGAGCTTCGGGTGGGCATGACCGGCCGCGCGAACTCCAGCGTGCAGCGATCCGCGGTCGCGACACTCCCCAAACCCAAGCCGCTCACCGCTTACGAGAATCAATGGCCCGAACCGGCGCTTCCCGCGACGCAGCAGACGCCCGAGTACGTGCCCCTCGGCAGTTGGTCCGATCGGAAACGCATCGATCTTGCGGTTTCGACCAATGTCGGCGGCACGATTGCTCTCAGCGATGGGGAGTCCTTTGGGCGAGCATCCCTCCGCACGCGGTTTCACGCAGAGCCTTTCGAGCAACCGGTCTTCTTCGACGTCGACTTCGCCGTGCAGTCCTGGTTCGGGGGGAACATCGGGAATCGCCCGGGAAGCTCGTCTCGTCCGGTGGTCGCCATTCGCGACCTGCAATTCGGGTACGGCACGGCGCTGAGCCCTCAGGTCGGGTTGGGCAGGCTGCCGTTCGTTGCGGTCGGCGTCGGGCAACTCGATGGAGTTCGGGTACGGTCGCCATCTTGGGCAGGCTTTTCGATCGGCGCCTTCGGAGGCACGGTGCCCGACCCACTCGACAATCGGCCCACCCTCGAGACGACGCGATTTGGCGTACAGCTGGCCTATCAAAACGAATCGCTCGATTCTCAGCCCTTCGTGGGCCTGTCCGCACACGCCTCGACGTTCATGGGAGACATCGATGAGCGTCGCTTGAACGCGGAGTTCGACGTGTTTCCAGGAGACGGCCGCGTCGCTGGGCACTTCGAGCTCTCGATGCATGACGAGAACAACCCCTGGCAGGCGCCGCGCTTCGAGGTGAGCGCGGCAGGCCTCGATGCATCGATTCGCTTCGGGCTCTTCCAGATCGCAGGCCGCTTCGACATGCGTCTGCCGGAGCGTTCCCTTTGGCTCACCTCGTATCTGCCGCTGGGCTATCTATGCAATACGGTGCCAGATCCTGCCTCCAGCGCAGGAGAGGAGGTGGTCTGCCTCAACAGCGATGACGCCAGGTACTTCGGGGGCCTGGACACCAGCTTCACGTTCACCCGGCTCGTCTTCCATGCGGGAGCGAGCATCGTGCACAGCGAGGCCGCGGATCAGTTCGAGCAGATCTCCGGCTACCTGCAAGCTCGAGTGTTGCGAATTGCGGACGTCATGTGGGCGGACATTTCGGTCGCGGCGTATGCGCGCTCCTTCGTGTCCGACTATGCGGCTCGCCTCGGGCTAGGCGTCGACATCCGCCGTGTCGGCGAGTTGTCGGTGTACTATCGACCATCGCTCAATCAATACAACGCGGCTCCCAGCAACTGGCTGCAGCACTCCGCCGGCGGCATCCTGTATCTGTCCCTGGGACACGACCTGGACCTCGGCGTCCGGGTCGATGGGATGTTCGGCGAGGATGTGAACGTGCTCGTGCTCGGCTCAAACCTCACCTGGCGTCCGTCCTGGTGACTCTATACGCGCCTTGAGCACTTCGATCTCTCTCTCGAAGCCGGTCGCGATGTCCTCAACATCCGGCACCAACTCGGTGCAGGCCATCGCGCCGAAACATAGCCGGTCAACCACGCTCATCACGGTGATGTCGAGGCCAGAGCCTTGCTGCGCAGGTCCGAACGGAAAGAGCTGCAGTAACCGCGCGCCTTTTGTGTAGAGAGGGACGGGTGGCCCTGCGATGTTCGAAATGATGAGGTTCCACATTGGAGGAACCCGGTCGGCGAGGTGCCTCGAAGAGTAGAAGCCTACGAGCTGGATTGCCATCCAGGGCACGGTGATGTTGTTGATGAGGGCAGCGACGTTCTTCAGGATGTCGCTGCCACCACCGCTCCTGTGCCGCTTCTTTGCTGCGGTCGTTTCTTCATTGATCGCCATGAGCCGCTCGACCGGATCATCGCTTTGGATGGGCAGGTGAACACGAATCACCGACACGCGATTGCCGTCCTGATCTCCCTCGTGGCGAACGGACACCGGAACGGTGGCTACCAAAGGGCGTTCCGGCAGGCCGCCATGCGCGGCGAGCCAGGATCGCAAGCTTGCGCAACACGCTGCCAGTACGACATCATTCACCGTCGTTCCGAAGGCACGCTTGATCGCCTTCACATCGTCGAGCGAAACGTCTGCGAACGCGACGGAGCGGGCGGGCGTGAGGGCAGCGTTGAACGGAGTCGGCGGTGCCTCGAACCGGGGTGCCTTCTCAGCAACCTCGCGGTCTGCGGACGGAGGAGGCTTGGATTGCCCTTTCGCTCGGACCGCCGAAGCCACTTTTGTAGCTGCGTCCACGGCGCGCCGAGGCTTGCCCACAAGGGTTCGGAGGCTATCGGCGGCGAGCCAGGGAAGTGTGGGTTCGCGATCGGGAAGCCAGGGCTCCTCAGGCGGAGAGATTTGCCGGCCTTCGAGACTCGTATCGAGCAGCGTGGTCGCGATCGCCGCGCTTTGGCCGCCGTCCATCGCTGCGTGGTGGATCTTCATGACCAGCGCGGTCTTGCCGCCCTCGAGACCATCTACGACTACCGCTTTCCACAAGGGTCTGTCGCGCTCGAGACATTGGCCTGCGAAAGCACCCACAAACTCGGAGAACTCGCGCATGCCCCCCGGAGGCGGAAGCGTCATGTGTACGAGGTGCTTGTCGAGATCGAAAGCCGGGTCCTCGATCCAGTGGGGATCGCCGATTTGTAATGGCCCCTGAACGATGCGGCGCCGGAACGGCGGGATGAGATGAATTCGTTCTGCGAACTGCTCGCGCGCCCACTTGAAGGCCGAGCCTTCGCCCGGGTCGGTGCCCAGTGCATTCTCAGGCTCGAAAACCAGGACGCCCATCGTGTGCATGGGCATCTCGGGGGTTTCTGCGTACAGCATCCCCGCATCGAGAGTGGATACTGGAATCATAGCGCGCCTCCTGACGGAAGGAACCCGAGCCCCATCATGAAGCGGGCCATCTCCGTGAGGTACTTGCCGCGATCGAGGTGGATGCTGTGGCTTCCCGGAAACCAATACATCCGGCAGCGTTGCCAATGGTCCCACAGCAGCCGTGAATGTTTGGGG
>Ga0209456_10001026_pt1 | contig 13873 bp, 14 predicted proteins | sample COG_11_FD_184755 | JGI IMG/M metagenome (GOLD analysis project Ga0209456, IMG submission 184755) | Pelagic marine sediment microbial communities from the LTER site Helgoland, North Sea, for post-phytoplankton bloom and carbon turnover... | ecosystem: Environmental > Aquatic > Marine > Neritic...
CCAAGCGATTGCACGTTGAGCGGCCGTCGCCGTATCTGCGCGAACGACAGTCGTGGATTATCGAAAACATGGAACGTCTGCGTCGCGAGCAATGGATACTAACGCTTGAATAGAAGCGGAACGAACGACGCATTTCCAGAAGAAATACGTACAATCGGCCGCTACCTCGGTACGGACGTGAAAATGACCTCACTCAAAATCGGGCTGGCTGCCCTCCTCCTTACAGCCTCAACCGCGACAATTGCCGATGCCGCCACCGACTTTGCGGCCCTGCTGGACGAGCATTGGGAATGGACACTTGTAAGCGATCCGTTACAGGCCTCGAGGCTGGGCGATCGCCGCTACAACGACCAGTGGCCTGACCAGAGTCTGGATGCGTTCGAGCGTCGCCATGAGGAGACGCGCGAGTTCCTGCGCCGCGTCTACGCGATCGATCGCAATGCGCTATCGGAAGCCGACCAGCTCAATTACGAGCTGTTCCGGCGGCAGCTACAGGACGATGTCGACGTGCGCCAGTTCCGCGGTCACCTGCTGCCCTTTTTCCATCGCGGTGGCGTGCAGAACCTCGAAAATGTCACCAACCAGTTGCGCCTCGTCACAACCCGGGACTTTGAAGACTGGCTCGCGCGCATGAGCAAGGTCGACGTCGTAATCGATCAGCAGATCGACCTCGCCGAGGCTGGCCGCAAGGCGGACATCATGGCGCCCCGTGTGCTGATGCAACGCGTATCGACGCAGCTGGCATTGCAGCTTGTCGACAGTCCGGAAGAAAGCCCGTTCTATCGCGTCTTCGCCAATATGCCTGACTCGGTTCAGGCCGAGGACCAGGAACGTTTGCAGGCGGCCGCGATCGAGACGATCGAGAAGACCATTTTGCCGGCGTACAAGAAGCTCGATCGTTACTTTAATAACAAGTACCTGCCCGCGTCGCGCGAGAGCATCGGCCAGTCACTGTTGCCGAACGGCAGCGCCTGGTATGAACACCTGGCGCGTTCCTTCACGACGACGCGCATGACGCCCGACGAGATTCACCGGCTCGGACTCGAAGAGGTGAAGCGCATTCGTGGCGAGATGGAAAAGGTCATTGCCGAGGTGGAGTTCGACGGCAGTTTCCAGGACTTCCTCGTTTTCCTGCGAACCGACCCGCAGTTCTACTACGACGACCCCGACGACCTGTACGAGGCCTACCTTGCCACCAGCAAGCGTATCGACCCGGAGCTAGTGAACCTGTTCGGTGTGCTGCCGCGCATGCCTTATGGCGTCAAGCCGATTCCTGATTCGATCGCGCCCGATACCACGACGGCCTACTACTCTGCGCCGGCCGCCGACGGCAGCCGCGCCGGCATCTACTGGGTGAATCTCTACAAGCCGGAGGTACGCCCGAAGTACGAGATCGAAGTGTTGAGTGTCCACGAGGCCATGCCCGGCCATCACCTGCAGATCGCACTGCAGCAGGAACTCGGTAACATGCCGGAGTTTCGGCGCTTTCTTGGCTTCACGGCATTCGTCGAAGGCTGGGGACTATACAGCGAACGGCTCGGTTATGACCTCGGGCTCTACGAGGACCCCTACTCCCGGTTCGGCCAGCTCACTTACGACATGTGGCGGGCTGTCCGCCTCGTCGTCGACACGGGCATCCATTACAAAGGCTGGACCCGGCAGCAGGCAATCGACTTCTTCAAGGACAACGCGGCAAAAACCGAGCATGACATCGTCAACGAGATCGATCGTTACATCTCCATGCCCGGCCAGGCACTCGCTTACAAGATCGGGCAGTTAAGAATTCTGACGCTGCGCGAGCGCGCCGAAAGGCAGCTCGGTGACGACTTTGAAATCAAGGCGTTCCACGACGAGTTGTTGGGTGGAGGCGCGTTGCCACTCGATATTCTTGAACAGCGAATAGACGCCTGGCTGGCTTCTCAGCCCTAGGGGCAGAAGGCGATTCAGGGTCCGACTGTTCTTGCTTGATTGCGGACCATCAACAGGACGCTAGAACAGGCTGGTCTGATGCTCCACCGTGGCAGGAAACTCTCGGCGCGCTACCGCGGCCCGCTCTTCAGGTGTGGCTGAAGCATCATAGAGCTCTTCGATGCGCGAGATGCGGCGCGCGAGCCCGCATCCGTTGGCAATCTGGATGTTCAGTCCGGGCCTCGCATTCATTTCCAGAATCAGGGGGCCGCGGTCGCGATCGATCACCATATCGACGCCCAGGTAGCCGAGTCCCGTGACATCGTAGCCACGCGCCGAGGACTCCAGGATGAAATCCCACATCGGGATCTTCAACCCCTCGACCAGTGCCCCGGTATCCGGATGTTCTTCGACGACGTCGTTGCCCAGTACGCCGGTCAGGGTTTCGCCCGTGCCAAGATCGACGCCGGCACCGACAGCGCCCTGGTGCAGGTTGGCCTTGCCATCGGATGCCCGCGTCGGCAAACGCACCATCGCCATGACCGGGTAGCCGCGATACACGATGACCCGCACATCCGGCACACCCTGGAAACTGACTTCGGAAAATATCGGATCGAAGTGCACGCAGTATTCGATCAGTGCCTTGTCGGGATTGCCGCTGAGGCTGTATTGGCCGCCAACCGTATTCGAAATGTGGTGAAGTATTTCGCCTTCCGAAAAAAACACGCCGCTGCTCAGGCGATAGTTGTCGCGCTTGCGCTTGCCGCGGCCCGTGACAACCAGGATACCGTCGCCGCCGCTGCCACGCGCCGGTTTGATAACGAACGAATCCCGAGCACGAACGATGTCGGCAAACTTGCGTACCTCTCCCTGGTGCGCGATAACGCCATAGAGATCCGGCACCGCCATTCCGGCTTTTAGCGCAAGTTCCTTGGTCAATACCTTGTCGTCCACCAGCGGATACAGCCGCCGGGGATTGAGGCGCAGGATGTAGTCGGCATTGCGTTCGTTCAGCCCGAGAACGCCGGACTTGCGCAGCTTTTTGGCCGTCGCAAACATCACTCGGTAGAGAGCGCTTTGAAGCGCCGCAACTCGGTCAGGCGATAGCCAGTGTAGCGGCCCGCCAGTATGACCAGCGCGAGAACCAGCAGCAGCATCTCGGGGAACGTGAAGACAAGGTGCTCCAGCCACGGCATGCCCATGGCGATGTAAGCCGCAACCGCCACCACGAGGCTGCCGAGCCCGGAGCGCATGGCATCGACCGCGCCGCGCTCTTCCCAGACGACCGACATGCGCTCGATCGTCATGGCGATGATCACCATTGGGAACAGGGCGACCGAGAGTCCCGTCTCCATTCCCATTCGATGCGAAAGCAGGCTGATGAAGAGCATCAGCATCACGACCACGATCAATACGGCACTGAGCCTGGGTACGAGCAGTAATCGCGCGCGATCGAGCAGGAAACGGATGCTGAGCCCCAGGGCGACCAGCGTTGTGAACAATATGACGCCCCATAACAACTTGGTCTCGCGAAACGCGAGCGCGATCAGGACAGGCATGAACGTGCCGAACGCGTCGATGCCCACCAAATTACGCATCACGACCATGATCAGCGCGCCGATCGGAATCATGAGCAACACGCTGTAGACCGCCTGGGTCTGAATGGGCAGGCTGTAGAGCGAGAAGTCGACCGCGAAGGTGCCGCGCTGCGCCGCCTGGGTCTCGGCAATGGCGACGGCGTCGAGGTGATTCTCCTGAATCGCGAACCCCACTTCGACATTGCTGCCGCCTTCCACGCTCAGCAGCGGCTCATTGCCACGCCACCAGACGAGAAAGCGCTCGGGCAGACGCTCCTCTCCTGTAGTCGGATTGAAGTACAGCCACTGGTCGCCGTCGTGCACCTCGAGCCATGCGGCGAGCGAGGCGCTGCGCTGCCGCCCTGACAGCGGAAAGCCGCGAACCATTCGTGCGGGGATACGAGCCGACGCCAGTATTGTCGTTATCACCCCGACGAAGTCGGCACTCGAATCAACACCGGCCAGCAAGAGCTCCACGTTCGGATCCGGTGATGGATCATTGACGCGTCGCAGCAATTCGGTCGTGAACGACGCCGTGTCGGCGGAATGATCGCGTACGTCCGACACCAGCACATCGACCGCCGTTTTCAGCGGCTCATTGATGACAGGCAGCGGTGGGAAGGGCGGCGTGGTATCAGATTGATCCACGCTGTCATCTTCGTACACCGAGATTCGATAGTAGATTGTCTGTTCGCCGTCGGCGCGGCGGATCGCCCACTGCGCCTGTCGGCCACCGCTACCGTAATTCAGGCTGAATCCATAGCCGCGCGATACGGAATTCTCATTGAGCATGCGAAAGCCCGGCGTCAGCGTCGGCACGTGTAACTGGACCTTGATCGAGCCCGGACCGCTGTCGAAAGTGATTGCGGATTCAATCGTCCAGACCGGGGTTTCCTGGTTTTCGGTCAGCGGAAAACCGAGCACCTGCCATTTGTAGTAAAACACCGACAAGCCAATGACCGTCAGCAAAGCCGCGAGCAAGTAAACGTACCGCTGCTTCATTGTTTCCCCTTGTACAGCGTCAGCCGACGCCGAGTGCGACCTTGACGGCGCGTTCTCTTATTGGGCCGCTGCGATTGAAAATCCGCATTCCGGCCGTGCGCAGTTCTCCGACTATACGAGAGTCTGTCGTAAACAGGCGGTTGAGGCCAGTCATGAAGTGCAACATGGTCGCGTTGGCGCCCTTTCGGGCACGTTCATAGCGGCGCAAAACGGGCTGGTCCCCCGGGTACAGACCCTGGTCCAAAGCCGCATCGATGACGCCTGAAAGTTCCGCCGCGTCCTGCAGCCCGAGGTTCGCGCCCTGTCCCGCCAGCGGATGAACGGCATGGGCCGCATCGCCAATCAGCGCGATACCCGGCAAAACATATCGTCTTGCATGCTGGGCGCTGAGCGGGAATGCGCCTCGCGGCCCGGCGACCGATAGCTCGCCGAGAACGTGATCGGATGCATCGCTCAACATGCGCCCAAGCTCCTCGTCGCTCGCATCGAGCGCACGCTTTGCCCGCCCGGGCGTCGTGGACCAGACCACGGATACCCGGCCATCGGCCAACGGCAAGATACCAAGCGGGCCGTCACGCAAAAATCTCTGCCAGGCCGTTGCCTGGTGCTCTCGCTCTGGACGCAGGTGGGTGACGAATGCCGTCTGGTCGTACGGCCATCTCCTGGTCTCGATTCCTACCGCTGTGCGCACAAATGAGCGCGCTCCGTCGGCGCCGACGACGAGGTCGGCCACCCGGTTTTCGCCGTCCTCGAACTCGACCGCGTATCGCCGTCCGGATTGCCTTAGCGACCGAATCGGGCTCGCAAATCGCAACTCGACATCCTGTGTCTCCAGCTGGCGGAGCAGCGCGTCCTGCAACAGCACGTTTTCAACGATGAACCCCAGTTGCGGGAGCGCGAATTCGGCGGCTTCAAATCGCAGTGTCGATGCGCTGTCCGGGGTATCGTTCTCGTCCCAAACCCGCATGCGCTCGTAGGGACTTGCTCGGGACTCGCTGACTTGCCGCCACGCACCAACCGAGTCCAGCAACTCGGCTGATCCGCTCGCAATGGCTGACACACGCAACGCGACGTCGTCCTCCGCCGAAAACCGGGGTCGCGCGGCGGCATCCAGCACGGTTATTGCCAGCGACTCACTATGTCGACCTTTGGCGAGCTTTGCCGCGAGCGTAAGACCGGTAATGCCGCCACCGACTATGACAACCTCGAAGCGCTGTTTCATTTGAGCGGCACGCCGCGCGACAAACGTGGAAGATTGCCGGCCAGGCCCATCGTGTGTTTCGCAAAAAACGATCGAACGCCGGGAATCAGGTCGAACCCGAGCATGCCGACATTGCGCAACGCACGCAGCGGCCGACGAGTACTGCCAAACAATCGAACGAGACCATCCGTGAATCGCACCAGCTTGTTCTGGTCGCTGCGACGCCAATTCGCGTAGCGCTGCAGCAGTTGTTCATTGCCTGGATCGAAGCCGCTCGCTTCGGCGCGGCTGTCAGCAATGCAATCGCACAAGGCTGCAACATCACGCATCCCGAGGTTGAAACCCTGGGCCGAGACAGGATGCAATCCGTGTGCGGCATTTCCCACCAGCACGCTGCGCGTTGCGGTCAGGCGCACAGCCTTGCTGAGCATGAGTGGATAGGATGTGCGCTTTCCGACGCGCGAGAAAGCACCGAGCCGGTAGCCGAACTCCTCCTGCAATTCGCGGAGGAAGGCGTCGTCACCCAGCGCCATGACGCGCTCTGCATCGTGTTCCGACACGGTCCAGACAAACGCGGCCCGATCTTCCGCGACCGGTAGCACGGCGAGGGGCCCCTGGGGCGTGAATCGCTCGAATGCACGATGTTCCAGATTGTGCTCGGGAAGCAGGTTACCGATAACGGCGCACTGACCATACGGACTCTTTTGTGCCGAGATTCCCATCATGTCGCGTACCGCCGAATTCGCGCCGTCGGCGGCCACGAGCAGCTTGCTGCTCAGTGTCTGTCGTTTGCCATCGTCAAGCTCGACGACAGCCCTCGCCTTTGCGGGCGCCAGGTCGACGTCGACGATGCGCGCAGGACAAATCACGTTGACTCCATCGAGTTCGTGCATCGCCGACTGCAACACGTTGCCGAGCACGCGGTTTATGACGACGTAGCCCAGCGCTTCCACGCCCTGTTCTTCCGCATCGATGTGTGAAAAACCGAATCGGCCTTTATCTGATACGTGAATACTGTGAATCGGCGTCGAGGCCGCAACGATGTCGCCCCACAAGCCCATCGCCTCGAACATGCGCTGCGTACTGCGCGACAGCGCCGTGGATCGGTCATCGAAACTGGGTTGCGCGCTGGCCTGGCGGGCAACCGCCTCCACGACCGCAACGCGCAGACCGAGCGGCGCGAGGGCCAGTGACAAACTTGTGCCGATCATGCCGCCACCGGCAATCACGATGTCGTAATGATTATCTTGCCCGTTTGCACTCATGTGCTTTGCATCAATGCCTCGATGTCGTCGGGGTCCTTCGCCAGACCCTTGCTCAGGACGTCTGGCCCCCTGGATGTCACAGCAACGTCGTCCTCAATACGAATGCCGATGTTGCGGAAACGCTTGGGAATGCTCCTTTTGGCCGGGATATAGATGCCAGGCTCCACCGTCGTCACCATGCCGTTCTCGAGCAACCGCCATTCGTCGCCTACCTTGTAATCACCGACGTCGTGCACATCCATGCCGATCCAGTGACCGGTTCGATGCATGTAGAACTGGCGATACGCGCCGTCTTTAATGAGGGTCGGCAACGTGCCATCCAGCAAGCCGAGTTTTCGCAAACCCTTCGTTACGACCTTGACGGCTGCATCGTGGGGATCATTCCAGTGATTGCCTTTAACGGTCTTTTCGATCGCGGCGAGTTGCGCTTCGAAGACGATTTCGTACACCGCGCGTTGCTCCGGGCTGAACCGGCCATTGACCGGGAACGTCCGTGTGATATCGGAGGCGTAGTAGTCGAGTTCGCAGCCCGCGTCAATCAACAGCAGATCTCCGTCCTTGAGCTCGGCATTATTCTCGACGTAATGCAGCGTGCAGGCGTTGACACCGCCACCGACGATAGGGCTGTACGATACCCAGGCATCATTGCGACGAAACTCGTGGCGGAATTCCGCCTCGACCTCGTACTCGAAAATTCCGGGTCGTGTCATCTGCATTGCCCGTTTGTGCGCCCTGACTGCCACCTTGGCGGACTTGCGCATGGCAGCGATCTCGCTACGACTCTTGTACAGACGCATGTCGTGCAACAGATGATCGAGAGCTACGAATTCCTGCGGCGTGTGCAAGCCGCGCGATAAGCCCGAACGCAAAGAATTGACCCAGCCCGCGATGCGCGAATCAAACTCCGAATACATTCCCATTGTGTAATAGACACGACTACACGGCTCGATAATACCGGGCAAAATGTCGTCGATATCGTCAATAGGGAAGGCATCGTCAGCACCAAATCCACTGATCGCGCCATCCTGTCCGGCCCTCGAGCCATCCCATTGTTCCTTGCGTGCGTCGCGTTCACGGCAGAACAGCAGAAATTCTCCGCTGTCCCGACCGGGAGCCAGGACTGCCACGGCCTCCGGCTCGGCAAAACCGGTCAAATAATAGAAGTCGCTGTCCTGTCGATAACGGTATTCGACATCGCGGCTGCGCGTCCTGACCGGCGCAGCCGGCAGAATGGCGATGCCGCCCGTCCCGACCATGCGCATCAATTGCCGGCGACGACGTTCAAATTCCTTCTTGTCCATTTGGCAGTACGCTCTTGAGTGTCCTGGGCGAACCTATTCTACGCGGCCAGGGGCCAGTGCGGTGTGCTAGTGCACGGTATCGTGACTGCCTTCTGTCGATGCGTCGGCGCCATGACGAATCTCGGACAGCTCCTCGTAGGTCAACTGGGCTGCGACACGCAGGTATTCTACCAGCTCGGCATAGGCGGCCTCATTGGTGTCCTCGTCAGTCGCGTCATCAACCTCGGCCCGCGTGATTTGCAGCATGTCACGGATGATGTCGGCAAGCGGCTCGGCGGCCAGTCGATCTCGCAACGCATTGCCATGTTTCGCCGAGACCAGGCCATGCAGGAAGCCCTCGCACCAATGCGCCATCGCCGTCGTCCGGTCGTCCGAACTGGTATCGTCGTCGGGCAACAGCGGCGCGAATTCAGACAGGCGTTCCGACAGCTGCCAGAATGTCGACTGATAAAGGGTGTCGAGCATCTGCTGGCATTCGAGTCGCAATGCATTGCTTGCCTCAGTACCTTCAAGAACCTGTGTCAGCCATTCTGGTCCGGCAGCAACGCCGGCGACGGCCAGTCGGCCAGTCAGCAAGCCGTGAGTTTGCGCAGCATCCCAGCTTGCACCGCATCGTCTAAGCGCTTCGTCCAGCCTGTCGTGATCGACTTTTTCATCCATCCGAACGCCAACCTTTTCAATTCCGCCAGACCCTTATGATCCCACGGACCGATTCCCGAGACCACGCCGAAATCAGCCGATATCCGGAGATCATTGATTCTGCTCATCGGCGTGACTATATTCTCATTATGAACGACAACATCAGCTCAACTTTCGAACACGAACTCAAACGACTGGAAAAACGCGTCGATGCCCTGGTTCGAGTCTGCGACCAATTACAGGAGGAAAATCGCTCGCTTAAGCAGCGCCAGGACGTATTGACCTCGGAACGTGCGAATCTCCTGCAAAAAAACGAGCAGGTTCGTGCCCGGGTTGAAGCGATGATTGGCAGGCTCAAAGCAATGGAGCAAGGTTCTTGATACCACCGCAATACAGGCATAGGGAGTACGCCGAATGACTGAACAATTTGCCCAGGTAAGCGTCCGAATTCTCGATAAGGAATACCAGGTGGCTTGCCCCCCAAGCGAACGCACGGATTTGCTCGACTCGGCCGAGATACTTAATTCGAAAATGCGAGAGATTCGCGACAGTGGCCGGATCGTGGGCCTGGACCGAATCGCTGTAATGGCCGCTCTCAATATGGCCAACGACCTGATGCATGCGCAAGCACGAGATCAGGAACTTGAAGGTGGCATTAGTGATCGCATTAAACTGATTTCCGATCGCGTCGACAATGTTCTGAGTCACACGCAACAACTCGACCTCTGAACAATGGTCCTCGCGAGTAATAGATAACCGATATGGCGTCTCCTGCAGTGTTCGATACCGACCTGGAAACCTTTCGACCCTAAATTTTTACCTCGGGGTCGTGCACTGTCGGCAGCATTTGAGCAAAACCGTTCGACGGTTAGCCTGTTGCGGCCACGGCTGACCCCACCTTTTGCTCCGGTTCGAGAGCGAAGGTTTGTGACGGCACAGGCGGGAGGCGCCTCCTTATGAAAGATCTCCGCGCAAAAGCGTTGCGCGCACGGCGCGACATGCACAGCGATGCACGCGCCGAATCATCCGAAATAATTTGCCAACGCGTCATTCGTTCCCGCGAATTTTCATCCAGCCGAACCATCGCGTGTTACTTGCCGATGTACGACGAAGTCGATACGCGTGAAATTATCGAATGCGGCTGGCGCAGAAACAAGCGCGTTTTTGTACCGGTTTTGCGCGCGCGCCGCAAAATGCTGTTTCGCGAAATTCATCCCGAGTCGACTCTCGCGCGAAATTCATTTGGGATTTGGGAGCCCGTGAACGGCGATTTTATCGACCCTCGTCACCTTGACCTCGTGATCACGCCGACCGTCGCATTTGACCGACAAAATAATCGCATCGGTATGGGCGGCGGAAATTTCGACCGCTGCTTTTCATTCTTGCGCCATCGAAAACACTGGTATCGCCCGAAGCTTGTCGGCGTTGCATTCGATTGCCAGAAAGTCGAGAAAATAACGCCAAATACATGGGATATACGGCTTTATCGCGTTATTTGCGACGCTTCGTAGCCACTCTTAATCAGATTCGGGTCACTTGCATGCGTGCTGCACGCGCATACTTTTACGAAGCAGTTGTTGCTTACGTTTATGTCTCGGTGAAGTCGTTGGTAACAGCGAGTCCCCGTGTTTTTCTTTCCGTTCCTAATTGTCCGACCGCTATTTTTTTGACGGTGACGCGGTCGCCGATCGAACCGGACCGGTATCGAAACTTGCTAGCGTTCGAATGTGTCCGCAAATCACTTTTAGGCAACTTACCAGGAACATCATGACTTTCTGGATTTTTTACAATTGTTGTATATACTCAGCTCCGGGTACCCGACACGGAGAAAATTGATGGCTACCAAGAAGAAGTCTCGCAAGAAAGCTTCGAAGCGAAAGGTCGCGAAGAAGCGTAAAGTAACAGCACGGAAAAAAGCAGCGCCTAAAAAGCGCGTAGCGAAGAGAAAGACCGCCAAGAAAAAGGCGAAGAAAAAAGTAGCAAAGAGAAAGACGAAGAAGAAGACCAAACGCAAGGCGAAAAAGAAAGTCGCCAAACGTAAGACGAAGAAGAAGACCAAACGCAAAGCGAAAAAGAAAGTCGCTAAGCGTAAGACTAAAAAGAAGGCTAAGAAAAAAGTAGCCAAACGTAAAACGAAGAAGAAGGCCAAACGCAAGGCGAAAAAGAAAGTCGCCAAGCGTAAGACGAAGAAAAAGGCTAAGAAAAAAGTAGCCAAACGCAAGACCAAGAAAAAGGCGAAAAAGAAAGTCGCCAAACGCAAGGCTAAGAAGAAAGTAGCCAAGCGTAAGAGTAGGAAAAAAGCTACACGTAGAAGACGGTAGCTGCTTGGTCGCTTCGGAAGAGGCCTTCTTCCAAAGCAAGCAAAAGAGCCCGCCTCGGCGGGCTCTTTTCATTAGTGAGAACTGTGCGCTGGTCGAACGTGCAATTTGCAGCGATTTGGCTATAGTACGGCCTTATGGAGGCATCCGAGAAAAAGCGCAACGCTGCAAAAGCGGCGCTGGAGTTCATTACACCGGGTACCGTACTGGGCGTCGGCACCGGCTCTACAGTCAACTTCCTGATCGATATGCTGCCTGACGTCCGCGATCGTATTGACAGTGTTGTGTCGAGTTCGAGGGCATCGAAGGCGCTGCTCGAAGAACGTGGATTCGATGTTCAAACGCTTAACGAGACTGGCGATATCGATGTTTATATCGATGGCGCTGACGAATGCAACAAGCATTTGCAATTGATCAAGGGCGGGGGCGGTGCGCTGACGCGCGAGAAGGTCCTTGCCGCCGCGGCGCGGCGCTTCGTTTGCATCGCCGATGACACGAAGCTTGTTGGCATGCTCGGCAGCTTTCCACTTCCGATCGAGGTCCTGCCAATGGCGCAGGAACTCGTCTCAAGCCAGTTCAGGAAAATGCGTGTCAACCCGATATGGCGCGAGGGATTTGTCACCGACAACGGCAATCACATCCTGGACGTGCATAATCTCCGGATTTCCAATCCACTCGAAATGGAAGCTCGAATCAATCAGATTCCCGGCGTCGTAACGGTCGGAATATTCGCGCACAGGCCCGCTGATATTCTTCTGATTGCAGATGACACCGGCGTGAGGGAAATGCGGGCGTAAGAGGGGGATTCTCGCGCTGCGCGCGAGCAAGTCGCTTCGCGGACTTGTCGAACAGGATCCGAATCCCGGACTCCCCACAATCAAAACGAACGAAGGCCCACACAAGGTGGGCCTTCGTTCGTTTGGCTGGGGGAGAGGGATTCGAACCCCCGTTGGCGGAGTCAGAGTCCGCAGTCCTACCGCTAGACGATCCCCCAGTATGAAGAGATCGGTTGTCTCGGGCGCTTACCGTTTCGAGTACTGCGTAGCGCGACGTGCTTTTCTGAGGCCAACCTTCTTACGCTCTACTTCGCGAGCGTCGCGGGTCACGAAACCGGCTTTGCGCAAGCTCGGGCGCAGAGACTCGTCGTAGGCCATCAGTGCACGCGTCAGTCCATGGCGAATAGCGCCGGCCTGTCCCGTCGTGCCACCACCTTTAACGGTGACGTTGACGTTGAACTTGTCCGTGAGCTGCGTCAGCTCAAGCGGCTGGCGAACGATCATCTGCGCAGTCTTGCGACCAAAGAATGTGTCCAACGAACGCTTGTTCACCGTAATGTCGCCATTTCCGGGTGTCAGAAATACGCGCGCAGTCGACGTCTTGCGACGACCGGTACCGTAAAAAAATGTATCACTCATAGTCTTTTCTCAATACAGAAGGGCCAGGCCTCAAGCATTTACTTCCAGGGGAATAGGCTGCTGTGCAGCATGACTGTGCTCGGGACCCGCAAATACGCGAAGCTTGCCCAGCATCTGGCGTCCCAGGGGGCCGCGCGGGAGCATGCCTTTGACGGCAAGTTGCACAGCACGTTCAGGTGTCTCATCGAGCAACTTTTCGAGCGGAATCGATTTCAGGTTACCGATATATCCGGTGTGGTGATGATACACCTTGTCCTTCAGCTTATTGCCGGTAACGCGAATCTTTTCCGCATTGACAACGACGATGTAATCGCCTGTATCCACATGCGGCGTGTATTCGGGCTTGTGCTTGCCTCGCAGGCGACGAGCAATCTCGGTTGCCAGGCGACCCAGGGTCTTACCCGTCGCATCTACCACGTACCAATCGCGGCGCACCTCTGCTGGCTTCGCAGAAAACGTCTTCATAATTCTGGTTTCCGTAAGGGAATGATCTGGTTTTTCCGGGAAACTCGCTTGACCCGAAAGCCCCGTCAGCCACCCGCGCGCGCGAACGATCGCAGGATTGGCGAAAGGCGCGAAATTCTACTTTAGCCACAGCCCCATTGCAATCACTCCCCGCATTTTTTCTGCAAAAGTAGCACCCAAAGTCTGGCGCCTTTTCTTCTTATATATCAATCTATTACAAATCGACGCCGGTGGTAGCCACAAGCCGATAGTCCCTTAGAAGGCGTATTCGAGCGACAAAGCGCTGTAAGTGTCCTTTTTTTCGGTCAAAGGCGGGACATCGCTGTTGTTCTTTATCGTGTACGACGCGACCAGTGCGAGGTTGCCCAGGAGCTTGGCCGTCACCGCGGTTACCGACTCGGTGTAGGTGTTGTCTGCGCCCACCTCGGCGGTCAGGTCCTGGCTGAACTCGGCCGTCTCGCTGAATTTCCACTTGTAATAGACACCGCCGTTGAAAATCGTCTCGTCTTCCTCTGTGCCGTCCTGCTGTTCCGATTGCCTTGCACCAACGCCAACCTCGGCATTGAGCGTGTGCTTGTCGGTCTTGATCAGGCGGCGGCCGTAACCGAGGGTCTGTGAGAATTGCGTGTCGAAACCGCCAAATCGGTCTTTGCGCCAGCTGAGCCGGCCGAACAGGAAGTTCCTGTCAGACAGGTTCCATTCACTCTTGAAGCCCAGTTCATACGCTTCAACCGTCGTCGTCTTATCTTCGGACCCGTGGATCGCGGCAGCGGTGGCGACAT
>Ga0209456_10001029_pt1 | contig 13850 bp, 9 predicted proteins | sample COG_11_FD_184755 | JGI IMG/M metagenome (GOLD analysis project Ga0209456, IMG submission 184755) | Pelagic marine sediment microbial communities from the LTER site Helgoland, North Sea, for post-phytoplankton bloom and carbon turnover... | ecosystem: Environmental > Aquatic > Marine > Neritic...
CGCGCACCCGGACACGGGCGAAGAGTTCCGCGAGCACCTCGAGCAAGTGGTCTCCGGAAATTAGTCTGCGGTCGATTCGCGGCTCATGAAAGCGGTCGCTAGCCCGACGACGATCAGGACAGCCGTGTCGCCGATCGACTGCTGGACGGCAAGCATGCCCGGCGTTTTTTGCACGACGTAGTAAATCGTATACGTCGGAATCGCCGCCAGCAGCGCGACAGCTATACCGAAGCGAACACCCTGAGGTATCCAGGATTTGTCCTCGATGCCGCGCTGGTAGATCCAGACAAAAGCGCCTGCCATGACCACGTGCGCGAGCAGCATTAAATGAAACAGCCCCGCTTGCTCTTCTTCAGGCCGCATGATGTCGGTCATTGCGGCATACGTCTCGCTCAGCCAGGCGCCGTGCACCACAAAGCTGCCAATCATCCATACGACGAACGCTGCAACCCATGAAACCAGGAATTGTTTGTTCATTCGACCCCCTTCGGCCGCGTTATGGTTCGAGTTCTGTTTTCGGCCAAGTGTGAGAATCTATTCTAGCGCAGGCACTTGCGAATTGGGGGCGGAACGGGTCGAGGCAGGCCCGGTAGCAAAAATAAGGCCTCCGCAGGGAGGCCTTCTTCGAATTTGTCTCCCCGACCCGGACTCGAACCAGGGACCAATTGATTAACAGTTGCCTCGGGAGGAACTTCGGTGCCTCCCGAGGCATCCGAAAACCCTGATTCTGAGCTATTCCGGGGAATCCCGCTGTGGTGTGGTGCATGTGGTTTTGGTGCGAAATGGGCGCGTTATGTGGCTCAATATCAGGCCAGTTGCTTCTCCGTTAGGTACACGACGCCTGATCCGAGAAGCATGACCAATCTGCGCGCCGCATATTTCTCACTTAGTCTGCGATGGTTCGGGCAGTCATTTTCAATATAGAAAGCATAGGCGACAAAGCCGATACCACCGAGCAGCCAGAAATACTCATTCGCCAAGACTTAGTCGAATGGCCAATCCGAATTCGCTCCAATCGGCCAGAAATGGCCATGGCACATTCAAACATCCATTCATCGATGGGCCATGCTTACCCCCCTATACGTAGAGGCATGGTTGAATGACCCTGTATAGGCCCGATCAGGTGTAGCGCCTCCCTGTGCGGCGTACAATGTCGGTCGACCTCCGATGTGCTATGAGGAAAGCGCACCGCAACGTCGCAAAAGCGATTAGAAACAGTGCTACTAATAAAGAGACCGTGGCAATTCCGCGTGTCTCTACGCTCTCTGGTGGCATCTGACTGCTTTACCGAAGGTGGAGGGCACGATCTACTTACAATCCCACCTATTTCGGGGGGGCTTGACTACGGCGTCTTAGGAGCGACGCCAATCTCCCCACGGCGCTTTGCTACCTCGGATCTAAATTCCCTCTCAATATCGTCTAGATCGGGATCCAATTGGTCTGAAAAACGCAGGCCAAGCGCCGTGACAAGAAGCGGTGCATTGATCGCGACATAGCGAGCGGTCTCAGTGCCGGGATTCAGATGCTGGTGGTACCAGTATATCGGCGGTACAAAGATGGTGCCCTCCTGCCAATCGACACGAATTCTCTGCTCGTACTGACCCTCCGCCCAAGTAAGTGAATATCCCTCTCCACCGATAATCAGGATAAATGCGTCGCTGCTATGCCGATGCGCCTTCTTGTATAGTCCCGACGGTACCTCAGATACATGCAGGTCAATCATGCTGTTGCCAGACATCGTCCAATGCATGTTCGAGGAACCTTTACCCCGTCGATCATAACTATCGAGTTCGTAGTTCAATGCATCCTGAACCACGTTCGTGTTCGTCTGGTTCATTTCTACATGGTTGCTGTAGGTATCAAAGTCCTCCTCTGCGTTATATCTGTCGGTGAAAGAAAATGGGTTATTGAATACGAATTCCTCGTTATTCATCGAGTTGATTACAAATGGAAAACTGGTGACCGCAACAACTCGAACCGGCTCACTGCTCTCATTGACAATTTTATACTGTACATTCAATGGGATAGAGAAGAGCGTTTTATACTGGTATTGGACACGTTGCGCGCGTTTCCCCTCTTGCTGCAATTCGATGTATCCGTGTCCGCCGAAAAAATACATCCCCGCTTCAAACAAGTGCCGCTGCGGTCGAGTTTCACCCTTTGGCGGCAATTCGAGAATCCAGCCATCGGTGATCTGATAGTCTGCCATTTTGACGTAAAGGCCGTCGACGCCCATGTCTGGCCAGGGATAAAGCGGCTCAATGCGTGCGTCTTGAATGAGCAGACCCTCAAACACAGGGATTCTTTCCCTGCTCTTGGATATCCATCGATCATAGGGCGTGTCGCTCGGCCGTACTCGCCACATCGAATCACCAACTTTGTCGCTGCCTGCGTAGCGCGTGCTTTCAGCAAGCGACGAATCCACTGGTTCCTCCGCAGTGCCTGATGCGATTGCTAAGAGAACACAGGAGATTGCCAGTGACCAACTCCATCTGAGGCTACGGCGCTTACTGTAGTTGTGAGACTGTCGATACACACTATTCACCACTAACCTGGTAACTGATTAGAAGTTTTCTGACCAGGCTCCACCGAGGCTTCTGTCGAATGACCCGGTTGCTTTGACAATGCCTGAAAGGCATCAGAATGGGCGGACAGATCCGCGAAATTACCCTGGTCAGCGATCTTGCCATCAGCAAGCACGAATATTTTGTCGCAGGATTGCACCGTAGTAATCCTGTGTGCGATCAAAATTACGGTGACATCGTCGCTCAATCTCTGAATGGCCTCCAGTACAATATTCTCAGTCACCCCGTCCAATGCGCTGGTAGCTTCATCCAATACCAGTATGCTTGGTTTGTGGTACATAGCTCGCGCTATGCCGATACGCTGGCGCTGCCCTCCGCTTAATCGAGTTCCTCTTTCGCCAATTACAGTGTCATATCCGAGAGCGAGTTGCTCGTTAACGTAGTCGTGTACATTCGCAATTTTTGCTGCGCGTACAACCAGGTCGGTGTTGATACTTGATGGTTCAACGCCAAATGCGATGTTTCGGGCGACCGTGTCATCAGCCAGGTATATATGCTGAGGTACATAGCCAATACGAGCTTGCCAGGATCTTCTGACCGCAGAGATTTCCTGGCCGTCGATCAGTATATCGCCGCTATCCGGATCCAGCATTCCAAGAATCAGATCGACTAACGTAGATTTTCCTGCTCCGCTTTCTCCGACGAAGGCCACCGCTTGCTTCGCGTTGATTATCAGAGAGATATTCCTGAGCACTGGTGCGTCAGAGTCCTGGTACGTGTATGTGACTGACCTGAGCTCTATTTTGTCCCGAAATCGAAAGTTGCTATCTGTCGCACTACTTGACGTCGGAGTTTCTAGTGTCGCTATGTCTCTTTGAATCGCAATATAAGATTCACGATCGAATTTAATTCGACTTAGGTCCGAGTACAGTCCCTGTAATGCCGGAAGCAAGCGGTAGCCTGCAAGCAGATACATCGACATAAGCGGAAGGGCGACGATACCGTTTTGACTGCTTCGCATATCCAACACCATAAAAGAAATAAGGCCAACGATAGCGATACTTTCGATCCCGTAACGCGGCACCGTACCGATGATTTGACCTTTGGCTTCGGCTTTGGCGTTTTTCAGAGAAGTCTCCTCGTAATCGTCAATATAACCTCGCTGCTTGCCACTCAATAGTAGTGCCTTGACTCCGCTCAATGCCTCGTTTGCCAATTTAAATTTCCGACTCCGATATTCGCGTCTTTTTTTTCCGAGAGCAGACACGCGCTTGTTTACAATGAAATAGACCACTGAGTAAAAACCGCCTAGCACTGACAGCGTTACCAGAGCTACAACGGGACGAATCAGAACGAGGAATATAACGATTGCTGTACAGATGATAAGTTGCGTGAGTGCGCTGATTATCGGTCTAAGCACGCCGTCGATCACTCTGTTCGCTTCCTCAACGACGTTGCGTTGCATCTCGACAGTGCTGTGGGAAAGGTAGTGCGCATAAGGTTGAGCTAAATATATCGCCAGAAGTTGACTCGACAAGTGATGTTTGAATATTGCCAAGTAGCGAAAATTCAGCCACTGGTAGAACATAAACAAAAGGTTTCTGAGGAGCAGTAGGCCGACAAATACGCTAGCAAGTAAAGAAAGAAAGGCGTAGGGGCTGGGAAGGTTGAATTTGACGTAAGCACGATTCAGGTATTCATTGGTATTGACGAGATCAGGATTGCTCAATACCGCAATAAACGGCGCAACTGATCCGATACCCATGACCTCAATTACAGCGGTAATAATCGACAGTGCCACGAGCTGATAAACCCTGAATCTATCTGTGTTATCCAGAAGCTGAAGAGCTTGTCGAAATGTCTGTAGCATTAGATTGCTGCTTCGAACTTACTGATCGCCGCAACAACTAGGCGGGATCGTGGGGATGGCTGAATGCAATGGTGTCATTAAGAGACACTAGCACATGTCAAAACCTGTGTGCTGAACGACCACGTAACAAGTACAGGCGGAGAATAATCAGCATTAGCAACGTACGACAGGGGTTTCAGTGCTTTGCATTTTCGCTCGGGATGTCGGATGGTTAGTATAGAAATTGGTGGAAAACAACAATGAAAACGCCAGTTAGAAGATTTACCGGTACAGTTGAAAATTATGTGAAGTATCGGCCAGGGTTTCCGAAAGGCCTCGTTCAACTCCTGGAGTTGGAATGCGGGTTGAATCCGGGTTCGGCTGTTGCCGACCTGGGGTCGGGTACAGGGATGCTCTCCGAGCTATTTCTTGACAATGGCAATGCGGTATTTGCCGTTGAACCCAACGAGGAGATGCGCAGGTCGGCAGAACAAATGCTTGGAGATCGATCGGGGTTTCGCAGTATTGCTGGAACAGCAGAGAATACGACGTTGGGAAGAGAAAGCGTCGATATTGTTGCAGTTGGGAGAGCGCTGCAATGGTTCGACTTGCCGTCCGCGATTAGGGAAATGTCGCGAATCCTGCGGCCGGGCGGATATCTCGCGGCCGTCTGGAACCGACCGAAAAAACCGTTGTCGGCGCAGTTCAGTCAATATCGTAGTTTGTTACGAAAATATTGCCGAGAACTAGAGGCAAAGAACAACCGACGCGCGGCAGCCATGAGCTATTTGGTCGAACGTGGATTTAAGATCAAATTGGTTGAGTTTGTCCATCATCTGGATTTAGAGCAACTGGGGGGCTTGGTTCGTTCGTTGTCAATTGCTCCAGACCAAGCGGATCCGAATTATGAACCATTGTTCAGGGAGATCGAGGAACTGTTTGTGCGGTATCAGATCGATGGTTATGTGAAGTTCGATTACGCGACTACCGTGTATTACGGTAAGTTGGCGGCGTAGTGCAGAATTTTGCGTAAAGGTGTCGATGTGATAAGTCCGGAAGAACAGGTCCACAGCGAAGAACGAGTGCAAAAGAATCTGTCTCGCCCCTCAAGTAGTTTTGTTCCGTTGACCCACGAATGGTCGGAGCATTCTATTCCCTACCGTTTCTCGTATCAGGTGAGGCTGTCGCCGGAACACACGGCTATTTGCACGGATCGCATTACGCTGAGCTACCGGGCTTTGGACCAGTATTCGAATCGAATAGCCAACGAGATCGTGACGCAACTGCATTCACGCGGGCAGGCGGTGGCCATGCTTCTCGACCATGAATCCAATGTTCCGGCGGCTATTCTCGGAATTCTCAAGTCTGGAAACTTTTACCTTTCACTTGACGCGCAGTTTCCAGCGAGTCGAAACCGCTTTTTGCTCGAAGATTCGGATGCCGGCTTGATTGTCACAAACAGTCAGAATCTTGAGTTGGCGAAGGCGCTTGCGAGTCGAGAACTGGGCGTGATCAATATTGACAAGTTGAAATCGGCCGGCGTCGACCAAGATCCCAAGGTTATTATCGAGCCAGACAGTCTGGCATATTTGATATATACATCAGGCTCTACGGGGCAACCAAAAGGCGTTATCCATACGCACAGAAGTGTTCTCCACAAAACAATGCGTCACACGAACGGTTGGTGCCTTCGTAACGACGATCGCGTTGCTTTGCTGTTTTCGTACAACTTCGGCGCATCGGCAAGCAATCTATTTGTGACCTTGCTGAACGGTGCGACGCTTTACCCTTTCGATGTCAGGAATAACAGTCCTGCCAAATTGGTTGAATGGCTTGGCAATCAGGAGATTACTTTATTTCACACGGTACCTACGTTCTTCCGGTACTTAACCTCCTGTCTCGAAGTTCCTGTAGCTCTACCGAACCTCCGATTGATTCGGCTGGCAGGTGAGACGATTTATGGCAGCGATGTGAAGCTCTTCCAGGAATATTTTCCTGAGCCGTGCGTGTTGCAAGTAGGGATGGGATCGACTGAAACGGGAACCATACTGCAGGACACATACCTGCAATGCAGCAAATACCCGGATGGCGTAGTGGCTCCAGGATTTGCTACTGAGGATATGCAGTTGTCAATCGTTGACGGGGATGGGTTGCCGGTAGCCAATGGTGCAGTCGGGGAAATCACAGTTAGGAGCAAGTATATTTTTTCCGGCTATTGGAGGCGGCCGGATCTCACGGAGTCGGTGCTGTCCGCTGCCCGGGACAATAGTGAAGAGTGGATATATAGAACGCGAGACCTGGGCCGTCGGTTGCAAGATGGGCGTATATCGCACCTGGGTCGCAAAGACGCACAAATCAAAATTCGGGGGCACCGAGTCGACATTGGAGAAATTGAATTCACGTTGCTGAATCTATCGAATGTAAGACAGGCAGCAGTTGTCGCCGCGGAAAGGAAGACCGGCGAGAATCGGCTGATAGCTTACGTAGTGTCAGAGAACGAGATGCGACTTTCCGAGGATTCTCTTAGAGAGTCGCTTCGAGAGTACTTGCCGCAGTATATGATTCCGGCGGCATTTGTCTTCATCGATTCACTTCCAGTGACTGCCGGTGGAAAGGTAGATAGGGCTAATTTGACCAAGCGCAGATTCTCACGCGTCGCACGAAAGACAGTTGCGCCTCGTGATCATTCGGAAACCCACCTGTTTGCTATTTGGCAGGAAGTACTGAAGTCCAGCAATTTTGGCGTGCTTGATGACTTTTTCGATCTTGGTGGTGATTCTCTTCTTGCCATGCAAATGGCGATGCGTGTCGAAGAAGAGTTCGGAAAAGCAATCAACCTTGCGAATTTTCCAAGGAAAATAACGATCGAGACCCTTGGTGATGCGTTGATGCAGTGCGAGAAAGCGAATTTTCAGAAGCCGGTCCTGGCAATTAAAGACTCTGGTTCCCACCCGCCGTTGTTCTTTTTGCATGGCGATTATTTCAGCGGAGGCGCCTACTGTCGGAACCTCGCGCAGCATCTACATCCGGAGCAGCCCTTTTATGCAATTCCACCGCATGGTCTTGACGGGCAGGCGGTACCCCCGACTATCGAGGCGATGGCGGCTGATCGCGTGCGCGCGGTAAAGTCCATTCAGGCGGCTGGGCCGTATCGTTTGGGTGGCTTCTGCTGGGGAGGGACCGTTGCCCTGGAAATGGCGCGTCAACTTAAGGCTCAAGGCGATATCGTAGAAGCTCTTGTGGTAATTGACAATGATCCGAGAAACATTCAATTGCGTCCTGTACGCAAACAAATTCATCGCTTGTGCAGGTTGCTATCATTAAGCGAAGAGCAAGAACTGTCTTTGTTTACGAAGTATCGAAAAATCTCAGAAGGTTGGAGCGGCGCCGGGAGGGGCTTGAGCAACAAGGCGCGGTATTTGTCAGCCAAAGCACTGCGTATTGATCGAGTAATGAAAGTACTGTTCCCACCTGAATTGAAACCCGCGACTGTCTGCTCCGCAGAGAGTAGGAGCATCGCTGTCGACCACGACCGTCACTCGAGATGGCCAACATACCATGAGATACACCACAGTTATGTATCAGAGCCATACGATGGCAACGTCATACTTTTTCGCTCAAAAAGACTTCAGGATCGATATCCCGGGGACCCCAGAGCCGGTTGGCGCTACATTACCCAAAGTGTGAAGACGTGCTCGATTGAAGGAGACCACTGGACATGCGTGACGACGCACGCAGATGATGTAGCAAAAAAAATGAGTACGTACTTGTTATCGTTATCGGAGCAGTGAGTGCATCCAGTGAGTGTTCAGCTATGCCGCTCAGCCATAAGCGGTCGAAAAGTTTTTTTGTTGTCAGTATTGGCAATCTTGTCCGGATGCGATGGCAATGGCCCTCTCACGACAGGCGATCATGGTGTCTCGAATAGCTTTGCGGGCACCAAAGTAACTTACCTGGTCGCAACGCGACCGGGCGGTGGATACGATACTTATGCCAGGCTTATTGCGCGTTATATGGAAAAGCATCTGGGCGGTGCTGATATCAATATTCGCAATGTACCCGGAGCGGGAAATATCGTGGGTGCAAACCAGTTGTTCGTTGCCGATCCGGACGGATTGACGATAGGTACGTTTAATACCGGATTGATCTACGCCCAATTACTAGGCAGACGCGGCGTTGCCTTTGACCTTAACTCAATGAGTTGGATTGGAAAGGCCGCCAGTGATCCGCGAGTACTTGTCCTTAACAGCAAGTCGGCAATTGGCACGATTGACGAACTGCGAAACCATAAAGGACCAATTCTATTCGGCTCACCGGGCCAGGGTTCTGCCGCGCATACCGAGGCGATGATCATCGGCCGCCTGCTTGGCATCGATATCCGCGTGGTCGGTGGTTTCGGTGGAAACAGTGCTCAGCTAAGTATGTTGCGCGGAGAAATCGACGCTGTTTTCGGCTCTTACTCGACATTAAGGCGATTTATTGAGAACGGATCGGGGATGATTCTTCTGCATGTCGGCGGTGAGACGGTTTTCGGAGATACGGTTCCCGCGGCACAGACGTTTGCAACTGACGACGCAACGCGGACCTTGGTATCGTTGATAGAAATTACGTCAAAATTCGGTCGACTGACTGCGGCGCCGCCTGGGACGAAATCCGGCACGTTGGCCGTGCTTCGAGATGCCTACGCGTCTGCGCTGAACGATCCCGGGTTGATTGCTGATGCCAAGCGTCTGCGAATTCCCCTCGATCCGCTGTTTGGCGAAGATGTAGCGATGGGAATTGCTCAGGCTTTGGATCAGTCTCCGGCAAATCTTCGCGTATTGATGTCGTTGCTGGAAGACTGACGTTAAGTGACATGGATCTGACCAATGCTATTGGAATATTTTCGGATCCTGCACTTCTGGGTTTGATTTTTGCAGCGGTTGTCTGCGGCCTGTTTTTTGGCGTCGTGCCCGGCCTGGGCGGCAAGCTTGCGATTGTACTGTTTATTCCATTTGCTATTTCGCTTGAGCCGGAATCAGGCCTGGTCTTTTTAATCGCGATGCACTCGGTCGTGCACACTGGCGGCTCCGTTCCATCGATATTGTTCGGTGTTCCAGGGACAGGGCCCGATGCTGCCACGGTAGTCGACGGGTATCCTCTTGCCCGTCGCGGGCAGGCCGGTCGCGCATTGGGCGCCAGCCTTTGCGCTTCCGCCATTGGTGGGGTAATTGGTGCCACTTTTCTGATTGCGATGCTGCCGCTGATAACACCAATGGTGCTGGCCTTTAGTCCAGCGGAGTTTTTTCTGCTCGCAGTGCTGGGTATTGTCCTTATCTCTACCGTAAGCGGCGACAGCCTACGAAAAGGGATTATCGTTGGCTGCTTCGGACTTTGCCTGTCGTTTGTCGGGCAGAGTCCGGAAACCGGCGAGGCTCGATACGCATTTGGACAATTATTCCTGTGGGACGGGATAGACTTCGTGACGGCAGTGCTCGCGGTGTTTGCCGTGCCAGAACTGATTTCGCTCGGGGTGCGAGGAGGGGCAATTGCCGAAGCGGAGGATATTCGCTCTAACCGTATGAGCGGAGTCATTCGCGGAATGATTGATGTGTTCAAGCATCGATGGCTCGCGCTTCGCACGTCGCTAATTGGCGCCATAATTGGTTTGATTCCTGGACTAGGCGGCGATGCCGCCTCATGGATATGCTACGGACACGCCGTGCAATCGTCACGTAACCCGGATGCATTTGGCAAAGGTGCAATAGAGGGGGTCATTGCTCCGGAAACCGCAAATAATTCCAAAGAGGGTGGCGCACTTTTACCCACAATACTGTTCGGTCTGCCAGGTAGTTCCGGCATGGCAATGTTACTAGGTGCGCTGGTCGCATTAGGTATTCAACCGGGCCCGCAGATTCTCATAGAGCGCCCGGGTCTGATCTGGACACTTTTTGCTGTATTGGTATTTGCAAATATCCTTGCCGTCATACTTCTTCTCGCAATATCTCCGCGAATTGCTCGAATTGCAAGACTGAAGGCGGGACCTCTAATTCCGATCATACTGTCTTTGTCGCTGCTCGGCAGTTTTTTGAGCGCCCTGGATTGGCAGCATCTCGTAATTTTTATGGTGCTTGGAATGTTTGGTTATGGCTTGAAATATTTTGACTGGCCTCGCTCACCGTTCGTAATCGGGCTTGCGCTCGGCGGCATTGCCGAAGTGTCACTATTTCAGGCACTGGCTATCTGGGGCGTGTCTTTTTTTGGTCGACCACTTTCCATCGTGTTGCTGGCCATGATCTTCTTAAGCGTGGTCTTTTACTGGATCCGTCGACGGAGTCGAGAGGCTGCTGGCGATGAGTGATTTTCGCCCGGCCGTAAGTCTGACTATGTGTTGCTTTTTTGCGGGCACAGTTGTCGTAGCGACAAAATGGTCTTTTGCCTCAAGTCTCGCGCCGATTGTCGTTGGCTCGACCGGGCTTACGTTGTCGGTGCTCCAGTTGATATCAGATATCCGTGAAGCCGGTCGCAATCGTTCCAAAGTACCTGACAAGGCGTGGAGCCTGATGTCCTGGCTCTGCATTTTCGTGGTTGCGGCGTTGGCGATTGGGCTGTTGTGGGGAGGTTTCGTGGGCATTGCGGCATTCCTCAAGATTAGAGAACGCACCAGCGTCATCGTGGCCATCGGTGTAGCGGCTACCTACACAACAATAACCTGGCTCTTGTTCAGCGTCGCACTGGGTCTGGACCTCTTCCCCGGTTTCTTATTTACATAAACAGACACCGTGTCGACGGTACCGCAGGCCGTATGCTACGGTGAATTCTGAAGCACGAAATAACTACAATAAGAATTGAGCTGCTAATGGTTAGTCAAAGAGTTCTAGTGTTGGTAGGCCTGTTTTTATTCTGCACCGTTGCGCACGGCGAAGAGGATCAACAGGCTGAAGTTGTGGCCGCTCCGGCAGACATGGGCGCCGAAAATGCCAATACAAAAACCCAGTCGCCGGTGGAATCGCCAGCTACTGCAGATGCGTTTCCCCTACCAAATATTATAGTGGTAGGAGAACGGCGTTCTGCGCCACCTTCTGTAATAGTCCGTGATGCAACTGAGGCCGACTTCGTCGAATGGAATGTTCGAACTGCCGCAGGAGCGCTGGCACGAACGCCCGGTGTCAGTGTGCAGATCGGTGGTTCTAGCGGCGATGCAAGCCCGTGGATTAGAGGGTTTCGCGACCGCGACATACTCATATTGTTCGACGGTATACCGATTGGATCTGCGCTTGAAGGTTCGCTCGACCTCAATGAGATTTCATTGAACAGCATATCGAAGACTCGAGTAATGAAGGGTGCGCCGTCGGTAATATATGGGGCCAATGGGTTGGGGGGCGTCATAGATGTGATTCCCCGATCATCGGATCGTTTTGACGCTAAAGGCGCGGCGGTCGAGATTGCGGAAAACGGCGGGGAGTCCTACCGGGGGCATGTTGGCAGTAGCGCTGGCGCCTTGAACTACTTCATCACCGCAGGCTACGAAGCTGCAGACGATTACGCATTGTCATCAGACTATGAACCCGAGCCAAACCAACCGTCAGAAGATCGAATAAACAGTGATTTTGAAAGAATCACGGCGACGTTGCTACTGAACTCCGAAGGTTCATTCCTCGGCAATACCTCGCTGTTTCTAAATATGTCAGACATCGAGCGAGGGATTACGCCGAGATCCACTGGGGACGACCCGGACTTCGAACGTCTCACCGAGTCCCAGAGGTTGACCGTTGGTCTGTCCAACCAGTTCGAGTCATTGCCGATGTCGTTGAAGGCCTACTACAACCAATACGATAGCGAGGTAACGGTATATACCGATGAAACCTACAGTACGATTGACGAAATCGACACAGGCGAGGACTATTCGATCGGCCTGGCGGTATATGGATACGTTCCTACTTGGGATACGGGAACATTGGTATTGAGTGGGTCCTGGGCACGCGACGTATTCGAAGCCGAAGGTGTATTTGATGACTTCGACCGGGCAGAACTGAATACCGTGACGTTGTCTGCGGAACATGAGACCGTGCTATACGACCAATTATCGCTGGCCGTAGGACTGATATACACCCATGTTGATCAGCCAGCAGTCGACAGGGGAATAGACGAACTGAGTCCGCAAATTGCGCTCGGCTATAAGTTCGGCGGGAAGGTCTCGTTACACGCATCTGCCGCCCAAAGAACGAGGTTTCCAAAACTTCGCGAGTTTTATCGCAGACGATGGGGTAATCCCGAGTTGATTGAGCAGAGCGCGGACAATTTCGAAATCGGGGGAGCTTATCAACACAACGAACGCCTCACCACCGACCTGACAATATTCAGATCAGAGATTGACGGTTTAATTGACCGACCAACTCGGCGAAGCATTTATGAAAACCTCGACTCGATTACCTCCGAAGGTATTGAGTTGGCGTCCGGCGGTTGGTGGACCGATTCTTTGCATTTTCGCGTCAGTTACGCCTATGTTGATATTGCGGAGGAACTACCGGATGGCACTGAACGCCAGCTCCGCAGTCGACCGAAGCACCAGGGGTTCGCTGATTTTCGCTTTCGCTGGACTGATAGCCTGACAATATCGCTTAACGCCCTATACGTATCCGAACTCTATGACCTCGACGATGACCAGGTGCATAGGCGCTTGCCGACTTTTACAGTTTTTGATGCAAGAGTGTCGAAATCATTCCAGAATGGATTTAGTGCATATGCGGCAGTCTCCAACTTGACCGATAAGGATTACATCCTTCGAGTCGGCGACCCCCAACCGGGACGGGCATTCCGTATCGGTGTGACGTTTGGTGACTAGGCCAATGGGCTGTCGGTAGCTTTAATATAGCTATACGCAATTGCGAGAATCATTGGCCAATACTTGAGCTCGCCGAGCAGCGAAGGAAAGTAGGACGGTGGCCAGGGACGAATGGACTCACTTCGCTCGTCACCCCTTTGGGGGCGCCTGCGACGTCCATACTATCTGGGCCAGTTTGCCGCGCCTTGGCTCAACCTTGGCGCATTTATTCCGCGCCATCAATGTCAGTGGCATACCGTGACGAATACACGCGGGCCTTCAGAACACTAAGTAATAGATTTTGAAGCTATTTATCAACTAGTTACCAGGGCGTCCGACGATGTACAGCTGATATCCGCGAATTTCACGCATGTCGTCAGACTTTTCCAATGGTCGATTCGTAGTTAACCGTTCAGTCTGGCCAAGACCTTCGTGATGTAGTCGCAAACATGGAGTTGCCTGATGCCGTTTCGCCCTGAAATTGGACGGTTTTCAGCACTGAATGTGGCGCGTTTCCCAATAAAAACAAAGCCCCGCGCAAGGCAGGGCTTTGTAAATTATTGTTTTTCTTTCAGAATTTGGCTCCCCGACCCGGACTCGAACCAGGGACCAATTGATTAACAGTCAATCGCTCTACCAACTGAGCTATCGGGGAATAGCGCAATACCATCCG
>Ga0209456_10001030_pt1 | contig 13847 bp, 12 predicted proteins | sample COG_11_FD_184755 | JGI IMG/M metagenome (GOLD analysis project Ga0209456, IMG submission 184755) | Pelagic marine sediment microbial communities from the LTER site Helgoland, North Sea, for post-phytoplankton bloom and carbon turnover... | ecosystem: Environmental > Aquatic > Marine > Neritic...
CTGCTTTTAATGCCAGTGTATTTTCCCGTGGTGTTCCGTATTTTACTGCGCGTGGACCCGCCGAGTTATAGGCCAGGTTGCCGCCAATGGTGCACACCGATGCACTGGTAGGATCCGGTGGCCAGAAGAAACCCTGTTCGGCGGCAGCGTCCTGTACCGCCTGGTTTGTTACACCGGGCTGGACCACCATAAGCCTGTTATCCCGGTTGATTTCTATAATGTTGTCCATGCGTAGCATGCACAGTATCAGCGTGTGCCCGTCCACGGGAACCGTTGCGCCTGTTGTGCCGGTGGCCTGTCCACGTGTAATCAGGGAAACCCCGTGTGCCCGGCAGGCTGCGACGATGGAAGCCACCTGCAGGTGTGATTCAGGCAGGGTTACGGCGATCGGTTGTCCCTGCAGCGTGCTGTTGTCGTAACCGTAGGCGCGACAGTCAGCCGGGTCGGTGAGCAGCTGGTGCTCACCGAGGCGTGTTGCGAGCTGCGCGATGAAGTCAGGCAACAATGAAAGAGCTGATTGGACTCAAGGTCTTTTTAGTCCAGATATTCGAACAGTTTGACTATGCGCTGTACGCCGCTGACCTGCTGGGCCCGGGCGACTATGCCATCGGCCTCCTTATGATAAACCATGCCCATAAGAAAAACTGTCCCGTTTTCGCTCACAACTTTCACCCTGGACGGGTCAAAACCCTTGATATCCAGACCCACCAGCGAACTCTTGACCTTGGTCGTGATCCACGAATCACTGGAGCGTGTCATTGCCGAACTCGGCGCGGCAATCTGGATCTCGTTGTGTACGCGCCGGACCTGTTTGTCGCCACGTGCAATCTCGCCGGCGCGCGTACGCAAGGCCTGGCCCGGCGCCTCACCCGAAAGCAATACGATGCCGTTGTAACTGGTTACATTAATATGGGTCTGTTTCGCGATTTCCTCGTCTTTGCCAAGTGCATTCTTGATACGTAACTCAATAGCCTGGTCTTCAACAATTGAACCGGTGGTCCGCCGGTCGTGTACGACGGATGCTGTCGCTGCGGCGCCACCAATAAGCACCACAGGTACGCAGCCGCTCAATAGCGGGCTCGAGAGGCACAGGGCGCTGAGTACCAGCCGGCTTATTCTCATAAATGTATTCTCCAGTTCACTAGTTGTTGACAGGCTGGAATGCATCGGGAAGCCATTCGATTTTCATATCATCCGGCTTCCCCTCGATGGATACGACATCGAAGCGTGCCGGCTCGTTCCAGCTATGATGAATATTCATATAGTACCGGGCGCAATGGATGATCCGGGTCTGTTTGATTCGGGAAACCGTTTCTGCGGCGTGCCCGAAATGCGCCTGTTTGCGGTATCGTACCTCAACAAACACCAGGCTGTCGCCATCCTGCATGATCAGGTCGATTTCTCCTCGCCGGCAGCGAAAGTTCCGGCTTAACAAGCGCAGACCGCGGCGTTTAAGATACCCGCAGGCCAGTGATTCAGCGTGGTTGCCAATCCTCTTCCGGTTCATGATGTCCCTCCCTGGACGTAAGTTTTCGAGGTGCGCCCTCGCTGAACTGTGCCCACTCCAGGGCACGGTGTAATTGTTTGCGCTGGTCCAGGGTCAGGACACCGGTTGCACCGGGGAAAGAGGCAAAGCCCGGCATACTCAGTGTGTCCAGCCAGGGGATCACCTGGTAGGCGTCAAAGCCTAATGCAAACAGGCGCTGATGATGTTGATTACGGCCCGGCCAGGCCGAGCGCAGTTTCTCTCGTTGATCGGCCCACTGTCCTTCATGATCGAGTACCCAGGGTATATCGCAGAAAATCAGTCCGTCCATGTCGCGATCAATCGAGGCGGTGGATGTGGCGCCGAAGACATGCGATGTACTGTATACCGGGATATCACCGGCATGATGGAAACGTAACTGTGGTTTTATCTGCCGCGCCTGCTTGGGGAAAGCAAGCAGGAAAACGGCCTCCGCATCCTGGCGGCGCCGGGGTTCATACTCCAGTTTCTGGCCCAATAAACCTTCCAGTGAACGGTGGCGGTTTTTGCTGGTGTCCAGGTTGAGAACGGCTTGAATGGGGCCTTTGAAGTCAGCACTGCCGGGGGTGTAACGGCCCGTCTCAAGGACTTCGCCACCCAGAGGGCTGAGCTGTTCCTGGAAGGCGGTTAACACGCGCTGTCCCCACCCGGTGTCGGGTACCAGCGCGACCACCTGCCGGTGACCATCATTGATGGTTCTTTCCGCAACCTGACGGGCTTCGTCTTCCGGTGCCAGGCCAAAGTGATATAAGGGCAATTCACCGGTATGTTCTTCGCCCGTCTGGTTGAGCGCCAATACCGTTACCGGCAGCTGTCCTGATTGTTCCAATTGCTGGATGTTGTCCTTCAGCAACGGGCCAAGCACAAAGTCAGCGCCATCCTCAACAGCCTGCTGGTAAACGGACCAGATCAACTGTGGATTACCGCCGGTGTCGTAGAAACGCAGTTCGGGTGTTTCCAATTCGTCCTGGTAGTAGGCAGCCATAATGCCATCGCGGATGGCGGCGGCCGATTCGCCGGCACGCCCGCTCATTGGCAGCAGAACGGCAATCTGTTTTGGCCGTGCACCAAACCGCGCCACCTGATTCAAAATGTCCGGTAACAGGGCTGTTTCGGCGCTGTGACCTGGATAGCGTGCGCGCCAGCTATCGAGTTCCAAAGTCCACTGCTGCCGGTCAGACCGGTTTTGACGGGTAATGAGCACGAGTTCCATCCAGCCGCTGAGAGAATCGGGGGGCGGACTGGTGCTCAATTGCTGTAAGGAAATGTCTGACAGGCTGGAAAGCTGTTCCCAGATCCGGTACTGGTTTTCCAGTTTTTGTTGCTGATTTTCAAGCAGGCCGTCCAACCAGATCAACTGCCGGGCCGCTTCCAGCGCATTACCTGTCATCGCATAAGCCTCGGCACGCAACTGGTAATAGCGTTGTCCATGATTCGGCAGGGTTTCCGGGCTGGTGATTTTCTGTAACAGTTCCAGCGCCACATCAGGCTGGTGCCCGGCAAGGGCGCGTTGGGCATCCAGCAGTCGATAGCGGTTTTGCTGCACCGGCTCGAGACGGCCAGGGTCGATGCCGGCCAGCACCTGTGCCATCTGTTCCCATAACTGGCCCTGCGCCAGGTACTCTGCAGCGCTCAGGCGCAGCGGAATGTGTTGTTTTTCAGGTGCTGTTTTCGACTCGTTGAGATAAAGTTGGGCAGCTGCCAGATAATCCCCGCGTTCAACATTGGCACGGGCAGCCTGTGCAAGTGGATCTTCGGCAGGCGGTTGCGGGCGTTCCGGGGCCGTGGTGCAAGCGGTGATGGCTAGAACAGCGACGAACAGCAGTGAATATAATCGGTACACGATTCCTGGCGGCTTGGGTAACCTGGTAAGCCGGCTATTGTAAAGAGATATGGGCGCTTATGCATGCAATTTTCCAGCTTGATATGAATGTAACTTAGCTTAAGCGAAGGTCTTGTAAGCAGCCACGGAAGGCACGGAAAATTTCTTGTTTAATTCCGTGTATTCCGTGGCTAAATTAAACACTGTTCGATCGGACGCGGGACAGCCGGCGGCTTAAGTAAGTACCATTGCGGCTTGAGACATGGGTTCTAATGGATGAATGACAGCGCATGATGGCTTCCAGCCGGGTATCGGCGAATAACGGTATTCTGTACATCGTTGCGACACCCATCGGCAATCTGGCCGATCTGAGTTCGCGGGCTGTCGAGGTGTTGGGCAGCGTGGATCGCATCGCGGCTGAGGATACCCGACACAGCGGCAAGCTGATGCAATACTGTTCGATTCAGACGCCGATGCTGGCCTTGCATGAGCACAACGAACGGAAGCTTGCTCCCCGCCTTGTGGAGGATATGCTGGGAGGGCGGTCGATTGCGCTGATCTCGGATGCGGGCACGCCCCTGATCAGCGACCCCGGCTTTAATCTGGTGCGGCTGGCGCGCGCGGCGGGTGTGCAGGTTGTGCCGGTACCAGGCCCGAGCGCCTTGATTTGTGCCTTGTCAGCATCCGGCTTACCTACTGATCGCTTTGTTTTTGAAGGGTTTCTTCCCGCGAAAAGCCCGGCGCGCAGAAACCGGCTTGAGCAGCTTTGTGGTGAAACACGCAGCCTGGTGTTTTTTGAGTCCAGTCACCGGATTGTCGACTGCCTGCAGGATTGCCAGGCTGTGTTCGGGGCACAGCGTCAGGCCGTGGTGGCGCGCGAGCTCACCAAACAGTTTGAAACCATACACAGCGACACGCTGGGAAGGCTTGCGCAATGGGTGAGTGATGATCCGAATCAGCAGAAAGGGGAAATTGTGCTGCTGGTTCAGGGGCAAGCGGAGACAGAAAGCCACCAGGTGTCGCCCGAAGCAGAACGGATACTGCTTGTTTTGCTGGAAGAGCTGCCCATAAAAAAGGCCGCCAAGCTGGCAGCGCGCATAACCGGTGTTAACAAACGGGCACTGTATGAGAGGGCTCTGCGCGTGAAGGAAGCCCGCCACTGATATCGATTCGTTCAGTCGGCATTTGTCATACGCCCTGTTGCCGCAGTGCCCAGGTCACGTGTTCACGAACCAGCCCGGAAGGGTGATGCAGTCGGCTCTGCAGCGCCTTGATGACCCTGGCGCCGCTCGGCGCGTTACCGAGAGCGACGGCCAGATTACGCAACCAGCATTCGTAGCCGATGCGGCGAATTGCCGTGCCTTCCGTGTTATCCAGGAATTCCTGCTCACTCCATTGAAACAGTTTGATCAGTGTGATGTTGTCCAGCTGGTGTCTCGGCATGAAATCGGTTTCCTGGCTCGGGCTGGCAAAACGGTTCCAGGGGCAGATCAGCTGGCAATCGTCACAACCATAGATACGGTTACCGATAAGAGGGCGTAATTCCTCGGCAATCGAACCACGCAGCTCAATGGTGAGGTAGGAGATACAGCGCCGCGCGTCCAGCTGATAGGGCGCGACAATCGCCTGGCTGGGACAGATATCCAGGCAGGCCCGGCAGCTTCCACAATGGTTTTCGGCCGGTCGGTCAACGGGCAGGGGCAGGTCGGTGAACAGTTCACCGAGGAAAAACCAGGAGCCGCCTTTGTCGTCGATCAGATTGGTGTGTTTACCGATCCAGCCCAATCCGGCCTTCCGGGCAATCGCTTTTTCCAGCACCGGTGCACTATCCGTGAAGGCGCGATAGCCGAACGGTCCGACACGCTGTTCGATACGGCTGGCGAGTTGCTGCAGGCGTTTGCGCAGCACCTTGTGGTAGTCGCGGCCCAGCGCATAGCGGGACAGATAGGCCTGCAGGGGCTCCTCGAGTGCCTGTTGGGCATCGCTGGCCTGTCCGGGCCAGTAATCCAGCCGCGCAGAGATGATGCGCACGGTGCCCGGAACCAGTTCGTCGGGGCGGCTGCGTTTTGTGCCATGGCTTTGCATATACGCCATTTCGCCATGCCGCTGATGCTTCAGCCAGTGCAGCAGATGGGCCTCGTCTGCTGTCAGATCGGTATCGGTGATGCCGAGCTGCTGAAAGCCCAGTTCCCGGCCCCATTGTTTGATCTGGCCGGCCAGTGCTGCAAAATCGATCGAGGAACGATCGGTTGCTTTGGCAATGGCCGGACTGGATTTGGATGAAAGCTTCACGGTATGGTTGACGCCACCCTCTAGTGATGGACATTGTATGTCGAAAGCCGTTTACATTCCGCTTTATACCGCAGTGCAAGTGCGGGAACTGGACCGAATCGCCATCCAGGAAAAAGCTATTCCCGGTTACCAGTTGATGTGCCGCGCCGGACAGGCACTGGCAGACTGCGTCGGACGGCGCTGGCCTGCTGCCGGACAGGTGTGTGTGCTGTGCGGGCCTGGCAATAACGCTGGCGATGGTTATGTGCTGGCGCGCCTGCTGCATGAGTCCGGTCGGCAGGCAGAGGTCCTGTTCCTGTCCGACCCTGACAGCTTAGCGGGCGATGCGTTACGCGCCGCACAGGATTACCTGGCCGCCGGTGGTGAAGTGCAGGCCTTTACCGACTCGCTGCCGGTGCAGGCGGACCTGTTGGTCGATGCATTGCTGGGAACCGGGCTTGATCGCCCGGTCGAAGCAGGCTACCGGTTGGCCATCGAACGACTCAATGAGCATCAGGCGCCGGTATTGGCGGCGGATATCCCCAGCGGTCTGCACGCCGACAGCGGCCGGATACTGGGTGTGGCCGTAAAAGCGCACACCACAGTGACTTTTATCGGGCGAAAACGGGGGCTGTATAGCGGGGCTGGCGTACGCTGTGCCGGTCATGTTGAGTTTGACGGACTGGAAGTACCGGCCGACATCCATGCCGGTCGGCCTGCCGACGTGCAGCTCATCAAGCAGCCGGCGCTGGGGCCGTTGAGCCGGGCACGACAGGCCGATGCCCACAAAGGTGATTTCGGCCATGTCCTCGTCGTCGGTGGTAACCGTGGCATGGCGGGTGCGGCGCGGCTGGCGGCTGAAGCAGCAGCACGCTGTGGGGCGGGCCTGGTGTCGGTGGCAACCCGCGCCGAAAGCGTCCCGGCGCTAAATGCCGGTTGTTATGAGCTGATGGTGCACGACATTCGGCAGGCCGCTGAGCTCGACCCCTTGTTGTCACGTGCCAGTGTTGTGGTTGTCGGCCCCGGCCTGGGCCAGGACGGCTGGTCGCGCCGGCTGTTTGAGCGTGTGCTTGACTCAGAGCTGCCGCTGATTGTGGATGCCGATGCCTTGAATCTGCTGGCCAGGGACCCGCTGGGTCGGGATAACTGGATACTGACACCGCACCCCGGTGAAGCAGGCCGCCTGCTGGGGCAGGCAACATCAGGCATTCAGCAGGACCGCTTCGCGGCGATCCGGCAGCTGGTGGATCGCTATAACGGCGTGGTTGTGCTGAAAGGGGCAGGCAGCTTGATTGCCGCAGCTTCAGGGCCGATAGCGCTTTGTGACAAGGGCAATCCCGGCATGGCCAGTGGCGGCATGGGTGATGTGCTGAGCGGTGTGCTGGCTGCCTTGCTGGCGCAGGGCCTGGGTTTGTTCGAAGCCGCCAGCGCAGGCGTCTGGCTGCATGGCAAAGCCGCCGATCTTGCCGCCGGCGAACATGGCGAGCGAGGTCTGCTGGCCGGCGATTTGATGCCGTTTCTGCGTAAGCTGATCAATGCTTAAAAGATATCTGCAAGACCAGGCAGCCACAGAAGCCTTCGGCGGACAGTTGGCAGCGGCATGTAAAGGTGGCTTGCTGGTCTTTTTGCACGGTCAGCTAGGAGCCGGGAAAACCACGCTGGTGCGTGGTTTTCTGCATGCATCCGGCCATAGCGGTGCGGTCAAGAGCCCGACCTATACACTGGTCGAGCCCTACACCACTGTGCACGGAAATCTTTATCACCTGGATCTGTATCGCCTGGCCGATGCGGAAGAGCTGGAATGGATTGGTATCCGGGATCTGTTCGAGGATGAAAGTATCTGTCTGATCGAATGGCCGGAGCAGGGTGCCGGAATTTTGCCGCAACCGGATTTGCGTGTTTATCTGCGGGTCGAGGGCAGCGGCCGGGAGATACGAGTGGAGGCCGCTTCACCACGTGGTGAGCAGCTTGTGCGAATTGTTACCTTAAATCAGCAGGCTGCCAGCTAGCGGCCGTCTTGCTTGACTTTCTAGATAGTGGTGCTATCTTTACGGGAATTAAGGTAATTTATTAATATTTTTCTCGAGATGCGGTACAGATTGAAGCAAGGTTTCCGGGTTGGGGAGAAATCGGGGTTGATTCGGCTGGGTTGGCTCTTTGTTCTGTTGGTGACTTCGCTGGCACTGCTGCCGGCGTCGGCCGTCAATGCGGGTGCGTTGCAGGTGCAGAGTGTGCGTTTGTGGGCTGCACCGGATAGTACCCGTGTCGTCTTCGACGTCACCGGTCCGGTCGAGCACCGTCTGTTCACACTGAAAAATCCTGATCGCCTGGTCATCGATCTGCCCAATGCCGCTATCGACAGTAAGGTCAGGAAAGCGCAGACCCGGGGAGGCATTGTCAAGAACCTGCGCAGCGGTCCAAGAAATAAGAAAGATCTGCGCCTGGTGCTGGATCTCAAAGACGCGGTAAAACCCAAGAGTTTTGTTCTGAAACCCAACGAGCAGTATGGACATCGCCTGGTTATCGACCTGTTTGAATCGGGACCGGTTACGAAGGGTGCGCCGAAAAAGACCCAGACCGCCGGCAAACCCACCAAACTCAGAGATCTTGTCATTGCCATTGACGCCGGGCACGGTGGCGAAGATTCCGGTGCGCGTGGCAAGCGGGGCACGCATGAAAAGGATGTAGCGTTGGCTATTGCGCGACGCCTGGCCAAACTGGTTGAAAAAGAACCGGGCATGCGGCCGGTAATGATCCGCGACGGTGACTATTACATTGGCTTGCGCAAACGTATCGAAAAGGCGCGAAAACACCGGGCTGACCTGTTTATTTCCATTCATGCCGATGCTTTCCGGGATCGCAGTGTACAGGGCTCATCCGTGTTTGTGATTTCACGGCGCGGGGCTTCCTCGGAAATGGCGCGCTGGCTGGCAGCGCGTGAGAATGCTGCCGATCTGGTGGGGGGCGTCAGCCTGGATGACAAGGACGACCTTCTGGCGGAAGTGTTACTTGACCTGGCCCAGGCAGCAACCCTGGAAGCCAGCAACGAGGTGGCCGACAAGGTGCTGGCTGAGATGAAGCAGCTCGGCAAGGTGCACAAGAAACGTGTTCAGCATGCCGGTTTCGTGGTGCTGAAATCTCCGGACATCCCGTCGCTGCTAATCGAGACCGCCTATATCTCCAACCCGGCTGAGGAAAAAAAGCTGAAAAACTCCAGGCACCAGCAGAAGGTTGCAGGTGCCATTATGAAAGGGGTGCGCAGTTACTTCACCGCTAATCCACCGCCCGGCACCCTGCTGGCGCGGACCAGTTCGCGTCGCCATGTCATTCGGCGGGGCGATACCCTGAGCCATATCGCACAAACTTACGGGGTAAGTATGCGCTCTCTTCGCGCCACCAATAAGCTGACAAACGACCGTCTGCTGGTCGGCAAAGTGCTGGCCATTCCCTCCAAGGGCGGTTAGTCCGCCGCTATCAGTGGCTGCGTTGTATGGCCGGTATAACTGTTTAGTGCAGGCCAGCTGCGGTTACCCGTAAGGGTGCATTTCACGTTAATATGTCAAAATGCGCATCCACCTGCTCGAACCGCAGCTCATCAATCAGATCGCCGCCGGCGAGGTGGTGGAGCGCCCGGCTTCCGTGCTCAAGGAGCTGCTGGAAAACAGCCTGGATGCCGGTTCGTCAAAAATTGAAATCGATATCGAAGAGGGCGGCAGGCGTCTGATCCGGGTGCGCGATAACGGCCACGGCATCCACAGGGAGGATCTGGCGCTGGCCTTGTCGCGTCATGCAACCAGCAAGATCGCTTCGCTGGAGGACCTGGATCGGGTCGTCAGTATGGGGTTTCGCGGCGAGGCGTTGCCGAGTATCGCCTCGGTTTCCCGTCTCCTCGTGCAGTCACGCACTGCTGAAGAGGCAAGCGGCTGGCAGGTGCAGGGCGACGGCAGGGAAAAAACCGCTGATCCTGAACCGGTACCGCATCTGCCGGGGACTACTATCGAAGTGCGGGATCTGTTTCATAATGTGCCGGCGCGACGCAAGTTCCTGCGCGCAGAAAATACCGAGCAGAAACACCTCGAGGGTGTCGTTCAGCGTATTGCCTTGAGCCGTCCGGAGGTTGAACTGGTGGTGCGCCGTAAACGCAAGGTGCTGTATCACCTGCGTCCGGCTCGAAGCGAGGCGCAACAGCTCGAAAGGCTGCAGGTACTGCTCGGCGAGCCGTTTGCGCAGCAGCTGATCGGCTTTGACCACAGTGCCGCCGGCTTGCGTCTGTACGGCTGGATTGCTGAACCGACCTTTTCCCGCAGCCAGGCCGATTTGCAGTTCTTTTTCGTCAATGGGCGCGCGGTACGTGACAAGCTGCTGGCGCACGCGGTACGCCAGGCTTACCAGGATGTGCTGTATCACGGTCGTTATCCGGCCTTTGTGCTGTACCTGGAACTGGAGCCGGCGGCTGTGGATGTCAATGCACACCCGGCCAAACACGAAGTGCGTTTCCGTGAATCGAGGCTGGTGCACGATTTCCTGTTTCGAACGGTTCACAAGGTACTGGCTGACGTACGGCCGGCTGCAGATCAGCCGGCACCCGCGCCGGTACATTCTATGCCGGTGTCGGGTTACAGTCCCGAGCAAGGTTATCGGCAAAGTGGAATGCCGCTGCAGGTGAATGAACAGCTCAGCCATTACCGGCGCCTGCATGGCAGCATGCCTGCTGCTGCAACGGCGCCGCTATATGAACAGGCGGAGCCTCAGGCCGAGGCACAAACTGTCCCGCCGCTGGGTTTCGCGCTGGCGCAACTCAAAGGCGTCTATATTCTAGCCGAGAATGAGCAGGGGCTGGTGCTGGTGGATATGCACGCTGCACACGAACGAATCAGCTACGAGCACCTCAAACGCAGCTACCAGGACGACGGCATTCGTTCCCAGCCTTTACTGGTGCCGTTAACTCTGGCCGTCAGTCGCGCTGAAGCCGATGAGGCGGAGCAGAGGCAGGCATGGTTTGCCACACTGGGCTTCGAAATTGACCGCCACGGCCCTGAACAGTTGCTGGTGCGGCAGGTGCCGGCGTTGTTGTCTGACGTTGATATCGAAGTGCTGGTGCGTGATGTATTGTCGGACTGTCACAGCCACGGACTCAGCCGGCGGATTGAAGAAACCATCAATGAGTTGCTGTCGACCATGGCTTGCCACGGTTCTGTTCGCGCCAATCGCAGTCTGACGATCCAGGAAATGAACGCCCTGTTGCGCGATATGGAACGAACCGAGCGCTCCGGTCAATGTAACCACGGTCGGCCGACCTGGGTACAGATTGGCTTGCAGGAACTTGATGCCCTGTTTCTACGCGGCCGGTAACGCCATTCCAAGCGCGCCAGTTTTATGCATCGACCTCTGGCAATCTTATTGATGGGCCCCACCGCTTCCGGTAAAACCGCTGTCGCGGTGGAGCTCGTGCAGCATTTGCCACTGGAAATCGTCAGCGTTGATTCTGCGCTGGTGTATCGCGGTATGGATATCGGTACCGCCAAACCGGACGCCGAAACCCGGTGCATTGCACCACATGGCCTCATCGATATACGCGATCCCTCCGAGGCCTATTGCGCGGCCGAATTTCGCCAGGATGCGCTGCGTGAAATGGAAGCGATTCGCGCTCGCGGCAAACTGCCATTGCTGGTCGGCGGTACCATGCTCTATTTCAGGGTCCTGCAGCAGGGCCTGTCTGATCTCCCCGCTGCCGACACCGGCGTGCGGGCGCAGCTCGCGGCCGAAGCCCGGGAGCAGGGCTGGCAGGCCATGCACGCCCGTTTGCGCCGGGTTGATCCGCGCTCGGCAGCACGAATTCATCCCAATGACCCGCAACGCATCCAGCGTGCGCTGGAAGTTTATGAGCTGAGTGGTTCATCGCTTAGCGAGCTCTGTGCAGCCGGGCGGCAGGCGCCGCCAGCTTACCGGTTCCTGAAAATAATACTGGCACCGGAACAACGGAAGGTACTGCACGGACGTATCCGGCAGCGTTTCGATATCATGCTGGTGCAGGGTTTTCTGGACGAGGTGCAGCGACTACGTGCACGTCGTGATCTCAATCCAGGATTGCCATCGATGCGGGCTGTAGGTTATCGCCAGGCCTGGGAGTACCTGGATGGGGAACTCTCGGAGGGAGAGTGGGTCGAGCGGGCTGTTATCGCTACCCGCCAGTATGCAAAAAGGCAACTGACCTGGCTCCGCAGTGAATCCGATTGCCACTGGATTGACCCGCTCAAGGAAGATGCCGTGGCCCGTATTCGTTTTTTGATGAACAGAACTGGAGCAGCCACCACATGAACGTGCTATAGTTTTGGCGGAATACAAAAAAACAACCGCACGGACGCGGTTTTGTGACCTGGGCTCACTTTGAATAAGTACAATGATCCCGGCAGGAGAACGAACTTGGTGCACGTTACGAGAAAAAGGAGAACTGAGATGGCCAGAGGGCAGTCGTTACAAGAACCCTTTCTGAATGCACTCCGTAAAGAACGTATTCCAGTGGCTATTTACCTGGTAAATGGTATTAAATTACAAGGCCAGATTGAGTCCTTCGATCAATTCGTGGTGTTGTTGAAAAACAGTGTCAGCCAGATGGTGTACAAACATGCCATCTCTACCGTGGTGCCGGCGCGTAATGTCCGACTGGCGACTGCTGATGAAGGGAGCAACGGCGCTGAGCCGGGAAACGCCTGATACCACAGCATTTATCCGGAATCGGAGTTTGAGTCCGATTCCGGTATATCATACAAACTATGTTTGAACGTCCCCAAAGCGGCGAGAGGACGGTTCTCGTTCACGTCGATTTTCCCGGCGAATCAGATCCCGAAGACCTGCTGGAGTTTGCCGATCTTGCCGCGTCTGCCGGTGCGCAAGCGATTGCCACTGTCACGGCCAGCCGCAATGCACCGGATCCCCGCTTCTACGTCGGCTCGGGTAAGGCTGAGGAAATCCGTGACCTGTTGAGTGCGGAAGACGCCCAGCTGGTGATTTTCAATCATGAACTCAGCCCCAGCCAGGAGCGCAATCTGGAGCAGCTGTTGCAGGCCAGGGTGCTGGATCGAACCGGCTTGATCCTGGATATTTTTGCCCAGCGTGCGCGTTCGTTTGAAGGTAAGTTGCAGGTTGAACTCGCCCAGCTCAAACACCTGTCGACCCGTCTGGTGCGCGGCTGGACTCACCTGGAACGGCAGAAAGGCGGTATCGGCCTGCGTGGTCCGGGTGAAACCCAGCTGGAAACCGACCGGCGTTTACTCGGCCAGCGGATTAAACAGATCCACAAGCGACTGGACAAGGTGCGCAGCCAGCGCGCCCAGGGGCGGCGCGCCCGCGAGCGCGCCGATGTGCCGACAGTCTCCCTGGTGGGTTATACCAATGCCGGAAAATCAACTTTATTCAACCGCTTATGTAATGCCAATGTGTATGCGGCCGATCAATTGTTTGCCACGCTCGACCCCACCCTGAGGCGTTTCAGTCTGCCGGGATTCGGTGACGTGGTACTGGCCGATACAGTAGGTTTCGTGCGCCAGCTGCCGCACGAACTGGTCGCAGCGTTCCGCTCCACCCTGGAAGAAACCCTGGAGGCTGATTTATTGCTGCACCTGGTCGATGCCCACGATCCGGAACGGCATATGCGTATCGAACAGGTCAACGAAGTACTGGCTGCTATCGGGGCCAATGCCGTCCCACAGATCCTGGTATACAATAAGACCGATCTAAGCGCCGAACCGCCGCGCCTGTTACGCGATGTGCAGGGGCGGATTACCCGCCTGTGGTGTTCGGCGCGCAGCGGCGAAGGTCTCGACTTGCTGGAGCAGGCGTTGGGTGAGTTTTTTCTGCGCGACCAGCTGCAAGGCTGGCTGCAGTTGCCCGCCAGTGCGGGGCGTTTGCGAGCGGCTATCTACCAGACCGGCAGGATATTGCAGGATGTCGCGGATGAGTCGGGTGGCTGGTGGCTGGAGGTGCGGATCAGCCGGCGCGAACTCGACGGCTTGTACCGGCGTGAGGGACAGCAATACGATCTCTACGCCAGCCGGGAGTCGGTTGATGTTGCGGGCGCAGCCCAAGCTCCCTAGAATCCACATCTTTGGTTTTTCGATAATCACTTATTTTTTTCCCACGCTACGGAGTTAAACATGGCCTGGAACGAGCCGGGAGGCGGTAACAATAAGGATCCTTGGGGTGGTCGCGGTGACCAGGGCCCGCCGGATC
>Ga0209456_10001032_pt1 | contig 13834 bp, 14 predicted proteins | sample COG_11_FD_184755 | JGI IMG/M metagenome (GOLD analysis project Ga0209456, IMG submission 184755) | Pelagic marine sediment microbial communities from the LTER site Helgoland, North Sea, for post-phytoplankton bloom and carbon turnover... | ecosystem: Environmental > Aquatic > Marine > Neritic...
CGAAAGCGTGCAGTGTCAGTGCGAAGCCCCGTGGTGACGAAGTCACTTTACGGGGTCAGTGTCAGTGTCAGTGTCAGTGTCAGCGCCAGTGCCAGCGTCAGTGACCGTGTTTCCTCGCTGCTAGTGCTGTGTCACTCTCCCGTCCATGAGCGAAGACGCATGGCCCCCGCATCCCTTCGCCGAGCTGATCGGCTTAACCTTCGAGTCGGCGGAACCGGGTAGCAGCAGATGCCGTGTTCCCATCCGCGCGGAGCTCCTCAACCCACACGGGGTGGTGCATGGCGCGATTGCCTATGCGCTTGCGGACACGGGCATGGGCGGTGCCCTCTATCCGTTGCTCGAAAACGGCGAGAGCTGCGCCACGATCGAGATCAAGATCGTCTATCTTTCCAGCGCACGCGAAGGTGATCTGGTTTGCGACACGCGCGTCGTTCGCAAGGGTTCACGCGTGGCGGTGCTCGAATCGGAGATCTTCGAGTCGGACCGCCTCGTCGCAAAGGCGCTCGGCACCTACTCGGTCCATAGTCGGTGAAACAGCTTAGCTCTTGATCTCGAAGGTCATGCCCGCCGCGCGAAGGCGTTCAACGAGGCGCATGCCCATCGACGAAGCGGGAGTGAGGATGCCACCTTCGCTTTGAAGCTCTGCGCCATCGAGAGCGAGGCAAAGCGCCGACTCGGAGAGCATGACGGCCGTCGAACCGTAGCCGGCGTCACGCTGGTCGGCGACCAGACCCCGCACCGACTCGCCGTCGCCGAGGGCAGCAAGCCGCACCTTGAAGTACCCCTTGGCGCGCACTTCTTCACTCGGACCTTCGCCTGGCGAGGGAAGGCGCTTCACGAGAAGCGGCCGCGTGAAGGGCAGAACAAGCGCCCCCATGAACGCCACGATGCCTCCTGCAAGCGTAACGGCTCTCGACAGTCCTTTGGCGCCTTTGCCAGTGCTCATCACCTCGGAGTAGCGGAAGCTCTCTCCCCAGGGCAGCCCGATGAGCGCATGGCTTCGCCGCACGATACGCGTGTTGACCGCCGCCATGAGGAACGGCCCGGTCCACATATCGAAGTCCTTATCGAAGCGCACGCCGGTCTGGTCGCTCTTATCCGGCCCCCGGACGCCCTTGGGATTGAGCGCATACGGGTTGCCCAGGACCTTTCGTATACTCGGGTCTTCCTTTAGCTCGTCGACGATGTTGAGCATGCTGGCAAAGGTGCCGCCGCTTAGCCCGCCGCTCATCTCGCCTGCAGCCATTTTGACCTCGGACGCATATCTTCCGTGGCGCTCCTTGAACGCTTCCTGAACCATCAGGGTGCCGAGGTCGGACGGAATCGAGTCGTAGCCGCAGCAGTGCACGATCCGTGCGCCAGTCTTCTTTGCTTCTTCGTGGTGGGCATCGATCATCGCCCTGACGAAGTGCGTTTCTCCGGTGAGGTCGCAGTAATCGGTGCCGTTGCGCACGCAGGCCGCGACGACCTCGGCGCCGTACTTCGCGTATGGGCCAACGGCGCTGATCAGAACGTCGGCTTTCGAAGCGATCGCGTCGAGTGAGTCGGCGTCGAAGCTATCGCCGATCAGGATCGGAAGCTCGGGGGCGCCCACCTCGCTGGCGACGCCCTCGAGCTTCTCCTTGTTGCGCCCGGCAAGCGCGAGCCGAAGCCCCGTCTCGCCACCGAGGTAGTTGCGGACAAGGTAGTCGGCGACCAGGCGCCCGGTAAAACCGGTCGCGCCCCAAAGAACGATGTCGAAGTCACGGGAGCGATCGCGTGGGCGGGGGAGGGTGGGCATTGCGCGTTCATAGGGCAGGGGGGGGGCCAGTGCCAGTGCCAGCGTCAGTGTCAGCGCGTAGCGAGCGGCGGGGGCTGGAATCCACCTCGGACGTTCGCGAGCAGCTCCGCGAAGCGGAGTGTCGTCTTGTCGGCAAGATACGGTCCGACGATTTGGATGTTCACGGGCAAGCCCTCCGGCGTGACACCGACGGGGGCGCTCGTGGCCGGCAAATATGCTGCGGTGGCGAGCGCGATCCAAGAGACGTGGTCCATGTACGGCCGCTTCTTCCCGTTGACGATGAGCCTCCGCGACAAATGGTTGCCTCCGGTCTGATGCGGGAAGGCTGTTACAGGGCCGACCGGCGTGAGCAGGATGTCGATGTCCTCGAAGAGCTTCTGGCATTGCCAACGGATGCGGGTGCGCCCCTCGTTCGCGCGGTTCCAGTCTGCATGGGATTGGTGCATCCCGCGCGATGCGTTCTTCGTAATCAGATTGGTCTTGATCTCCAGCTCTTCGGCGAGCGCGTAGTAAGGCAGCAACATGCGCGTCAGCGCCCTCAACGACTTGGGCATGTCTCCTCCGATGACGCCCATCAGTAGTCGTAGGTAGAGGGGAACGATCCTCTCCAGTTGAAGCGGCGCACCGATGTCGATCAGCTTCACGTGTGGCCGGAGCGCTTCGATCGTCGCCTCGAGCTCGTCACGAACGCTCGAATCAATTGGGCAGAGCGGGTCGTCCAACCAGTACCCGACCCGGAAACCTTCTAGTCGCTCGGCCCGCGGCGGAGGCAGCTCGAGCGTCCATCCATCGCGTGCGAGCATGTCCGGACCCGCCATGACGTCGACCGCCAACCGCAAGTCGCCGGCTGTCCGAGCGAGCGGGCCAATCACTGCAAGATCAGGCTCGCTCTTCGTTCCTGGTGGTCCCGGAATGTGCCCACGCCCCGGGATGATCCCGTGTGACGGTTTGTGCCCATAGACCCCGCAGTAGTTGGCGGGCGTTCGAATCGAGCCCCCGATGTCGCTTCCGATCTCCAAAGGCACGAAGCCCGCAGCGATCGATGCTGCGGCGCCACCCGAAGACCCTCCGACGGTACGCGTCACGTCCCAGGGGTTGTTGGTGAGCCCGTAAACCGCGTTGAAGCTCTGCCAATCGCCGGCGTACATGGGAAGGTTTGTCTTTCCGAGAACGATGGCTCCGGCATCGATTGCTCTGTGAACGGCTACTGCGTCTTCCTCGGGCACGTGGTTGCGCAGCTCGGGCGCCCCCGACGTGGTCACCAGACCCGCGGTCTCCAAAGAGTCTTTGACCGTGATCGGCAATCCGTGCAGCACACCGAGGTCTTCCCCGCTCGACCGTGCCGCATCCGCCGCCCGTGCGTTGTCCCGCGCCCGCTCGTAGTCTTTCGCGACGACGGCGTTAAGTGCGGGATTCAGAGCCTCGATGCGGGCGATGCAAGCGTCCACGAGCTCGAGCGAGCTGACCTCACCACTGCGCAATAGCGCCAAACACTCCGAAGCTGATCGGTTGCTCAACTCTTCCATCGTGTTCCCATGGTGGCGCAGACTACCCCGAGCCTGGGACTCAGGCTAAGGTCCTTTGCGTGAGTGAGGCTCTCGAAAAGCGCGCCGCTCTGAAGCGCTGGCTTCGGGACCGGCTGACAGAGGGAGAGCGTCCCAAAGAGGACTGGCGCCAGCTCTGGGAAGCGACTTGGGAGCATCTTCTGGCCACCCCGGTTCATGACTTGATCGACGCTGGTGCGGTCAAGGCCCTTGCGGAGCGCCTCGCCGACCCCGAGCTCATCACCGAGTTGTCGCGTCCGATCGCGGCAACCCTTGCCCCAGCAATCATTGCGGAGATCCGTGAGGACGATCAGCCGGTGGATCGCTTTCTGCCCCCTGAGGCTCAGGAGAAGCTTCAGGAGGCCCTGGCGCGGCCTGGGTTCGTTCACCCCGATTGGGTACGCGCCATGTTCCGTGGCGAGGCGGCCGAAGCGGTGCTCAACGACGCCCTGTACCGCGCACTCAAGGAGTTCTCGACCCTTCTGCCGCGTCTGCTGGTGAAGATTTCCCCGATGGGGCGCTTCGGGGTGCTGGGCAGTGCCGGCGCGCTCGCCGAGAAGCTGATCGAAGAGCTAGAGAAACTCATCGAGCCCGAGATCAAGTCATTCCTCGCCGAAAGCACGGAACGCGTCCTCGAACGCGCAGCCGATTTCACCATCGCGAAGATCGACGACCCGGCGTCGATCGAGTTTCGCGCCACCTTTGTACGCTTCGTCCTTTCGAAGTCGCCTTCCTTCTACTTGGAAGTGGCGGACGACGAGCTGATCAGCGACATCGGCGAGATCGTGGAGCTGACCACGCAACACGTGCTCGGGATGGCGGACGTCCGGGCGGCCATCCACACCCGCATCGATCAGGTGATCGAGTACTCCGCAGGCAAGAGTCTTGGCGACGCCCTGCTGCTCGAGGGAGGCAAAGCTCGACTGCCGATCGACGCCTTGGCCGATGCCACCTGGCCCGCCTTCACCACGGTGCTCGCGAGCCCTCAAGCACAGGCATGGATGGACGTCCTCCTCGATGAGCTCATCGACGAGTATGAGCGCTAAACATGTGCTACGACTTTGATCTCGATCATCAGATCCGGTGCTGCTAGCTCGGCCACGCCGATCAGGCTCTGGCTGACCTGGGGGTTGCTGCCGTATGCCTCGGCGCGCGCTCCGAAGAACGCACCCATCTTCTCTTCGTCTCCGAGCACGGCGCTCATGTCGGTGACGAATAGCGTCTCGTACGCGATGTCGTCCATCGTTGCGCCGAACTTCTCGAGGACCGTGGCGATGTGTGCGTAGGCCTGCCGTGCCTGCTTGACGATATCGCCCGCATGAAGCGTCTTCCCCCGCTCGTCCATGCTCACCGCACCGGACAAGTGGATCGTGTCGCCCATGCGAACGCCGTCCGCGATGAAGTCCTTGAAGGGCCCAAATGCAACCACTTGTTTGCTCGCCATGCGTACCTCCGTTGGGGGAGATTAGCGGCGCAAGAGGCAAATGACGATAGGGATTCGACCCGTCTTTGGCAGTCGTCCCATAGAACCTCTAAGATAGAAAGATGGGGCTTATTCGTTTCTTAGCGGGGGCGGCGGGGCTATGTCTCGCCTTGGGTTGTATGTCTGGTTGCTCGGGTGACTCGGGTCCGCCACGCGGCGGCGAGGGCGGCACGGGCGGCATCATACCCGTAGATTGTGGCGACGGCGTGCGCGATGCGACCGAGGCTTGCGACGACACGAACAATGACGACGGCGATGGATGCGCGGCCGACTGCTCGATGATCGAGCCCGGGTATCGCTGCCCGGTGGTTGGCGCAATGTGCGTGGCGATCGTCTGCGGAGATTCGCGCATCGACACCCCCGAGAGTTGCGATGACGGCAACGCGACAGGCAACGACGGATGCAGCGCGACCTGCGAGCGCGCAGATGGATGGAGCTGTCCGGTTCCGGGCGTAGCATGCGTGGCCACCGAGTGTGGCGATGGGATCGTGGCCGGCTTCGAGCAATGCGACGACGGCAACGCAGCCACCCCAGGATGCTCGGACGAGTGTCAGCTCGAGGACGGATTCAAGTGCACCGTCCCCGGCGAGGCGTGCGAGCCAACCGTCTGCGGTGACGGCACCCGCGAGGGCACCGAGCAGTGCGACGACGACAATGTCACGCCCTTCGACGGATGCGACGCGAACTGCAAGAACGAGCCGAACTGCAGCGGAGGGGTTTGCCAACCCGTGTGCGGCGACACCGTGATTCTTCCCGGTACAAACGAAGCCTGCGACGACGGGAACACGAGCGATGGCGACGGCTGCTCGAGCACGTGCCAGGTCGAAGAGGGATTCGAGTGCGAGCTTCTGCCTGTGCCGCTGCCTGACGAGCTCTCGATTCCAGTGATCTACCGGGATTTCCGTAGCTACGACAGCTCGAGCTCCGACCCGTTTAGCCCGGACTTCAACAATCCCGGCGACGGCAACTCCAACATTGCGTTCGACATCACGGAGGACCTCCTCGACATGGAGGGCAAGCCCGTTCTCTCGGGCGAGAACTTGTACGTCTCCGGCTCCAACGAGGGCCCGCCGCATACCGCCGCGTCGTTCGCGCAGTGGTACCGGACGAGCCCAACGCTCGATTCGCAAGGGAACCTCGAGATCGTAGGCGAGCTCTTGCTCGGTTCGAGCGGTGACAACGTCTATCAGTTCTCCAGCAGCGAGTTCTTCCCGCTCGATGACGCTAACCTGGCGCCGTTCGCGTGGCCGAATGAGCCGACCTACGGGGAGGTTCTCCATGTCCCGAATGTTGGCGGCGCACCGCGCAACTTCGGTTTCACCACGGAGGTGCACTACTTCTTCGTCTACCAAGGCGACGAAGTGTTGTCGTTCAGCGGCGACGATGATCTGTGGGTGTTCGTCGACGGGTTCCTGTGTTTGGATGTGGGTGGGCTTCACCCGAGCCAATCCGACGTGATGAGCTTTGCCGACCCAACGGATGCCAACAGCGCGAAGCAGGACACCATCGTGGCCGACTGCAAGGCTCGCCTGACGTCCGGCGACGTATACGAAGTGGCGATCTTCCACGCGGAGCGCCACACGAACGCCTCGAACTTCAGCCTCACCCTCGACGGCTTCGTCACCGAGAGGTCAACTTGCGACTACGAGTGCGGCGACGGAGTCGCGACACGCTTCGAGTTCTGCGATGACGGTGTCGACGAGAACACCGGCGCCTACGGGCACTGCTTGGCGGATTGCTCGGCGCTTGGCCCCCACTGCGGCGACGGCAACGTCGACGAAGGCTTCGAGGAGTGCGACGACGGCGACAACCTAGGTGGCGAAAACGGCTGCAATCCGAATTGCACCCTCGGCGGAACCTGCGGCGACGGCATCAGACAACCCGAGTTCGGCGAAGCCTGCGACGCCGGCCCAGACAACGGAGCCCCAGGCTCCGGCTGCAGCAACACCTGCGAAGTCGTCGTCCAGTAGCGCCGATTCGGAATCCTAGAGCGACTCGCAGGTGACTGAGGCGTACGTCGTGAAGCCCTCCACGACCGGCATTCGGATCGTATTGCTTCCGTCGCCAGGCCAACCCCATCCGAGGTCGCAGCCTGCTGTTCCACCGATATTCACTAGGACCTCGCCCGGGCCGACCTCGACCTCGACGTAGCCGCCGGTGCCAAAACGCGTCGTTGCCTCCAAAGCGAGGCTCGGGAGCCCTGTCTCGTTGCTGTAGTACCGCCCTTCCTCTGCACCCACGAGGTCGAACGTCACGCCGGCGAGCGGGGGATCTGTCCAAATGAAGACGGCCGCGGTATCTGGGAAGGGGTAAGGTGAATCGATTAAGCGGTATGCCCTCTGCAGCCAGTCGTCGGTAGGCACTACGACACCAGTGTTCGAGACAAACCTCGCGTCGGTGACGTCAGCTATCAAGATCGACCCGAAGCCCTCCTTGGTGAGCGTCCAGGTGATCTCCTCGTCGGCCGGCAGCGTGAGCGTAGCTTTCCCATCGGGATCGGTCGTCACACAATTGGTCTCGTCGGGTCCACACACCTTCATGCCTTCGACCTGGCCCGCGCCGCCAAAAATAGACCAGACCGTCAACCCGAGCTGCACCCCGCCCTCGGTGACCTGCGTGCATCCGATGAGGGACACGGCCAGCCATGCGAAAACACCTGTCCAATGCAAGCGCGATAAAGCCAGAGTGGTCACGAGCCAGCTCCCGTCTGCGATCGATTGCTAATGGCGACCCTGACGGTAGCTTTTTTCACCCCCGTCGGCTAGCTTCGATCTCGATCACTTGCGAGGTCTCCATGGACTTTCCCCTCTTGTTGACGATGTCCTTGCTGTTGGGGCCGCTCGTGGGGTGCGCCGGCCTCGGCGAGCGCCCCACCGAGGGCTCACCGGCGAACGTCGTTTCGGTCGCATGCACGAACAACCTCAGCGACCTCAGCGAACTAAGTGGGGTCCTAGATTGGGAGCTCACGGTCAAGCCGCCGGTGCAGATCGAGGGCGGTAGGCCGTTTAGCGCGACCCTCGGCGGCGTTGCGGTGTTCAGCGAGTCCATCCTGAACGCGGTGCAGGTCAGGGTTCCCGGCGGCGTCGATGAGGTCAACTTGGTCGACATCAAAGCCACCGTGCAAGTGCGCTCGGGTGCAACCGGCGACGACGTGACCCTTGGCAGCTCGATCCCGTGGGAATGCTTCGGGGACGCGACGGCGTGTGATCCCAAGAACGACGTGCTACCGGGCGTGCCAGGTTTCCGAGGCAACACCGATTGCAAGCCGGAAAACGAGTCCAACCCATGTGGCCGTTTTCTCCTCCTGCCTAGAAGTGACGACTGCTCTCCGGACGGCGAGTGCGCCGCTCTAGGCAGGATCGGACCTGGGTCTAGTTGCTCGTACCAGGGGTTCTGCATCACCGGAGACCTGCGGTTCGAGCTCGAAGGGGACTTCGGTGAATACACAGCCGACCCTCAGGGCGACGTCCTCTTTGGCTGGGCCGAGGAAAGCACCGGCGCCACCGTCCAAGAAGACGGGACGACCTGGGACCTCCCCGCGGCGGTTTACGAGGATCCCGTGGGCCCGGTTGGCCTTCGTGTCGTCCTTGGTCCGGTAAGGGTGGCCCTCGAATGCGCCATGGGAGTCGAAGGACCCGACGGTGCCCCGAGCCCGACTCCAAACTCGGAGCTGATCGCGTTTCCGATCCAACCTCGGTAAGCCGCTCAGGCTTTAAGTACGGGTAGGGCGGTACTGGCTTCGCTCGGGCGTCAGAGAATTATTCTCAAGGCGATGTAGGGGACGAGATTGAACACAAAGAAGACGATCTTGTACTGCGCTAGGTATTGAAAATATGCGCGTGATAGGTCCGTCTCGTCTAGACCAGACATCTTGCCATGGATCTTCATGATCGAGCCGCGCATCAGCACTAAGAGAATTGATGCAAATATCAACATCCCCAGGTTGATAGAAGTGCACCAACCAAGAAATGCCGCGAGTGATTCGACTGAGGTCATCGTATTGGCTCCTGTGTCTTCTAGTTGGGCTTCTCGTAAATGGTCACGCCGCCGACGAGTGTTCGTTCGACCTGTATTTCGCGGAGGTCGCCGTCGTACTCGAGCGGGTTCTCGGATAGGATCACGAGGTCGGCTAGCTTCCCGGGCTCGATCGAGCCGATCTGCTCTTCCAACCGGAGCTGCCAGGCCGCGTCGGAGGTCATCGCGCGTAGGGCCTGTTCCACAGAAACACGTTCCTCGGGGCCCAGGGCTCGACCACTCGATGTCTCGCGCGCGACCGGAGTCCAGAGTTGCAGCATCGAGTCGATTGGCACGATCGGCGTGTCGAGATGGGTCGTAAACGGAAGCTCTAGGGCCACCGCGCTCGCTGCCGGGCTGATTCGAGCCGCGCGTTCAGGGCCGAGGAAGATGTCGCGGTGCCGGTCTCCCCAGTAGTAGACGTGGGCGCTGAAGAAGCTTGGAGTCACGCCGAGCGTCTTCATGCGTTCGAGTTGGTCGGCGCGTGACACCTGCGCATGCACGAGGATCGGTCGCGCGTCTTGTGCGGGACAGGCTTCGAGGGCCGCTTCCCACGCGTCGAGGAACTGATCGATGGCCGCGTCACCGTTGCCGTGCACCGCGACTTGCTGGCCCGAGCAATGGATCGTTTTGACCTGGGCCTTCAGCGTGTCGGCATCGATGTTCGGATATCCGCGGTAGTCTGCTTGGTGTTCGCCAGGCTGATGGTAGGGCGCGCTGAGGAAGCCGGTGTATCCCTGGATCGATCCATCTCCCACGAACTTCGTGGCACCGATGTAGACGCGCTCGCTCGCGTGTTGCCCGAGGTCCAGCGCGCCTTCGGCCGCTTGGAGGCCGAGCTCGTCCTTTGGCCACACCACCAATCGTTGTGGGATCAGACCAAGCTTCGAGGCCCCGCCCATCCCCTTGATCTGCTCGAGCGTCGCAAGCCCGTTTTGAACGGTCGTGAACCCCTGCGCGGCGTACAGGTCTACCGCTGAACGGACTACGGCGATCTGCTGCAACGGTGGCATGTTGAGCGCTTCTAGCTGAAGCGGCCGCGAGGCGGTTTCTAGGAGCAAGCCGGTGGGATCGCCGGTCTCCGGGTCTTTGCGAATCTCTCCACCAGGGGGGTCGGGGGTCTCGGCGGTGATCCCAAAGCGCTCGAGGGCCAGAGAGTTCACGACCGCCATGTGCGCGGAGATGTGCATCGCGAGGATGGGGCGCGTCGTGGAGACGCTATCGAGATCGGCGCGCGTGAAGTGCCTCTTCTCCTCGAGCATCGTGTCGTCGTACCCAAAACCGATCAGCCAGTCGTCCCCGGGTTGTGCCGCATCGATTTCCTTCAAGGCCTCCAAAGCTTCGGGAACAGTCTCGACGTTGCCAATCGGCGGACTGTTCAAGTCGGCTGCAACCGCCACGAGTCCTGCGCCCGGGAAGTGGCCGTGGGCTTCGACGAACCCGGGCACGACCGTGCGCCCCTCGAGGTCGAGCGTGACGTCGGCATCGGCTAGCCAACGCTGCACATCTTCATCGGTCCCGACCGCGAGGATTCGGTCGTCTTCGATCACGAGAGCGGTGGCCTGTCGAGCATCGGCATCCATCGTGAGGACGTGCCCATTGGTCCAGACCTGGAGCCCGGGCGGTGAAGGGTGCAAACGCATCCAGGCGATGCCGCCTCCCACGGCGACGAGGAAGACTAACCCGACGACTACCCAGACGACCCCGATGATGACCTTGCGCACGGAGGCCATACTACCCCTGATCGCACGATTGATCTTGGCTTCTCACGTCGAATGGCGGGCCGTCCTGCACTGCGCCCGTCGCGCTCCAGCAGAGGCGGCCGTCCTTCCCGGAGAAGGTCGCGTTGTCGACCACCAGCGTGCCGGTGAGTGATCCAGAGATCACGAACGTCCCGCCCAAGGTCACCGTCGCGGCAGGGGCCTCTCCGACCGTAAACAAAGTTGTTTTCCCGTCTATCGTGATGCCCTCAATCGTGCAGCGGGTAAGGTTGACGTACGTTCCGGCCGAGTCGACCCACAAGGTCCCGCCGCCCGGGCAGTCTGGGTACTCCTTTTGCTCAAACTCCGTCAGGCGCTCTGCCAAAAGCAGGGCAACGGTAGGGGCGATAGTCTCGAAGAGCCGCTGAACGTCGGCCTCGTCGTCGAGCGGCTTACCCGAACCGGACGAGCCGCACGCGCCACACGCGATCGAGATCGCCAGAAGAAGCGTCCACTCCCAGCCGAGGCTCCTCGGGGACATGCGCGGATGGTATCACTTTCGTCCTTCTGGGCATGCAGGGACGTGTTTGGTGAGGTCGATGACACGCGAGTCAGCGTTTTGTTCGCGACAAAGGTCATTTTAGTGATGCGCGACGAGCCGTTTTGCGAGAGCATCGTGCTTTGGTGCGAAAGGAGTAGCCCCGTCCTCACGTCCAACAAAGTGTCTCTCGGATTGCTTGCCGCGTGCCTGCTTCTTGGCGGGTTCCAGACTGCTGCTTACGCTTCCGAGCCGCCGACGGAGGAGCCGGAGCCTCGCGTGCCAGCGAGCGCCGACCGAATCCTCGGTTACTGGCAGCGAGGCGAGGGCGAAGCGGTCATCGAGGTCAGCCAGCATGCGGGCGGCTATCACGGTGTGATCGTCGCCAGCGAACGTCGACCCGAGATCGTGGGCACTGAGGTGTTTCGCCAGCTGCGGTACGACGCGGAGGAGAGTGCTTGGCACGGGCGCGCCTATTCGATCAAACGAAACCGCGAGGTCCGCATCGACATCGAGGTGCCCAACGCCGACGACCTGAAGCTGACGGCGCACGTGCTGATCTTCACCAAGCGCGCGCATTTCAAGCGTCTCCCTAGCTCGGACTTTGCTGCCCGGCCGGCCGAGCCCGGCCTTTGATGGTGGAGCAGTCGGTGAGGGGAGGGCATCTGCCAGCTTCGCCGCACGGGCAGTTCAAAGAATTGTTCGACGGCATTTGGTTCATCCGCGGTGGTATCAAGATGCCGATGCGCATGCCGATGCGAATCGGGCGCTCGATGACCGTGGTCCGAGGGGACGACGGTCTCACTCTCTTCAACAGCATGCGCTTGAGTGAGGAGGGGCTCAAAGAGCTCGAGGCGCTCGGCGAGGTGAAACACGTCATACGACTTGCCGGCTTTCATGGGCGTGACGACGGTTTCTATCGAGACCGCTATGGCGCAAAGGTCTACGCCGTCGAGGGCCAGACCTATATGCGTGGCATGGACCCGAAGAAGGCAGGCCTGGAGCCCTACATGGAACCCGACGAGTGGTTGACCGAAGAGAGCACCCTTCCCATCGCTGACGCCAAGCTGAAGATCTTCACCACGTCCAAGCCCCCCGAGGCACTCTGCCTAGTCGCACGTCACGGTGGCATCCTGATTGCCGGCGACTCGCTCCAACACACCCCCAAGCCCGACGAGTACACCAGCTTCCTCGCGAAGGTCATCATGAAGCGCATGGGCTTCATGAAGCCCTACAACGTGGGCCCAGGCTGGCTCCAGTTTACCCACCCCACTGTCGCCGACGTGCGCTCGGTCCTCGACCTCGATTTCGACCACGTGCTGCCCACCCACGGCGACGCAGTCATCGGTGGCGCCAAGGAGAAGTATCGGCCGACAATCGAAGGCGAGCTCAAGGGCTGCCGTACCTAGGGGGACCCGCTGAAAAGGAGGGACTGATGGAAGTGACGATTCTGACGTGGGGCGTAGCCATCGCCGGCTTGCTGCTGATCGGGCTCCTTTCTGCGCTGCAGCTCGTGGCGGTGATCAATCCTCGCGAACGCTGGACGATCGACAATGTCTACGGGGGCACCCCGGAGGCGACCGATCCCAATGCGTACTTCGCGTTTAACCAGGGCTATGCTTGGGCCGATCCATTTCTCTGGGCCCCGTTCCAAGTCGCAGGCAGCATTGGGATGCTGCTCGGAGAGCAATGGGGCTTTCTGCTCGCCTTCGCCGCGTCCGTGCCGTTCGTTTACAGCGCGGTCCTGATCTACATCTGGGATCGGGACATGGGGTTCCGCAAGAACACGCTCGGTTACTGGGTGTTCGTCTGGGGCATGTGGCCGGCCTTCGGCGTTCTCGAGGGCGTCTACTGCTTCGTCCGGCTCAACGGGTGAGCCGCTAGATTGTGACGACTATTCGGCCCGGTCCCTGGCGCTCTTCGATGAATGTGTGGGCCTCCGCGACGTCCTCGAGTGCGAATCGCGCTCCGACCGGCAAGCCCACCCATCCTTGCTGGATCGCCTCGTTCAAGTCCTGCGCCGCCTCGCGCTTGGCATCGAGCGGGAAGTCGTCACTGCCCAAGAAGAACACGCGCACGTTCTTGAACACCAGAGGCCAGAACGGAATCGTCGCTTCAGGGGCATTGCTCGCATAGGTGGCGATCGAGCCGCCGAGCTTCAACATCCGCTCGTCGGCCGCGATGTTCGCCGCGAACGCGACCTCGACGATGTGGTCGACGCCTTCGGGTGCAACGGCTGAGACCTGGGCCGCGCCTTCCTCTCCGGACTGGACGACGTGATGAGCACCGGCCTCCTTCGCGACGTCCGACTGATCTCGATGTTGCACTGTCGCGATGACGGTCGCGCCAGCGAGCCGCCCGAGTCGGACCGCACACGTTCCAACCGCCCCGGCGCCACCCTGAATGAGAATCGCGCGTCCCTCGATCGGGCCGGCCGCGTGGATGGCCCGATGTGCGGTCAGCCCAGGAATACCGAGTAGCGCACCCTGCTCGAAGCTCACCTCGGCGGGCAGTTGCACCGCCTGGGTTTCAGGGATGACGCAGAGCTCGGCGGCCGTTCCAAAGGGCCGATAGCTCTGCGCGCCGAAACACCAAACCCGCTTGCCGATCCAACGAGAGTCCACGCCGTCCCCGACTTGCTCCACCACCCCTGCGCCGTCGCTATGAGGAACGATGCGAGGGTAGGGCATCCCGACGCCGAATGTGTCCTGCCGCTTCTTGACGTCTCCCGGATTCACCCCGGACGCGGCGATTCGGATCCGGAGCTCACCGGCA
>Ga0209456_10001035_pt1 | contig 13814 bp, 13 predicted proteins | sample COG_11_FD_184755 | JGI IMG/M metagenome (GOLD analysis project Ga0209456, IMG submission 184755) | Pelagic marine sediment microbial communities from the LTER site Helgoland, North Sea, for post-phytoplankton bloom and carbon turnover... | ecosystem: Environmental > Aquatic > Marine > Neritic...
CGCCGGGCGATGCGCGTGGCGCAGATGCGGGAAGTCGACCGCCTCGAGCAAAGCCTGGCAACGCTTGCAACGATAGGCTCCACGAGTCCTTACGTCGGCCTGTTCGGCACTGTGTGGGGGATCATGGTGGCGTTCGTCGAGATCGGCAATCAGCAGACGGCGACGCTTGCCGTCGTCGCCCCGCCGATCGCGGAGGCGCTGATCGCGACGGCCATGGGCCTGTTCGCGGCGATCCCGGCCGTCATCGCCTACAACCGCTACGCCGACAAGGTAGTGCGGCTGGAATATCGTTACGACGGATTCTCGGAAGAGTTCGCGAGCATCCTGCAGCGGCACGCGCGCGCCAAACAGGGGACCTGAAATGCCTGCTTCGCTGAAAAAGCGCAAACTCATGGGTGAGATCAACGTCGTGCCGTACATCGACGTCATGCTCGTGCTGCTCGTCATATTCATGGTGACGGCACCGCTCCTGACGCAGGGCATCGAGGTCGAGTTGCCCAAAGCCAACGCAGAGCCCATCGAATCGGTGCCGGATCATGACCCGTTGGTCGTCAGCGTCGATGCCGAGGGCAACCTGTACCTCAATGCCGGCGACAACGAGGACCAGCCGCAGGCGGGCGCGGAGATCGTGCGCCGCGTGGGGATTATTCTTGGCGAGAAACCCGAGACGCCCGTGTTCGTCAAGGCTGACCGCGCAGTGGCCTACGGCAGTGTCGTCGGCGCGATGGTCGTGCTGCAACAGGCGGGTGCCATGAACATCGGCTTCGTCACGGATCCGCTGGATACCTACCCGATACCGGAGTAATCGGCCGCGTGCTTGGCGACAGCAAAAATATCATCCCGGTCAGCATGGCCGTACTCCTGCACGTCGTGATCTTCGGTTCGATGATCACGGCCTACGAGTACGCGCGCCCGACGCCGTTCACGCCGCTGGCCGTGCAGGCGACGCTCGTCACAGAGGTGCCCGAGAATGCACCGCCGCCACCCGTCGTCGAGCCGGAGCCCGAACCGGAGCCCGAACCCATTGTCGAGGAGCCTGAGCCCGAGCCCGACAACAGCGAGGAGCTGCGGCGCCTGGCCGAGGAGGAGAAGCGCCGCCAGGATGCGCTGATCGAGCAGGAGCGCCTCGAAAAGCTGCGCCAGCAGGAAGATGAAGCCGAGCGCAAGCGCAAGGAACGCGAAGAGGCCGAGCGCCAGCGGCGCGAGGAACAGGAAAAGGAACGCAAGCGTATCGAAGCCGAGCGCCAGCGCCAGGAAGGTATTCGGCGCCAGCGTGAGGAAAACGAGCGCCTGCGGCGCGAAATGGAATCGGAGCAGCGTCAGGTCGAGATCGATGCTGAATCGGACCGTCTAGCGGCCATCGATTCGGGTCAGCTTGCGGTGTACCAGGCGATGATTCAACAAAAGATCTACCGCAACTGGAAGGTGCCTGCCAGCGCCCAGGACGACCTGTTCTGCTCGGTTCGGGTACGCCAGGCACGCGGCGGCGACGTTCTTGGTGTATCTTTCCTGCGCTGTAATGGCGATGAGGCCGTCAAGCGGTCCATCGAGGCGGCGATTTTCCGGTCTTCGCCCTTGCCGGACCCACCGGATGCGAATCTGTTCGATCCAAACATATTGTTAAACTTAACGAAACAGCAATAGGTCGGAAACGACAACGAAAGAGGACATTGTGCTGAATAGACTCAAACTCAGTCTGGCCATCCTGGTGTTTGTGGCCGGACCTGGCTATGCCGAACTCGTCATCGACGTGCAGGGCATTGCACAGCCTACGCCGGTCGCGATCGTCCCGTTCGGCTGGCAGGGCGACGCCGCCGACATGCCGCTCGACGTGGCCGAGGTCATCGTCAACGATCTGCGCCGAAGCGGGCGGTTCGCGCCGATTCCCGAATCAAAGATGCTGCAGAAACCCACCAATGGCGCCGACCTCGATTTCCAGGACTGGAGCTTTGTCGGTGTTGAGGCCGTCGTCGTGGGCAGCGTCGTGCAGGAGGGCGTCAATGCGTACACGCTGCAGTTCCAGTTGTTCGACGTATTCGGCCGCCGCCAGCTCGTCGGTTACCGCATGCCCGCGAGCCGCGGCACCATGCGTGGTGCGGCACATCGCGCCGCCGACATGATCTACGAGAAACTGACCGGTATCAAAGGCGTGTTCGGCACCAAGGTGGCCTACGTGACGGCGCAGCAGCAGGGGCAAGGTCGACTCTATTCCCTGATCGTGTCCGACCAGGACGGTGAGAACGAGCATACGATCATGGAAAGCACGGATCCGATCATGTCGCCGGCCTGGTCGCCCGACAGCCGCCAGCTCGCGTACGTTTCATTCGAAGGCAATCGTTCGTCGATCTTCGTGCAGACGCTGCGAACGGGCAATCGCTTCAAGGTATCGTCGAAGCCCGGTATCAACGGTGCGCCGGCGTTCTCGCCCGATGGCAGGAAGCTCGTCGTGACGCTGGGTGGCGTCGACGGCAATCTCGATATCCACGTGCTCGACATCACGTCGCGGCAGACGCGCCGCCTGACGACGCATCGCGCCATCGACACGGAAGGCACCTGGTCGCCCGACGGGCGCTATGTTTACTTCACCTCGGATCGCAGCGGCGGGCCGCAGGTCTATCGCGTCAGCGCAAATGGCGGCACGCCCGAGCGCGTGACCTTCGAGGGGAGTTATAATGCGCGGCCGCGACTGTCGCCGGATGGGTCGCGGCTCGCGATGGTTCATAACGACCGGGGTAACTACCGCATTGCCGTGATGGATCTCGAGCGCAAGAACCTGCTCGTGCTGTCGGAAGGGCGCCAGGACGAGAGCCCGAGCTTCGCACCGAACAGCGACATCCTGATCTACGCGACGCGCCAGGGACGCAACGGCGTGCTGGAGACGGTCTCGGCTGACGGGCTGATCCGGCAGAAGATGTCGGAGGGTAGAGGCGACGTGCGCGAGCCTGTATGGTCTCCGTTCCCGCGCTACTAGAAAATAGAGTTTGGTTTAATTTTATCGCTAAGGGCATTGAAATGTTTAAAGTTAATTGGGTAATAGCTGGCCTGACGGCCTTGGTTTTGGCGGGTTGCGCGGGCCAGGAGATTCCGGACCCCGAGCCGACCGATACGACCTATGGTGACGAGAGTGGCGCCAGTACGGACGGCATGGGGGGCGGTGACCCTTATGGGGGCGAGGAAATCGGCGACCCGTTCGGCGGCGAACTGCAGATGATCATCTACTTCGATTTCGACTCGTCGGAGGTGCGCGTGCAGGACCAGGAAACCGTCTCGCGTCATGCCATGGAACTCGGTAACAATCCGCGCACCCGCGTGAGGCTCGAAGGCCATGCCGACGAGCGCGGCTCGCGCGAATACAACATCGGCCTGGGCGAGCGCCGCTCACAAGCCGTTCGCCAGATGCTGCTTGTCCAGGGGGTGTCGGCCTCGCAGATTTCGACGGTCAGTTTCGGCGAGGAGCGTCCCGCGTCAATGGGTAGCTCCGAATCCGACTACGCGCAGAACCGCCGCGTTGAGATCAAGTACACGAACTGATGGCCATGGACAGGAAACTGCTGCTGCTGGCGCCGACCCTGGCGCTGGCCGGTTGTGCGCTGCTGCAGCCAACAGAGGACCCGACCGCGGCGCGCCTCGATGAGCTGGAGCGGCGCATGCAGGCCATCGAGCGCGTCGTGCAAAACCAGAGCCTGGTCAACATGACGCAGCAGGTCGCTGCCGTCGAACGCCAGGGTGATGAGATGCAGGGCCGTGTCGAGACGCTCGAACACAACTCCGAAACCACGGCAGACCGTCAGCGCCAGCTGTACGCCGATCTCGATGCACGCATTCAGGAGCTCGAGAGTTCCATGAGTGCGCGCAATGCCGTCGGCGTCATGGATGGCGGCACGCTGGCTCCCGGGCAACTGCCGATGCCGAGCGGCTCGGATCGCGACAACTACCAGGCTGCGTTCGAGCTGCTCAAGGATCAACGCTACGAGCAAGCGGGTATGGCGTTTGAGCAGTTTCTGGTGACCTATCCCGACAGCGAACTGGCCGACAATGCACAGTACTGGCTCGCCGAATCGCATTACGTCACTCAGAACTTCGACAGGGCGCTGGCCGAGTTCCAGACCGTGATCGATAGCTACCCGCGCTCACGCAAGGTACCCGACGCACTGCTCAAAATGGGCTACTGCAATTACGAACTCAAGAGCTGGGACGACGCGCGTGCTTCGCTGGCGCGCGTACAGGCCGATTATCCCGAAACGACGGCCGCGCGGCTCGCCGGACAGCGGCTCAAGCGCATGGAGGAAGAGGGCGTCTAGGCGCTTGTCATTTGCATTTTATCCGGTATGATGCCGCCGGCATTCCGGTGGCATCCCCGCCACACCCCGGATGGGGCGTTAGCTCAGAGGTAGAGCATTCGGCTTTTAACCGACTGGTCGTAGGTTCGATCCCTACACGCCCCACCACTTCTTCCCTCAGTTTCAAAAGACCGCTTTTGACCAGTTCTTGACGCATTCGGCCAAGCGCCTGAGCGCGTTAGCGAGCAAGCTATGCCTTCATTGACCGGGCGAGATCGTATCGCCCAATCAGGAGGCAATCATGTCCAATCGTGAAGACAGCAAGTCGAAACTGCACTACCTGGTTCTCGCGATCATGCTCGTGGCATTCGGCGCGGTCGCGGCGACGACATCGACGGCCGATCCCGAGATTCGAGAGCAGCAACTCCAAACCTGATCCCCCTCGCATGCTGTGACCATGCCCTGCGCCCTGACCGCTTGCCCCTTTCCGGTCGGGGCTTTTTTGTCCGTATGATCACCTGCACGAATAATTTCAAATAAAACAGGCGACGGCGCTGGGAAGTGCCGCTATTATTCACGCTTTTCCGCACAGGACCCCACGAGCAGTGACGGATAATCGTTGGAAAATCCACAAGTTCGGTGGCAGCAGCCTGGCCGATGCCGACTGTTTTCGGCGTGTGGCCCGGATCATCCTGGCGCATGACGACGCCCGGCTCGGCGTGGTCGTCTCCGCCATGGGAGGCATGACCGACGCGCTCATCGAGCTGGCGGTGCTGGCTGAACGGGCGGACACCCGGTTCGACGAGGAACTGCACACAATCGGCGAGCGCTACGCCGGGACGGCGCGCGATCTAGTGTCCGGCGAGCAACTGGTTGCCGTTCTCGACGCGTGGGGACAGGACGCCGAGGACGTCAAGGATGTGCTGCGAGCCATAGCACTGGTCAAATCGGCGCCGCAACGCAGCCGGGATGTGATTGCGGGCTACGGCGAGATCTGGTCGGCTCGATTGCTCGCGGCGTTTCTGGGGCAGGAGGCGCCCGGGCGTGGCGGTTCATGGGTCGATGCGCGCAATGTCATCATCGTTCATGAGACCGAATTGGGGCCGTCGGTCAACTGGGAGTCGTCAGCCGGGCATTTCGCGAAAGAGGTTGCTGCGGATTTTGAAGGAATCGCCGTCATTACGGGCTTCATCGCCAGCGACGAAGCCGGCTTGCAGACGACCCTGGGCCGCAATGGCAGCGATTACTCTGCGGCGATCTTCGCGGCTCTGAGCGGTGCGTCCGAACTCAGCATCTGGACCGATGTGGACGGCGTCATGAGCGCCGATCCGCGGCGTGTGCCCGAGGCGCAGGTGATCCACCAGCTGACCTACAACGAAGCCATGGAGCTCGCTTATTTCGGCGCCAAGGTCATTCACCCGCAGACCCTGGGCCCGGCTGTCGAAAACGGCATCCCGGTCGTTATCAGGAACAGCCACAATCCCGAACATCCGGGCAGCCGCATAGAAACGCAGGCCGAGGAAGAGGACAGCATCAAGGGTATTACGGCGATCGGCGGCATGGCGCTCGTCAACCTGGAAGGCTCGGGAATGATCGGCGTGCCCGGCACAGCGGACCGGTTGTTTGCGGCTCTCAAGAAAGCCGGCGTGTCGGTTACGTTGATTTCGCAGGCCAGTTCGGAACATTCGATTTGTGTCGCCGTTCCGCAGGACCTGGCCGAACGCGCCCGACAGGTCATCACCGAGGCCTTCGCGGAAGAGCTCGACAGTGGCCAGATCCAGAGTGTCGATGTCCAGGACGCACAGAGTATCGTTGCCGTCGTCGGTGACGGCATGGCGGGTACGCCCGGTATTGCCGCGCGCTTTTTCGGCACGCTCGGGCGCGCCGGCATCAACATCCGGGCGATCGCGCAGGGCTCGTCGGAACGCAACATCTCGGCCGTGGTCGATTCCAACGAAGCGACCAGGGCGCTGCGAGCCGCGCATTCCGGCTTTTATCTTTCCCACAAGACGATCTCGATCGGCCTGATCGGGCCGGGCACCGTCGGTGCCGCGCTGTTGCGCCAGATCGAGAAGCAAAGCGACCGGCTCGCCCGGGAGTTCAACCTCGATCTCCGGGTGCGTGCGATCGTCCGGTCGCAGACCATGTTGCTCGGCGACCGTCGTATCGATATCTCGAACTGGCAGGACGAGTTTAAAGCCGGTTCCGTCGAAACCGACCTCGAGGTTTTCGAGCAGCATGTCAATCCCGATCACCTGCCGCATGCCGTGATCATTGATTGCACGGCAAGCAATCACATCGCCGACAGGTATGCGGACTGGCTGTCGCGCGGGATCCACGTCATCACGCCGAACAAGAAAGCATTCAGCAGTGCGTATACGGATTACAGGGCGCTGCAACTCGCGGCGGACGAGGGCAGTTCGCACTATTTCTACGAGACGACCGTGGGCGCCGCTTTGCCTGTCATCAGCGCACTCTGCGACCTCCTGTACACGGGCGACGAAGTTCGCTCGATCCGCGGTATCTTCTCGGGCACGCTGGCTTACCTGTTCAATGTCTACGACGGCTCGACGCCGTTTTCCGAGATTGTGCGAGCCGCGAAGGAGAACGGCTATACCGAGCCGGATCCACGCGACGACCTGTCGGGGATGGATGTCGCCCGGAAGCTGACAATACTGGCGCGGGAACTCGGCCAGGAGATCGAGATTGGCGATTTTCCGGTTCGGAATCTCGTTCCCGAATCGCTGCGCGACTGTTCGATCGACGAGTTTCTCGACAAGCTGCCCGAGCACGACGACGAAATCGATACCCTTTACAGGAAAGCCATTGCCAGCAACAAGCAGCTTCGCTACGTTGCGGCGCTCGATGCCGAAGGCAATGCATCGGTCGCGCTCGAGGCCGTCGATGACGCGCATCCCTTTTGCAACATCAACCTGACCGACAACATCGTGCAGTTCGAAACTGATCGCTACTCCGCGAACCCGCTGGTCATCCAGGGCCCCGGTGCCGGACCTGAGGTCACGGCGGGTGGCGTGTTTGCGGACCTGCTGCGACTCGCGAAATACCTGAGCACGGGTGAAGGCTATGTCTGAGTCCGTAACCGCCTTCGCGCCAGCCTCGATCGGCAACGTCGGCGTCGGCTTCGACGTGCTTGGCCTCGCGCTCGAAGGCGTGGGTGACCGGGTACTGGCGTGCAAGACCGAGTCACCGGGCGTGACTGTCGCCGAGGTGCGTGGCCTGGACGGAGAAATCCACCCCTACCTGTCGGCCGACCCTGACGAGAATACGGCGTCCATTGCAGCCGGGGCGCTGCTCGATGCCCGTGGTGGCTCGTTCGGTGTGGAACTCAAAGTGTACAAGGGCGTGCCACTGCAGTCGGGCATGGGCAGTTCCGCCGCGTCGGCGGTGGCAGCGGTTGTCGCGGTGAACGCGTTGCTCGATACGCCCCTCGAGCCCGACGCATTGCTGCCTTATGCGCTCGAAGGCGAAAAATACGCGAGCGGTGGCCTGCACGCCGACAATGTCGCGCCCAGCCTGCTGGGCGGCCTGATCCTGTGTCCGCAGATTCTGCTGCCGCAGATCATCAGGCTGCCCGTGCCGTCGGGGGTGAGTGCCGTATTGCTGCATCCGGACCTGCAGGTCAACACGGCCCAGGCGCGCCGCAAGCTGGCGAAGAGCTGCCCGATGCAAAAGTGGATCGATCAACAGGGCCTGTTGGCCGGGTTTATTGCGGCGTGCGCGGCCAATGATATCGACCTGATCAGGAAGACCCTGCGGGACATTATCATCGAGCCGCAGAGGGCAGCTGCGGTACCCTGCTTCGAGCAGGTAACGGAAGCGGCAAGACGTTCCGGGGCGCTGGGATGCAGCCTGTCCGGCAGTGGACCGAGCATCTTCGCCCTTTGTCGGGAAAGCGATGCGCCGAATATCGCTACGGCGATGGAGCAGGCCTGCCGCGGCCAGGGAATTAGCTGCCAGACCTGGGTCAGTCCAATGACGGCGGGCGGCGCTCGGATCGAGAGTTGAAAATGAAGTACTTCAGTACACGCGGTGACGGCCCCGTCAATCTCGACGACGCCTTGCGCATGGGCATTGCGGCCGATGGCGGCCTGTTCCTTGCGGAGAAGTTGCCGGCATTCGATATCGCGGACTTCGACGCAGCGACGACGATCCCCGAGGTTGCCGGGATATTGCTGCGACCGTTCTTCTCGGGATCGGTTCTCGAGGGCAACCTCGAATCGATTTTGTCGGAGACCTTCAGTTTTCCGATTCCTGTCATGCAACTGGACGCGCAACAGAGGGATGTATCCCTGCTCGAGCTCTATCATGGGCCGACGGCCGCGTTCAAAGACGTTGGCGCAGGTTTCCTGGCCGCATGCCTGTCGCGACTCGAAGGTGATACGGCTTCTCCGCTGACCATCCTCGTCGCGACCTCGGGAGATACGGGTGGCGCCGTCGCCGCGGCTTTCGATGGACGGCCGGGCATGCGTGTCGTCGTGCTGTTTCCGGATGGCAGGGTGTCAGATCGACAGGCCCACCAGCTTTCTTGCTGGAGCGACAATGTGCTGTCGCTCAAGGTGCAGGGTTCGTTCGACGATTGCCAGGCGCTCGTCAAAGCGGCCATGGCGGACTCCGACCTGTCGACCGCCAACCGATTCAGTTCGGCGAACAGCATCAACATCGGACGACTGCTGCCACAGAGTACCTACTACGCGGATGCCAGCCTGCGCCATTATCGACGCACCGGCAACAAACCCGGATTCATCATACCGACCGGCAACCTCGGCAACGCTTTCGCCTGTATCATGGCGCGCGAAATGGGGCTGCCGATCGGGCCGATCATCCTGGCGACCAACGCCAATCGCACGATCGCCGACTATTTCGAGACGCTCGAATGGTTGCCGCGTGCGAGTCTGCAGACGCTGGCATCGGCCATGGACGTTGGCGACCCGAGCAACATGGAACGCTTGCGCAAACTCGTGGGCGAGGCCGATGTGCTGCGCGAGCGACTCGGGGTGCTGTCCGTCACCGATGAGCAGATAGAAGAATCGATCCGGCGAGACTTCGCCGAGTTCGGTCTTGCTACCTGCCCGCACACGGCGACAGCGACGCATACGTGGCGCGAGCTGGACGATGAACTCGCGAGCGCGCATGACTGGGTTCTCGTTGCAACGGCGCACCCGGCGAAGTTCGAGACCATCGTCGAGCCCATCATCGGCGAGACCGTGCCGCTACCGCCGGAACTCGCCGCCCTGCTGGAAAGGCCGGCCCGGGCCGTGAGTATCGATCCCGATATGATCTCGCTTGCTACTGCCATCGGCGACTTTTAGGATGGCCCGATAGAGGGATCGAATCCGAATGCTTCAAATTGGTGACATCGAGATCACGCCATGGATGATGGGCTTGCTGGCCGTATTACTGCTGCTGATCATCTGGTTGCTTTACCGCTACATTCGTGGCGGTGGCGGCAAACTGCAGCGCGTTCTCGACGAGATCGCATTCGAGCGTCTCGAGAAACTCATAATTCCGAGCGCCGACGAAGGCGAAATCCAGGTGGATCACCTGTTGCTCACTTCGCAAGGGCTGCTTATTCTCGAGATCAAGGAGGTCGAGGGTATCGTCTTCGGCAGCGACAAGATGCAGGACTGGACAGTCATCAGTGACGATCGTCGATACACGTTTTCGAACCCGCAACCGGCCCTTTACGATCGCATTGCGGCCGTGCGCCAGATCGTTCGCCAGGTGCCCGTCGCGGGGCGCGTCCTGTTTCTCGATGGCGCCGAGTTCACCAAGGGTGTGCCGGGCCTGGTCTGTTCGCTCGACGAACTGGCGGCCGAGTTCGGGGAGCCCGACAAGAAAGCCGCGAAGTTCAAGATCGAGGCCTTTCGGCCGCATTGGGAACTCATCAACAAGGCGGCACTGTAACTGCGCACGCGACTTATGTTGTCGCAACCGTTCAATCAACAGGTTTGTCGTCGAAATTCGCCGGCAACGTTGAATTCAGTCGCCCCTAAGGGATAGCGAAAAACCGAATCGCGTTGGCAGTAGTAATTTCAGCCACGTGCTCGACGCTCTGATCGCGAGCCTCCGCCACGGTTTTAAGAACTTCGACGAGATAAGCCGGCTCGTTTCGACGCGTCCTGGGTTTCGGTTCAATCGTGCGCGGAAGAAGGTAAGGCGCGTCGGTTTCGATGAGCAGGCGATCGTCGGGAATGACCGAGACAATGTCGTGCAGGTGCTTGCCACGCCGCTCGTCGCAGATCCAGCCCGTGATTCCTACGTACAGGCCCATCGCCAGGTATTCGTGCAGGGATTCGCCTTCACCTGTGAAACAGTGCGCGACTGCCCGTGACAGATCGGGCAGTACGGGTTCGAGTACCTCCACGAAATCGTCATGCGCGTCGCGCTGATGCAGGAACACGGGCAGGCCGGAGTCTTTTGCTATCTCGAGTTGCCGCCGGAACGCGTCGAGCTGTGCCTCCCGCGGGGAGAAATTTCGGAAATAGTCGAGCCCGCATTCTCCGACCGCAACCACATTGTCTTTGCTGATCAAGTCGCGAATGAGCGCGTCGCTCTCGTCAGTGTAGTCCGATGCGTGGTGTGGGTGGACGCCGGCGGTCGCGTACAGAACGCCGGGGTGCGCGGCTGCAAGATCGGCGGCTTTGACATTGCTCTCGTCGCTGCTGCCCGTGACGATGATCCTCTCGATGCCGGCATCGAGCGCGCGTTGCAGGATCTCGTTACGATCGTCATCGAAGCTGTCGTGCGCCAGGTTGGCACCTATGTCGATCAGGGCATAGTTCATCAGTACTGTCTCCAGCGAAATGCCGTGGCGCCCAGCGCCAGGAATACCGCGCTCATCAGTGTAAGCGACAACAAGCTTGGCACCACCTCTGCAAGCGTCGCGCCATCGAGCGAGACTGCACGCGCCGCGTCGAGCACGTGGGTCAGCGGAAACACCTTCGCAATATTCTGGATAACCGGGCCTGCGCCCTCGAGCGAGAACCAGACGCCCGAGAGCATCATCATCGGCCAGTTGATCATGTTGAGCAAGCCGCCCGCGAGTTCCTCGCTGGTGACTCGTGCCGACACCACGAGCCCGAGCGAGACCATCGAGATTGCACCAACGAGGCCCACGAGAAACAAGGTGAAATAGCTGCCGTCCATGCGCGTGCCGAGGGTCAGGTGCGTGGCCGCGTAGACGAACGTCGTTATGCACATGATCAGGACCATGCGCGAGGCGACCTGCGCCACGATGAACTCGAACGACGTCAGGGGGGTCGCGCGCAGCCGTTTCAGGAATCCGTTCTTGCGGTATCGGACGATGACGTAGCCAACACCGAACAGGCAGCTGAACATCATGTTCATCCCGAGGATGCCGGGCAGCACCCAGTCGGCGTAACGAACGGCATCCCCCGTGATCTGCTGTTTTTCAATGGTCGCCGGCGCGACCGACTCCGACTGCAGCAATGCCAGCTCGGCGAAGTGGCCCTTGGCGGAATCGGCGTTGACCCAGTAGCGAGGCGCGTCGCCGAATTCGACAAGCAGGTCGAGCTGGTGGCGCGACACCTTGCGTAATGCGTCGTCGAGGTCATCCGTCGGCACGAAGCGCATGTATCGCATCTCGAGGAACGGGTGCTGCGCGGGATCGATTTCCGCACCGTCCTGGAGCACGCCTATGGTGTAGGCGTTGCGTTCGCCGCTGAATACGAACGACAGGCCGAAAACGAGCGCAACGGGCAATAACAGGTTCCACGATAAGGAAGCGCGGTCCCGCATGAACTCGCGGTTGCGACCCTGGAAAATGGCATAGATGCGTCGCAACATCATTCAGGCCCTCAGGGAATGACCCGTCAGGTCGAGGAACAGGTCCTCGAGATTGGGTTGCCGGATCTTGATGCGATTGAGATTGCTGACGTGCGGAGACAACTGCTGCAGGCTCGATGTCACATCGGTGGTGACGATCTCGACAAGCCCCAGGTTCTCGAATCGCGTATGCCGGACGTCATGAAGATCGTCGACGAGGTCGTCGATCGGCAGCTCGATGATGAGGCCGTCGTATTGCTCGCGTAGCAGCGTGTCCGGCTCGCCACGAGTGATGATCTTGCCGGCGTCCATTATCGCTATCTCGTCGCAGAGCACCTGCGCTTCGTCCATGTAGTGAGTTGTCAGGACGATCGTCGCGCCCCGGGAACGAATATCTTGTACGAGGTCCCAGAAATTGCGCCGCGCCTGCGGGTCGAGGCCGGTTGTCGGCTCGTCGAGGAATACCAGGCGTGGCCGGTTGACGAGCGCGACCGCGAGCAGCAGTCGCTGCCGCTGGCCGCCCGACAGCTTGCGATTATCGCGATCGAGCAAATCGCTCAGCGAGCATTGTTCGATGATGTCATCGATACTGGCTCTACGCTCGTACAGAGACTGAAACATCTCTATCGTCTCGCGGACCGTCAGGTGGTCCTGGAGTGCCGTACTCTGGAACTGGATGCCGGTTTCCTGCCGAAATCGGGCCCCGGCCGGCTCGCCGTAATAAAAGACCTCGCCGGAGGTCGCCGGCGTGACTCCCTCGATGATCTCGACCGTCGTTGTCTTGCCGGCGCCATTTGGGCCCAGCAGGCCGAAACAGATGCCCTCTGGTACCGCGAAGCTGACACCGTCGACGGCGAGTACGCCGGGGTATTCCTTTACCAGTTCGCGGGCTTCGAGGGCGATACTCATCGGGGGCTAAGGTTACCGGAGGGCGCGTATTGCAGCCAGCTTGCAACCAAATGCCGTTTGGCGGTATCTAATTATTGAGATTCGGGAGAAGGGGCCCCAAAAATGGCTAAATTTGCATCGAAAACCGCCTTTACGGTGGGCTTGCTGGTCCTGTTGCTGGCTGTCCCGGCACTGGGCGCGACCGTCAACAAGAGCGTCAAGATCGCGGCAGGCTCCGAGTCCGGCGGGGCAAGCTCGGTCAATGGCAGTATTTCGGTCGGCGAGGACGCCGTCGTGACGGGCAATCTCAAGACCGTCAACGGCACGATCCGCGTCGATGATGGTGCCACGATCGAGAAAGCGTCGACGGTCAACGGCGGTGTGCGGGTGTCCGACAAGGTCAAATGCGAGAGCCTGAGTACGGTCAACGGCTCGGTGAAGGTCGGTGAAGGTGCCTCGGTAGACGGCGGCCTGTCGGCCGTCAACGGCCGCATCGTGATCAACAGCGGCACCGGCGTCGCGGACGACGTCACCAACGTCAACGGCCAGATCGAGCTGACGGGCGCCGAGGTAGGCGGCAATATCGAAACGGTCAATGGCGATATATCGCTCAAGGACCAATCGGTGGTCAAGGGCAATATTGTTGTCGAGAAGAACAGCGGCTGGGGCTGGGGCAAGTCGAAGAAACGCAAGCCACGCATCGTGATCGGACCGGGATCACGCGTTGAGGGCAAAATCGACCTCGAACGCGAGGTGGAACTGTTTATCAGCGAGACGGCCGAGGTCGGTAGCATCGAGGGTGTCATGAGCATGGACGACGCCGTTCGCTTCAGCGGCGAC
>Ga0209456_10001037_pt1 | contig 13784 bp, 11 predicted proteins | sample COG_11_FD_184755 | JGI IMG/M metagenome (GOLD analysis project Ga0209456, IMG submission 184755) | Pelagic marine sediment microbial communities from the LTER site Helgoland, North Sea, for post-phytoplankton bloom and carbon turnover... | ecosystem: Environmental > Aquatic > Marine > Neritic...
TCCTTCGTGAACTTCATGGTAACGTCTAATTGTAAGCCAGTAATGATATCCTCAAGTGCAGCGTAATATGTCCCGTATCATGCGCCTTTTGGCTAAATTTCTAATTTTAACGGTCATGCTACTGGGCTTGCCGCTGCTGGGGATATGGGTGGCCGGTTACCCGGTTAACGATTATCTGGAATTTCCACCTCAGACGCGCTATGTTCGCCATGCGCCTTTTTCCCCACTGGCATTCGTCATTTACAGTCTTCTGATTGCCGCTTGCGCGCTGCCGCTTTTTATAGGTTTCTTGAGACCATCTCCCCAGAATCTATCCATCACCCGGCAGCCTGCACGGCCATTTCCCGCATGGGGCTGGCTCGGCCTGATGCTTGGAATGGTCGCCTGGATCATGGCCTGGACGCGTTTCAGCTGGTTTACGGCGTTCCAGCCGCACACCTTCACGCCCCTGTGGGTTGCATTTATTGTGGTCATCAACGCTTTGGGGTATCGGCAGAGCGGGCATTGCATGCTGCTCGGCCGACCGCTATTTTTTCTGATGCTGTTTCCGACCAGTGCGCTCTTCTGGTGGTTTTTCGAATATCTGAACCGTTTTGTTCAAAACTGGTATTATGTCGGGCCCGAACTTAATGCGCCGGAATATTTCTGGTACGCTACCCTGCCTTTTGCAACGGTGTTGCCGGCGGTTTTGGGCCTGCGCGACATTTTAATCTCATCCCGCTGGCTGCAGCAAAGATTTGATTATTTTACCCCGCTGCAATTGCGCCATCCGAAAGGCATTGCCGCGGTGATTCTCGCACTGTCAGCCGGCGGGCTGGCCGGTATCGGCATATGGCCGAATTTCCTGTTCCCACTGCTCTGGGTGTCACCGCTAATGATCATTGTGGGCCTTCAAATCCTGATGGGCGAACGACATCTGTTATCCCATCTAACGGTGGGCAAGTGGACACCGCTGATGGCTGCTGCAATGGCGGCACTTATCTGCGGTTTGTTCTGGGAAATGTGGAATATTTTAAGCCTGGCCAAATGGAAATACAGCATCCCCATGGTGCACCGCTACGCGGTATTTGAGATGCCGCTGCTCGGTTATGCCGGCTATCTGCCTTTTGGCCTGCAATGTGCTGTCGTCGGCAGTTTGCTGGAAGGCGTTGTGCCGGCCAATGACACCGAAGCAGTTGGCTCCTGACAGGAGTTGTCTGGCTTTCCAAAACCAGACCGGTTGCCGTGCGTATCGCACCTGGACCAACGAATGTGATGCTATAATGAGAAAAACAGTCCAAGTCCGTTAAAAGCAACCCACCACAACAAATCCAGTATTTATCCTTGACATACCGCAATATATTGTATATCGCGGAACAACGTGGTAGAATATACCCGAGTGCCTGATGCCACGGCCACTCATACGAGCTGCGTGCGATCCCCATGCCTGGACAATAAAGAGTAAAAATGTATATCAGAGCGGTTGTTTCTGTTTGAAGCGGTATTACTATCTGAGTCTGTCTAATTTACCAACAGCAGAGGTCCGGCGCTGATGCAGACCGGGGCGACAGCCGGTTTATATGCGGATTTCGAAAAATTATTGATCGGGTATTATGCTTATGAACAAGAACTTCGGATTTATATCGACACGGCTTGCCGGCACGGATGGTGTTTCCCTTGAATCCAGCAAATGGGCGGACGTGCTGCAGCAAAGCGGGCACAAATGCTTTTGGTTTGCCGGGGCCCTGGATCGCAAACCGGAATATTGCTTTCATGTTCCCGAAGCCCATTTTAAAACCGAACAAAACCAGTGGATCAATCAACGGGTCTTCGGTCAGAAGGGGCGCAAACAACCGGTTACCCAGACCATCCATGACCTGCGCTCACACCTGAAATCTAAACTTCACGAATTTATCAAGCAATTCAAAATCGATGTGCTCATCGCCGAAAATGCGCTGACCATACCGTTGCATGTGCCCCTGGGCCTGGCCATTACCGAAACCGTTGCAGAAACCCAACTGCCGACTATTGCGCATCACCACGATTTTTACTGGGAACGTGTCCGCTTTGCGGTCAATGCCGTCGGCGATTACATTCAAATGGCATTTCCGCCCAATCTGAATAATATTCGACATGTGGTCATTAATTCAGCCGCCCGGGAGCAATTGGCGTTGCGAACCGGTATTGCTTCTGCGATTATTCCCAATGTTTTGGATTTTGAAAATCCGCCCAAAGTCAGCCGTAAACGAACCAGCGTTTTTCGAGAATCTATCGGTCTGGAAGCCGGTGATCGCGTGATTTTACAGCCCACCCGCATTATACAACGCAAAGGAATCGAGTTTGCGATAGAGCTGGTTAAAGAACTAAGAAATTCGCAAAATAAACTGGTGATATCCCATGAAGCCGGAGATGAAGGCTTTGAATATGCGGAATGGTTGAAAGAATATGCCTGCGAACACGATGTTGATTTACGTCTGGTCTCTATTCAGGTGTCCGACCCGTGGTCTGATAACGGAAATAATGGCGCCGCCTATTCGCTGTGGGATGTTTACCCTTACGCTGATTTCATTACCTACCCGAGCCTGTACGAGGGATTCGGCAACGCTTTTTTAGAGGCCATTTACTTTAAAAAGCCCATACTGATCAATCGCTATGCCACTTTTGTGCGCGACATTGAGCCCCTGGGATTTGATCTGGTCGTCATGGATGGCTTCCTATCCAAACAAACGGTTCAAAATGTGGTGGACATTCTGGGATCGGAGAAACGCAAAGCAAAAATGGTCAAAAACAATTATGCGATCGCCGCGCGCCATTATTCTTACCAGATGTTGCGAAACCAGCTTTCAGGCATTTTGCAGAGTTTTTTCGGCGATGACATCCAACAGCTGACCGCCCAACGCCGTCCGGCCAAATCCAAAGGGTACCTGTATATCAATTCACACCAGGTCATGTACAAGCATATCGACAGCCAGCGCTGCGGGCCAAGAGCAAGATAAAAGATGATGAAAGCCGCAGCAAGATGCTTGCCCCGTCTTACACCCTGACCCGCATGCGCGCGGGGATCCGGTAAGGATCCCGTTGGTTGAATCATCCTATTTTATTCTTATTATATGTCTTATTGATCTGTCTTCACCCGGCAGGCTATATTTCTTAAAAATTCGCATCACAAGAGGGGCAAACCATGCCATTTGAAACCGTTCGCGGATTGAACGGGAAAGTCTATGTGCCCGACGCGGCAGCGGAAGAGACCCGCAAGCATCCCTGTAAAGACTGCTATTCTTGCCAATTATGCAGTGATGATCGCTGCAGGGTCTGCCGCGACGGCCAAAACACCTGCCGGTGCGAAAAGTTGGATCAACACTAATCTATAAGCCCCCCGCATTTGTTTTTATTTGTGCGGGGGCCGCCGGAATAATCGATTACATCATATGAGGAGCAAAATAATGAATCGTTTGAGTTGCTATTTTGAAAAAATTTCAGATACGGCCGTGGGCCTATTTCTGCTATTTCTGGGTTTAATTCTGACGTTTATCAGCTTTACCATTGTTCCGGTCATCGGATTGGTTGTCGCCATTCCGGTGCTGTTTCTGGCCGTTTCGTTTTTAGGCGCCCCAAAAAGCAAGGAATGTGCCCTGATCACCAAGGGAACAAGAAAATTATTTTCTGGATGAACGACAAGCATTCACATCAATCCGATTGCTGTAAGAAGCCGTCCGACGAATCGATGGGCATACAGATTACCGCCGCGCCTCCTGCTGAAAGCGAGGCACCCGATGAAGTCTGCTGCGGATCTCCGACGGGGCCGGCAAGCAGCTCCCACGAAAGACCGGGGTACGCCCTGCTTGATTTTGTGGACACCTTTGTCCAAACACCGGCCGGTCCGGTACCGCGCGTACAGACTGAACTTCAGTGGCGGGATCATACCGGCGCTTTCAGGGCGCGGCTGGGAATCAATCGGGCGCAATATAAAATTGCACCGGGGCTGTATTGCGCCGGCATGCCCGACGACCGGGCGCCGGTGCTCGTGACGGCTAACTATAAATTGACATTTGACGCCCTGCGTAAGGAGCTTAAATTCGTCAATGCCTGGATACTGGTACTGGACACCCGCGGTATCAATGTGTGGTGTGCCGCCGGCAAAGACTTGTTTTCAACCACAGAGTTGATTAAAGGTGTCCGAAACACGGATCTAAAAAAAATAGTGTCCCACAACCAGCTGATCTTGCCGCAGCTGGCAGCTACCGGTGTGGCGGCTCATCATGTCAGAAAAACCATCGGCTTCAAAGTGATTTACGGACCGGTGCGCGCCGGAGACATCCCAGAATTTTTGGCCAGCGGGCTCTCAATTGAACCCGCCATGCGCAAAGTTACGTTCAGCATGCTCGAGCGCATTGTTCTCATTCCGGTGGAACTGGCCCATTTGCCGAAACCCTCGTTTTGGCTTCTTCTGGCCGCATTCGTGATTTCTGGAATCGGGACCCAAATTTTCTCTCTTTCCGCTGCGTGGGTGCGGGGTTTCATGCTGGCGAGCGCCTATGTCACCGGCATTCTGGCAGGCGCCATTGTCACACCAGCGCTTTTGCCCTGGATTCCGGGAAAATCATTTGCGGTCAAAGGCGCCGTCAGCGGAGTGATCGGTGGTGCCGCAATTATCGTGCTTTTGCGGGGTGATTTACAGCTTCTGGGGGCCGTAGCTCTGCTGCTGTTTACAACGGCTGTGGGTTCTTACCTGGCGATGAACTTTACCGGATCTACCCCGTTTACCTCACCCTCCGGGGTGGAGAAAGAAATGCGTAAAGCACTTCCATTGCAGGCCCTGTCAATGGTGGTGGCGCTGGTGGCTTGGGTTGGCGCAGCCTTCGCGGGTTAGGGCCTTAAAAGCTGTTTTTGGGTATTGGAGTCAAATGAATTGGATTGAAATATTTTACCGGCTTCCAGTATTTGAATATTGTCGATTGAATATTGAAAATTAAAGGCATTTTATCGATTTTTAATTAAAAAGAGGGCGCCTAGCGACAACCACAAATATACAATATATAATTTTCAATATTCAATAGCTTGTATGGTTCGCCTATGGCGGATCAATATTAAAACCCTAATATAAAAACGACGGAGCGACACGCGGCGCTTGCGCTGTGCGAGCGACAACCACAAATATGCAATATACAATTTTCAATATTCAATAGCTTTTACGGATTGGGATTCAAAAGTGGAAACATTCAGATATCTACCCGGAGTAACAACGTTGCGGCTCAACCAGGAGGCCTGTGTGGGTTGCGGTATGTGTGAAGTGGTATGTCCGCATAGGATATTCTCAGTAAAAGATAAAAAGGCCCGCATCGATGATTTAGACGGCTGTATGGAATGCGGCGCTTGCGCTAAAAATTGCCCTGCTGACGCCATAGCGGTAACACCGGGTGTCGGCTGTGCCTCTTACATTATTCAGACCTGGATCAAAGGCAAAAACACCGCTGTCTGCTGCGGCAATTAGAACCTATTTCAAAAATGCATCTAACGCCCAAGGGCATTGTTGTAAACCGATTCAAAATGCTCGAATACTAAAGTGTATGCTCCACTTTTGAATCGGTTTCCGTCGCGCCCTTGAACGTGATCTACTATTTTTGAGATAGGTTCTGGATTGCTCAATATAGACCATTACTTCGAGAGCCGATCCCAGAAATTTTTGGCCTTCTCCTGCCGGTTATCTATAGAAGACTCTGACCCTGGACCTTCGGTGCGGGCGGTGCCTCCGCGCAAACGGGCAATGCGCTCTTCCAGCGGTGGGTGTGTTGAAAATAAGCTCATCAGACGTCTACCCGATAGCGGATTGACGATAAACATATGAGCGGTCGACGGGTTGGCATCCATTGGTATTCTTTTTGAATATTGACCCAGTTTTTCAAGAGCGCGGGCCAGTCCCTCCGATGACCCCGCAAAACCGGCACCGGTCGAATCCGCCAGATATTCGCGCGACCGTGATATGGCCATTTGAATTATCATGGCCGCAAAAGGTGCCATTATCGACATGGCAATCAATCCAATCGCATTGCCGCCCCGGCCACCATCGCCGCCCCGGCCGCCAAACACAGCTGAAAAGCGGGCCATATTGGCCAGCACCATAATAGCGCCGGCCATGGTGGCAGCGATGCTGCCGATTAGAATGTCACGGTTCTTGACATGTGCCAGTTCGTGTGCCAGCACGCCCTTGACCTCATCCTGCTCCATTAGATTCAACAGCCCCTGGGTGACCGCCACGACGGCGTGTTCCGGGTTGCGCCCGGTGGCAAAGGCATTGGGGGTGTCCTTGGGGATGACATATACCTTTGGCATGGGAAGCCCGGCATTCTCGGCCAGCGTTTTGACCATCTCATAGACCTGTGGCGCCTGTTCGGGGCTGATTTCCTGGGCCCGGTACATTTTCAAAACAATTTTATCTGAAAACCAGTAACTGAAAAAATTCATGCCGGCAGCGATCAACAGCGCAATGATCATTCCTTGCTGACCGCCAAAATATTGCCCGATCCAAATAATTATGGCTGTCAACACCGCCAATAAGATCGTGGTTCTTATCCGGTTTCCCATTGCTATCTGCTCCTTTCATCTCATACATGGTTAGCGGCCGTCGGTTAAGCGAAGCCAACCCGCCTTTATCATCAGCCGCTGGAATAAAATCATGCTGAACTTCACTGCCAAAATATAAAGCGGCGCCTAAAATTGGCAAGCACCTGCTGACCACACAACGTCAACCAACAATCGCTATCGGCGGCCGGGGAACCTGTCGCCAACTTTGCTGTCACTGTTACGGTCTGATCTCTGATGTTCTAGCCCGAATCATTCATAAAAGTCAATCCGCAATAACTAAATGAAATTAAAAAAAATAATTGTTCTTTTTTATAAATACTTATTGTTTGCCCTATGTTTATATGCTACGCCTGAGTTGTCGTAAGGAGAACACTTGCTGGCCGTCAGGCAAACATAAATCAGTTAAATACATTCATGATCTGCACCCGGTTAGATGCCCCCTGACCGAGAATGCAAGGCAAACCCAACGCGTTGGCGCTGCATTTGCGGATAGATTTAGGTAAGCAGAATGGAGAAATTTGAAACTGCGCAGAAGCGACTGCAGATCGATGCGTCATTTACTCAAACCGGCGAGTCGCAGAAAACCTCATCGATAGAACCCTCCGATGATGAGGCCCAGGTCAGTCCAAGCGACAGAAAAGTAATCTATGCCCTAACGCGCAGACGTAAGGAAGAAAAAGAATCTGCAGAAACAGTCAAAATCCGCAAGACGAATCTGATCAATAAAATCAACTTCATCAATTTTCAGGACAGAACCCTTCTGATCAATCTTAAACACCGTTCTTACCATAACCTGCTGACACTTTTAGCCAGGCCTCAACCGTGCATGGGCGACGAACTGGATTGTTGCTGGGAAAAATCGGAAAATGATTTACAGACTTTGGATCTTTATGAATTTGAAAACCTTTTAATCCCAGACGGTCAGAATCTCATCCGTTTAGAACCCGATCTTATCCGCATGGATAAAAAAGTCATTCGTCTGCTATTGCCGGAACATGGCATTGAAGTCAGTTCACGAAAGATGAGGCGGCACGCCAGCAAGGGCATAACGGCTCAATTGTTACAAAACAGCACTATTTTTTCAGGAACATTGGTGGATTTTAATGCCTGTTCCCTTAAAATACGGCTAACGGCTGAGCCACCTCAAACTTTTGACTGGATTAATTCAGAATCGACAGTTAATCTTATTTTAACTGATCACAGGGAAACTTACTATTCCGGTGAATGTAAAATCATTCGACAATGTGCCGATAAAAAAAATCGCGTCTACATTTTGAGGCCCCTCGTTTTTGAAATCCAACGTTTCAAACAAAAAGAGTTTCGCAGTCACCGGTACCAATTAACGCCTTCGCCAAATGTTTTCTTCAGACACCCGTTTTCCAATAAGCGGTTTGATCTTAAAGTCATCGATTTGTCGGGATCGGGGTTTGCGGTAGAAGAAAATCAGAATGATTCTGTGCTGTTGCCGGGCATGATTCTGCCTGAATTGGAGTTGAGCTTTGCCAACAGTTTTAAGATCAAATGTCGTGCTCAGGTCGTTTATCGCAAAAGCATCGAAACCGAAACAGAGGGCAACCGGGTAAAATGCGGCCTGGCCTTGCTCGACATCGATATTCAAGATCATGCAAGGCTGATTTCTATCTTACAACATGCCAAAAACGAAAATTCGTATTTTTGTAACCGTGTAAGCCTTGATAAACTCTGGAATTTCTTCTTTGAAACCGGGTTCATTTACCCTGACAAGTATGGGCATATTGAGAAAAACAAACATCAGATCAAAGCGACTTACGAAAAACTCTACAATCGTGAGTCCAACATTGCCCGGCATTTCGTCTACCAGGACAATGGCCGCATTTTGGGGCATATGGCCATGCTGCGTTATTACAATAAGACCTGGTTAATCCATCATCACGCCGCTCGCAAATCAGCTCTCAACAAAGCCGGCTTGATCGTTCTGGATCAAATTGGCCGCATGGGCAACAACTCCCACCGGCTGAATTCACTCCACATGGACTATTTAATTTGTTATTATCGCCCTGAAAATAAATTCCCGAGCCGGGTCTTTGGGGGAGCTGCCAAGTCGATTCACGATCCTCAAGGATGCTCCATTGATGCCTTCGCCTACTATCATCATCGGTGTAATTTAACGCGCAAGGCTCATCTGCCGGTATCCTGGCAGCTTACGGAGGTATCGGAGATCGACCTTGCGGAGTTGGAAAATTTTTACCGACATGTATCCGGAGGATTGTTGCTGGATGTTACAGATTTAAGACCCAACTGCCTTAACATTGATACGCTTTCGGATGAATACCAGCGTTTGGGCTTAAATCGCGAGCGGCAGCTTTTCGCCGTGCGGCAGCACAATCAGTTAAAAGCGTTTGTAATGGTGAATCTAACCGATCTGGGTCTTAATCTTTCTAATTTAACCAATTGCATTAAGATTTTGGTTATCGACCCGCAAGCATTTTCGGTAAATATGTTAAACACCACCCTGGACATTTTGGCCACAAAATTTCAAAAATCTAACATGCCCACACTTTTATATCCTGCTGAATATGCTGATGAACAGGGCATCGCCTATGAAAAGCGTTATAATTTATGGGCATTCAGCCTACAGTTCTCGGATCCGTATTTCAAATATATCAATCGCCTTCTGCGATTCTTTTAGGATCCATCTGCGGATACAGCCTTACGTCCACTACAAGAGATGAGGGGTGTATACATAAATCTTCTGAAGTCACTGAAAAATTCAAGAAACTCTCTAAAGAAACCGTCAAATCCATCTTCATACTCATCAAACTGAATTCCCGAATGCTTTCCAATCGTTTCCACCTTCTTGGTAAAATTAAAATTATCAACATCTTTTAATTCACCAAAAATTAAATTATGCGGCCTGACATCAACGTCAATATCCTGGTAGCCTGTATCATAAAGGTAAGAGTATAATTTAATCCCGGCATACGGATCAAAGTTAAAATCATTTTGGATAATATCCATCATGGTATTTATATACTTTTCCAGTCGGGTTGAATGACCGAAATACCGCAGGCAGTTACAATCCAGATCAATGAGGCATAAAATTCCGCCCGGTTTCAGGATCTTGGAGATATTTTTGACGATATCAAGGCTTTCAACACGATAGTATTCGAGAACAAAACGCAACCAGATAAAATCGAACATTCCCAGGTCATTTAGCGGTTGGCGAATATCAGCACGCGCAAATTCAATGGCCTCATGGTGATAATGGTCTTTGGCATATTGAAGTCTCTGCGGCGACATATCCACCCCAACCACTGAGCCAAGCGGCTGTACGAGCTTATTCAGGTAATAAGTGGTTTTTCCGGATCCACATCCCAAATCAGCAACGCGCATCCCTGGCTTGATCCCCGCCCAGAGCGCTTGTTTTTCAACAGCCACCGGATCTGTTTTCATATCAAGACGAACAGATTCTTCGTCACTTTCCATTAAATAGTTGCGCTGGTTCATAGTTTAGATTCCTCGGCCCAAATGCAATCAATGACCGCAACGGCAGGTTTGGCAATGCCGGGGTTGTATTTTCCGAAATCATTATTTTGATGACAGATGCAACAAATGTCAACCGATCCTGCAACATACACTTTTTTCGCGCAAAAAGCGATCTTTCCCCATACCATTTTAATTTCGAGTCAACTGCAGACTGCTGTCCGCAAAAGGCAAACATCGCGTTGCGGCCAATGCTGAACTACAGGTATTCACCCCATCAAGAAAATGTCCCTCCCTCAGTTAAATGCCCCAGAGATAGGGGATTTACCCCTTTTCAACCACCGCATCGCAAGTCTGCAGCCTATCGGTCCGGTCAAAATTAAATAGTATTTTGAAATGTTAACTCATTCATAAACTTTTCGGAACCACTGGCACAGAAAATGAAAGAGCAGAAGCAGTAGATCTCACCAAGAGGGATTGACCCCTAGCGGATGAGAAGCGGTGGTGGTGCCCGTTGAACTTCTTCTTCACCCGTTTTGTTGACACTGCCACTTACGGTGAGTAGATTAACTCATTACTGCAAGGTTCGTTATCATTAAGGAGGAAGACAATGAACAAAGCGATCAAGTGGGGATTGATCATCTGTGTTGGGCTGGTGGTGCTTGTTATTGCCACCTTACTGATTGCACCGGCTTTCATAGATATCCAGGATTACAAACCCGAAGTGGAGAAGCTCGTTTCCGAAAAGACCGCCAGACCGTTTACCATTGGAGACGACCTGAACCTGTCGCTATTTCCATGGGCCGGTGTGTCTTTTTCCAATTTACAGCTGGGGAATACACCCGGTTTCGCAGAAAAAGAGTTTGTCAACGTTAAGTCCTTTGAGGTCAGGGTAAAGCTGCTGCCACTGCTGTCCAAGGAGGTTCAGGTCAAGCGCTTCATCTTAAATGAGCCCTCTATTACGCTGGTGAAAAATAAAGATGGGCGCGTCAACTGGGCTCAGCCGGAAGGTGCCAAAGATACAAAGACAATTGAAAAAAAGAAAGACCCGGAACCATCGAGCACCGGTCTACCCATTAAAGATCTGACCGTTGGAGAGTTTTTGGTGAAAAATGGTTCGATCACCTGGATTGACCATACCACTCAGACCCGCAAGGACATAACGGCCGTTAATCTAAACTTGCAGGAGGTTTCCCTGGATCGCCCAATCAAGCTTTCTTTCGGGGCCCAGCTCGATCAGCAGCCGATATCGGTGGCGGGAACCATCGGGCCGGTGGGCAAGGACTTCAAACAGGCCACCATTCCCCTGGATCTTGACATTAATGCGCTCAAAAAACTTATCCTGACCATAAAAGGCAAGATCATGAATCCTGGGTCAACGCCCGCAATCGATCTGGCCGTCGACATGCAACCGTTTTCCCCCCGTCAACTGGTGGCCGCATTGGAGCAACCGTTTCCCGTAGCCACATCAGATCCGAAGGCATTGGACCGTATCGCGCTTAAGGCCAACCTTAAAGGGGACGCCAACCAGATTGCAGTATCCAATGGTATTTTGAATCTGGACGATTCGACGCTCAATTTTTCGCTCAAGGCCTCTGATTTTTCAAGACCCAATCTGGCATTTGATATGAATCTGGACCGGATCGATCTGGATCGTTATCTACCGCCAAAATCAGAGCAGCAGCCCGCATCTGCTGAGAAACCTGCCCCGAAAAAAGCCGCTGATTATGAGCCCCTGCGAAAGCTGATTCTGGATGGGCGCATTAAAATCGGCCAGCTGGTGGCCAGCAAAGCCAAAATCAATGATCTGCTGGTTCAAATCAAGGCCAAAAACGGTATTTTCAATCTTGATCCGCTGCAAATGGCGATGTATCAGGGCAATGTCAACGGCAAAGGCAATTTCAACGTGCAAACCCAGACGCCCAAAAGCAGCATGAGCCTGAATGTGGCCGGCGTTCAGGTCGGACCCTTGCTGCGCGATGTTCTGGAAAAAGACATTTTAGAAGGCGTTACCACTGCGCAGCTCAACCTGACCATGGCCGGTGATCATCCGGACAAGATCAAACAAACGTTAAATGGTAACGGCCAGCTGCGATTTAACGACGGCGCCATCGTCGGTATCGATCTGGCCGGCATGGTTCGCAATGCCAAAGCTGCTTTTGGCCTGGCACAAAAGCCTTCCGAGCGGCCGCGAACTGATTTTGCTGAACTCAGTGCACCCTTCAGCATTAAGAATGGACTGGTCAACACATCCCAGACCAGCCTGAAATCACCGTTGATCCGGGTGCTGGCAGCCGGTAACGCCAACCTGGTAACAGAGGTGCTCGACTTCCGGGTGGAACCCAAAGTAGTCGGCACCATCAAAGGACAGGGGGATAGCGCCGATCGCACCGGGCTCATGGTTCCGGTGATCGTATCGGGAACGTTTGCAGAGCCCCAGTTTAAGCCGGACCTTGCCGGCATTGCCCAGAAGCAGCTCAAGGGGGTGTTGGAGGGGACCGAGAAACCCGAAGATTTGATGGACAAGGAAAAGCTTGAGGAAACCGGCAAGGGGCTGCTGAAAGGAATACTCAATCAATGAGGCAAATGCCCAGATTAAGCACAATAGGGGTCATCGCCGCGGTTGTATCTCTTTTTCTGGCCGGCTGTGCCGGTGTCGGCAATCGCATGGAGCCGCCGCGGGTCAAACTCGCCAATATTCGCCCCGAATCGATTAATCTCCTTGAAACCGTCTTTGAGGTACAGTTGCGGGTATTCAACACCAATGAGACGCCCCTGACGATCAAAGGCGTCGAGAGCGAAATTGACATTAACGGTCAAACCTTTGCATTCGGGGTCTCAGATTCCGATGTTCAGATCCCGGCGTACGGTACCGAGTTGCTGTCGCTACGTGTATACTCATCCGTATTCGACATCATTAAAAGCGCAGTGGGAATGCACAACAAGGAGCAACTGCAGTACCATATCAAGGGCAAACTGCGCCTGGGAGCCGGCGCCTTTCCCCGTGCGCTGCCATTTGAGTCGGAAGGCACCATCTCTCTGCCCGATATTCCGGAATTCAGAGAACGCCGTTTGTCTCCGGAGTAATGGGACGCCAATATCATTGGGTTTTCAGCTGCAAATTCGATTCAGTCTTCCGTACCAAAATTCCAAGTACCCGTCATCAAATATCACATAAATCCCAGGTCTCAATTTTCAAAGCCCCGAACAGGGGCTGTGTTTGTTTTTGGTGATTTACCCTTCAACTTTGCTCAGGGATGTAAGTGGGCCGAAATCATGTGATACGGGTTTTAAGTGATTTTGAAATTTCCTCAATTTAACGACGCAAGCACTCTTGTGAAAACATCAGGAATTTCGTAAAATAATCAGGATATAGAACCTTAAACCGGATGGCCAAAGATTTGTTAAATTTATTCCAAACTTCAATGGCTTCGCATAAGTCAATAAAACCCATCGTCACCACAGCACTAATCTATCCAAGGATATTATGACGGCTGTACGATCAAGCGACACCAAGAGCGCTCCCATCACGCGCCGGTTCTGGATCTGGTTCATGCGGGATTTCCTGGGAATTTTCCGTGAAATGCGCTGGAGTTACCTGCCACCGTTGATGGTCTATCTGGCTGCCGGCGTTTTCGGGTTTACCGGTATCATCGAATCTTTTTTTGTCAAAGAGCAACTGGGATTATCGGCTGCATTTCTGGCCGGCCTGGCCTTCTGGGCCGGCCTGCCCTGGGCCTTAAAGATGCCGCTGGGACGCC
>Ga0209456_10001038_pt1 | contig 13769 bp, 12 predicted proteins | sample COG_11_FD_184755 | JGI IMG/M metagenome (GOLD analysis project Ga0209456, IMG submission 184755) | Pelagic marine sediment microbial communities from the LTER site Helgoland, North Sea, for post-phytoplankton bloom and carbon turnover... | ecosystem: Environmental > Aquatic > Marine > Neritic...
ACCCAGGTCCTCGATGTACCAATCGAGGTTATAACCGTCGCTCGTATAGCGCCCCTGACCGTCGACATTGACGTAGCCGCGCTTGTCGTCATAGCCGGTCGCGTTTCCGAAACGGATTGCGCCGTCCTCGCCGACGTAAGTGCCGCCAGCATCGACCTCAGCTCGGTAACCGTCTTCAAATGGGCAGGACTCGCACGCCCAGTTGCTGGTATCGACCTGGGCAAAACTCAGGCCCGGGAACATGATGATCAGCGGCGCGACGACCCTGCGGTGTGTTTTCGTTGTTTGCTTCAACATTGCTGCATGCTCCTAGCGCATCAGCTTGGTGCCGGACGGGTGATTGGAGCCGTGCACCTGGTCGTGACAATTCAGGCAGGCCTGGCCTAACAAGAACTGAGACGGCGTATTGGCCGGCAGGCCCCGCTCGTCTTGCGGCAGGCTGGGATGACCGGCCTGGGAATGACAGCTCTGACAAAGCGTCGGGGCGCGCATGCTGAGCATTCCCGGGTAGTTCGATCCGTGAGGATCGTGGCAGTTGGCACAGTCTTCGGGAACGGGTGCATGCTCCCACAGGTAGGGTCCGCGAGTCTCTGCGTGGCATTCATAACAGGTGTCATTGAGCGTCTGCCGGGCAAGTACCAGATCGGCGGTATTTCCGTGGGTGTTGTGGCAGTCGCCGCAAGCCATCTTGCCCTGCCGTACCGGGTGCGCGTACGGTTTCATCGACTGTGTGCGTTGCTGCTGGTGGCAATCGAAACAGACCTCAGCCTGGGTGGCCGTCGTGAGGACCGGGTCACGCTCGATATGGCTCGAGTGGCAGTCGGCACAGGCGACCGTATTATCGTCGTGCGCACCGCCATGCCACGCGAAACCGGCGTCGCTCAGGTGGCACTCCATGCAATACGCGTTTTGTTCGGGAACCGGCGTCCCCGAATCCGAGCCAAACCTGACGACGGGCGGCCGTTCCTTGCCGCGCCTCACGCGGCCCGCATGATCGCCGCCAGGACCATGGCAGGCTTCGCACTGCAGCTGACCGTGACCGAACGGTGAGTTCGGATCACCGGGCACCGCGTGCTTGGTGCGAAAAACCGCGAGCGTTACCTGGTCGTCGTGGCACTGGAAGCAGGTGTCGGCGCCTTTGCGACTGTACTTAGGCGGTTCGACCTCGTCTTCAGCCGCGTGAACAGCGGCCGGTGCCGAGATGGCCGCAAGTACCATCGTCAGCAACAGCAGGCCGCGCCGGCCGTGAGAAATCGGAGTCGCCGACATTAGTTGGACTCGAATGTATCGATGCCGTGAACTTCTGCCACATCGGCCGAACGACCTTTACCATGACAAACCGAACAGGTCTCGACGCCGGAAGAGATCAGCGTGCTGTCCGCCGCCTTGGTCGCGTTGAAGTCACCGCCGTTCTGGATCATGTGGTTGGCAGCCAATTCACTCGTGTGACAGCCGGAACAGACCGATGCGTTCGGCGAAAAGACGACGTCATCGATCGGCGTGGCGGGATCCGCACCGCTGTCGACGGTCGTGCCGAGCACTTTGGCCGGATCGACCGGGTAGTACCCGCCGGCTACGTGGCAGCCCTCGCAGTTGTTCAGCTTGCCAGGATATACGAAGTCGAAGACATGCGTGGAATTGCCGAAGCCGCACACCTCGTAGGGCACGCCGACGGCGCCGGAAGCATGAAGCCTGTGGATCATGTACTTCATGTCCACGGACGTATCATCGAGGCCGAGTTCGGTCGCGCAATCTCCCGCGCGACGATTCACGTCCGTCACATTCGGCGCATGGCAGGTCACGCAGACTTCGATATTGTCGGTACGGTTATTGCCATGCATCGCCAGTTGACTGTGGCAGTCATCGCACTTGGTGATCGCGACCGCGTTGCGCCGCTTCATTGCGGTTGTGTCGGTGATCGGCGCGTAGTCCACCACGTTCGTAACCGCGATGCTCTCCGGCTCGCCGTCGATGTCGACTGACGGGTGACCGTCGATCGTCACAGCGAGTGAGCCGCCCGCCGTCGCCGGAACAGCCACGGGCGAGGTGACGCTGAATACGCCCCCGCCGACAGCCGTGGGCGAGCCGCCGTTGCAGCTGATCGCGTTCATCGAGCCGGGGAGACCCGGAGATGAGCCGCTGTCATTGTTGTGGTAGTCGGCCGTGTCCCAGGCGATGCCAACAACCAGCCTGGATGTGAAAGTGTCACAGGCCGTCCACTCCGGATCATTGAGCAGGTCGTACGGCGCGTCGCCATTGGTCGGGTCTGTAACCGAGTACTCGACGACGGGGAATTCGCCGATACCGGTATTGCTGATGCTCAGGATGTTGTACTCGAACTGATCGCCGGCTTCACGGTTTGGCTGACGATGTGCCTGGTCGACACGCAGGGAGCCGCCGCTGATTGTGGCATCTTCGCCGTGGCAGACGACGCACAGCGTGTCGTCGGTAAACGCGATTCCGCCCGGGTGGTCGCCGGCGGCCCAGTCGATGTAATCGTGGCAGCTGCCGCAAGACGCCCGGTTCGGAACCGTGCGCCAATTGCTGGCCTGTGGGACCGTCGGATTCGACTCGTCGTGGCAGGTTTGGCAATTCCTGACATCCTGCGACCATTTGACGTTCGTGTAGTCATGCAGGGTGTCGTTGAAGCCGATGATGAAATAGCCGTTGGTGAGTGCGTGGCCGAATTCGTCATTACCGTGGATCTTGTGGATCATTTCCTTCATGTCCACGGTGCCGCCCCAGGGCTCGGCGACGGTATCGCCATCGATCGAATACGGGTTGTGGCAGGTCACGCAGTACTCGATGTCGAAACGCGCTTCGCCGTGAAACGCGAGATTATCGTGACAGGCATTACAAGTGTCATTGTTGACGATCAGGCGTTCCTCGATCACTGCGCCACCGGTTGGGACAAAATCGTACGGCGCGTTGTTCGCCGGGATGTTGTAGGGCAGGAATTCCTCGGAGCTGGTACGGATCTCCGAGCCAAGCCGGTGCGTCTTGGTTTCGTCGTACGTCGGGCCCGCCGGGTACGCGGTCAGGTCCTGGGAAAACGTATAGGTATAAGTGCCATCGCCATTATCGGTGTAGGTTCCGGCCGTGGCGGTTTCCGTGGTTGCCTGGGCATTGGGGATGCCTGCGCTGTCTTGCGTGATGTACGACTGCCATTCGCTGGAGCCGCCATTCTGGCCGGCCGTTAGCTGCGCCAGTGTAAACCGCAGGTTGGCGGCCGGCAGACCCGTTAGACCGAAGCCAAGGTCATTGCTAAGCCTCACTACCACTGTCGGCGCGCTTCCGCCGGCGGGGACCGTCACGCTGTCATAAGAGACGTTGATTGTTTCAGCTGTCTCAACAGCCACCGTAGAAGAGCCCGAAGATCCCGGCGGTCCCGGCGGTCCCGGTGGCCCGTCGGCGCCTGTATCTCCGGCTGCACCGGTGGGGCCCGTGTCGCCGCTGCATGCGAACAGCAGGGCTGATGCAAACAGCAGGGCAAGAATTCGGGTGTGCGGGTCGTATCGACGGCTCATAGCGTTCCCCTGAAAGTTTCTCGACTTATTACTTCTGGTTATAAATTTCTTGTATGGAGAATGTGGTTTATGGACGAATGATCGACTGTACCTGTTACTCAACCGTACCTGTTACTCAATCGGCCCTTTCTGCGAGCAGAACGAAACGTCAATAGCAGGTAATAAATAGTCTCGTCTATCCGGAATACGCCATTTATTCCCGCCGTGAGTCAACCCCTACTTGCCAGACCTGGACACCTCGGAAATTTCTGTACCTTTTCTATCAAATTTTGACTACGATTACATGACGGCATGTACCTACTGGCCGCCGGCCGGGCATGTGACGATAATATGCGGCAGTTACTGTTGCGCCCGACGGGCGCGTTCATGGGCCATTCAGTCAATCCTATGGATAATTACGGCTAAGATTCCGCAAGGCTCTGCATTTCGCAAGGAGACGATATGAAACGACTTACAACCTACTTGGCGGCCGCTTTGCTTGGCGTCGGTTTTTCCGCAGCAAATGGCGCGGATGTCGATACGCTGATGAAGGGCTGCAACGACTGTCACGGTCCCGGCGGTGTTAGCGAATCAAGCGACGTACCGACCCTCGCCGGTTTTCCCGAGTTCGTACATGTCGACGCGCTCTATGTCTACCAGGATGAGGAAAGGCCCTGTTCTGATGCCGACTACAAACACGGTGACACTAGTCGTCCGGCGACCACGATGTGCGCAGTTGCAGCAGAGTTGAGTGAAGACGATATCGATGCGATCGCCGCGGCGTATGCAGAGTTACCGTACGTGAAGATGAAGCAGGACTTCGATGCCGCTCTGGCCGCTACCGGTGAAGCATTGCACAACGAGCATTGCGACAAGTGCCACTCTGACGCCGGCACCAACCCTGAGGACGAAGCGGGCATGCTGGGTGGCCAACCAATCGGCTATTTGCAGAAGTCTTTCAAGGACTTCGCGGCCGACACACGCGGACAGCCCAAGAAAATGAAAGACAAGATGGACCCGCTATCCGAAGCAGACTTCAATGCTCTCGCGCATTACTACGCCAGCGTTCAATGACAACAAATAGTGCCGCCGGTCACGAGACCGGCGGCCTGTTTGCCGCTGTCGATCGACAGGACACCGAGGCGTTCGTCGCTTATCTGACCGAGGACGCCGTTTTTCGTTTTGGATCTGCCCCCGCGGTGCAGGGGCGCGACGCCATACGCGCCGCTGTCGACGGTTTTTTCGGCACGATTGCCGCTTGCTCACATGACGTGCAGAACACGCTCAGGAATGGCTCGACCCTGGTCTGCGAGGGCGAAGTTACTTACTGCAGGAAAAACGACACCGAGATCACGTTGCCGTTTACCGACGTATTCGAATATGACGGCAACCTGATTTCGCAGTACAAGATCTATATCGACATCAACCCGCTGTACGCGGACTAGTCGATCCAGGCCTCGACGAAAGGCCACTCTCGGAAATCCCTGATAGTAAACAGGTGCTTATTGGCTTACTAGAGTCCCAAGTATCAGGGAAATAACAACATGACTAAGGCCGCATTCCTCGCCCGTCTGCTCAAGACGATTTCGGCGGCGGGCATCTTCGCGCTGGTGGCACTCCCAGCTTTGGCACAGAACATCGACTGTGGGGAATGTCACGAAGACGTCGCGTTCTCTTCAACGGCCCACCCTGACGCCGTTTGTCAGGATTGCCACACCAATGTTACCTCCGAGCACGATACGAAGGATCTTGCGCCGCTTACCGACGAGGAAAGCTGCGCGGAATGTCACCGAGCTATTGCGCGCGCGACAAACCGAAGCGCCCATCAGGGGGAGGCTGGATGCAACGACTGTCACGGCGCGCCGCACGAAATACACCTTGTGTCAGAATTTGCATCGGCCGTTTCTCCGGTCAATCAGATCAAGAGTTGCGGCGCTTGCCACACTGAGCCGGAAGGACTAGTCGAAGGCTACTTGGCCAGCGAACACGGCAAAGCCTTGCTGCTGTCCGGGCTGGGTGACGCGCCGAGCTGCAACGATTGTCACGACAGTCACCGAATCGTCGAGGTTGACGACAAGCGTGCGCCCATGTCGCATGAGCATTCCCCGGAGATGTGCGGCGAGTGCCACTCGATCCTGCTGAACACCTGGGCAGACGGAAGCGCTCACGGCCTGGCCTGGCAGGAAGGAAAGGATGGCCCGGTCTGCATAACCTGCCACTCTGCGCATACGATTCAGGACCCGAAGGTCGGGGATACGAGACTGCGGTTTCCGGAAACCTGCGGCGAGTGCCACGAAGAATACAGTACGACTTTCCGGGACAGCTTCCACGGGCAAGCGACAGACCTCGGATTCGAAACCGGTGCAATCTGCTCCGACTGCCACACGCCTCACCAGAACCTGCCTGCGTCCGAGTCTGCCTCTAGTGTCCATCCCGCAAATCTTGCAGAAACCTGTGGTAACTGCCACGAGAACCCGAGTGCGTCGTTCGTAAGCTTCAATCCTCACAGCGACCCGACGAGCCCGGCCGAAGACAGAGCGGTCTATTTCGTCTGGCTGTTCATGATCATATTGTTGATCAGCGTATTCGGGATTTTCGGTATACACGACATACTGTGGCTGCAGCGCTCGATCGTCGGCAAGCTCAGGGGCGAGTTCAATACCACGCCCTACAAAGACCCGCGCTACATCCGGCGCTTCTCGAAAGTGCATATGGGTGTTCATGCCGTGGTAATCGTGACCTTCCTGTTACTCGCTTTGACCGGTCTGCCGCTCAAGTTTCATGGAGCGCCGTGGGCACAGACGATGGTCGACCTTTTCGGTGGTATCGAGGTGGCCAGAGTGATTCACCGTTTGGCGGCCATCGGTACCTTCGGGTACGCGCTCTTCCACCTTGCGGAGTTGTTCTTCCGCGGCTTCATTCTCGGGGAAAAAGGCATGCTCTGGGGTCCGCATGCACTGGTGCCGCAGCCAAAAGACATCAAGGACCTGATTGCCTACGTGCGCTACTTCGTGTATCTGGGACCACGTCCGGCCGGGGACCGCTGGACGTACTGGGAGAAGTTCGACTACATGGCCGTCTTCTGGGGCATCATGATCATCGGAATGTCCGGTTTGATGCTCTGGTTCCCGGGTTTCTTCACGTCGTTTCTCCCCGGATGGACTCTGAATGCAGCCCATGTCGTTCATAGCGACGAGGCCTTGCTCGCGGTCGGCTTCATTTTCATGTTCCATTTCTTCCACGCACCATTACGTGTCGAGACACTGCCCATGGATATCGTGATGTTCACGGGCAAGATGCCGATCGAGCGTTTCATCGAAGAACGACCGCTGGAGTACGAGCGGCTGGTCGAAACGGGGCAGTTGGACGATTACATTGTCGAGGGGCCGACGGCCAAGGAGATACGCAGGGCCTACGCGTTCGGTGCAGTAGGGCTGATTACCGGTATTACGATGGCGGTTATCATCATCTGGACATTCCTCGCAGACTAGGCTGGTAATGCTGGGGCGCGGCGAAACAAAGGGATTACAATAATGTTCAAGAATTTTCTTTCTTCGATCACTCACAACGGCATCAGTCTCGCGGGCACGGCGCTCGCTATCATGGGCCTGGTGCTCATCATCAGCCTGTTTGTCATGGAGCGGCTTGGCTTCGAGGGCGGGCCCTATCTCGGCATCCTGACGTACCTGATCCTTCCGATGATCTTTGTCACCGGGCTGATCCTGATCCCCGTGGGTGCGGTTCTCTACCGACGCAGCTTGCGCCGAGTGCCGGGCGGCGAGTCGACACCGCTGATGCCGGTTTTCGATCTTAATCAACCGAAGACGCGGCGCTGGACAATGATCTTTGTGGCCGCAACGATGCTCAATATCGTGATCGTCGCCGGCGCCACCTATAAAGGCGTCGAAGTGATGGAGTCAGTGGACTTCTGTGGAATGGCGTGTCACGCGGTTATGCAACCGGAACACACGGCCTACCAGCGGTCCTCACACTCACGAGTTAGTTGTGCGGACTGCCACATCGGCCCCGGCGCTGACTGGTTCGTGAAGTCGAAACTCGACGGCGCCTGGCAGCTGGTGGCCGTGGCTTTTGACCTGTATCCGCGACCGATTCCTACGCCGCTGCACGATCTGCGGCCGGCGCGCGAGACTTGTGAGCAGTGTCACTGGCCGACGCGCTTTGTGGGCGACACATTGACCACCAGAAAGCACTATGACGAAGACGAAGCCAACACCGAACTGACCACGGTGCTGTTGCTCAAGGTCGGCGGTCTGGCCGGACAGCGCTCGCACGGCATCCACTGGCATGTCGATCCTGACGTAAAGATACGCTACCGCTCCGATGAGACGCGTGAAGAAATCTACGAAGTGGAATACACCGAGGGCAACGGTGAGTCAAAGCTGTTCCGTGACCGCAAGGCGCCGGAGGAAGGTGGCGTCTGGCGGGAGATGGATTGCGTCGACTGTCACAACCGGCCGAGCCACAACTACCAGGCGCCCGATGACGAGATCGACGTTGCGATGCGCGACGGCCTGATCGACCGCTCATTGCCCTACATCAGGAAAGAGGGCCTGCGCGTCATCGATGCCAAGTACGAGTCGCACGAAGACGCGCGCGAAAAGATCTCGGAGCAGCTCTCAGCCTACTATGCGGACAGCTATCCTGAGCTTTCTGTCGAAAGGGCAGACGACATCGCGCAGGCCGTGAAAGTCCTGGGCGACATCTACTCCGTAAACGTATTCCCGCAAATGGAGGTGTGGTGGAACACCTATCCGGAGCACATTGGGCACGAACGGTCGGACGGCTGTTATCGCTGCCACGGGCGGCGGCTAAGGACTGAAGACCGGGAGAATATCTCGAAGGACTGTGATGTCTGCCACACGGTGCTGGCCGAACGTGAGGAGAATCCGGACATCCTTACGCAGCTCGATCCGTGACATGACCGACCGATACTCAGCCGCACTCGACAGGGACACCGGCAGCACCACGCCGGCACGGCGCGAGCTCGTCTACGAGATACTGAGCGGAGGCACGGGACTGCTGCTGGCGCTGTTCATGTGGGGCCACGTCGTACTTGTAGGCTCAATACTGACGGGCGAACGCGGCTTCGACTGGCTCGCAACGTTCCTCGAGGACTATTACATCGCGCAGCCGACCGTAATCGCGATATTCGTGTTGTTCGTCGTGCATGCCGCGCTGGCCGCGCGCAAGATCCCGTCGCAGCTCAGGGAGCGCAAGCGCATTCTCGCGTTGGCGAAAGGACTGAACCGATCGGGACGTGAAAGAGTGGCGACTCGCACCGAGCACTCGCCGTTCCGCCCACACGTGGAATCGATGTTGTGGATCTGGCAAGTGCGCACCGGCCTCGTGATGCTGGTGCTCGGCAGTTTCCACCTGGTGCTCATGGGCATGGATATCCTTACGCCGGTCTACGGTGAGATCGCAGGCATCGAATCCGCGACCTCGATGGCGCGTGTCGGCGCCGGCTTGTGGCTTCCGTACGCCGTTTTGTTGCTGTGCGTGGAATTCCATGCCAGCGTCGGCCTGTACCGGCTCGCGATCAAGTGGGGCGCCGATCTTTGGATGTCGCGGCAGACGATGCACCGCATTGAGCGGATCATCTTCTGGGTCATCCTGGTACTCGGCGGTGTGACGCTCGTGGTGCTGTCAGGCTGGATGGATCCGCCACTGGCGTTCCTGCTCGAAGGAGGAACATCGTGAGCGGCCGGCTGGTCACGACGGACGTCCTGGTCGTCGGCGGCGGACTTGCCGGTGAGCGCTGCGCGATCGAGGCAGCTGCGGCAGGCCACGAGGTACTGATACTGTCACTTGTACCGCCGCGCCGCAGCCACAGCTGTGCTGCGCAAGGCGGCATGCAGGCGTCGCTCGCTAACTGCGTCAAGGCCGAGGGCGATAATCCGACCGTGCACTACCTCGACACCTTGCGCGGCTCCGATTGGGGCGCCGACCAGGAAGTCGTCAACATATTTGCCGACGAAGCACCGGTCGCTGTTCGCGAACTCGCGCATTTCGGTGTTCCCTGGTCCCGCATGCGCGGCGGCAAGAACCATTACTTCATCAAAGGCGAGGAAGTCGAGATCGACGAAGCGCTCGACAACGACGGCCTAATCGGTCAGCGCGATTTCGGCGGCACGGCGAAGTGGCGGGCCTGTTACGCGGCTGCGGGCACGGGTCACGCGGCCCTGTACGCCGTCGATAGTGAAGTCGTAAGGCTGGGCATCACAGTGCACGATCGCACCGAGGCCGTGTCGTTGATCCACGATGGTGGCCGCTGCCTCGGTGCCGTGGTGCGCTGCCTGCGCACGGGCGGGCATTTCGCGGTCATGGCCAAGGCGACCGTGATAGCCACAGGCGGCTACGGTCGAATCTACGGTCAGTACACGAGCAATGCGGTTATCAATGAGGGCACAGGCGCGTCGATCGCGCTCGATACCGGTATCGTGCCGCTCGGCAACATGGAGGCCGTGCAGTTTCACCCGACCACGTTGATGCCCAGCGGCATCCTGGTCACCGAAGGCTGTCGTGGCGACGGTGGCTACCTGCTCGACAAGAACATGAACCGTTTCATGGTTGACGCGGAGCCCGAGAAACAGGAACTGGCCAGCCGTGACGTCGTGTCGCGCCACATGGTGCAGGCGATGCGCGATGGCAACGGAGTGGACACGCCGTACGGGCCGCACTTGTGGCTCGACATACGTCACATAGGCGAGGAACACCTGCGAACCAAGCTGCTGGAAGTCTGGGACATTTGCCGGGATTTCCTGGGAATAAACCCCGCCGAGGAGCTGGTGCCCGTCAGGCCGACCCAGCACTATTCCATGGGCGGCATTCGAGTCAACAAGGACGGCGAAGCCTACGGGCTTTCCGGCCTGTACGCCGTTGGCGAAGCAGCGTGCTGGGACATGCATGGCTTCAACAGACTGGGCGGCAACAGCCTGACCGAAACAATCGTTACCGGCCGGCTCGTCGGTCGCCGCGTTGCCGAGAAGTTGGCCGTGAGTGAACTTCGGGCCGACACCGGCGTCGCGCTGGACGCTGTCGCGGCGGCCGAGAAACGGGCGACCGCATGGTTGGATCGCGACGGTAAGGGACGCAGCGTGTACGAGATACGTGATGCTCTCGGCGAGATCATGATGTACAAGGTCGGCATCTTTCGCACCGGCGAGGAGCTCGAAGAGGCCGTGGCGGAAATCCGTACATTGCTGGTCGACTGCAACAACGCAGTACTGAGGTGCAAGGATCCGGGTGTAAATCCCGAACTCGCGTTCGCACTGCGCCTGAAGGGCATGCTGCGCCTGGCGATGACCGTGGCCATGGGTGCCCTGGCACGCACCGAGAGTCGCGGCGCACACTTCAGGACGGATTACCCCTTGCGCAACGACGACGAATGGCTCAATCGCACGCTGGTGCGCTGGGGCGCTGACGAGGACGCACCACGATTCAGTTACGAACCGGTCGGCATGATCGACCTGCCACCGGGTCATCGCGGCTACGGTAGCGACGAACGCATCGCGATGCAGCAGTCGATTGACAGTTACAACGCGACTGTTCTCGAGGAGCAGGGGCGCGAGGGGCGGCTTGAGACGGTCGAGGCGATGGGCACGCGTCTCAAGCGCGGCGCCTGGCAGGCCTACGTGCAGTGACAAGGCGGAAATCATGAGCGAACAGCAAAACGACAAATCACGCCGCCTGCGCTTCGAGGTCTTTCGCTACAATCCGCAAGACGAAGATTCCGAACCGCACACGGACGTGTTCGAGATCGAAGAAACGCCGTTCATGACGCTGTTCATCGCGCTGAACAAGATTCGCGAGACCCTCGATCCCGGTTTGCAGTTCGATTTTGCGTGCCGCTCCGCTATCTGCGGATCCTGCGGCATGCTCGTCAACGGACGCCCCGCGCTGGCTTGCCGCACGCTGACCTCCGACCTGCCCGAAGAAATCACTCTCTACCCGCTGCCGGCGTTCAAGCTCGTCGGGGACCTGTCGGTCGATACCGGCACCTGGTTCCGTGAGATGGTCGAGCGCACGGAAGCCTGGATACACGAGCGTCTGCCCTTTGACCCCGAGGCCGTCGAGGAACGCATGAGCGACGACATCGCCGCAGCCATCTATGAAGGCGATCGCTGCATCGAGTGCGGTTGCTGTGTTGCTTCCTGCGGCGTCGCGAACATCGACGATGACTTCCTGGCGGGCGCGGGCATGAATCGTGTGGCGCGTTTCATGATGGACCCTCGAGACGCGCGCAGGGACGCGGACTGGTTCGATGTCGTTGCGGGCGAGCAGGGCGTGTTCGGCTGTTACGGCATGATGGCCTGTGCAGATGTTTGCCCCAAGGAACTGCCGTTGCTCGACGTGTATTCTTACTTGAGGCGCAAAGCCCTGGGTGCGTTTTTCGTGAAGGAGGACAAAAAACGGCAGGCGTGAGAGATCAGCCTTTGGCGATATTCTCTAGCGCGCGCAGCACGTCCCTGCGACTTATCTGGCCGACGAGCCGCGTGCCTTGCACGACCGGAAAGCGCCGGAATTTCTTGTTAATGAATACCTGTGCCAGGTCGATGATGCTCATGTCCGCATCCACGGTTTCGACGCCATCGCTCATGTAGTCGCGCACAGGGCCGCCCCAGGTACCGTGATAACCCGCGTTCAGCGCGACCTGCATGCAATCGAATTCCGACAACATGCCGAGCAGATTGCCTTCGTCATCGACGACGGGAGCTCCGGCGATGCGGTGTTGTACGAGCGTGTGTACGGCGTCCAGCACATCCGTCTCGGGTTTGAACGTAACGAGCGTGCGCGCCATGTAGTCTTTGACGATGCCGGATTTAATAGGCATTAGGTGTCTCCATCGTTGCGTTGCTGCTTCTTGCGGCAGTTGCCGCTGCAAAGCTCACAGCCACCGCCACTCAGTCCGCCGCAGCTGCCGCTGATCGCTTTACGCCCATTCAAGACGCCGACGCTCATGCCAGCAATGACAAGCAAAATCAAAAGGAAGCTCAGCAGCAGTGTAGAGAGAATGACGTTCATCCGCTTCTCAGCAATTCGAAATCAGGTGTAGTGACTTCGTCGAATCCCGTTTCACTTCGGATCAAGAAATAAGCTGCAATGCCCAGCTTTTCGGCACGCTCCGGACCATCTGTGGGGCCGAGTACGAGCAGCGCCGTCGCCATTGCATCAGCATAAGCCGCCGATTCGTTGACGACTGTAACGGCGGCGAGCGAGTGGTCTATCGGGCGTCCCGTACGCGCGTCTATCGTGTGAGAGTAATACCGGCCGCCATGCTCAAAAAAGTTCCTGTAGTCGCCGGACGTAGCGACACTGGTGTTCGTCACGCGCAATACCGAATGAGGCAAGCGTTTCGTGGTGGAGGGCGTTTCGATGGCCACGGCCCATTTTAGACCTTCCGCATTGTGTCCGCGAACCTTGATTTCCCCGCCGATTTCTACGAGATAGTTCTGAAGCTGGTGCTGATCGAGTACCGAAGCGAGTTCGTCAACAGCGTGCCCTTTGGCCCATCCCGACAGGTCAACGTAGATACTGCCACTGCGCTTGTTCACGGCTGGAGCGTCACAGCGTGTTTGCAGTCCTTCGTAACCGACTTCAGCCATAACGGCGACAAGCACGTCCTCCGTGGGCGGCTCGCTGGTAGCGCCTTCGGGGCCGAAACCCCAAAGGTTGACCAGGGGGCCAACCGTAATGTCAAAGGCGCCTTCGCTCTGTCGGCTGACCTCGAGGGCCCTCGCAATCGCCTCGCAAAGTTCGACCGACGTCGCGATCCATCCGCTTGCCGGATTGGCATTGAACTTTGACAACTCGGAGTCTTCGCGCCAGGTGGACGCGAGATCTTCGAGGTCCTCCAGAGTCTCAAAAATGCGCGCCTGCAACTGGTCTTTCGAGACGCCTTCTGAAGGCGAGACCAGCAGAACATTAAACGTGGTTCCCATCGCGTTGCCCGAGAACTCGTATTCGGGCAAGCGCGTATCGCCCTCACAGGCCGCCACCGACAATGTCGGGAGCAACAGGCAGATTTGCAACAACCTGGTCACGTGTCGCTATCCGCCGAAATCGTCGAGAAGGATGTTTTCCTTGGGCACGCCAAGGCTATCGAGCATCTTGACCACGGCCGTATTCATCATGGGAGGGCCACAGAGATAGTATTCGCAGTCCTCGGGCGCCTCGTGCTTGCTCAGGTACTCATCGTAGAGCACCTGGTGGATGAATCCTGTGAGCCCATCCCAGTTGTCC
>Ga0209456_10001039_pt1 | contig 13761 bp, 14 predicted proteins | sample COG_11_FD_184755 | JGI IMG/M metagenome (GOLD analysis project Ga0209456, IMG submission 184755) | Pelagic marine sediment microbial communities from the LTER site Helgoland, North Sea, for post-phytoplankton bloom and carbon turnover... | ecosystem: Environmental > Aquatic > Marine > Neritic...
CCGTTGTTGCCGAGAATCGAGTTCATGACGCGACAAAGCGGCATCGGGGGCCTAGGCCGCCATCCTCCGAAGCCTCTGCCAATCGGTGAGGAACCCCACAACCTGGTTCCAACTCGGAGTGATTAGGGACACCGGCCCCGAGATCACAAATGGTCTCGGGGCCTTTCTATGTGCGGCGCGATCGAAGCCCGGATTCGACTGGGCCTTTTCTTTAGGCCACGCTCGCTCCTTGCTCGCGTTCCTGTGACTGCGGGGACAGTGCCGCGTCGATAAGTTCCTTCAACTGTGCGGCCTCTTGTGCCGTCAAAGTGATCGGCGTCATACTCCATCCGAGTATCGCAGAGTGCGACAGTTCGATTCCGATGTCGCGCTCGTTTGGACGATTTCTCGGTTTGATGAGATGGACCTTTATGCTCGTCTTCATCATACCGCGCCTCTTCGAGATCGTCGGCAGAAGCGTTGTGATTATCTCACCGAGAAAAAATTATCGAACATTGCGTCCATCATCACCGGAGAATAGCAGTTTGTGTCCCCCAGCCTTGGATAGCGCGTCAACACAGCCGCCGGCGCACTTCATGCCGCCAGCCTCCGAAGCCCCTCCCATTCTGTAAGGAACCCCACCACCTGGTTCCAACTCGGCATCATTGGGTACGCCATCAAAGCCCGGCTTCGGCCGGGCTTTGTCTTTTCACCGGCGTGCTAGACTAGCCGTATGGCCGAGGCGAAGTGGACGACCCCGAAGCAAGCCGCGCTCGATGAAGGCCGCTACTGGCTGACTCGACCCGTGGCCGAACGGATTGCCGCGATGGAACAGATCCGCGAGCGCGTGTACAAGGGGTACGGTGGAGCTTCCAAACGAATGGCTCGAGTTTTTGAGCTTACTCCAGCGCCACGACGCTAGGTTCATCATCGTCGGGGCATACGCGATGGCCGTCCACGGTCGCCCCCGCGCGTCGCAGGACATCGACATTCTCATCGAGCCCAGTGCGGAGAACGCCGAGCGTGTCGCGCAAGCTCTCGATGAGTTCGGCTATCCAGAACTCGCAAAGGAGTCGGTCGAGGCCTTCACGAAGACGCCCCGGATGGCTTCGCTGGGTGTTCCGCCTCTCCGGATCGACATCATGAACTACATCGATGGCGTGCCGTTCGCCCGCGCGTATGCTGGCGCGCTGCGCGAGCGCCTTGGGGGCCTCGACTTGTGCTTCCTGGGACTCGCAGATTTCGTCGCGACTAAGAAAGCATCGGGACGCACGAAGGATCTCCTCGACATCGAGCTGCTCAAGGAGTCGGGGCTGTGGGACGAGGACTGATCCCGACCAACCTCACGCCGCCATCCTCCGCAACCCCTCCCAATCCGTGAGGAACGCCACCACTTGGTTCCAACTCGGCATCATTGGGGACGCCGGGCCCGAGATCAGAAATGGTCTCGGGGCCTTTCTACTATGCGGCGCGCGCCAAGCCCGGCTTTGGCCGGGTTTTTCCTTTTCGCTCGCGGTGTCCGCTAGTTCTCCGCGTCTCATCGATCGACTACTATCGCTCTTCGTCATGGCTGGTCTCGGACAACGGCTCGTGAGCGGATCGCGAAGTCTGCGCGAACGGCTTCGGCCTAGCGGTGCCCAGGCCGAATACGGTCGCGTGTACGATCGGCTCAGCCGCGCGGAGCTCAGCCACGAGGACCCGCGTCCAACGGAGAGCGATGTAGCGAGTCTGTTCGGGCCGCCAGAAGCCCGCGTCGATCACTTCCTCGGACTGTACAGCGCCGAGGGCGGACACATGGCGCTCGAACGCTATGGTTTCCTGCGGCTGCTGCGCGACAAAGGTTTCGAGAACCTGCTCCTGTCGACCGATACGAGCGACTCGTCACGTCATACGTTGCGCATCCATTTCGACCAGCGAAATCGGGAACACCTGCTGGTCGAGATGGTGCTCGGCTTCAAACCGTTGCGGCTCCCGGACGGTACTGCGTGTCGGATGCTGAGCGTCGAATGGCTGCTGATGCAGGATCCACGCAAGGACTTGCCGTCGGATCGAGCGCCGCTGCCTGACCAACGATACCCAGGCCTCGGCCTATTCCGCTGGCAGGCGGAGCTGCTACGGCTGATGGCGACGCGACTCGAATGCGATGGTCTCCTGAACAATCCGCAGCAGTTCCATAACGGGGCCCTCTACGGAAGGGCGATGAATTTCGTCGATCCAGTCGACGAAGGGACGTTCCGAGCGCTCGCCGCCAGCTTCCGCAATCCCTCCCAATCCGTGAGGAACCCCACCACTTGGTTCCAACTCGGAGTGACTAGGGACGCCGGCCCCGAGATCACAAATGGTCTCGGGGCCTTCCTCTACTCGCCGGCCTGCGGAGGGCTGCTGGACGTAGACTCGAACAGCTCGACCACGCTTGGTCTCATCAGGGTGACGATCGTGACGATGCCAAGCGCGGTTCCGGGGGGCACGCATAGTATGTTGATCGCGGCGACGATCATGCAGTAGACGCGACGGGTATGACATTCGAGTCGTTTGCCGGCGACGATCGTGGCTGCCGCGAGAAGTGCGATCAACAGAAAGCCAACTAGGGATGCGATGATGAAACCCCCGAGAGCTCCTTCGTCTGTCACCTGCACGGGGCTGAGGCCGATTCTGCCAACCACAAGCATGAACGTGATGAGGGCGCCCAAAGCTACGAGCCAACCGTAGAAATAGTGAAGAACGGCAAGAACCCTCAGTTGCCGTTCGTCGTTCACTGTCATTCCCATATTGTGCCTTTTCACGCTGGGTCAACGCAATCCCGGACGACGGTGTAGCGCCCGACCACGCGGGATAGAGTCACCGTTCCTGGGAGCTCTACCTGAACCGCCCCGGCTTTACCGGAGGCCATCAAAGCCCGGCCTCGGCTCGGCTTTTTCTTTGGGGGCGGCCTCTCCGAGTCGAAGTCCGCGCTATTCCGTCACCTAAGCCGACAGGTCGTGTGACAATCCTACTCATCCGCTCAACCCGGGTCAGATCTCCTGGGCGACCAGGGTTTCACCGTACTCCCACATCCTCCTGCAGGAAGCCCGGTCGGCGCACGCTGGAGCGTCGTTGCGTTGGGCCGAGCGTACGTAGAACCCGCTGGCATACTGACCCGTGAGCAGCGCCACGATGTCGTCGGCTGCCTGCTCCGCCGATCTCGAGAAAAGACGCCCCACCGTGTTCATGAGCAGCCGCATCACGGGGTTCTTGACGATCTGCCCTGAACGCACGAGTCCCGGTCCGTAATTGTAAAACGTGATTTCGGGGTATCGCGCAATCTGCTCTGCCGTGAGGAGATCACAGGCCCGACTGGTTGTCTTGATGGCCTCGACAAACCCATAGCTCTTTTCCCCTTGCAGATTGTCGAAATCTACCTGCCCGGAGATGGTACCCCCTCCGGCGACGCTCAAGACCTGGGGCGCCGGGGCAACCCGCAGAACATCAAGCAATTCATTCGTGAGAACGAAGCGGGCCATGTACTGGATAGCGAAACTCAATTCCACCCCGTCGTCGGTGAGCGTGCGTTGCCTGGGGAATATGTTTCCCGCGCAGTACACCAGCGCATCCAACCTGTCGAACGTTTCCCGGAGCTGTTCGGCGGTACGCTGCGCGTTGTTCACCAGCGACAGGTCGGCTTGTAAGAATGTGACTGCGTCGTTGCCACTGACCTGCTTGATCTCAGCGACGGCGGCATCGCCTTTGTCGGGGTTTCGGCTTATCAGGAGCAAGCGCGCACCCAACTTTGCCAGTTGAATGGCGGCAGCTTTCCCTATTCCATCGGTACCACCAGTGATGACGACGTTTTGGTTCTGCATCAGAGTATCGTTATGGTTCATAGCCTACTCGGGAGTGAACTGCCGGGATACCCCGACCAGGACGCGAAGGCCGGGATTCCGCCTATGCGGCCGGATCACCTGCAATCTCCCGAATCCCCTGCACCACCCGCAACCACCCCATGACTTGGTTCCAACTCGGACTCATTAGGGACGCCACGTAAAACAAGAGTCACGTCAGAATAGAAACGCCCGCCGACGGACGTAGGAGCGCAGCGGAGCCCCGGGGACCAAGACTCAGCACGGCTTTGCGTGTTAGGGTCGCTTGATGTCCGATATCGGTGGGTTGGTTCCGGAGGTCGATCCCTTCCAGGAAAAGAGTGGCTTTCAGCGGTTGATGGAGCGCATGGGACAGCTCCCGCCCATCACGTGGTTTATCTTGCACGTGGGCACTCACGTCGACCCGGTGCTGATGCGACTGAGCGGTGGCCGCGTGAACGTAACCGGAACGGACGCGGTGGTAGTTCTGCATCACGTCGGCGCCAAGACGGGGAAGCCGCGGCAGACTCCCCTTCTCTACTTCACCGAAGGACGAGACGTCATCCTGATCGCATCCAAAGGAGGCGCGGCGCGCCATCCCGCGTGGCTGCACAATCTAAGGGCGAACCCGGACGTGGAGCTGTGGGTGGGCAAGCGAGGCGGCCCCTACCGCGCGCGCGTCGCCAATACAGAAGAAAAAGCTGTCCTCTGGCCCAAGGCCAATGCCCTGTACGCAGGCTACGATGGCTATCAAGAGCTCGCCGGAGACCGCGATATCCCCGTCGTCATTTGTTCACCGCGGGACTAACAAAGGCCCCCTCCAATCTGTGAGGAACCTCACAAATTTGTGAAAGGGCTATTGCAGGACGTACGGGCGCCAGACCTTGTTGCCGCGCAATCGCTGCGCGTTGCGTGAGCGCAACGCAAAACATGCGTGCGGAGTTCGTATCAATCGAATGATTGCGGCCGAAACTGATGGCACGCTGTGTGCATTAGCAGCTGGCTCCACATTACAAACGCCCGCACTTGCGGACCGGGCTGAAAGAGAGGCTGGACATGAAACGGATCATCTTCACGGCAGCGAGCTTCGTGCTGGCAATGGGCGTTTCTTCATGTGGGGGTGAGGGCGAACCCGCAGGAACGCTCGCTATCGCTTCGACGGAGGCGCCGGGCGCGCTCGACGACAAAGAGCAGTTGGGAAAATCCATCTTCTTCGATGAGAATCTCTCCATCAACCAGAACCAGTCCTGCGCGAGCTGTCATGGTCCGGACGTGGGTTGGACCGGACCGCTCTCGGACATCAATGAAGCAGGCGCGGTGTACGAAGGCTCCATTCCTCACCGCTTCGGCGACCGCAAACCGCCCAGTGCCGCCTACGCCACTCTCAGCCCCATCTTTCACCAAGACAAGCAGGGCCTATTTATCGGTGGCAACTTCTGGGACGGCCGTGCCACAGGCGAGAAGCTCGGGAACCCGGCCGCCGACCAGGCACAGGGGCCGTTCCTCAACCCGGTGGAGCAGGGACTGCCTGATGAGGCCTGTGTGGTCTATCGAGTCTGCAATGCCGTTGTACCAGAGGACTACCCAGTCAGCTTCGAGGCGGTCTGGGGAGACGGAAGCTGCGACATCACCTGGCCTGTTGATACTGACACCTCATGCGCCACCGAAGGCTCGAGCGTGGGTCTCTCCGATACAGATAGAGACAAGGTCGACAGCAACTACGATGACATCGCTCTGTCCATCGCGGCCTATGAAGACTCATCGGAGGTGAACGCGTTCACGTCCAAGCACGACCTCACCTTCACTGGGGCGGACAAGCTAACCAAAGAGGAACAGCGCGGATTTTCTCTTTTTCGGGGCAAAGGCCAATGTCGCCGTTGCCACACCAGCAATGGCAAGCAGGCGTTGTTTACCGACTTCACCTTCGACAATCTCGGTGTCCCGCAGAATCCAGAAAATCCCGCCGGAGTTGCACCAGCGTTCGTTGATGCAGGTCTGGGAGGGTTCTTGATGAACGCCGGCTATGACGAGGATGTCTACGAAGCTGAATGGGGTAAACAAAAGGTCCCCACCTTGCGCAACGTAGGCAAGGGTTCCTGTGAAGCCGAGCCCGAAAATCCTGATTGCGTCGTCAAAGCCTATGCACACAACGGCTATTTCAAGAGCCTGGAAGGCATCGTGCACTTCTACAATACGCGAGACGTCAAACCTGAGTGCCCGGGTCCTTACACAGAAGCGGAAGCATTGGCAGCGGACTGCTGGCCTGAACCAGAGGTCGCTCAGAACGTCAATACGGACGAACTGGGAGATTTGGGGCTGACTCCGGAGGAGGAAGCGGCGATTGTTGCCTTCCTGAAGACACTCTCAGATGGTTACGTGCCGTAGTTCGACGGCGCCGAACGTGAGCCTGGTTCATGCCGGGTCCAGCGGCTTCGGGACTGCATACGTGACAAATCGCATTTTCCCAGTTCTACTGGCGCTCACGTTTCCGGTTGGGTTCGGCTGTTCTGAACACGGCGCTGACCTGTCACAGCTTGATGGAGAAAGCTACACACTGGTGGTTGACAGAATTGCCAACAATCCGGACGTGCAATTCCCGTCTGAGAGCCTTCAGGAAACTGACTACGAGGAGACTGACCAAGGCAATCAGTATGACGTGAGTTTTTCGGAGAACGCGGAAACCGTTTCGATAACGGCTGAGCCTACTGCGGAAGAGACAATAGTCGTGTCAGGAAACGTAGAAGTCGATGCAGGCGATTTTCGACAATACGGAATCGGAGAAGGCCTATTTGCTGGTGGACGATTCAACGTTTGGGTCGCAGACAACCATTTCGAAGCAGAGCTCACCGTCTATGGCTCTGGCAATCCAATTGTGAAAAGTGAACGAGGCCGATTGGTACCTGCGCATTGATCGACCATCAGGCACCGGGTCGTGACGCGGGGCAAGGGTCTCGGAAAGGTCAGCATCACGATCGGCGGCGCCGACTGATGACTAGACCGGTTTAGCTGGACTTGGTGGCGCCAATGTAGGAAGACGCTCCCATGACAAGAATCGACCGAGCAGGTCCAGCGGCGCTCCTTGTCGCGATCCTCGCGATAGTCAGCCCTCATATTTTCGGCTGCACTCCGGTTGAGCCGGATCCCGCCGCGCGGGCCGCAGCTGAGCCGGAGGCGCAGCAGGCGCAGCAGCCCAATCCAGCCTCCGAAAGCGCCGACGCGGCGGGGAAGTACTCGCCGGTCAAAGCGCGGACTCGTGATTTCTACGCGCCCAACACCGAGGACCTCGGGCCCGACGAGATGCGGTTGATCGCCTGTGGCACTGGCATGCCCACGGCGCGACCGAAGCAAGCGGCATCATGCTGGCTACTCGAGCTCGGCAACGGCGACAAGTTCATCTTCGACATTGGGACGGGTTCGGCGGAGCGCGTCTCGGCGCTGCAGATCCCCTACAACTATCTCGACAAGGTGTTCTTGAGCCACCTGCACACCGACCACTTTGGCGACCTCGATGCGCTCTATGTTGGCGGGGCTTTGGCCGGTCGCCAGAAGGCCCTGCGCGTCTGGGGCCCGAGCGGCGCGACGCCGGAAAGAGGCACGAAGTACGCGCTCGAGCACCTGCAAAAAGCGCTTACCTGGGACCTCGACGGCCGAAAAGGGCTCACCGACCCCCGTGGATACAACATGGAGGTCAACGAGTTCGACTACATGGGAATGAACGAGGTCATCTACCAGGAGAACGGAGTGACGATTCGGTCCTTCCCCGCCATTCACTCTCTCGATGGTCCGGTGAGCTTCGTCGTCGAATGGAACGGCTTCAAGTTCGTGTTCGGTGGGGATACCTATCCGAACAAGTGGTACGCCAAGTACGCGAAGGGCGCGGACCTGGCGATTCACGAGTGCTTCATCGCCGTGCCGGACATGATCGACAAGTTCAAGTTCACGCCTCAAGGCGCTCTTGCAGTGGGAACCCAGATCCACACCGCACCTGAGGCGTTTGGCAAGGTGATGTCGATCATCAAGCCCCGCATGGCGGTCGCCTATCACTTCTTCAAGGATTTCGATACCACCGCCGCGATCAGCGATCGCATCCGAACGACCTACGACGGTCCGCTGAGTCTCTCGATCGACTACATGGTCTGGAACATCACCAAGGACGACATCCGTGTGCGTATGGCAGTCGTCGATGAGGACGTGTGGCCACCCCCCGCGACCGACAAACCACAGCTGCCCGACCCAAGTACCAGGATTCCGTACTCAGACGAGATCTCCGGCGGCAGGCTCGACATGAAGAAGGTGCTGCAGCCTACATACGACGAGATCAACAAGCAGTACGGGATCCACGAAAAGCAGGAATAGCGAGATTCACGCCGCGTGAGCCCGGAAGGCAAGACGAGGAGGCCGTTGCTCCGCTATTTGCTCGTCGGTTGTGGTGTCATCGCCGCCGTCGTGGCCGCGCTGGTCGTCGTCTTCGCAGTTGCGCTATCACCAGGCGCAAACGGCTTTGACTCACCGCACCACCCCTTCCGGTCGGCGGAGGCGAAGCGCGAAGTCTTGGCATCCTATGACGCCAGGGCGAGCAGATGGCCCGTGCCTTCCACAACGATGACTGTGAACACGTCGTACGGGCCAACTTTCGTGAGGATGAGCGGGCCGGAAACTGCACCAGCTCTGGTGTTGTTACACGGAGCCGGCGGTAGCGCGCTGCACTGGCTTCCGAACGTCGCTGCCCTGTCTGAGCATTATCGCACGTACGCCGTCGACATCGTGGGTGACCACGGCCGGAGCATTTATACACAACAGCTCGAGAGCGCCGCGGACTACTCGAAGTGGCTCGACGATGTGTTGGATGCGCTCGGGCTCGAGCGCGATGTCTATCTTGTGGGGCTTTCGTACGGCGGATGGATCGCCGCCCGCTACGCGCTTCACTCTCCAGACCGACTCCGTAAGGTCGTCCTGCTCGCACCAGCCGGCACCATATCACCCATACCCTTTGACTGGATCTGGCGGGCGGTGCTGGTCCCACTGCCGCACCGCCGTTTCACGAAGAGCTTTCTGTACTGGATGCTCGAGGATCTGGCGGAGACGCCAGAGGGCGGGCGCATTTTGGACCAAGCGACCGACGCCGCGTACCTGGCGATTCAGAGCTACAAGCCCCGACCGATGGCTCCCCCGGATGTTCTGACGGACGCCGAGCTTCAAAGCCTCACGATGCCGGTTCTATTCGCCGTCGGAGAAAACGAGAAGCTCTATTCGGCAACCGAAGCCGTCGAGCGCCTCAGCGAGGTCGCGCCGAAGATAAAGACGCGAATCGTCCCCGGCGCTGGCCACGACTTCACGATCCTGCAGGCGGATCTCGTGAACGGGATCATCATCGAGTTCCTGGCGGAGTAGTAGCGCAGCATCAGCACCAACCAATTATCCCTTTCAAAGAGGGGTCTGACCCCTTTTTCTGTTTCGCACGTTTACAGTAGCGGAGCTGCGGCGTCCCCGTTATCGTCTGCTGGTTATGAGCACTCCGAAGACATTGACTGGGCAGTTCAGGCACTGGGGAATCGAGCGGGCCGACGAGCCGGCTATTCATGGGAAGGACAGTAGCGGCGCCTGGAAATCGTATACTTGGGGCGAGTACTGGACGGCCTCGCGAGAGGTGGCCAAGGGTTTGATCGCCCTCGGGCACGAACCGAAACAGTGCGTCGCCATCGTGGGCGCCAACCGGCCCGAGTGGGTCATCTGTCAGTTCGGCATCACGCTCGCCGGAGGCATCCCGGCTCCGAGCTACCCAACCAACACCCTCGAGCAGGTCGGGCACATCGTCGAGAACTCCGAGGCATCGATCGCCATCGCCGACAGCAAGCTCTTGCTCGATCGCTGGCGTCAAGGCGCCGAGGCGCGGGGGCGGACCCTGACGAACGTGGTGTCGATGCTCGACGGCCTCGACCAAGAGGCGATGACCTTGAACGCGCTCAGGGCGCTCGGGCGCGAGCAGGACGACGCCGAGCTCGACGCGCGCATCGACGCGACCAACGAGGAAGACGTGTGCCTGCTCATCTACACCTCCGGCACCACTGGCGTGGCGAAAGGTGTGATGCTCTCGCAGAGCAACATCGTCGCCATGGGCGATAGCCTCATGCAACACATCCCGACCTTCGACCGTCCGGATACGTTCCGCTCCGTCAGCTATCTACCTCTGTGTCACGTGGCAGAGCAGCTGCTCACGAACTTCATGCAGATGGCCACCGGCGGACAGGTCTACTTCTGTCCGGATCTCGGTCAGGTGAAGGACTATCTGGCCGAGGTGCACCCGACGAATTTCGCAGCCGTGCCGCGCGTCTGGGAGAAGTTCCAGGCAGCGCTCGAGGCCAAGCTGGGCGCGGCCACTGGGATCAAAGCCAAGCTGGCGGCGTGGGCACGAAGAACCGAGGCGGCGGCGATTCACGAAGAGATCCGCACGGGCGAAAACGTGAACACGTTCTCGCGTCGACTGGCGAACAAGTTGGTCATCTCGAAAGTCAAAGATGCCCTCGGGCTGGACCAGCTCGAGTTCGCCGCCACCGCGGCTGCGCCCATCTCGGTGGGCACGCTCGAGTTCTTCGCCTCACTCGGCATCCTCGTTCACGAGGCGTATGGCATGAGCGAGACCTCGGGGGTCGTCACCGTCAGCCCTCTCGGACGACCTCGCTTCGGCACGGTGGGCACGGTGCTTCCCGGCTGCGAGGTGGAGATCGCGGATGATGGCGAGATCATCTGCCGCGGCGCGAACATGACCGGCGGATACCTGCGCATGCCCGAGAAGACTGCCGAGCTCATCGATGACGATGGGTGGGTGCATACAGGAGACCTCGGGAGCTTCGATGAGGACGGCTTCCTGTCGATTACCGGTCGCAAGAAGGACATCCTGATCACCGCCGGTGGCAAGAACGTGGCACCGGCAGAAATGGAGGGCTACATCAACCAGATCCCGGGCGTGGGACAGGTCGTCGTGGTGGGCGACCGTCAGCCCTACCTCTGCGCGCTGATCACGCTCGACCCCGAGAACCTAGACGAGGTCGCGAGCGCCGCGGGCGTCACCGGCGACTCCCTCGAGGTTCTGGCCAAGGACCCCAAAGTCAGCGAATACCTTCAGAGCCGAGTCGAAGCGGACTGCAACAGCCAGGTGGCCAAGTATCAGACCATCAAGAAGATCAAGGTGCTACCCGTGGAGTTTTCGGTCGACGGGAACGAGCTTACGCCGACCATGAAGGTCAAGCGCAACGTCATCAACGACAAGTACGCGAACGACATCGCCGCGCTGTATTCTTGAGCGTCGGGCGTGGCCGCTAGCGAGCTAGCGCCAACCGCATCCTCGGGCGAAGTAGTCTGGCCCGGCGTCCTTGCTCGCCTGTAGCCAGGTTGGCCAAAAGTCCTTGGCGCGGCGCACGAAGTCCGCGACCTCCGCGTCCTCGTCCGCCGCGCGCGTCATTGCGTCCGAGTCGAGGTCGATGAGGCCGGTCTCGTTCCCGAGACCGGGGATCTTGGTCGATAGGCGATGAACGTCCGGACCTTCTGCCCATCGATCGCTCGGATCCGAAGTCGGAAGCAGACCCGGTTGATCGGACCAGGCCTCGATGAAGGTCATCTCGCCCTGATCGTTGAACACGAACTCCTCGTAAATGGGACAAGGACCCTCCTCGTACTCGAAGGAAACGTAGCAGCGGGCGAAGGGCTGGACGGAGAACGCGCGGCAATCACGTGTCGGGACCGTCGATGGGTCCAGTGCGACCGCGGCGTCGGTAGTGATCAACATGTTGTCGAGGCCATAGCCTGTGAGCCACAGCCATGGTGGCAACTCCCACCTGGCTACGAGGGTCGAGTAGTTGGGCATACTGTTGGGATCTGCGCTGGTGTCGAGCGTGTCGAAGTACTTGTTGGCCTGATCGACGTAGTACTCCGGTGGCTGCTGAGGGGTCAGCGCCGTCGCCAGGGCATCCGAAGAGGCCTCCTCTGCCGGTTCGGAGCCGCATCCAATCGTGACGATTGCAAGACAGACGACCAGCATTGCACGGCACTTCGTTCCTTCACCCATCGCTCGCGTCCTCTCCACGTGTCGTAACGTCGACGGGAAGAAGCTTGCGCCTTCCAAGCGTCGGGGACCAGGCGAGGAGGGGAAACTTTCGCATGGACAATCTCACTCGAAAGCGAAACATGTCGAGCACATGCCCGATGTGGACCCCACCGCGCCGCGCCCGGCGCTGATACCGACGTCCATCGACGTGCTCTATCGTGACGACGCCGTCGTCGTCGTCGACAAGCCCTCTGGGTTGTCGGTTCATCGGGGTGACGACCAGGGCTCGACGTTCGCGCTCAACTTAACGCGGAACGCGATCGGTCAGTGGGTGTACCCGGTGCATCGCCTCGATCGCGCGACCAGTGGCGTGCTCGTGTTCGCCCTCTCGTCGGAGCATGCCCGCGTGCTTCAGGATTCGTTCAGCACCCGCACCGCACACAAGACCTACCTCGCGCTGGTCCGCGGCACGCCCCCAGAGCGCGGCGTGATCGACAGCCCGATGGCCAAACGCGAGGGGGGGCCCGACGTAGAATCGGTGACCGAGTACGAGACCGTCTTCGTGTCCGATGCGCGGCTCTCGCTCGTCGAGGCGCGGCCGCGAACCGGGCGTCGTCATCAGATCCGCCGTCACCTGCGGCGCATCGATCATCCCATCGCCGGCGACGTCAACTACGGAAACGGCGCCGACAATCGCCGTTATCGCGCCGAGCTCGGTCTCTACCGGCTTGCCCTCCACGCACAACGGCTGTCGTTCATACACCCGACGACCGGCGAACGCGTCACCTTCGAGAGCGCCATTCCCGAGGACCTCGCCGGCCCCCTACGACGCCTGGGCGCGCCTGGGGTGTGCCAATGACACCACAGTTCAGTGTGGCTGTGCCGCACACGAGCGGAGGTTTTCGATGGAACTACACGGGAAATTCCCGGCGCGCCTTTTGCTTACAAAACCCCCATGCCCTCAAGCTCTACCAGAAATCGCTCGACCGCGTCGGTCCTCCGCGAGCGACTCTTGGTGTGGATGTGGAAGCACGGCTGGGTCTCCCGGCCGCTCTGACCCTCACTTCCCCCTGACCGACCAGAACGTGGTCCCGGCCCACAAACGTGCTGCGAGGGTCACGTCCGACGATCCCTGTCCGAAGCCGATGCCGGGGCCAACCTCCATCAAAATGAATGGCGCGACTTTGTCGCTGCCTTTGATCTCGACACCTAAGCGCACCAGGAGCGGGATCGCACCGACGAAGCCTACGTTTTCAATCCAGCCGAGGTCTATCGGGATCGCTCCGCCGGTCACCACGCTCAGCTTGGGGTGCACGTCAACGGTGACGGGTACCGCAATCTCCGCTCTTGCGTAGACCGTGGCGGTCTGCGGCGCGGCCGAGCCTGCCATCAGGCCAGGGGTGAATCGGATAGCGAGGTCGGTCTTCGAAGCAGGCCGCTCGCGATCCCACAGATGGAAGCGAAGCGGTGCGTAAATTGCAAAAGCGATTCGAGGATCGTTCCATGCGCCCGACCAAGGCCCGTACACCAGCTCGCCACCTAGCGCCCAGTCGAGGCTTTTCTTGCCCTTGTTCCACCATTCATAGGATGTGCTCGGCCAACCGGTCCGCACCTGGTGTGCCATGTCGGAGTCGAGGCGTGCGCCGCCAATCGTGGACTGGGGACCCGCGAGTGCCGTGCTGGCCAGGGCCAGCGCCAATAATAGCGTTCCGACGAACTTCATCTCCGCTCCTTTCTGACTCAGTGGTGGCCCAGGCTTGCCACCAATTGAGAGCGACGCAACGTCCACGCCTCCGCCACCATGGTACTGTCTGCCGTCGCCGGAGGTGCGGGATGCGAGCTGCGTGGTACGAGAAACAAGGTCCGCCGAATGAGTCGCTAGTCGTCGGGGACATGCCGGAACCA
>Ga0209456_10001040_pt1 | contig 13756 bp, 10 predicted proteins | sample COG_11_FD_184755 | JGI IMG/M metagenome (GOLD analysis project Ga0209456, IMG submission 184755) | Pelagic marine sediment microbial communities from the LTER site Helgoland, North Sea, for post-phytoplankton bloom and carbon turnover... | ecosystem: Environmental > Aquatic > Marine > Neritic...
TACCAACCACCCTGGCAGCCTTCGTAGCCAACGGGCTCCGTCGTGGTCGAGTGAAGAAGGGCGCCGGCTCGCAGATAGCCAAGACGCGCGCCCTCCTGGCTCGGCACGTCTCGTATCGGCGTGACGAAGCGCTTCGCAAACACCCGCTGCGGCGGGCCGAGATCGCGCGGCTCATCGGGGCGCTGGTCTCCGATCGAAGTGAGCGCCTCATCGATGCTGCAGCCGGTGGATGGCCCCGCAAACGAAAGAGCGGCGACCATGCTGAAAAGCACACCGCAGGACCCCATCAAAGCTCGTCGTGTGCGCCTCACACCCGTGGTCTGCTACGAAGTGTCATTAGGATGCGCGCGGGTCAACAACTCGAAGCGTTTTCCACGACGTTCGGACTCGTGGCATCGCTCGCCCTACACCTCGCCGCGTTTGCCTACATCGCGAGCGCCACCGCGCAGTACGACTTCGACTTCGAGCTGACGCTACCCGCGGAGGTGGAGTTCGGCCTGACAGACGAAATGGCAATGGCGGCCGCCGCGCCCCCACCCCGAGCCAGAGGCGCCACCGACCCGAGATGGACGAGCGCAGCAAGTCGAGGGGCCGATCCGATCCAAGACGCCGGCGTCCCCATGGACACCGACACCGACGCTGGCACCGACACTGACACTGGCACCGACGCCGACACTGTCGCTGGCACTGACGCTGGCGCTGACGCTGACACTGTCGCTGACACTGACGCTGACACTGACGCTGGCACTGCCGCTGGGACTGGCACTGACGCTGACACCGTGGCGGAGCCCACGATCACCGGCCCTTCCCGAATCCCCCCCGGCGCCCAGCTGGCCCTCCGCATCGACATGAAGCGCGTGCGCGAATCCCCGCTTGGGCCCGATGTCACCAGCTTTTTGCAGGGTGTGCCGGATTGGCAGCTGCTCCTCGATGGGTCCGGAATCGATCCTGTGGCGGATCTCGATCGGCTGATGGTTGCGACGCCCAACCTGCAGCGCTCCAAGCTCGTGCTCGCGGGACGGCACCGCCGTGATGCGAGCTTCGCGCGCAACAGCGTGAAGCGCCTCGCCCGCTCGCGCGGCAAATCGGTGCGTTGGCAGCGCCGTTTCGGTGTGGCCACCGCGCCGTGGCTCAATCGCGACCAAACACCGCGCACGATCGCCATCCTGAGCGCGCAGCACTTCAGCATCACACGCCGTCAAGATCTCGAGCGCGTCCTCGCGATGACAAAGGCTCGCGAGCTCCGGGACGCAACGAAGGAAGGGCTCGTTGCGGCGCGCGGTCCAGACGCCTTATTGTCGATGGGCCCGGACGAAGCGATCTCCCTCGAGGTCGAAGGCGTGCACCGGTTCGTGATCGGAAGCATCAAGCACATCCCGATCCGTTTGCGCGTGGCGGTGCAGGAGACGGGCCCGGACGAAGCTACCGTCAGCGTCCTGGCGACGTTCGCGTCGGAAAGCCTTGCGCAGGTGGCGTCGGTCTATTGGAAGAAAGTCGCGACGTTCTATTCGCAGCAACTGATCATGACGCTTGCCGGTTTCGGCAAGACTCTTCGCCGCATGGAGTTCGAGCCCGAGGAGGACCGCATCCAAGTGTCCTTCCAGCTGAACGCAGACCAGATTCGCTTCATTCTCAGCTACGCCGAGGGACGGCTGCGCGGCGGAACAGCCAAGCGCCCGCGCCAAACCGCGCCGCGCAAACAGCCAACGCCCGTGAAGCCAACTCCGACAACCGCACCGCCCAAAACAAAAAAGGGGCCCTGAGGGCCCCTTTTTCTCGATTCGTCGTCTCAGCGACTCAGAGGACGAGGTCCTTGAGCTTCTTGAGAGGCGTCGCGCGGATCTTCTTGGACGCTGGCTTGGGCGGAAGCATCATCTCCTCGCCGGTTGCCGGATTGCGTCCCATCCGAGCGGGCTTCGCCGGAATCTTACGAACTTTGAGCTTGATCATGTCAGGAATGACGAATTCCCCCGGGCCACGGCGGCCCAGCTCCTTCTTGACCAGTTCTTGAAGTGCACCAAAGACGCTCGTAATTTCCTTCTTGGTGAGGCCGCTCTTGTCGGCCAGCTCACTCATGATCTGGGCCTTTGTCATTCGCTTGCCCGCTACCATAATTCCCTCCTAACTCCGTGACCTGCCTCTTTGGTCCAAAAAGGCCCCCAAAAGAAGCCCCAGACAGGCACGGCGCCATCTATGCCTGGGGTTTTCCTTGCTGACAAGGGCCTTTGTGCGCTTTCGCAAACAAATTTCTAGGGGTTAAGTGACCCAGCCTCGCACTCGCCCCGGTCGTCTGAGGTTCGCGAGCCTCTGTAAGATGCGATTACCCACAGCCCGTCCACAGGTTCCCGGACCGCGGCGTGCAGTTCTCGCAGGCGCTCCGGTTCAGATTCGAATCCGACCTGGTTTCAGATGGTTAGCCGACGAAACACAGGTCACGCATGAAGATCGCACCGCGCGATTCGTTGAGCTCGACCCGGGTTTTCCACAAGCGCCACGGGCTAGCGGGCCGCCTCGACAGCGGCCAACAGATCCTCCGTCCGCGAGGTCATTTCGCGCTCCTCGCCTCTGGTAGCGTGATCGTGGCCGAGGAGATGGAGCAGCCCATGGGCGAGCAAAAACGTCACTTCTTGGATGATCGGGCGATCGCGTTCCACGGCCTGGCGGGTCGCGGTGGGCAATGAGATGACCACATCGCCTAATAGCCCCGGGTGCGCGGCCGGACCGGGGCCCTCGCGCATCGGGAAGGCCAACACGTCGGTCGACCTGTTCTTCTTCCGGTAGAGACGGTTGAGCTCGCGAATCGTCTCATCGTCGCAGAGTAGAATCGAGAGCTCCGCGCCGCCGAGACCCAACGACTCGAGCATCGCCTCCGCGCGCCACGACAGGTCTCGGTGACGGACCGAGCGACGTTCCAAACCACGCGAGCGGAGCCACACCGGCATTGCTGGGCTACTGGCTCCCACGTCCAGCTCGGTCAAGTCGGCCGCGGGATGCTTGGAGTGTGCCGATTGCTATGCTCCGGCGGTGTTCGATAAAGTATTGATCCTTCGGCGCGGAGAAGCTGCGACGCGCGTGGCGCGAACGTGTCGGCGAATGGGCGTGGAATCGATCGTGGTTGCGCCCAAAGACGAGCAGGCGAGTCGCCACATCGAGGCGGCGGACCGGAGCATCGAGGTCGACTTCGAGGAAGCCAAAGGAATACCGACCGACCAGCTCCCGGCGATTCTCGAGCAGGCCGGCGCCGACGCTGCGCACCTCGGCTATCAGGGCCAGCCCGAGATGTTCGAGCTCGCAAGCGCGGCCGAGCAGGCAGACGTGGCCGTGGTCGGAACGGACCTAGACGTGCTGGGGGCACTGACCGACCAAGCAACGATACGCGCCGCGGCCGAGCGGGCACAGGTGCGAACGATCCACGATTGCCCGGATTCGTCGCGGCCGCGCGAAATCGGCGTGCTCGTCGCCGCGGACTCCCATGGTGAAACCCGGGCGATCGCCGAATGCGACCGGAGCCTGTCCACGTCCGAGCACACATTGATCCACGAAACCCCTTCGCCCGAGCTGCTCTTCCGCGCCGACGGTGAGGCGTTTCGGATGGCACTGTTCGAGAGCGCGCGACGCCTCTCAGCCGAGCTCCGCTACGCCGGGCTTCTCGAAGTACGGTTTCACATCGATCCGTCTGGTCTCTCGTGGGTGTCCGACGTGACGATCGGCTTGCCGCGACACCACACGCTCATGGAGATGGTCACGAGGGTGGACTTGGTCGCGCTCCAACTTCGAATCGCTTCAGGCGAAGCGATCCCCCACGAGATCGAAATGATCGAACCCAGAGGACATGCACTCGATGCGTCGATCCTCGCGCTCGACCAACAGGACGCGGTGGTTTCCTCTTATTCCATCGCGCCAGCGCCGCAGGGCCGCGTTCGTGCGACCTCATCGGCCACGGTGGGCTTGCCATTGCCAGCCGACGACCGTCCATTGATCGCGAAGCTCACCACCTACGCGCCCATCCGTCACCGCGCGCTCCTCTCGATGGATCGCATGTTGGCGGAAATGCGCGCCGAGCCGTTCTCGACCAACGTCCAGGTGCTGCGAGGGATCCTCAGCGACTACGCATTCCGCGCCGGGCAATACGACATCGAATCCGCCTTGCGATTCGGCACTGGCTGACCCCAACCGCACGTCAGGCAGCGAAGGTCGACTTGCCGGCGTAGACCGCCGCGTCTCCGAGCTGCTCTTCGATGCGAAGCAGCTGATTGTACTTGGCGATGCGCTCCGAACGCGATGCGGAGCCGGTCTTGATCTGGCCGACGCCAGTCGCGACCGCGAGGTCGGCGATGAAGGTGTCCTCGGTTTCGCCGCTTCGATGAGAGATGATCGAGGCATACCCATGCAGCGCGCCAAGCCGTATGGTGTTCAGGGTCTCGGTGACGGTGCCGATCTGGTTGACCTTGATCAGGATCGCATTCGCCACGCCGCGATCGATGCCCACCTGCACCCGCTCGGTGTTGGTCACGAAGAGGTCGTCTCCGACGAGCTGGACCTTGCTGCCCAGTTTGTCGGTTTGGACCTTCCAACCGTCCCAGTCGTTTTCGTCCATGCCATCCTCGATGCTGACGATCGGGTACTTGGAGCAGTAGTCGGCGTAGATGTCGACCAGGCCCGCTGCATCGACGGGCTTCTTGTCGAATGTGTAAACGCCTTCCTTCTTGGCGTAGAATTCGCTCGCTGCGCAGTCGAGGGCGATGGCGATCTGCTCGCCCGGACGATAGCCCGCAGCTTCGATGGCGCGGGCTACGAACGACAGGGCTTCCTCATTGGTCGAGAGGTGCGGTGCAAACCCGCCCTCGTCGCCCACGCCAGTCGCGTGACCTGCGTCCTTGAGCAGCTTCTTCAGGTTGTGAAACGTCTCGGCGCCGGCGCGGAGCGCCTCCGAGAACGACTCGAAACCGAGCGGCACGACCATGAATTCCTGAATCTCGAGTCCGCTGTCGGCGTGTGCGCCGCCGTTGATGATGTTCATCAGCGGCGTCGGCAGAACCTGCGCCTGCGCCCCTCCGAGATACCGCCAGAGCGGCAAGCCCACCGCATCGGCAGCGGCGCGTGCGACCGCCATGGAGACGCCGAGAATCGCATTGGCCCCGAGCTTCGCTTTCGATGGAGTGCCATCGTAGTCCAACATCGCCTGATCGACGCCTGCTTGATCGAGCGCTTCGTGGCCGATCACTTGAGGCGCGATCTCGCTCACGATGTTTTCTACCGCCTTCAAGACGCCTTTGCCGAGATAGCGGCTCGGGTCCCCATCGCGAAGCTCCAGTGCTTCGTGCTCACCGGTCGAGGCTCCCGACGGAACGGCGGCTCGGCCAGTGGCGCCTCCCATCAATTCCACGTCGACTTCGACCGTGGGATTGCCTCGGGAGTCTAGTATCTCTCGCGCGCCTATCGCGATGATCTCGGTCATGGTTTCACCTCGCGCTGCCCTTAGCGTTTGTCCAGGGGCGACGCAAGGATGTCGATGCTAGGCTCGGCCGCCATGCACGCCCTACTGTTCATTCCTTGGTTTCGGCTAGAGTCGTGGGACATCCCACTGCCGTTCTCGCTCCCCGTTCTGGGAGACACCTTGTCGATTCAACCGTTCGGCGTTCTCGTCGCAACGGGCGTGCTCCTCGGCGCATGGGTTGCGGGCCGGTTCGCACAACGCAACGGCCTCGACCCCGTGGCGGCCGGCGACGTCGTGACCTACGCGGTCGTGACCGGGTTCGTCCTCGGCTACTTCCTGAACGGAATCTTCTATGAGCGTGAGACCTTCATGGAGATCCTCCGGGATCCCTCCCTGTTCTTCTCGACGTGGCTCGGGCTTTCGTCCTACGGTGGCTTCTTCGGAGGCATCCTCGGGTGCTTCATCTGGCGCTACCGAAAGAAGATGCCGCTGCTGCCCTACGCCAACGCGGTCTGCTTCGGTCTGCCTTTTGGTTGGCTCTTCGGGCGCATGGGTTGCTTTGTGGTCCACGATCATCCCGGTAAGGTCACCGACTTCGCTCTAGCGGTTTCCGGCTATCGCTTTGGCGCCCCTCCCTTCCAGCCGCGCCACGATCTGGGCCTCTATGAGGTGATCTATTCCGCCCTGATCATCGGGCTCTTCATTTGGCTCGAACGCCGGAGCCGCCGGCCGGTCGGGTTCTACTGCGTTCTTCTTCCGCTGGTGTACGCGCCGGGTCGCTTCTTCCTCGACTTCCTCCGCGCTACGCCGCTCGAGGGTGGCGACGTGCGGTACGCCGGTCTGACCCCCGCACAATGGTCCTCGATCGCCATGGTTTGCGTCGGTCTCGCCGTCTGGCGTTTCGCCGTAAAGCCCGCCATGGCTGTGAGCGAGCCGCAGGGCGCGGGTTGATGGGCGCTACTTGAGCGCCACGACGGTTACCTGAGGACCGCCCTCATCCTGAGTTGCCGCACGAAACCCGGCAACGTAGGTGGCATCGCGCGACAAGTGCTCGTGGATCGCCACGCGAAGGGCGCCGCTGCCCACCCCGTGCACGATGAACGCGTTGGACTCGGCGGCGCCGTACATCCGATCCAGGAACGCCTCGGCCAACGCAACCGCGTCGTCTGCGCGAAGTCCGCGCACATCGAGCGTGTTGTCGCTGGTTCGAACTGCTCGCTGTGGCTTGGGGTGGGCACCGGAGGCTGCGGTCGCAGTTGCTGCTGGCGGCGCGGAGCCTTGCCTGAGCGCACGCAGGTCGCTCACGTCGACCCAGAGCTTCATCATCCCCGCTGACACGCGAACCTTGCCGCGCGCGGGCCCTTCGATCACCTCTGCAATGCTTCGGAGCCGTTCGACCCACACGCGGTCGCCGACCTGAACCGTCTCCGGATCGAGCGCTGCCGTTTCGACCGGCTCCGGCTCCAGTGACAAACGATGTGCGTCGAGCTCCCCAAGAAGCGCGCCCCCGTCGCGCAGCGCCTCGGCCGCCTCCGCGACCGACTCGGCCCGGGAGCGCTGGCGAAGCTCCTTTTTGGCGTGGTCCAGCCGGCGGTGAAGCTCTCTCGCCCGCTCGACCAGGTTCTGGGCTTCCTTGCCGAGTCCTTTCGCTTCGCGTGCCTTGAGCTCCTGGCGGCGGGCGTCGAGCTTTGCGCGCTCCTCGGTGATCTTCGCTCGGTCTTCTTCGAGGGCCGACTGCCCTTCCATCGCTGCCTTGGTCGCCGCTTCGAGCTTGGCCACCAAGGTCTCGAAGCTCCGAGAATGCTCGGGAAGCGTCCGGCGAGCCTGGTCGATGACTTCCGTTGGAATCCCGTAGCGACGGGCGACCTCGAGCGCGTTCGAGCCGCCCGGCACGCCCATCGTCATCCGGAACGTGGGTGCCATCTGGTCGAAGTCGAACCCCACGGCCGCGTTGTGCATGTCTTGTCGCTCGGCCGCGAGCGCCTTCAAGGCTTCGTAGTGTGTGGTGACCGCGACGGCGGATCCTCGCTCGACTAGGGTCCTCACGATTGCGCAGGCCAGCGCGGCACCGGCTTCCGGATCGGTCGCGCCCGCGAGCTCGTCGAGCAGCACCAGCACCCGCTCGCCCGCCTGCTCGAGCACGCTTCTAAGTGTGACCAAGTGTGCGGAGAACGTGGACAGACTCCGGGCGAGGCTCTGCTCGTCGCCCACCGCCGCAAGCACAGGCGAGAAGAAGCCACAAACACTTCCTTCCTCGACCGGAACCGCCAAGCCCGCTCTGGTCATGAGCGCCGCTAGACCTAGCATCTTGAGGGCGACGGTCTTGCCACCCGCATTCGGGCCGGAAATCACCAGCGCCTGGCCGCCCACGAGCTCGATGTCGTTGGGAACCACATCGATGCCTCCGAGAACCAACGACGGATGCCGCGCTGCACGCAAAGAGATGCGCGGCTCTTCACAAAGCTCGACGAAGTGAGCGCGCAAATCGACCGCAAGCTGAGCGCTCGCACCGCGCAGGTCGGCGTGGTTGAGCGCTTCGGCTGCAGCGCGAAGCTGCGGCACGTATTGGCCCACCAAGTCCGACAGGGCGGCAAGGATCCGCCGCTCCTCCCGCTCGAGCTCGCCCTGAGCCATCTTGAGGCGGTTGCCTCTTTCAACGAGCTCCCGGGGCTCGACGAAAATCGTCGCACCGCTCGCGCTCGAGCCATGCACGATGCCATGGAAGCGTTCGTGCGCATCGGTGCGAACGGGAAGCACGTAACGGCCTTCTCGAATGGTGTAGAACGAATCCTGCAGGATCGCGCTTCGCTTCTGAATCAAGTCTTCGAGTTTCCGAATGATCCGCGCGCGAAGGTTCCCAACCTCTTCCCGAAGACGCGCGAGCTCGGCGCTTGCGGAATCGAGAATCGAGCCATCATCGCCGATTGACATCCCGACCTCTTCTTCGAGACCATCGAGCGTGGGGTCGATGGCACAGACACGATGCAGGTACGGAACGGTGTCCTTACGCTGACCGAGAAACCGTCTGAGCTCCGCGGATGCCCGCAACGTCATGCGGATATCCTTGAGCGCCCCGCCGTCTAGGACGCCCTCTCGCTCGAGATGTTGCAACGACGGTGCGATTTCGCAGATCCCCTCGAGCGGCAGCGGGTCGTCCCGGTGCAGAAGCGTCCATGCTTCTCTCGCCTCCGCGAGCGCGCGCTCCGTCTCTTCGAACGACTCGGCGAGCTGCAGCGACAGCCCCTCTCCGAGCGGACCCCGACAACGATCCGCAACCGCCCTCTCTATCTGGTCCCACTCGAGATCGGCTAGTGTTTTGCGCTCGGCATCACTCACTGAGCCCACTCGGGGACCTTGAGGTCCGAGGAACGGGCTGGCTTCTCACGTTTGCGCTTGGATGCCTGCGCGTCGCGGGGCTTGGCGGGGGACTTCTTAGGGGCCTGGAGCTCGATCAAGACGGTTTCCTCTTGGGTCGGAGTAATTGCGGTGCGCCCCCTCCGTTTACCAAGCTTCGCGCGAAGCACCAGCGTCGAGCCCCGCGTCGCCTCGAGCGTGCACGGCGTGGTGGCGCACGCCTCCGATCCATCGTCCAGCAGGACTCTCGCGCCGGCAGGATCGGTCGCCACGTGAACGTTGATCAACGTGGTGGCAGGCTCGGGATCTGCGAGCAGCGAGTCCTCCGCTCCTGGCCCGATAGCCTCCGCCACCGAATCGACCTCCGGTGACGCCTCGCTCGCGTCCGCTTCGCTCCCCGGACCCGACATGGGACCGAACGCGACCCACGCGAGCGCGCCTAGTCCGCCCAAGGCCGTCGCCGCCCAAACCCAACGAGATGCCTTTCGGCGCGGCACCGGATCGAGGTAGCTGCGCGACGCCGGACCAAAGGCGGACGGCGGGGTCATCGCAGTCGCGCGGCTCAGCCGGCCATCGAGAGCACAGACGATCGCCTCGGCAAGCTCCTCGGTGTCTTGATAGCGGTCGTCGGGATCCTTCGCGAGCGCCTTGCGGATCACCAGCTCGAGCTCGGGGCGTACCTGAGCGTTCGGGTTCAGCTCGACGATCGGGAGCAGCTGGGAAAACAAGTGCTGGGTGAGCACCCCCATGAACGTGTCGCCTTCGAACGGAACGCGGCCAGCGAGACACTCGTAGAGGATGATGCCCAGCGCATAGACGTCGACGCGGTGGTCCAGCTCCTTCCCGGCCGCCTGTTCGGGCGACATGTATTCGGGCGTGCCGAAGATCATCCCGGTCTTCGTGAGCTTGCGCCCCGGCGCACCGTCGGTCTCGATGTCGCTCATTTTGGCGATGCCAAAGTCGACGATCTTCACGAAGTCGTCGACGCCGTCGCGTTTGGTGAGGAAGATGTTCTCGGGCTTGATGTCGCGGTGGACGATCCCCTTGGCGTGCGTTGCGGACAACGCTCGACAACACTGAAGCACGATGGCGCACGCTCGAACCGCCTCGACGGTGACTTCCCTGCCGAGGACGTTCCCGAGGTCTTCCCCGTCGAGGAACTCCATCACGAAGTAGCTGGCGCCGCGCGTGGTCTCGCCGAAGTCGGAAATATCGACGATGTTCTCGTGACCGATCCGCGATGCGCTCTTGGCTTCTTGACGGAAACGCGCGACGACCTCGGGGCGCCTCGAAAGGTCATCGCGAAGAACCTTGATCGCCACCTGCTTGTCGATATCGCGATGGAGGCCCTCGTAGACCAACCCCATGCCGCCTTCGCCGATGCGGCTCTTCACCACATAGCGGCCGGCCAGCACGATGCCGATGAGCGGATCATCCGGGTTGAGGGGATTGGCGCTCATCTGCGACGTCGTCACTAGGCGCGTCGCGTCGACCGGGCAGAACACCTCTCCGCCCCCGTAGTCGATTCTGCAGGCGGGACATACCTTCATAACGGCAAATTGTCGGCTAACACCCCCAAATTCACGGTAGCATCGCGATTGTTAGAGGGTCAACGAAGGGGCGGAATTCGTCAGGCCTCGTTGCCAACCGATACCAGCTTTGATAGGCGCACGCCGTGGGCTCGACGGTACAATTGCTCGACGATACGCTGATCGACCAGATCGCCGCCGGCGAGGTGATCGAGCGGCCTGCCAACCTGGTGAAGGAACTTCTCGAGAACGCGATCGATGCCCGGGCGACGGCGATTACCGTGTCAGTGGAAGACGGAGGGCGGGGCCGGGTGCGCGTAAGTGACGATGGGATCGGCATGTCACCCGAAGATGCGACGCTGTGTATCGCGCGCCACGCCACCAGCAAGATCGCGTCTTTCGACGACCTCGTCCGCGTTTCGACCCTCGGTTTTCGCGGGGAGGCCCTCCCCTCGATCGGATCGGTCTCGAAGATGACGATCACCACCCGGCCGCGGGAAGACCTCGAGGGCACTCGGGTCGTCGTCGAAGGTGGCGACGTGCGAGAGGTGTCGCCTGCCGGTTGCCCTCCCGGGACGACGGTCGAGGTCGATGATCTCTTCTACAACGTTCCTGCGCGAAAGAAGTTTCTTCGGGCACGCCAGACCGAAACCTCACGCATTTTCGAGGTTTGCCAGCGCGTCGCGTTGAGCCATCCCGAGCTGCGTTTGATCGTCACCTCCGACGGGCGGACAGCGAGACAGTACCTGCCCGCGCGGAGCCTTGCCGAGCGCGCCTACCAAGTCTTCGGCGACGTGGTGCTCCAGGAGATCCACGTGGAACGGGAGGATGTCGTCCTCGATGCCGTGCTGGCCCCGATCGAGCTCGCGCGGGCCGGAGCCCGCCACCTCTTCCTGTTCGTCAACGGGCGGCCGATCGAGGACCGGGCCCTCGCGCGCGCAATCGCGTTCGCGTATGGAGATCGACTGCCCCCCGGGCACTACCCACGTGGAATGGTGTCGCTTCGTCTCGCGCCAGAAGACGTCGACGTCAATGCGCATCCACAGAAGACGGAGGTGCGTTTCAAACGGGCCGCTCAGCTAGTGGATCTGGTGACCCGGATGATCGCAGCCCGACTTCCCGCCACGTCGACCCCCGATGGGTATTGGGAGGCGCGCATCGGGGCGTCAGGGCCGATGCGGGATCGCGACGCGAACGCAGGCGATGGGCCGTTCGGGGAAGCCAGCAGCATCGCGGAGCATCGACGCGAGTACACGCCTCGCAGCCCGAACGGCCTTCGCTTCATCGCCCAAGTCCGTGAACGTGCTTTGATTTGCGAGGCCCAGCATCACATCCTGGTGTTGGACCGTGAGCGGGCCGATGCATCGATTCGCTACGATGCGCTCAAAGAAGCGGCCGAGAGCGGGACGCTCGGGCATCAGAACCTACTCTTCCCGGATCGACTCGAGCTCGGACCATCAGTCGAGGCGGTGCTCGAACGGCACGGGGCGCTCTTGCGTGCCCTCGGGTTCGAGTGGTCCGCGCTCGGCGAAGGCTCGTATGTGGTGAGAGCAGTCCCCGCGCTAGTCGCCGACTCGAACGCAAGCGAGCTCTTCACTAGAACGCTATCGAGCCTCGAGCACAACGCCGACGATCAGATGGACGTGGCGCTTCGCGCCCTCGCGGACCGCTCAGCCATACCAAACGGCGAACCCCTCGACGACGAAGCTGCGCAGCGCATCGTCGCGCGCGTTTGGCCAAAACGGGATGCGCACCAATCCTGCATCATCGCGCGCGTTCCCTTGCCGTCTGCAAAGGCTGAGACCGCCGATGGCTGATTCGCTCCAGCCGCTCCTGGTCATTGCCGGTCCAACGGCCACCGGAAAGACCGCTGCCGCAATCGATGTGGCCCACCACTTCGGCGGCGAGCTCGTCGGTGCCGACAGCGTGCAAGTCTACCGCGGGTTCGACATTGGGTCCGCAAAGCCAACGGCCTCGGAGCTCGAAGGCGTGCCGCACCACCTGCTCGATGTTTTCGACCCTGACCAAGACGTGGACGCTGTCGCGTACGCGAACCTGGCCGACGCCGCGATTCGGGACATCATTGTCCGCGAACGCCTTCCGATCGTCGTGGGCGGGACGGGACTGTGGATCCGCGCCCTCGTCCGTGGGCTCGTCGACGTGCCGCCGGTCGATCGCGAGATCCGCCAGCGCCTCGAAGCCGCCGCGGCCAGTGATGGCGCTCCTGCGCTCCACGAGAGACTCGCCCGGGTCGATTCGATCTCCGCCGACGCCATTCATCCAAACGACACCGTTCGAATCGTTCGCGCGCTCGAAGTCTATGAGCAGACCGGCACGCCGCTCGGGGCACTGCGCGCAGAGCACGCGCTCGGGGCGCCCCGATACCGAGCCGTCTTCATAGTCGTCGACACCGAGCGCGAGCAGCACGCGAGGGTGATCGCCGAACGGGCGGCGCAGATGCTCGACGCAGGCTGGATCGACGAGGTGCGCTCGCTCCGAGCGCGATGGGGCGACGACATCCGCCCCTTCGGAAGCGTTGGGTACCGCGAGGTATTGGCGCACCTTCGCGACGAGGTCCCGCTCGAAGAAACCTTGCGCCAGATCCGGAAGTCGACCCGAATCTACGCGCGTCGCCAGCGGACCTGGTTCAGAAGCGAGCCCGGTGTAACCTGGTGGAGCGAAAGCGCCGAGATCCGCGAGCCTAGCGGGCTCGATCGCATCGGGAAGGAGCTCGGGCTTTGAACTTCTTTGGACATGCGGTCGTTGCCGGCTGGGCCGACAACCGGGCAGGACACCTGCTCGGGAGCATGCTGCCCGACTTCGAAGCCATGGTTCGCGTGCCGCTGGTAGGGGTTCGCGATCCGGACATTCAGCGCGGCATCGATCTGCACCATCGAACCGACGAGGCGTTCCACCGGGCACCCATCTTCGTCGAGCTCTGCGCGCACGCACTCAGCGAGTTGAAAGCCGCTGGCGTGAGGCGCGGGACGGCCCGGGCTGTCGGACACATTGGAAGCGAGATGTTCCTCGACGGATGGCTGGCGCGTGAGCAGAACCACGTCGACGACTACCTCGCGGCGCTCGAGGTCGAAGTGGAAGGCTGCCTCGAATGGGAGGACGATGGGCGCGCGTTCTCGAAGCTGGGGGCGGCATTCGTAAACTGCCCGTCAGACCCGTTCGTAGTCGTATCGTCGGCGCCGCCTACGACGTCTGGTGGGTACCAACCGCCCAGCGGACCGGACGACCCCATGATCGTCATGATGATGGCAAGCCCGACCCCGGCGCCACAGGGGAATGAATCAGTGCGTGATCTGCTACGGCTGGGTCGCCATAAGGTTTATGCAACCCCGTTCGCAACCTACGAGCAGGAAATCCGCGACCAGCTCCAGTCCCTGCTGGGAACCCGCGGATTTGACCACCAGGCCGACATCCGCGC
>Ga0209456_10001041_pt1 | contig 13755 bp, 10 predicted proteins | sample COG_11_FD_184755 | JGI IMG/M metagenome (GOLD analysis project Ga0209456, IMG submission 184755) | Pelagic marine sediment microbial communities from the LTER site Helgoland, North Sea, for post-phytoplankton bloom and carbon turnover... | ecosystem: Environmental > Aquatic > Marine > Neritic...
CCACTCGGTGTACACGGGAATCGCGGGCAGCCATGTGCGTAGCCTGAACTCGCACGGCATCGTTGCAATCCGTGACAAAGAGGTCAGCGCCGGAGACGTTGACCGCGTTATCGACGCGGCACGGGCCGTCGCGATACCGGCCGACCAGAAGATCCTGCACATCCTGCCGCAGGAGTTCGTCATTGATAACCAGGAAGGCATTCGCGAACCCGTCGGTATGTCGGGCGTCAGGCTGGAAGCGAAAGTGCACATGGTTACGGGCGCAGAAAGTGCTGCGCAAAATATCGTCAAATGCGTACAACGCTGCGGTCTCGAGGTCGATGACATCGTGCTCGAGCAGCTTGCTTCCAGTTACGCCGTGCTCACCGACGACGAGAAAGAGCTCGGTTCCTGCATTGTCGACATTGGCGGTGGCACAACGGATATCGCCGTATTCCTCGGTGGTGCGATCCAGCACACGGCTGTCATACCGATCGCGGGCGACCAGGTGACCAACGACATTGCCGTTTCAATGCGTACGCCGACGCAATACGCCGAGGAAATAAAGATCAAGTACGCGTGCGCGCTGTCGCAACTCGCAAATCCCGACGAGACGATCGAAGTGCCGAGCGTCGGTGACCGGCCGCCTCGTCGACTCGCGCGACAGACGCTCGCCGAAATCGTCGAGCCGCGTTACGAAGAATTATTTGGCCTGGTGCGCGACGAACTGCGCCGCTCGGGCTTCGAAGAACTCATCGCCGCCGGCGTCGTCATCACGGGCGGCAGCGCGAAGATGGAGGGTGCGGTCGAGCTGGCTGAAGAGGTATTCCACATGCCGGTACGACTTGGCGCCCCGCAGTACGTCGAAGGGCTCATGGACGTGATTCGCAATCCGATTCACGCCACGGGCGTGGGCCTGCTGTTGTACGGCAACGAAAACCTGTCGCGACGCGGCAGCCGCAGCACGCCCATTGGCGGCAGCATGGGAGAAGTCTGGGAGCGGATGAAAAGCTGGTTCCAGGGGCATTTCTGAAGAATTTTGTAAACCGGGGTTCGTGAGTACCCCACAGGGAAAGACAACAAGCGGAGGAAGACTCAATGTTTGAATTAATGGATGCGCATAGCTCGAGCGCGGTCATCAAGGTCATCGGTGTCGGTGGCGGCGGTGGCAACGCCGTCGGGCACATGGTGGAGACAGGTATAGAAGGTGTCGATTTCGTCTGCACCAACACGGATTCGCAGGCCCTCAAGGGCTCGCGGGTCCGTACATCGCTGCAGATCGGCTGCAATATTACGAAGGGACTCGGTGCCGGTGCCGATCCGGATATCGGCCGCCAGGCCGCAATGGAAGATCGCGATCGCATACACGAGGTCGTCGAAGGCGCCGATATGCTGTTCATTACGGCCGGCATGGGCGGCGGCACCGGTACGGGCGCTGCACCGATCGTCGCGCAGGTGGCCAAGGAGCTCGGCATCCTGACCGTTGCCGTAGTCACGAAGCCGTTCCTCATGGAAGGCGGCAAGCGCATGCAGATTGCCGAACACGGCATCGGGGAGCTCGGCAAGTATGTCGATTCGCTGATCACGATACCGAACGAGAAGTTGCTCACGGTGCTGGGCGGCGAAACGACATTGCTGGATGCATTTCGTTCGGCCAACCAGGTTCTGCAGGGTGCGGTTCAGGGCATTGCCGAACTCATCACGTGTCCGGGCCTCATCAACGTCGACTTTGCCGACGTGCGGACGGTCATGGCGGAAATGGGCATGGCAATGATGGGTACCGGGGTATCGTCGGGCGAGGACCGGGCACGCGAGGCTGCCGAAGCGGCCGTATCCAGCCCGCTGCTCGAAGACATCAACCTGGCCGGCGCCAACGGCATTCTCGTCAACGTAACGGCCGGCATGGACCTGTCAATCGGCGAATTCCAGGAAGTTGGCAACACGGTCAAGGAGTTCGCGTCGGACGACGCGACGGTCGTGGTCGGCACCGTCATTGACCCGGACATGACGGATCGCATACGCGTAACGGTCGTTGCGACCGGGCTCGGCCAACAGGCTGCCAATGCCGAGTCGCCGATGCGCATCGTGCGACGTCCGGCTGCCCAGGCCGAGCCGAATTACCACACGCTCGACAAGCCGACCGTACAGCGCAAACGTGCCGTCGGTGATGGTCTCGAGGGTGCCGGATTACAGGAAGAACTGCTGGACATCCCGGCATTCCTGAGACGGCAGGCCGATTGACCAGACGCAGCCCCGGGGTGCCACTCACACACCGTCGGGATTTAGCCTCCGCATTGCCGGCCCGGAATTGACCGGGCCGGCAAGCTTCCCGACCCAACTCGGCGGATCCCCCACGGGCCCCTGAGAGCAATTCGCTAAGATACTGAATTCTTGAAGAGTTTTTCGTTTCCATGCTAATCTTGCGCGCCATATGCTGAGACAACGCACCCTCAAAACGACGATTCGCGCGACGGGCGTCGGCCTGCACACAGGCGACAAGGTCTACATGACGCTGCGCCCGGCTGCCGAGAATTCGGGAATCACGTTTCGACGCGTCGATCTTGAGCATCCCGTCGATGTCCCGGCGGATCCGCGCCTGGTTGGCGAAACGATGCTGGGCACCACGCTGGTCAAGGATGACGTCAAGGTAGCGACTGTCGAGCACTTGATGTCGGCCCTGGCAGGGCTCGGCATCGATAATCTGTATGTCGACCTGTCGGCGCCCGAAGTGCCGATTATGGACGGCAGCGCCGGTCCGTTCGTATTTCTGCTGCAGTCCGCGGGTATCGAGGAACAGAACGCGGCCAAGAAATTTATCCGCATCAAGAAGAAGATCCGGGTAGAAGACGGTGACAAGTGGGCCGAGCTCGTGCCTTTCAATGGCTTCAAGGTGAATTTCGAGGTGTATTTCAATCACCCCGTTTTCAACAAGCTGGCGCAGCAGGCGACTATTGATTTCTCATCGACTTCATTCCTGAAAGAAGTCAGCCGTGCACGAACGTTTTGTTTCCTGCGCGACGTCGAGGCATTGCGCGAACGTAACCTGACGCTTGGCGGCAGCATGGACAATGCCATCGTGCTGGACGACTACCGGATCCTCAACGAAGACGGGCTGCGCTACGCCAACGAATTCGTCATTCACAAGATTCTCGACGCCATCGGCGACGCCTACCTGCTGGGTCACAGCCTGATCGGCGAACTGCGGGCCTACAAGTCGGGGCACGACCTCAATAACAAACTGTTGCGGGCGATGCTCGATGACGCGTCGGTCTGGGAAGAGGTTACGTTTGCCGACTCCAGGAAAGCGCCGATCTCCTACGCAACGCCTTCATACGCGTAACGTCACTACCCAACGCGACGACTTACTCCTCACATGCGATCGGCCATTCGCCACATGCGATCACCCGATACCCCGAGGGCACGTAGCATGATTCGTTGGCGGACTGTCTCGCTGCGCTCGCTTTATGTCCTGCCAACGAACATCTCGTGCGCTCGCTTGCGGTGCATGACATGGACTGTTGGCGGTGAGCATGGAGATGTCACACCAAGCGAGTTATCGAAGATTGTCCGAGCGACTGGGACATCTCCGTGATCGCCGCGAATAACCCATCAACAATACATCTTGGCCGATTGCATGTATCAGATGAGGTAGTCGTCAGGATTGAGAAACGCGGATCCGGCAAGTATGGGCTTTCACGCCCACGGATTGCGCCGCCTCGAGTAGCGCCTCGGTTTCATAGCGCAGCCGGGAGGCCCAGGCCGAGGAGGCCACGATAACGACAAGCTCGCCGTTGTCTCGCAAGTTGGCGGCAACGATTCCGGCCGCCTGCTCGTCGGGCAGGGCTAGAATCAGTCTATCCGTGAGCTCCCCCATGTTGCGGGCGCGCCGGATAAGTTGGCCTAAATCCCCGTCATTACTGGGATTTAGCAGGTTTTTCAGCTCGTCGGCAGGCATAAAAATGTGACGCAGTTGGCTATTTTGGCTCGCGCCGGGTGACCCGTGTCACCGTTGTAGGGACATAACCTTGTAATAAAAAGCGGCATTATGCATATTGTCGCACACGATAAGGGCAAACTCGCTGTAAGGCGGGGACGCAAAACCACCGGCCCTGGCCTAAGAGCCAAGGGCAGCGGGGCTACCGAAGTGAGCAGGGACAGCAAGTTTATAACAATGCAAACAGGCGATTGCAGTGACTTGTCCTGTAATTTCCCAACTTGCACGGTACACCTGACAATCACAAGAAAACATCCGGGACGTACTCGATGAATGTTGTAATTTTCGGCAAGGGGCTTGGAAAACCCCGGCAATTGAGCCTGTCTGGCCTGACGGCCGGGCTCTGCATTGCCGTCGTTGCCGGCATCGTGATCAGCGCCGGATTTGCCGGTGGCTACCTGTATTCTTCGAAGACCGGGTCCGGCGTCAGCAACGATGAGCTGACCGAGCTGCTGGCCGAAATCGAGCACCAAAAGGATGACATTGCGACGATTCGGCAGGGCAACGAAGACACCCTGGATGCCCTCGCGATTCGCATCGCACAGATGAATGCCCGCATGATTCGCCTGGATGCGCTTGGTCGGCGCCTCACCGATATGGCGGATATTGATGACGGCGAGTTTGATTTTGACTCAGACCCGGCGCTCGGTGGCCCGGAAGAGCCGATGGCCGCAGGTTCCAACGTCGCCGTACCTGAGGTCGTCGACGCGATGGCGTCGCTGGGCACGCAACTCGACAAGCAGGAAGCTCAGCTCAACGTTCTCGAAAGCGTGCTGGCCAACCAGAATCTCAAGGATCGCGTGTATCCGCAGGGGCGGCCCGTCGGATCGGGCTGGATCTCCTCCTATTTTGGCAAGCGCACGGACCCGTTTACGGGCAAGCCCGCGAACCACACGGGCATCGACTTCGCTGGCAAGGATGGTGCCGATATCGTCGCCGTTGCGGACGGCGTCGTGACCTGGTCGGCGGACCGCTATGGCTATGGCGTCATGGTCGAGATCAATCACGGCAATGGCTACTCCACGCGTTATGCGCACAATCGAGAAAATCTCGTTTCCGTCGGGGACGAGGTGAAAAAAGGGCAGGTCGTTGCCCTGATGGGTGAAACAGGTCGCGCCACAGGCCCGAACCTGCATTTTGAGGTGCTGCACAACGGTCGGCGCGTCAATCCCGTCAAGTTTATTCGCGAATCGTCGAAATAATCTCGCTCAAACCCGAGTCCTGACATGGCGTAATAATCAAGCGCCGTTGCCGGGTCCTTGTGAATTGCGAAATTGCCCATAAATCGCGGCATTAGAGTTAAAAATTTCCCCGCTACACCTTAGAATAGCGGCCTCTGTTTTACCGGGAGCCCTCTGTGGCCAAATTCCTGACACGGATCTTCGGCAGCCGTAACCAGCGCCTGCTCCGTGAGTACTCCAAGACAGTCCAAGAAATCAACGCCCTCGAGGAAGGCCTGCAGGCGCTCGACGATGCGGCGCTCAGGGCGAAGACCGCCGAGTTCCGGCAGCGCTACGAGAATGATGAAACCCTCGAGGCGCTGCTGCCCGAGGTATTTGCGGTTGCTCGTGAAGCGGCCGTCCGCACGATGCACATGCGTCCATTCGATGTCCAGCTCATCGGTGGCATGGTGTTGCACGACGGCAATATCGCCGAGATGCGCACGGGTGAGGGTAAGACGCTCATGTCGACATTACCCGCGTATCTGAACGCGATCAGCAACGATGGTGTGCACATTGTCACAGTCAATGAATACCTCGCCCAGCGCGACGCCAACTGGATGCGACCCATCTACGAATTCCTCGGCCTCACGGTCGGTGTTTCGAAGAGCGGGCAGAGCCAGGAAGAAAAACGCGCGGCGTACGAAGCCGATATCACCTACGCCACCAACAACGAGCTCGGCTTCGATTACCTGAGGGACAACCTGGCGTTCGCTACGGCTGACAAGGTTCAGCGCAATCTGAATTTCGGCATTGTCGATGAGGTCGACTCGATTCTTATCGACGAGGCGCGCACGCCGCTCATCATCTCGGGCCCCGCCGAGGCCAGCACCGATCTTTACGCAAAGATCAACAAGCTCATTCCAAAGCTCAGGCCGCACGATGAAACCGGGGAGCCCACCAATTGGGACATTCAGGCCAATCGGGTGACGCTCGTTGACGAGAAAGGCGGCACGGTCTTCGTTGACGGCGCGGACGGCGAGAAGTCGTCAGTGCTGCAGCTCGAGCAGGCTGTTCAAATGGCCGAGGACCGCGATTGCGACGTCGTGCTCGTCGACGATTCCGAAAAGCCGTTTGACTGCAAGCTCGTGACGCGCGGCGACTATACGCTCGATGAGAAGGCCAAGCAGGCGCATATGACCGAGGAAGGCCTTACAAAGGTCGAGGGGCTCATGGCGCAGGCAGGGCTACTGGCCGAGGGTGAGAGTCTCTACGATGCCGGCAATATCCGGTTGTTGCACCACCTCAATGCGGCTTTGCGAGCGCACGCGATCTACCAGCGCGACGTCGACTACATCGTCAAGGAAGGCGAGGTCGTCATCGTGGACGAATTCACCGGTCGCACGATGCCCGGGCGCCGCTGGGGCGATGGGCTGCACCAGGCCGTCGAGGCGAAGGAAGCCGTATCGATCAAGCAGGAAAATCAGACGGTCGCGTCGATTACCTTTCAGAACTATTTCCGTCTCTATAACAACCTCTCGGGGATGACCGGCACGGCCGACACCGAAGCCTTCGAGTTCCAGCAAATCTACGGTCTCGAGGTCGTCGTCATACCGACGCACAAGCCCATGATCCGTGACGATCAGCCCGATCTCGTGTACCTCACGGAGAACGACAAGTTCGATGCCATCGTCGAGGACATCGTCGCCTGCAAGGAACGCGGCCAGCCTGCGCTCGTCGGTACGACGTCGATCGAAGCCTCGGAGCTGTTGTCGTCCTTTCTCAAGAATAAGAACATCCGCCACCAGGTGCTGAACGCCAAACAGCACGAACGCGAGGCACAGATCGTGCAGAATGCCGGCCGCCCTGGCGCCATCACGATCGCCACGAACATGGCCGGTCGTGGTACGGATATCGTACTCGGCGGCAGCCTGGACGCGGACCTCGCCAACGCCGGCGAGAACGCCGACGAGGAGGCGGTTCACACAGACTGGCAGAAGCGCCACGAGCAGGTCATCGAAGCCGGCGGCCTGCATATCGTCGGCACCGAAAGGCATGAATCGCGTCGTATCGACAACCAGCTCAGGGGGCGCTCAGGGCGCCAGGGCGACCCGGGCTCGTCGAGGTTCTACCTGTCGATGGAAGATACCCTGATGCGTATCTTCGGTGACCCCGAGCGCACCAAGAGCCTGCTGTCGCGCGCCGGTATGCGTGAGGGGGAGGCCATCGAAAGCCGCCTGCTGACGCGCCAGATCGAGCGTGCACAGCGCAAGGTCGAGGCACACAACTTCGATATTCGCAAAAATCTGCTCGAGTACGATGATGTCGCCAACGACCAGCGCAAGGTTGTCTACCACCAGCGTTCGGAGCTCATGGATGCCGATGAAATCGCTGAATCGGTCGCGGCGATCCGCGACGAGGTCGTCGGAATGGCGGTGGAGCAGTACATTCCGCCGGACAGCCTCGACGAGATGTGGGACCCGGACGGCCTGAGCAACGCGCTCGAGGCCGACTTCGGCGTGCGCCTCGACGTGGCGCGGTGGATCAGTGAAGAGAAGACCCTGGGTGCTGACGGCATCATGGAGCGCTGCATCGAAGAAGTCGGCAATGCCTACGAGAAGAAGGTGGGCAACATCGGCGCGGAACTCATGCGCGGTGTCGAGAAGCAGGTGATGCTGCGGCAGCTCGACCATCACTGGAAGGAGCATCTCGCGGCCATGGACCACCTGCGGCAGGGTATCGGCTTGCGTTCGTACGCTCAAAAAAACCCGAAACAGGAGTACAAGCGCGAAGCGTTCGAGATGTTCGGCGCGATGCTGGAGCAGGTCAAACACGACACCGTCAGTATCCTGTCGCGCATCCGCATCCAGGGTGAAGACGACCTCGAAGAGATGGCTGCGCGCCGCGAGGCTGCCGCGAAGATGAAGTTCCAGCACGCCGAAGCATCGGCGCTCGGTGGGCAAGCGGCCCCGCAGGGCGGCACCGCCGCCAAGGCCTCTGTAACGCCGTTTGTTCGCGATGGACGCAAGATCGGGCGTAACGAGCCGTGCCCCTGCGGCTCCGGCAAGAAATTCAAACAGTGCCACGGCAAGCTCAACCAGGCCTGATCGTCAATGAATCACTTTGATGTTGCCGCCGGCATTCTGTGTGACTCCTCCGGACGCGTCTTGATCGCGGAGCGCCTCGGTGACGGTCCCTTCCATGGCATGTGGGAATTTCCGGGCGGCAAGATCGGAGCCGACGAGACTGCGCCGGAAGCGCTGTCGCGCGAACTGGCCGAAGAACTCGGCATCGAGGTCACGGTATGCGCGCCGTTCATGAACTTGCGGCATGAATACGACGATCGCACGGTGACGATCGAGTTTTTTATCGTCAGCGCCTGGAACAGCGAGCCTGTAGGGCGGGAAGGACAGGCCTTGCGTTGGGTGGAGCGTGACCAGCTCGATTCGGCGTCATTGCTGCCGGCTGACGAACCGGTTGTCGAAGCCCTGAGACAGAGTCACTAGCACAATATCAGCAAGTCGATAGCTTGAATGGCACGTCGTGGCCGGTCTGCACGGCGCGGCTGTCGATCGCCGACCACTCGAGGAAACGCACGGTGAATCGGTGCTGGCTGCCGCTGATTTCGGGAAACAGCCGGCTGTTGGCGGGCACGCTGACACGCAACAGGCGACAGTTCGTGTCTTTCTGCATGTTGTGCTGATACATGCCGTTGATCGCCAGGCGCTCGGTTGGTTGGGCACTCTGCCGTATCAGCCACATGACCTCGGTAACCGCATCGCAAATCGGGCGAACCGCCTCGATCCACTGCTGGAGATCCTCGCGCCGGCGCTCGATCGGCTGCCGCAACCAATGGTTGTACTCCGGCAGGTCGAACTCGCAGGTGCCTCCCGGGATGGAACTACGGTGCTTGATCGCGTTCAGGAACTCGCTGTCTTTCAGCGGCTGCAGGTAGCCGGTGCCGATGCGCACAATGTCGTCGCGGCTGTTCACGAGGTTGTGCACCAGCGCCTCGAGACGGCTGGCGTCCACGCCCGGCTGGCTCTGGTAACGCTCCAGCGCCGCGATCTGGTGGTCGAGTTCCTTGAGGACTTCGGCACGCACGTCCCCGCGGGACAGCATGGCCAGAAAGTCGAGCAGCGTCGAGACCGTGGCGCGCGTGGCCCAGTCCGTGTCGCTTTCGCTGTTGTACAGTATCTGCTGATAGAGGAATTCGAGCCGCAGGAACGTCCGCATGCGCTCCGATAGCGGCTGCTCGTAGTGGGCGGTCTCGGCGACCGCCTGCGCCGCAATTTCCCCGGCAGGTTTGGCCATCCAGCTATTCTGCGCCACGGCGTGCTGCGTGGCAAATTTAGCGCGACGCTGGGGGGTATTCAGGCTAGAATTCAGCGCTCTTCGGCCGACCGGAAATCTGTTGCAAATGGACAAGCCCTCGCCACGAAACGAAGACAGCGTAAGAAAGGTCATCGTTTTGGGCGTCTGGTTGCTGCTGTTCCTGGCCTGCATCATCGCCTACGTGCCCGGGCTTCACGGGCCCTTCGTGTTCGACGACTTCGGCACGGTCGCCGGCCTCGGCGACCGCGGTGGCGTTAGCAGTTGGGAAACGTTCAAGGCATTCGTTTTTGGCGGCAATTCCGGGCCGACGGGCAGGCCGGTCGCCATGGCGACGTTTCTGATCGACGCCGATAACTGGCCTGCGGATTCGTTTCCGTTCAAACGCACCAACCTCGTCCTTCATTTGCTCAATGGCGCCCTGCTGGGCCTTGTCATCAGCCAGCTCCTTGGCTTGCTGCGTTACGGGAGGCGGCAGATCCGGTGGATAACGCTCGTATCCGTCGCGTGCTGGTTGCTGCACCCGTTCCTCGTGTCGACCACGCTCTACATCGTGCAGCGTATGGCGCAACTCGTGGCGTTGTTCTCGTTCGCAGGCATTGCTGCCTATCTCCATGGTCGAGCACTGCTCGAACGAAACCTGGCGCAGGGATACCTGGTGATGAGCGGCGCCGTGGGGATTTTTTCCATTCTTGCGTTCCTGTCGAAAGAGAACGGCATGTTGTTGCCCATGTTGATCGGCACGATAGAAATAACCGTCATTGCCAGCCAGCGCAACCGCCTGCTGTCACTCAACAGGGCGTGGGTGTTCGTGTTTCTCGTGGTGCCTGCAGGCGTGGTCCTCTCGTATCTCGCAATGCAGGTTTTCACGGACAGTTTTTTCGACATCCCGGTGCCCCGGGACTACAGTCAGTACGAACGATTGCTGACACAATCCAGGGTTCTGGTCGACTACCTGCAGCACTGGTTCGTTCCGAACTTGTACACGACCGGCGTATTCCAGGATCATTTCATTAAGTCCACGGCGTTCTTTTCGCCACTGACGACGGCGCTCAGTACACTGTTGCACGTCGTGCTGATCGCTGCCGCGTTCGCGAAACGCAAGAGCTGGCCCCTGTTTGCGCTTGCCGTGCTGTTTTTTTATACGGCACACCTGCTCGAATCCACCGTGGTCAACCTGGAGCTTTACTTCGAGCACCGTAACTATCTGCCCGCCTGTTTCCTGTTTCTTCCGCTAATTGCATGGTTGCACCGCAGGGTTGCCTGGCAAGCGTTTATCGTAGCGGCCCTGGCTCTTACGCTGCTTCTCGGAGGCTTCCTGCGCTACTCGGCCACAGTGTGGGAGAGCTATCCGGGGATGGCCGCGGCATCTGCCCGGAAGGCCCCGACATCGGCACGGGCACAGTCGCAGTTCGCAACGCAGCTCTTTAACAAGGGACAAGCCGAAGCTGCGTTGCAGGTACTGGATCGGGCGATTGAGGTCATACCCTACGATAAGCCGCAGCTGCTTCTGAACCGGCTGATCATCCTCTGTGAACAGAACGCGCTCGATGACGAAGAGTACCAGCGGACGGCGCGAGTCCTGGCCGCAAGGCGCTACGATCCGCGGCTGCTCACAGCTTATTCCAGTTTCGTGGAAAAGGTCATCGGCAAGACCTGCCCGAAGATCACGATCGACAGTCTCCAGCCCATGTTCGCCGACATGCTGAAGGTCCCCGAGAACGCAGATCCGGGTTCCCTCCTGTACTCGCAGATCATGTACCTGAACGGCTTGGTCAGTGCCTACTCGAACAAGCCCAGCGACGCGATGGCCGCATTCGAAAAGTCGCTCGCGGCTCGCCCCGGGGCAAGCCACGCGATGGAGATGGCCGCACGGATGGCGACCAATGGCTACTACGACGAGGCGTTGCGGCTTTCCGACCTTGCGCTTATGCAGATGGATGCCGAGCGGCTGTCGCCGTTGACGGGGGCGCGCGTCAGCGAGGCGGACATCAGGACTTTTCAGGACGTAGTGCGTGCGGACCGTGACGCCGCGCAATCCGGCGATACTTCCGGTCCAGAGACCTGACTCTCTTGCGAGTCTCCGCGAGGCTGCCCTCGTTGCCAATAATGTCATCCGCGATAGCGAGGCGCTCGTCACGACTCGATTGTGCCGCGAGAATGCGTCGCGCCTGCTCCTCGGTTTCCATGTCACGTGCGAGCAATCGCCTGATCTGCGTCTCCTCACTGCAGTCGACGACGAGGATACGATCGACGAGGTCCCGCAGCTTTGATCCCACGAGTAAGGGAACCACGACGACCTGGTAGGGCCCCTCAGCCGCGTCGGCCTGGCGCATAGTCTCGGTCGCGATGCGTGGGTGCAGGAGCGCCTCCAGGTCGGCCCGGGCCCGCTGGTCCGAGAATACGCGCTTGCGCATGGCGGCACGGTCGAGACGGCCGTCGGCAGTGAGCATCGACTCGCCGAAGCGATCGCGGATTTCCTCGAGGGCTGGTTGGCCGGGTGCCACGACCTCGCGCGCGATCAAATCGGTATCGATAATCGGGATGCCGAGCTCCGCGAACATGTCGCCAACCACAGACTTGCCGCTCGCGATACCGCCGGTCAATGCCACGCGAAACGGGCTGATGTCGCTACTCGCGCTCACTCAGAGCATCAGGTCGAGGTAAGAATTCTTGATCTGTTCGCCCCAGATCATCGTGATCCAGCCAGCGGCAGCGAGGTAAGGTCCAAACGGGATCGGCACGCTGCGATCGTGTTGTTTGAATACCATCAGGCTGATGCCGACGATCGCACCCACCACTGCGGACATCAGGATGATCATCGGCAGTTGTTGCCAGCCAAGCCATGCGCCCAGCGCGGCCAGTAACTTGAAGTCGCCGTAGCCCATACCTTCCTTGCCGGTCACCAGTTTGAAAAGCTGGTAGACGGTCCACAGGCTCAGGTAGCCTGCCATCGCGCCGACAATAGCATCTCGCGGCGCTATGAACAGGGTCTCGCTGCCGGACACGGGGTGAAACAGGCTCATCGCGAGTCCGATCCACATCAGGGGCAGGACGATGGAGTCGGGAATGAGCTGCGTGTCGGCATCGATCATGCTGATGGGTATTAGAGTCAGCGTCAGTATGATCGCCATTACGGCTTCAACGCCTGCTCCGAAATGCCGGGCACAGATTGCGGCCATAATCGCCGTCATCAGCTCGACGGACGGATAGCGAGCGGATATCGACTCTTTACAGTTGGCGCATTGACCGCGAAGCAGCAGGTAGCTGACTACGGGAATATTCTGCCAGGCGGCGATCATGTGGCCGCAGGATGGACAACGCGAACGCGGCACGACCAGGTCGAAACGACCCTGTGGCAATTCCTGCTCCGGGGGCGTCTTACAAAGTTCTTCGCACTGCTCGCGCCATTCGCGCTCCATCATGAGCGGCAGGCGGTGGATCACGACATTCAGGAAGCTGCCGATGACGAGCGCAAACGCAAATACAACGCCGATAAAGAGTGGCGCTGACTCAGTAAACAACTCGAGCATGTGCAACCTCCTGGGAACCTGCCGACAGCGTAAATGAAAACGGCGCTCGGAGTCTCCTCCGAACGCCGCTTTTTTTCAATTTTCGGAGCGCTGTTAGACGACGGCGCCGAGTTTGAATATCGGCAGGTACATCGCGACAACCAGGCCACCGACGAGTACGCCGAGAATCGCCATGATCAAGGGTTCCAGCAGACTGGACAGGTTGTCCACGGCGTTGTCGACATCTTCCTCGTAAAAGTCTGCGACTTTCGCTGACATTTCGTCCAGGGAACCCGACTCCTCACCGACCGCGATCATCTGGATCACCATGTTCGGGAACAGGTCCGTGTTTTCCATCGATTGCTGCAAACGTTGACCCGTGGCGACTTCGTCGCGCATTTGGAGAACGCCCAATTCGTAGACGATATTGCCGGTGGCCCCGGCAACTGACTCGAGCGCTTCGACCAGTGGCACGCCGGCAGCAAACATAGTCGACAGAGTACGCGCGTAGCGGGCAATCGACGCTTTCTGCATGATCGGACCGATAACCGGCACCTTCAACATCATGCGATCGAGAAAGTGGCGAAACGGGCGGGATCGCTTCTTGAAATAGAGAAACGTGCCGACGATCGCGACGCCGATGACCACGAGAATGAATCCCTTTGCCCTCACAAATGCGGACAGGTCGATGACCATTCGCGTAAACGTCGGCAAGTCGGCACCGAATCCGCGGAACAGGTCTTCGAACGACGGGATAACGAAAACCAGCAGAATCGTC